>Ga0137390_10003264_pt1 | contig 13207 bp, 9 predicted proteins | sample 15con2h24AmetaG_FD_104937 | JGI IMG/M metagenome (GOLD analysis project Ga0137390, IMG submission 104937) | Vadose zone soil microbial communities from Angelo Coast Range Reserve, California, USA - 15con2h2.4A metaG | ecosystem: Environmental > Terrestrial > Soil > Vadose zone > Saprolite... | reverse complement strand
TTCCCCTTACACCCTACTACTAACGCTGGCGTTTAACGCTGGCGTTTGCATCGGCCGCGCCGCACTCTTGGAGGCTCTTTTCAATTGCTGAAGTTCCCTCCAAGAATAGAACATAATTGTTTCGTTCTATCGGTTAGATGAACGCAGTTCAGACATCCGCTTAAACAACCTTAGTCGCAACGTGCAGAATCATTATCCATACCCAATCCAGTCCACGTCTCAGGCGCCGCCTACAGAGATTACACTTACCGATGTGTCAACGCGTGCCGAGGAGGACACGTTCGAACAATATTGGAGCACGATTCGCCATTATTTGCGGCTAATTCTCGGCCTCTTCCTCGCGGCGGAGGTAGTCATTCTGCTGTTTCTTCTCAGCGCCACGCCGCTGTACACGAGCTCGAGTACCATCCTTATAGAGCCTCAGACGCCGGATGTGCTCGCACATGACACGACACCCGACAATTCAGAAGTCGGCGATCATTCCTTTTACACAACTGAATGGGAGGTTCTAAAGAGCCGAACATTGGCGGCGAGAGTCATTCATGATCTTGGGCTTACGGCCGATCCAGCCTTTATGGGCACGCGAACAAAGCCGTCGCTCGTACATAGTGTCTCGTCTTGGTTCGCGCCACTGTCCTTGGCCAAACAGGCCGACACACACCGCCGTTCAGCGGAAGTCGCCACAAACGACGACATTTTGGGTGTGAAATCCGGACTTATCGACAAATACCTAGCTGGGTTAGCCATAAAGCCGGAGTACGATACTCGCTTGGTGATAGTAGCCTATACCAGCACGGATCCCGTACTTGCCGCTAGACTCAGCAATGCCCACGCACAGGCATATATCCAACACGGGTACGAACTGCGGACCCGAAGCAACGAGACGGCGCAGCGTTTTCTCGAGGGCCAGCTCGGACAACTGGAGAAGCGCCTGGAAAAATCGGAAGCTGCTCTCAACGATTACCGCCGCGAACGCGGCATAGTAGCGTTTGCCCTTGATGATAAGGACCGGCTGGTGAGCGAGCGTATCGCCGCGCTCAACAAAGCCCTTGTTGATGCCGAGGAAAGAAGCGTCGCCCTTCAGGCCGACGTCGAGACGATTAAGAGCGACAATTATGATGCAGTGCCCGAAGTGGTTAACAACAGTCTAATCCAGGAGTTGAAGGTCGATTTATCACGATTACAAGGTCAATATGCCAATCTATCGACTGAGTATACGCCGGACTATCCGGTGGTCGCCCAGCTTCGAGCCCAGATACTACAGGTTCAGCGCCGCGAGGAACAGGAAAAAGATCGTGTCGTAGCGAGCATCAAGGCAAGCTACCGGGCGGCGATCGACCGAAAGGAAGAATTAGGAAAGCAGCTCGAGGATGAAAAGGCTGGAGCGATGTCGCTCAATAACGCGTCGCTGCGTGATGCAGTTCTCGCACGGGAGGTCGACACAAATCGCGCGCTTTATAAAAGTGTGCTCGAGCGGATCAAAGTACTTGGTGTAGCCAGTGAGGCTCGACTCACAAACGTATCCATAATCGACCCGGCGTCTGTGCCACAATCCCCGTCGAGTCCAAAGAAGAAACTAAGTCTTGTGCTGGCGGGATTTCTTGCCTTGATGGTTGGAATCAGCGCCGCGTTCGTCCTAGAGATGAGGGACAAGGGGCTCAAAACCGCCGACGAGCTGGAGCAATATCTGAGATTGCCCGCTCTGGCAACGGTTTTATGCTTTTCCGGTGAGGGCGAAGCAAGACTTGCGCCGCAGGGGCTAGCACGGCTGCCGTGGTTGATAGGAAAATCCAATGACAAATACGTCCGCTCTCTGAGACGGATCGCCGATGGTCGCCAGTTCGCCGAATCCACCACTGCGCACACTGGCGTAGACGAAACTGCGCTGCGCCAGGGATCATTCAGCGCAGCAGTTGAGGCTTACCGGGCGATTCGGACCCGGATTCTGCTCTCGCGTCCGGAAAGACCTCCGAAAACAATCCTCTTCACCAGTGCGATTTCAGGTGAAGGCAAGACGGCGACCGCGATTAATACAGCAGTAGCGTTTGCCAGCTTGCTGGACCGCGTGTTGTTAATCGACGCGGACCTGCGGCGAGGCCGGTGTCATGAAATCATGAACCGGAAAGCCAGTCCTGGCCTGACGGAGGTTCTGAGCGGTCTCACAGCTGTGGAAGACGCGATTCAGCCAACCAATGTGAAAGGGCTCTTTCTGCTTGGCGCCGGCTCCACTTCGCCCAACCCGAGCGAGCTTCTGGGATCGAGAAAAATGAGCGACGTTCTCGCTCTCGTTGGATCGAGGTACGAATACGTATTGATAGATTCGGCGCCGCTTTTACCGGTTAGCGATTCCGTCCTGCTCTCGACCCTGGTGGACGGTATTGTGGTCGTCGCGGGGCGTCGGACCCCACGGCAGGTTGTACGCTTCGGATGCGCGCGCCTCGGCTCCATCGGAGCGCGGATTGTGGGGGCTGTGCTCAACAGCGTCGATCTTCAAAACCAACCCTATTATGCGCACTACATACAGTACGGAACCACGCGGCGCTGAGCTTCAAGGTGAAACCCCGTATCGAACGGAGCGCGCCCATGCATGATGGTTCGCCCCGCTACCGGATCGTCCGTATCATCACGCGGCTCGGCGTTGGCGGTGCCGAACGCTACGTATGCTCATTGAACGCGCATGTGAATAGAAAAAAGTTCGCTGGCACGTTGATCTGCGGGCGTGCCGGCACCAATGAGCGGCAATGGTCGGAGCTGGCGGCCGAGGCGCAGGTTCAGCCGATCTACTTGAACGAGATGCAGCGCGGAGTGGGGTTGCGAGACGCGTTGGCGGCATTCAAGCTCGCACGCTTGCTGCGCGAGCTGCGGCCGGCGATTGTCGAAACCCACACGGCCAAGGCTGGAGCCCTGGGCCGAATCGGTACGCTGCTTGCCTTTGGTCGCAGCCCGCAGCGGCCACGCTTGATTCACACGTTTCATGGTCACGTCTTCAGGGGCCATTTCAGCTGGCCCGCTAATCGCGGGTTCCTCGCCATCGAGCGCATGCTCGCCCGCCTCAACGACGTTATCGTCACCGTAAGCCCGAGAATTCGCCAGGAACTCGTCGAATATTACCGAATCGCACCCTCTGAAAAGGTTCGCGTGGTATCGCCAGGATTGGATTTCGCTTGGGTAGCAGAGCTGGAGCGGCGCCACGGATGGCTTAGAGCGCGCCTGGGCGTGAGTGATTCGACGCTTATTTTCGGTATGGTGGGCCGCCTTGCGAAAATCAAAAACATCTCGTTAGTACTACACGCGTTCGCACGATTGCTGCGGACAGAGCTAATTGACGCCCGGCTGGTACTCATCGGTGATGGCGAAATGCGTCTAGAACTCGAATCGGTCGCGCGCAGGCTCGGCATCGAGCAGCGAGTGACGTTCTGCGGATGGGTGCTTGAGCGCGCAGCTATTTTCAGCGATCTCGACGTTACCTGTCTCTCTTCGTTCAATGAGGGGCTGCCTGTGTGCTTGATAGAAAGCCTCGCCGCAGGGGTCCCCGTGGTAGCGACTAGCGTTGGTGGCGTTGCGGACGTAGTCGAACCGGGTGCCGACGGTGAACTGGTCAAATCGGGCGAGGACGAGGCTTTCGCCCAGGCGTTGGCCAAAGTTGGGCACAAACGCAAACGGATTGCGCCGGAAAGGAGCGCTGTAGTGCGGGAGCATTATTCGACAGCCCGCATGGTGGCAAGTATCGAGCGAATTTACGAAGAGCTGCTCGAACGCGGAAGCTTCATGCCGCGCGCCGCGCGCGCGCACCACAAGAGCGACGCGGCTGACGGGCTTCCCGAGGGCGAATTCATTTCCCGGAGTACCGAATCGCTTTAAGGGGTGTGCGCTAATAGCGAATTGAGTGTTCCCGTCGAATGTTCAAACGCGGCATCTGCAAAGTTGATGATTTGATTACCGCGGAGCGGTTTCTGACCCGAAAATACTTTCGCCCAAACTGCTATATCGGCCTTTACGAGGAAGTGATGGCCGTCAACAGCATCAGCGATAACCGTTGGCAGGAGTTGATACTTAATCCGTTCGCTGTCAAGAACGCTGTATTCAAGCGCACAGCCACTGGAAGATTCAACGAGTTCGATACCAAGACAATCGAGCTGTTACGCGGCTTGCCGGCTTTGCGTGAGTCATGTGTGGTCCATGATATGGCGGTGTCGGACGCGCGGACGGCGTGCGATTTCTTCGACAAGCTAGCGTCGGAATTTGGGGACGTGCTGGAATTCTATGCCACTGACCTCTGCCTGAAGGTGTCTTCATTGCGCCGGCATGGCGGGCGCCTAACTGTCGTCATCGATCGCGACGAAAGAATCTTGCAGATCGTATTTCCGCCGTTCGTGCTTCCGGTAGCTACGAGAGAGCCCTGGTTAGCCTATCCTGTGAATCGACTTCTGCGTGCTGTGCTGATGCGCACGGCTGTAAAACGTTTGATGCGCCTGCTGCGAGAGAGCGGTGATGCACTTGAACGGCGGGAAATAATGTTGTTGTGCCGAGAAGCGCGGGTGCGTTTACAGCGAAATCCGAACTTTCGTGTGGAAACATATGACGCGCTGGAAGAACCTCCACGCAAATACGCGGTGGTCAGGGCGATGAATATCTTCAACCGCGCGTACTTTCCCGACAACGTGCTGGCGAGGGCAGTCAGCAATGTGTTTGAGTCGCTCAACGAAGGTGGTGTGCTTGTTACGGGCTCGAACCAGGATGCGGGTTCAACGGTAAATGGGACCATTTATCGTAAGATCGGCGGCGGGTTTATTCCGCTCTACAAATCCGCCCTTGGCTCGCAAGTCGATCATATAATTGCCCGGACGAGAGCAAACTAGGCCTAGTCGCCGAATGCGAATCGAGTTTCTGAGTTCAGGGCAGAATGAAGCACTTGACGAAGACCCGCATCAGGTCATTCAACCAGTCGATCAACGGGCGGATATTCACGGCCGCCGTAACGGTGGCCGTGATGACCGCTGTGGTCAAAGCGGTGGCGATGTTCAAAGACATTACGGTCGCCCATCGCTTCGGGGCTGGCGATGCGCTGGATGCCTTTTATGCTGCGCTGCTGTTGCCAAATTTTTTGACGAGTGCGGTGGGCGAATCTTTTGGCACCTCGTTCCTCCCGGTCTATATAGAGCTGAGGGAAACGCAGGGGAGTCACGTGGCGCAGCGCATGCTGTCAAGTCTGGCCTGCTGCGGCCTGGCCGCATTCCTGGGCCTTTCCCTGTTATTGGCGCTTTTCTGCGGATATCTACTGCCGTTCATAGGATCGGGCTTCGATCAAGCGAAGCTTGGGCTTGCCCAAGCGCTGTCGATACCGCTGCTGATGTGGCTGGGCCTCTGTGGAATCAACGCGCTCTGGCATGCAGCTCTCAACGCCGACGAGCGCTTTGCGGTTTCTGCGATCACCCCAATTCTGAGTCCTCTGTTTGTCATTGTGACACTGGTAGGCTTCGCGTCACGGTGGGGAGTGTATGCCGTGGCCGTGGGCAGCTTTCTGGGTGGTGTGGCGGACCTCATTTTCTGCGGCATCGCGCTTCGGCGCGCAGGAATCGCACTTCTGCCACGCTGGTACGGTCTAAGCCCGGCACTGTTCAAAGTGTTCAGGCAGTTCGCGCCAATCGTGGCGGGCACGTTGTTGATGGGTTCAGCGACGGTGGTCGACCAGACAATGGCGGGGATGCTCAGTTCCGGCAGCGTGGCGGCCCTGAACTACGCTAACAAGCTGCTGACGGTGCCGATATGGGTCGGAGTACATTCGCTGTCGGTGGCGGTGTTCCCCAGCTTTTCTCAGCTCAGCGCAAGAGGAGACTGGGCGGGAATGCGGCACGTACTGCGGACTTATGCGCGGCTCATCATCCTCGTCTCGCTGCCGCTGACCTTCGTGCTAATCAGGTATTCTGAGCCGCTGGTGGGGCTTTTCTTCCAGGGCGGAGCCTTTACCGCGCAAGACGTTCGGGTTGTGGGGCGCGTCCAGATGCTGCTGAGTCTTCAGCTCCCCTTCTTCGCGCTGGGAATCCTTTACGTGCGCGCACTCTCTGCGCTCAAGCACAGTCAGGTGCTGATGTGGGGCACTATAATCAACGTTGTAGTTAATGCGGTGCTCAACATCGTATTGATGCGGATAATGGGCCTCGCCGGGATCGCTCTGTCGACGAGTGTTATGTACGGAGTTTCTTGCGGATTTTTATGGCTCATGCTCGAGCGCGTGCTCATCAGCCATGAGGCTCAGACCGCACACGGTCTGCGGGCCTATTCTACAGCTTGAGCGAGCTATGGCTGAGAACAGTCTGCCCTATGAAGGCTAAACCGAACGTTGCGGTGATTGCCACGGCTGACTGGCTCAGCGTGGCCGAGAGCACCCGAATCAACCTGGCAAACACGTGGCGGCTACTTTTCGCATTGGTGCTGATCGCTTTGGAGTTCAGCAATCTAGTGCAATTTGCCACTTTCGGAAGCCGGGATCTTTTCCATACCAGCAGCGCAAAGATCCATTTGTCGTCATACTCCCTGCAGGCGCTCGGATATCTCATGGTCGTCGTGGTGACAGTGCTCAATCCGCGATCTATGAGGAAACTCTTCGCTCAACCCATCTTCCGATGGGCGATTGCGGCTATGGCGGTGTTCACATGGGGAATGCTAATCCGGTCCTTTAATCCGCCGGTCGGCTTACCAGAGTACGATGTCGTTCGCGTGTTTCTCCTTCGGCTCAATGGTGTCGGGTTCATGTTGATTTGCGTGATGATGTTCGAGGGAGAGATGGTATTGGGAGCAGTAAAGCGTGCGGTGGCGCTGACTACACTGTTCGCTATTGCGGTAAATCTTTGCCAAATCATGCACCTCTGGATCTTCAGCACGGCACACCTGGATATCAACCGTGCCGTAGGACTTCAAGACGATCCAAATGCGGCGGGCATGGCTGTGGTGTTCGGCTGCGTCATCGGGCTTACCGCGGTACCGCGCCGCTGGCGCGAGCTATTCGTCCTGGCAGCGGCCGCGGGTGTTGCGTCATCATTTTCTCGTGAGGCAATGGCCGCATTGCTCGTGGTTATTGCAGGCGCGTGCCTGGGCCGGGCGGTTGCAACGCCGCGGCTGCTTCTCATGATCGGAGTCACTATCCTGGTCATTATTACGTGGAATCTAAGCACCATTCTTGAAGATCAGAGTGTGCTGAGCGACGAGAATCTCGCGCGACTGAGCATGGGAATTTCGGACGCTAGCGCCCACGACCACGCCCGATTAGCCGAAAAGGCCTTAGAGCAATTCGAGAAGGCTCCTCTGCTGGGCAACGGTTTCGGCACTACTGCGTACTGGGGCGATTTCGAGTCCCACAATCTTTTTCTGAGTTTCATGGCCGACCATGGGATCCTCGGCGTTCTGCTGATTCCAGCACTGCTGTTAGGCCTGGCGCGACGCTCGTGGGATTACTACGCTTTCGCGGGTGCTTTCGTGATTTGGTGCATGTTCAATCATAACCTGTTCGATAATCCATTTGGTCTAATAACTCTGGCGATCATGGCTAGCCAGCGCGCTTGCTTGCGATCGTCCTTTGCAGGTCGAAACCAATTTCCCCGTCTAGCCGCCATCGCCTAGCCACATGCGGGGGCACGTTCAGATGGCCGGCCGATCATAATGAAGATCATGTTCGTCATCTTCTCGATGATGGCGGGCGGTGCCGAACGGGTGGCCGCCACGCTGGTCAATCATTGGGTCGCGGCCGGCGATCAGTTGATTCTAGTGACGATCGCGTCTTCGGATACCGACTTTTACGAGCTGGACAGTCGAATCAAGCGCGTTTCCTTGGACCTGAGCCGCCCCTCCCGAAATTGGCGGGAATTCTTCACTAACAACCTTCAGATAATCCGGCGCCTAAGAGGGCTTATTCGCTCCGTCAAACCGGACTTGGTCTTGAGCTTCATGGACACAATTAATCTCCGTGTCCTGCTAGCGGCGTTCGGTACCGGAATCCCGGTGGTGGTCGAGGAACACACCGATCCGACCGCATACTCTATTGGCAAGATCCCCACAGCTTTGCGGCGACTGCTATATCGCCGCGCGCGCGCCGTCGTAGTTTTGTCTCCAGGAGTTGCACAATGGGCCAGCCGAATCGTCGCGCGTACAACTATCCATGTGATTCCGAACCCGATCGGGGATCAATTCCTGAAACTGTCCGAACCGAAAACGCGTGGCGACGGTCACAAGCTAGTCGCCATGGGCAGGTTGGAATCAGAAAAAGGGTTCGACCTGTTGCTGCGAGCTTTCGCACAATGCGCGCATCTTCATCCAGATTGGACCCTCGACATTATCGGTGAGGGCTCCGAACGCGATCGCTTGTGGGCCTTGGCGGATGACATGGAAATAGCCCAGAAACTCAGGCTTCAAGGCCTCGTTAAGGAGCCCGAGAGGGTGCTGCGGCAGGCGGATATCTTCATTCTCTCCTCCAGGTATGAAGGGTTTCCTATGGCGCTGCTTGAAGCGATGGCGTGTGGACTTGCGGTCGTGAGCTTCGATTGTCGCAGTGGTCCGCGCGAAATGATTCACGACGGTGTAAACGGAGTCTTGGTGCCGCCCAACGACGTGGACGCACTGGCGCAAGCGATGGGCCGCCTGATGGGTGCCAAGAACGAACGCAAAAGATTGGGTGACCAGGCGATCGGCGTTGTTGAGAGATTCAGCTTGGCCAACGTCGCCCAGATGTGGCGCTCACTGTTCGAGCAAACGGTTCCGTGACGCGAACGGCTGAGACAAGCCCTGGCCATACGCTCTCGGTTCCTCAAGCCGGAGCTCGGTAGCGCGGAAGCGATGCTTCGAATCGGCGCAAAGCGGTGAGGTACGTGGGATCGGAGCGCAGGCGGTCGAGATTGAATAAACTTGTTCCTCGTGAAAGTGTGCGGCTGAGCAGTGAAAGCAGCGTAGTAGAGCGGCCAAAACACAGAGGTGCCTGGAAGCGCAGTCTCATGGTGGAAGCCACGCGCGTAACATTAGCGAAGACGGTTCCGGCGCGACGCGTGAAAATAGTTTTTATGATTCGCGCACTGACCGTGGGCGGGGCAGAACGGCAGTTGGTCGAACTCGCCAAGGGTCTCGATCGCGAAGTGTTCGACGTTATGGTGCTCTGTTTCTACCGTGATGGCGCTTTTGTCCGAGAGCTTCGAAGCGCTGGTGTGCCTGTTGTCTCACTGGACAAGAAAGGGCGCTGGGAAGTATGCCGCTTTCTTTTGCGTATGGCTAAAGAGTTGAGGAAGCAGCATCCGGATATCCTTCATGGGTATCTGACCGGGCCCAACCTGATGGCCATACTGATGAAGCCGATGCTGCGTTCGACCCGAATCGTCTGGGGAATAAGGGCATCGAATGTTGTGATGGATGGGTGGGTAGACCGGCTGTTATTCAGACTGGAAGCATTATTCTCTTCCCAGGCAAGCCTTGTCATCTTCAATTCAGTAGCCGGCGAGGTTTACTGTCGCTCATTGGGTTTCGCAAAGGCGCGGTGTGTAGTTGTTCCGAACGGGGTTGATGTCGAACGGTTCTCCCCGGATCGGTGGTCGAGCGCGGAACAAAAAGTATCTTGGGGTATTCCGCCAACCTCGCTTCTGATCGGATTGGTTGGTCGTATCGACCCGATGAAAGATCACCCAACCTTTCTGAAGGCCGCGGCTATTTTCGCGAAGTCCAGGCCAGATGCGCGCTTCGTCTGTATCGGCGGCGGACCCGATCGGTATGTGTGCGAGTTGCGTACGCTCGCTAGAGAACACGGCGTCGAAGACAAAACCGTGTGGACAGGAATCGTGGACGACATGCCGTCAGCATACCGCGCCCTTGACATATGCTGTTCGTCTTCCCTCGGCGAGGGGACGCCCAATTGTGTCGCAGAAGCGATGTCATGCGGGGTCCCATGCGTGGTCACCGACGTTGGTGACGCACGCCAGGTTGTCGGCGAAACCGGGATTGTCGTTCCGCCCGGAGATCCTGAGGCGCTGGCGGAGGGCTGGAAGGCAATGGTTGAGCGCCTCGTGCTTGAGCCAGAGGTGAGGCTGGCGGCTCGGGCTCGCGTGAATGCAAGATTCAGCATTCCCCTGTTGGTACAGACGACATCTGAAATACTACTGAGTTTGTGTTGATCAGCGTCCTTCATCTGACTACCAGTCTAGGCCGTGGCGGCGCCGAGCTTAATCTGGCGCGCCTGGTATCCAACATGGACCGGTCTCGGTTTTCGAACACGGTAGTGTCCATGAGCACGAAATGTGACAGATTGGCGTCGGAACGGCTGAGCCAAGCAGGGGTCAGCTTCACCACGATGGCAATGCGAGCCGGATGGCCCAACCCTGCCAGTGTCACGCGCTTGCTCCGAATCGTCCGAGAAGTGAGACCAAGAATCCTACAAACCTGGATGTATCACGCCGACCTGCTCGGCCTATTAGTCGGCAAACTGGCGCGGGTGCCTGTAATACTATGGAACATCCGATGCACGCGGCTTGACATGGGATGGAGGTCGAGGTTGGTGGTGCGTGCGCTTATTCCGCTATCGGGGATTCCCACGGCGGTGATCTCGAATTCGCAGGCCGGAGTTCGCGTGCATCGGGGGCTGGGTTACAAGCCCAAAAAATGGGTATGGATCCCCAACTCGCTTGACCTGGCAGAATTCAAGCCCCAACCGGAGGCACGCCTGCGGTTGCGGCGGGAGTTACAGCTTACTGCAGGCGATATTGTAGTGGGTCTCGTGGCACGTTTCGATCCGATGAAAGACCACGTCAACTTTGTTCGCGCAGCCGGGCTAATTGCCGGCGAGAACCCTAGACTTAATTTCGCTTTGGTAGGTCAGGGTGTGGATCCGTCTAACAAAGAACTATTGTCTTTGATCCAATCAGAAGGGTTACAGGCTCGATTTCATCTTATGGGGCTCAGGGATGATGTAAGCAGCATCACCGCAGCATTTGATATCGCCTGTTCGTCGTCCTCTGGAGAGGGATTATCCAACACTATATCGGAAGCGATGGCTTGCGCGGTACCATGCGTGGTGACGGACGTCGGTGACTCGGCGCTGTTGCTCGGAGACACGGGCAAAATTGTACCCCCCCAAGATCCGCAGGCATTCGCGGCTGCATGCCGCGAACTGATTGCTCTTTCACCGGATCAACGGCTCCACATAGGAATGCGAGGCCGAGAGCGAGTCCGGGAGAATTTCTCGCTTTCCGCCGTGGTTGGGAGATATCAGAACTTATACCAAGGATTCGCTGCACAGCTCGCCGCCTAAGACGGCCACCAGTTCCTATCGAGAAGGATAGTGCTTTCACACGCGTATTCCTTCTAAACGAGGTACGTGCTGCTACTGTCTGACCGGGAGCGTGCCAACAACACACGTTTCCATGCATATTTGATCGACACCCATATACGCCACACGCGAATTATCCTGGCTGCTGGCCAATTCGCAACGTTTACGAGCTGCGCTCCATAACAACGTCTCCTAACACATCATCGGCGCCAATTGTGGTCCGAGAACGCATCCGCATGACAGCCGAACCCCATAATACCTTCACGCGCAGTCTCGATTTTATCTGCATCATTGCGGCGTTTGCCGCGGCCAGCGGCTTCGCCGTTCTTTTGAGTACAATCGGGTTGTTCACCTGGCCTGACACTCCGGCTAGAGCATTCCTCGGGTGGCCGCCGGATTATGCGATTTTGCTGATTGCGAGTCTCGTGTCGTGGTCGGCGGTAAGCGCCTACTTCGGTATTCATAAGGCCAACTATATCGAGAGTTTCAGCAATACCTATTGGCGTTTAGGACGGACCCTTCTCGTGTGGGCAGGAGTAACTGGCGCATCGACGTTTCTTCTTAAACTGCAAACGGTTAGCCGGCAATTCACGCTCAGCTTTGTCACCATCGCCGGCACACTAATCATACTGCGACACTTCATAGACACGAGCCTCTCGCGCAGCGGCCCGCGACGCATAGGCCGCAAGGCTGTAATCCTAGGCGTACATCGCGAAACGCAATGGCTACGCGGAGTATTGTCGGCCAAGGCAGAGTGGAGCAATCAGATAGAGACAACTGAGCTGGAACGTCTACCCGAGATTACCGAACAATGTGTCTCACACCAGTTCGCCGCCGACGCTGAGTTCTTCATCCTGCCTACCGGACAGAATATGGCGATTATCGAACGATGTACCCTTCGACTTTTGAAACAGAAGAGGGTCGTTCATATCGTTCCGGCGATTCTCGACACGGCACTCTTTCGACACAGCCTCGGCGATCTCGACGGTGTTCCTTTGATCACACTTGAGCCGGGCCGCCTCTCCGGAGTTGAGGCGCCGCTGAAGCGCGCACTAGATGGAATGCTTGCAGCAGCTTTCCTCTTATTGTTGGCTCCCCTCATGGCATTTATCGCTGCGGTTGTGACGCTGACGTCCTCGGGCCCCATTTTCTTCTCCCAAGAGCGGCTCGGCAGGAATGGTCATCGATTCACGATCTATAAGTTCCGTACAATGCGTAGTGACGCTGAAGCGCTGCTCAAGGGCTCACCCGAACTGTATGCCAAATATACAATGAACAATTTCAAACTACCCGACGGCGAAGATTTTCGCATCACCAGGATCGGCCGTTTTCTCCGTGCGACCAGTCTCGACGAATTACCTCAGCTCTTCAATGTACTGCGCGGCGATATGAGCCTGGTCGGTCCGCGTCCAATCGTTCCGGCCGAAATTGCGAAATATGGCGAGTACGGTCCGCTGCTGCTGTCCGTTAAGCCGGGAATGACCGGCCGTTGGCAGATCAACGGTCGTAGCAACGTGGTTGACTACTCCCATCGTGTGAAGCTAGACATGGAGTATATACGAGACCAGTCCCTTCGTGGCGACGTCGAAATAATCGTCAAAACCATCAGCGCCGTGACCAGGATGGAGGGCGCACATTAGTTCACCCATCGCCGGGTATCTTTCGAATCATGCGATTCCGCTGATAACAACAGATGTACGGTCCTGCTTCAACTTATCAACTCCAGCGCAACGACGGTGCCGCGAGCCGAGGTCAGCCGTTCGAGCTCGACCCGCAGAAGGCTTCTCCGCATTGCCGTTGCGCTCGTTGCAACTGGCAATGAGGGGGAGGCAACACGAGTGAACCCAGCACAACCCAACCAGTGCGGACGGTTTATCATTTCGCTGGACTTCGAATTGGCCTGGGGCCTCA
>Ga0137390_10003261_pt1 | contig 13209 bp, 11 predicted proteins | sample 15con2h24AmetaG_FD_104937 | JGI IMG/M metagenome (GOLD analysis project Ga0137390, IMG submission 104937) | Vadose zone soil microbial communities from Angelo Coast Range Reserve, California, USA - 15con2h2.4A metaG | ecosystem: Environmental > Terrestrial > Soil > Vadose zone > Saprolite... | reverse complement strand
TTCGAACAGGTCTGCGAAGTCGCTTCGGAAAAGAAGGGTGAGTGAAAGGCTGATGCTGTGATCGCCGTGGTTGCGCACCGCCAGTCGCTGGTACGCCCGGCCACGCCACAGGAAGATCGTCCGCGATATATGCAACAGATCCTTCTGCAGCACGATCCGGCCGTCGACGAAGAAGTCCGGGTTGGTGAGGTCGATCGAGAGCAGAGTGTTGTCGTCGCGCAGGTTTGAACCGAGCAGCAACGGCTGCTCGCCGTTCACCAGAAGTTCGAGATGCGACAAAAAGCGGGTGTCGTTGTGAAACAGCCCGTCAGCGTCGCCGGCCGAGGCGCCGATGTCGCCGTAGGTATCCACCACGGCAAAAGTATCGCCATATTTGAGCGTCCGGCGCGGCCGGGTCGCCGTTCCCGTTGCCGGGATGTAGAACGGCGTCTCGGCGACGGCATCGTCGGGGAGGGTCGTTGCGGGCAAGGCCTGGTCGGTCGACATGGCACCTCGAGCCGTTCGTTTGCACCATGAACAACGTATAGTTCGCCGCGCCGTCTTCAATGGCGTTGGCGGTGACCATCCTGCCGCGTCCGGCGATCAGCAGTCGAGGGCCGTTCGGTTGACTTCGAGAGGCGGGGCGGGTTTTGATGGCGTGCGGGCTTTGGTGACAACTTGCCGCGCGTCCCAAGAAAGAGGGGGGTCCTGCCGTGCCTTTTCAGGATTTCCGCGAGTTTCTCGACGCGCTCCGCAAGCAGGGTGAGCTGTTCGACGTCGACCGGCCAGTGGCGGTCGAGCTGGAGGTCGCCAAGGCGTTGCGCAAGAGCGCAGCCGTCGCCGGGCCGGCCTTTTGTCTTCAAGAACAACGGCACGCGCTTTCCGCTGGTGGCCGGCGTCTACAACTCGCGCGCCAAGGCGCTGATCGCGCTGCAGGCCACGGAGGAAACCGTGGTCGAGCGCATCCTGGCGGGCTTGTCGAAGCGGATTCCGCCGGTCGTCATTAAAGACGCGCCGGTCCACGAAAACGTCATCACAGGCGATGCCATCGATCTTGGCGCGCTGCCGGTGCCGAAATACAGCCCCGATGACGGCGGATCCTATGTCAACGCCGGGGATCGTCGTCAGCAAGGACCCGGAAACCGGTATCCCGGACATCGGGCACTATCGCTTCGAAATCATCGACAAGCAGACGATGTCGTTCAACGCCCTGCCGAACCATCGCCTCGGCAAGCATATCGCGCGGGCACGTCAGATGGGACGCACGACCTATACGGCGGCGGTCGTGATCGGCGTCGACCCGCTGCTCGCCTACACGGCCCCGATCCAGGTGCCGGACGGGACCAACGACTTCGAGGTCGCCGGGGGCTTGCGCGGCGCGCCGGTCGAACTCGTGCGCTGCAAGACCATCGACCTCGATGTTCCGGCGCATGCGGAATTCGTCATCGAGTTCGAAGCCGATTTCACCAACGAGGTCATGGAAGGCCCGCTCGGCGAATATACCGGCTACTACACGCCGGCGGCGCGTATTTCCAGGGATTGCTGACCGGTGTCCCGCCGACCGAGAATCATATCCTCGAGCAGCTGCCGTTCGAGGCCTCGTTCCTGGCGATGATGCGCCAGCAGTTCCCGACCATCGAAAAGGTCGCGATCCCGTCCGCCGGCGGCGTCTCGTTCCGCATCGTCATGTCGATGCGGCAGCGCTTCGCCGGCGAAGCGCGCAACGCGATGCTCGCCGCCATCGCGAGCAACCTTCGCCCCAAGACGGTGATCGTTGTCGACCCCGACATCGACGTGCACAGTTCCGACCAGGTCGAATGGGCGACGGCCTTCCGCATGCAGCCAGCGCGCGATGCGATCATCGTCGACCGCCTTCCCTCCGGTCCGCTGGATCCGTCGGCTGACGAGTCGGTGACCCCTGATCGGCGGACCGGCTCGGCCATCGGCATCGATGCGACGTATCCCTACGGCACCGTGATCAGGAAGGCCGCCGATGCGGGTAAAATATGCGGACCGGCGGTCGCCGAGCACGGCCTGGAATATGTCGAGGTCGCCGACGTGCCGGGTTGGCAGGACTACGACTTCCCCGAGTTGCGCAAGCGCAGCTGATGTCGGATCTTGGCGAATGCGCTTGATTAGCGGCATTCGCCTAAAGCACTCTTTCCGTGTCAAGACGTACAGGCGACGAAATGAACCATGTCGGCTCCCGGTCCCGTCTTTCGCGGCGGCAGGTGCTGCGCGCGGGTTTGATCGGCGGCATCGCGGTGTACGTGGCGCCACTCGGCAGCCGCGCTTATGCCGCGCTGTTCGACGAGCAGCTGTTGACGGTGCCGGCCTGGAACGGCCGCACCGATTCCCTGAAATACCGGATCGATGCCACGTCGAAGGTGACCGGCGCGAAAGTGTTCGCGCGCGACATTCGTGCCCGCGACATGCCGCACTGGCCGCAGCAGCAAGCGCATGCGCTCCTCCTGCGGACGACCCTGGCCGATCGCCTCTATGCCGGCTTCGACCTGTCGATGCTCGGCTCCGACCTCAAGCCCGACCGCGTGGTGACGGCAGCGGACCTCAAGCGCGATGGTCTCGCCTTCCCGGATTTCTACGGCGAGGACATGTTGCTGCCGGAGGGCAAGACGCCGGCCTACCTCGGCCAGGCCGTCGCCCTGCTGGTCTTCCACGACTTCGCCCGCTTCCGCTTCGCCAAGGAGAAGCTGCAGTTCAACGATGCGGTGGTCCGCTATGGCGCCGTCACCGGACCGCTGCAGCGCGATCCCTGGGGCGCCGGCCGCTTCGTGAGGATCGGTGGCAAGACGGCCTTCGACGAGGATGTCTTCTCCTCGACCAGGCAGGCGCCGCTTTCCCCGACGGGCTACGACAAGCATGAACCGGTCTGGCCCCAGCCCGCACTCGACGGCGATACCGGCGGGCAGGGCATGTATCACGCCAGGGCGATCGACGAGGAGCTGACACGCCCGCCCGCCGATTGGCTGGTGCTGACACGCGATTACGCCACGCAATCGGGCGACACCGCGGCGCTGGAGCCGGACAACGCCAACGGCTGGTACGATGCGGCCAAGCAGGAGCTGCATCTCGTCGTGCCGACGCAGTCGCCGCAGGAAGTGGCGGAAGGCGTGGCGACCGTGATGGCCAAGAGCCGCGTCGGCCTCAAGCGCCTGTTCCTGCATCCCTGCTTCACGGTCGGCTACGGCTCGAAGGATCACGCCCCCATGCCGTATTACGGCCTGCTCGCCGCCCGCTATGGCGACGGCCGGCCGGTGCGGCTCGCCAACGACCGGTTCGACCAGTTCCAGGCCGGCCTGAAGCGGCATCAGTTCAGCATGCGCTACAGGATCGGGGTCGAACGGCGGACCGGCCTCCTGCAGTCGTTCCAGGCCGGCATCGTCGCCAATGGCGGCGGCCGGGCGAACTGTTCGGTTGCGCTCACCATGGTGGGCGCGACCTCGGCCTCGTCGATCTACTATTTCCCGAAGACCGACGTGACGGCTGTCGCCATCTTCTCGCGCGCACTGGATTGCGGCTCGGCGCGCGGCTACGGCGCGCTGGAAACCCTGGTGGCGACCGAGATCATGGCCGACGAGATCGCCGGCGCCCTTGGCCTCGATCCCATCGAGTTCCGCCTGCGCAACGTGCTCAAGACCGGGATGAAGAACGCCCAAGGCGCGGTTCCCGACGGCGTGCAGCGCGCCGAGACGGTGCTGGAGAAGGCGCGGGCGCACGAGCTGTGGACCGGCCGGGCGGCGCGCAAGCAGGCCTACGAAGCAGCGCATCCTGGAAAATACTATGGAGTCGGTTTCGGCTGCATCGAGCGGCGCTTCGGCGATGGCGCGCAGGCCAGTTTCGCCAAGGTCGAGCTCGCGCCCGACGGGCGCATCACGCTCAGCCATACCGGCACGGAGATCGGCACCGGCACCTCCTCGGGGCAGGCCGTCGCCTGCGCGCGCTGGCTGGGGCGGCCGGCCGACGTGGTTGAAATGGCAGTCACCGAATGGCCCGATCTGCCGGTGGAGACGAGCGGCGATCCGCACGCCATGAGTCAGGACGAGCAGGATCGCCTGTCCGTCAATCCGCGCTGGACCCCTGCCTTTGCCTCGGCGTCGAGCGCCAGCAACTCGGCCTACTACTTCACCCATACCACCCAGGCGGCGGCGCGCCTGGTCTTTCTCTACGGCCTGTGGCCGGCGGCGGTGACGATCTGGGCGCACGGCGGACCGCAGGTGTTGCAGGCGGCGAAGCCCGAGGCCGCGCGCTGGCGCGACGGCGCCCTCGTTGTCGAAGGCTTCGAGCCCTTGCCGCTCGCGCGATTGGCGCAGGAGGCGCACGCGCGCGGCCTCGTGGTCGGCGCGACGGTCCATGGCTTCAACCGATGGCAATGGACGGAGGCCGACTTCGACGTGGTCGGCGGTCCGGTACGCTTGGCCGTCGACGGGCTGTCGCTGCGCTACGGCGACGGTGCGGCCGCGGCAAAGCGGGCGTTGGCGAGCACGCCCAACCGCTATCACGTGCTCGACCGCCGGACCGCGTCCTTTCCGCCGACCCGCAACAACAACGCCATGGTCGGCTACAACACCGCCGTCGGCACGCTGGCCGAGCTCGCGATCGATGCGACGAATGGGAAAGTCGCGCTGCTCGCGCACCACACCATTCTCGAATGCGGCAACATGCTGGTGCCCGATCTGGTGTCGGGCCAGCTCCAGGGCGGCACCGCCACAGGCATCGGGCTTGCCTTGCACGAGGAGCTGCCGCTCTACGAGGACGGTCCCGGCAACGGCACCTGGAACTTCAATCGCTACCACCTGCCGCGCGGCAGCGACGTGGCGGTGTGGGCGCAGACCGCCGAGATCCTGCCGCCGCTGTCGGACAGCGAACCGCCCAAGGGCATGGCCGAAGTGGTGGTGATCCCGATCATGGCGGCCATCGTGAACGGCATCGCGCATGCGATCGGCCATCGCTTCCGTACGCTGCCGGTGACGCCGGACCAGATCCTGAAGGTGCTGGGATGAGCCTGCCGACCCGCAAGCTGACGGTGACGATCAACGGCCGGCGCCGCGGGCCGATGGACGTGCCGGAAGGCATGATGATGATCGACGTGCTGCACGAGATGCTGGATCTGACCGGCTCGCGTCTGGGCTGCGGCATCGGGATCTGTCACGCCTGCGTGGTGATCTGGGATCGCGACGATCAGACCAGCGAGGAGGTGCAGACCTGCATTACCGGTGCGGACTTCTTCGACGGCAAGCGCATCCGCACCATCGAGGGCATCGCCCAGAAGAACGACAAGGACGAGATCGTGGCACTCTCGCCCGTGCAGCAGGCTTTCCTCGACAACTACAGCTTCCAGTGCGGCTACTGCACGCCGGGCTTCGTCAATGCCGCCACGGTGCTGATCGAGCGGCTGAAGCGCGCGCCGGTGCCGCGCGCCCAGGTCGAAGCGACCGTTGCCGCCGCGCTGGAAAACCATATCTGCCGTTGCACCGGCTATGTGCGCTACTATCAAGCGGTCCGCGACGTGATCCTGGCGACACCCGGCCTCACCCGGGACGACGCATGACCGTTCGCCGCTTGGCGCAGTTGGCCGCCCTCGCCGCGGTGCTCATCGTCATCGTCTTGGCCACATTGGTCGCGATCAGGCTTTTGGGCGGCAGGACCGGCGGCGCGGTGCAGGTGGTGAGCGCGCCGGCCGACGTGGTCGCGCGCGGAAAATACCTGGCCGAAGCGGCAGACTGCGCGGCCTGTCATTCCGCGCCGGGTGGCGCGCCGTATGCGGGCGGCCTGGCGATGCAGAGCGGTTTTGGCACGATCTACGCGACCAACGTCACGCCTGATCCCGACAATGGCATCGGTCGCTGGAGTGCAGACGATTTCTGGCGCGCTCTGCATGACGGCATCAGGCGCGATGGCCAACAGCTCTACCCGGCAATGCCCTACACGTCCTATCGTGGCATGGCGCGGGCGGACGCCGATGCGATCTACGCCTATGTGATGCAGCTGCGGCCGATGAAGGTGGCGAACCTCCGGACGGAGCTCGATTTCCCCTACAACATCCGCCCAGGAATGATGGGATGGAACCTGCTGTTTCTGACCGACACCATTTCCGCGGCATCGACCGGAAGCTCCGCCGCATGGCAGCGTGGCCGCTATCTGGTGGATGTGCTCGGGCATTGCGGCGAATGTCATACGCCCCGTGGCATCCTGGGACAGATGGAGTTGTCGCAGCCGTTGGCCGGCTTCGCGCTCGGCCGCGTTGCCGCACCCGACATCACGTCGGCTGGGCTCGCGTCGCGCGGTTGGACGGCCGCGTCGCTGCGCACATATCTCAGCCGCGGCATCGCCAGTCGGGGCTCGGCGTTCAGCGACATGCATCAGGTGATCGTGCTCAGCACGAGAAACCTGACGGCGGAAGACAGTGATGCCGTGGTGACCTATCTGCTCGGCGACAGGCCACCACCACCCGCGCCGCTAGCGGCCGCCGACCCGGCGATCCTCGAGGCGGCGGCAAACGGCGCCGGGCGGACCAACTACGTGGCCCTGTGCGCCGGTTGCCACGGCCTCGCAGGCAGCGGCGTGCCGAACACGGTGGTGGCGCTGCGCAGCAACAGCACGCTGCGGCTGGCCGATCCGCGCAACTTGATCGTTGTGATGCTGGACGGCATCGGGCCGGAGAATTTTCCGCACCGCGCCAGCCTGCAGGCGATGCCGGGCTTCGCCGACAAGCTCAGCGATCAACAGGCCGCGGAGCTCGCGAACTATCTGCGCGTCACCTGGGGTGGGCAGAAGCCGGACGTGACGGCCGCTACAGTGCGAGCCCTGCGCTGAGGGCTCGCCGCCTCGTCATCTCGGGGCGGTAAACGATGCCTGTCCGTGATGCTGCTGCTGGGGTTAGGCTAACGTCCAACGGGCGTGTTTCCAACGAATTAACCTCACCCTGAGGAGGGTGCGGAGCGCCCGTCTCGAAGGGTAGGCAACAGTCTTGATGGTGCCCATGACAGCGCGGGGGTTACCCCGCGCGATCGAGACGCCGCGCTAAGCGGCTCCTCAGCATGAGGTCTTTGCCGTATGCCGAACTAGGCCGGAAGTCCGACGGTGCGCAGAGCGTTGAAAAGACGATCGCAGTAGCTTGGCGACAGCGGCGGCAGGCCCTGCTGCACGTCCAGGACCGTGAGCTCCGGATATTGTTCCTGCAGGGCGGCGAGACTGCGCTGCGCTTCGGGCTTGACGCCGCCCAGCACATAGGCAGGACAGAGGGTCCGGTGGACCCAGGCCGCCGACGGATGCTCGACGAGCGCGCGTTCCTGCCAATGGGCAGAATCGAGATAGCGGCCGGCCTCGAAATGCGCACAGCCGATCCCGACCAGGTTGTTGAACGCAAAAGAATCGTGCGGCGCAAGGTCGAGCGCGATCTTGAACCGCTCGATGGCCGAGTCGGGGTCTCCCTTGTACAGGTCGATCCATCCATAGCGGCTCCACGCCCACGCCGAGCCGCCGTCGACCGAGAGCGCCTTGCGGATGACGAGGTCCGCCGCCTCGACGTCGTGCAGCAAGGTGAGGGCGTTGCCGAGCACGGCAAGCACCGTCGCGTCGGCGGCGAGGGCCTGTGCCTTGCGCGCCAGGTCGGCGCTTCGCACGCGCTCCTCTATGGGAGTCGCCGTGAAATGATAGACGACGCGCTGCACGTGCGCCCAGGCGGCGAGCGCGGTCGCCAGCGCATGGTTGGGATCGAGGTCCATCGCGCGGCCCAGCAAATCGAGGGCGCGCGCATTGCCACCTGCATCGAGCGAAAGAACGCCAGGCATGGCCCTGAGGGCGAGGTCGTGCGGGCCAAGCTCGCCGTCCGGCTTCTGCTCGGCGCGATCGATCTCGGCAAGGCGCAGGCATGGCTGAATCGCCGCGGCGATTCTCGTGGCGAGATGTTCGCGCGGCGCAGAGTCCTCCCCGATGGCGCCATCGGCACAATGCGCCCACAGATGACGGCCCGTGTCGGACTCGATCAACCGCAAGGTCAGCCGCGTTTGCCAGCTCCATCCGCGCATGACGCCGGTGAGACGATACCGCGCCGATCTCGGCTGCCGTGCGACGGCAACGCCGGCCCGCGTCAGCGCGGTGGCGAGCTCGTCGGCAACGAGACGGGCGATCTCGCCATTCTCCGGGCTTGCCTCGATTGGCTCCAGGACGACGGTCAGCCGATCACGGCTCGATGCAAAGAATGAAGGCATGGTTGCGAGAACGCCGGTGAACACGGCCTGCCGCTTCAGGGTCTGAGACGGCGTCTCGCCATAGCGGCGGCGGTACTCGATGGAAAACCGCCCGCAATGCGCAAAGCCGCAGCGCAGGGCGAGGTCCATCACTTTCGCATCAGTCGAGCTCTGGAGCAGCTCGCGACGGGCGCAGTCGAACCGGATGTCACGAAGTGCTGCGCCCGGTGTCTTGCCGAGAAACATCTTGAACTGGCGCTGAAGTGTTCTGCTCGACACGCCGGCCGCAGCCGCCAGATCGACCACGCTCCAGTCGCGGCTCACATTCGCACGCATGGCATCGAGCGCACGCCGGACGCCGCGTGGCAGCAGGTTCGTGCTCGAGGGTTTTGGAGGGCGGGCGAGCATGGCGGGGGACATATACAGAATTCGAGCGCCGATTGCGGCTCAAAATTTCGTGCACGGGATAGCTGTGGCGCGAAATGGATAAGAATCGGGCACCGCCACGCCTAGTTTCTTCCGGCAACTCGAATTTTCAATTCGGTCAGGAGCAACTATGGCAGGCCTATTTGCGGTCCTCTACGGCATCGGCACCTACGGCGTCTTTCTCGTCTCCCTGCTCTATGCCATTGGATTCGTCGGCAATTTCGTCGTTCCGAAGTCGATCGACTCGGGCGTGGCCGGGCCGTTCGTCGAGAGCCTGCTCATCAACACGATGCTGCTCGGCCTGTTCGCCGTGCAGCACAGTGTGATGGCGCGGGAAGGTTTTAAGCGCTGGTGGACGCGCCTCGTGCCCCCGTCGGTCGAGCGCAGTACCTATGTCCTTCTCGCCAGCCTCGTGCTGCTGGTCCTGTACTGGCAGTGGCGGCCGATGCCCGAACCGGTCATCTGGACGGTGCACAGCCCGACCGCTGTGGCATTCATCGACGGGGTCTTCTGGTTCGGCTGGGGCCTGTTGTTCATCAGCACCTGCCTGATCAGCCATTTCCAGCTCTTTGGGCTGAGCCAGGTGTTCGCGCGCATGCTCGGCAGAGAGCTGCCGCAGCCGCAGTTCCGCGCACCGCTTCTCTACCGGCACGTCAGGCATCCGATCTATCTGAGTTTCCTGCTGGCCTTCTGGGCCACGCCTTCGATGACCGCCGGTCATTTGCTGTTCTCGCTGGCGACCACCGGCTACATCCTGATCGCCATCCAGCTCGAAGAGCGCGATCTCATCCGGATGTTCGGCGACCAGTATCGGCGCTACCGGCAGCGTGTCGCCATGCTTCTCCCGCTGCCCGGCCGCGGGTTCGTCGATCGGGAAGACCCCAAGCCATGATCGAGGACGAGCGCGGCTGCATCGACTACGCCGAGAGCGGGGCGTCGCCCGCTGTCGTGTTTGTGCCGGGCTCCTGCAGCACCGGCGCGGCATGGCGGCCCATACTCTGCCGGCTGGGAAATGGCTTGCGCTCGGTGACGACAAGCCGGCTCGGCTATGGCGGCACAGCCGAACGCCGCACCCTGCGGGATGCCGATATTTCCCGCGAGGCGAAGATCCTCGAAGCCGTCGTTCGGCGCGCGGCCGCTCCGGTGCATCTCGTCGGCCATTCCTTCGGCGGCGCGGCGGCGATCGCCCAGCACGTCGCCGGCGTGGAACGCAGCGAAAAGCGATCCCATCCTGCCTTGGCGCTACGCCAATAAGCACGGGCTTCAGAAGCTCGCGTGGCCCTTGCGGCTGGTCACCAGATAGTCGTGAATGGTGATGCCGGGCACGGCTGCTCGGGAGGACCGGCAATGACTGCCCTGATCAACGTCGTGCGTGGCCTGCTGTGCGGCGCGCTGCTTTTCGCAACTGGTGCGGCTCGCGCGCAGGATCGCCTGCATCCTGTCGGTTTGCGCCAGGTCGAATTCCAGGATGCTGGCCGTACTGTCGCGCTTTTCCTGTTCTATCCTGCACAGAGCGGCGGCAGGCCATTCACGATGCCGTTTTTCACGAACTTGAGCCTGCAGGAAGAGGCGCCTTTGGACTTGACCGGAGGCAAGCGGCCGCTCGTCATGCTCTCGCACGGGCGGGGCAACAATGCCCTGTCCTACGCGTGGTTTGCCGAGCATCTCGCCGCGCGCGGCTACATTGTCGCCGCCATCAACCACTACCGCGCCAACACCTACGATTCCAACATCGTCTATCTTGCGAACCGGCTGTGGCAACGGCCGGTCGACATCGGTCTCGCCATTTCGTTTCTGCTGCGCGATGCAACCTGGAGGCAGGAGATCGACCCGGCCCGGATCGGCATCGCCGGCCATTCGCAGGGCGGCTTCACGTCGCTGTGGATCGGCGGCGCCCGGGTGAATGCCGAGAAGTACCGCGCGTTCCAAACCGGATGGCATAACAACCGCATGGTGCCCGAACATCTCCGCCGCGAGCTGGAGATTGATCCCACCCCCGCGCTCGACGTGCGCGACGAGCGCGTGGAGGCTGCCTTCGCCATGGCCCCGGGCATCGTGCAGGCGTTCGGGATGGACGAGGCGGGGCCGCGCCAGATGCAGATACCGGCTTACATCACGGTGGGGGCCCGCGACACCCAGGCGCCGCCCGGTCCGAACGCTGAATTCGCCGCCAGGTACATTCCTCGCGCCGAGCTCGTCGTCATACCCGGCCTGGTGGATCACGAGATCTTCGTCAATGAATGCAACGAGGAAGGGCGCAACGAGTTTCCCGAAGCCTGCATCGATGCACCGGGCGTTGATCGTCAGGCGATTCACAAGTCGGTCGGCGATGCGGCGATAAAATTCTTCGGCAAGTGGCTGGTGCCGCGCTGACCTCGCCGTGAGGGCGACGCAATAAACCAGGACCTTTGAAGCCCACACAACCCTCGAGGCTTATCCTACTCGCTTGACATATTTATCTGCTAGTAGGTTCCCTCAGGTGAGGTCTAGTGTGACCAAAGCGACGATTGTAGGGAAGACACGAAGAGCATCGGCAGCGTCGGTGGCGGGCCAATGTCTTTGCGGCACAGTGCAAATCGAGATCGACTTTCCCGCTCGATGGGCTTGGCACGATCATTCCAGTGCGACTCGGCGTGCGCACGGATCCGCCTACGCGACTTACGTTGGCAGTTGGCGCAGGCGCTTTCGGGTGACCAAGGGCCGGGCAAAAATCACACGCTTTCAGGATGAGGCCACCGGGACTGCAAGGAGCTTTTGCGCCCGATGCGGAACGCCGCTCATCTATGAACGAGCTCGCTCTGCGCACATGGTCAACATACCTCGCGCTCTCTTCAAGAGCCGCACCGGCAGAGAACCCCGATATCACATTGCCATCGAAGAGCTGCAAGACTGGACATATCTGGGCGAAACACTCGTTCCGCTAAAGGGCTTTCCCGGAGTTGTGTGGGAGCGCCCGATCAAGAAGAAGCGGCGTGAGACTCCTGGCCCCCTCTGACTGGTCTCGTCGGCGGTGTGTTGGTCACAGGTCCTGTTCGGCGAGTTCGCGAAACTCGTCGGGAACGGAACGGAAAATTCCCAACGCGACCGACCCGTATCCGATCGCCCCCCATCCGAAGCGATCGCGGATCGTGTCGACAGCGCGATCGGCCGTGCAACGCGCCATGCCTCTTTTGGTGCCGGGGCGGCGCCCCTCGTTTTCAAGCCCGAGTGCGAGTTCCAGTTGCAGTTCCGAGTGCTTCTCGAGATGCGACACGGAGATCGCCAAGAGCGAGATATACTTCTCATCAAAGTGATGCGCGAGGACCGCGCGCACAAGCTCCTCGGCGATCTCGGCAAGGCTCAGAGTCGCCGAAATCGGCGCGTCGAGCGTTACGGAGCGAGTGACCGAGTGCAGATCGGCGAAGCGAACGCGGACCGTTACGGTTCGACCAGACAGGGACTTGGCCCGGAGCCGGGCACCGATCCTGTCCGCAAGATGACGCAGCGTGGGTTGGAAAACGCGCTCTTCAGCAGGCTTCTTGCCGATCGCTGACTGTGCTCCCGCCGATCGCGCCCGACGATGCGTCTTGATTTCCCGCGGATCGCGATTCCAGGCCAGCGCTGCGAGCTTCTCTCCCGCCGCGGGACCGAGCAATTGCTCGAGCGACCGTCCCGGTGTCTTCGCCAACTGTCCAATGGTAAGCACGCCCATCTCGGCCAGCCGCGCCTTGGTGACCGGGCCCACGCCCCACATCAGCTCGACGGGCAGGTCGTGAAGGAAGTCCAGTTCGGTGTCGGGATCGACGACGACCAGCCCGTCGGGCTTGGCCACTTGCGATGCAATCTTCGCCAGGTGCTTCGTGCGCCCCACGCCGACCGAGATCGGAAGGCCAAGCTCCGCCCGTACACGGCGCCGGATCGCCTGCGCAATTTCTGCCGGCGACCCGAAGAGATGGGTGCAGCCCGCCACGTCGGCAAAGGCCTCATCGATGGAAATCCGCTCGACGAGGGGCGTGAAATCACCGAGCACCTTGATGGCGGCGTCACCCAGCCGTTGGTAGTCCTTGAAATGGCCACTGACAAAAGTGAGTTGCGGACAGAGCTCGCGCGCCCGCCGTCCCGGCATGCCGCCACGGACCCCGAAGGCCCTGGCTTCGTAGGAAGCGGCCAGGACAACCCCTCCACCGACGGCGATAGGCTTGCCGCGCAGGGACGGGTCGAGCAGCTGCTCGACCGAGGCATAGAAGGCGTCCAGGTCCGCATGGAGGATGGTGGCCGTCATATCCATCCCGACCGTTCACCTGTCGATAGAGAGAACAAAAAGAGAACATAGGCGTCGATTGTCAAGCCTGACGCACGCTGGCTTGTTAGTCGGGTAGAGCCGGGCGCGATTTTATGCAAAGCGCTCGTCGATCTGCCGCGAGCTGGTTCGTCGACCTAATTAGCGAGACAGTTCCGCGGCGATGGCGCCGGCGGCTCGCCTCCGGAGGAGTTCTCAGATGCGTTTCATGTTCATAGTCACATCCGCCCATCCTGCCGCCCCGACGCCGGAACTCATGGAGGCGATGCACAAGCTCGCCAATCGGGAGATCAAGGCCGGCCGCATGCTCGACAG
>Ga0137390_10003256_pt1 | contig 13217 bp, 9 predicted proteins | sample 15con2h24AmetaG_FD_104937 | JGI IMG/M metagenome (GOLD analysis project Ga0137390, IMG submission 104937) | Vadose zone soil microbial communities from Angelo Coast Range Reserve, California, USA - 15con2h2.4A metaG | ecosystem: Environmental > Terrestrial > Soil > Vadose zone > Saprolite... | reverse complement strand
CTTTGATGACGTTTCCAAGTTCTACGGAGAAGTGCTGGGCGTAAACCGGGTCAACCTTTCTTTGCCACCTGGGGTGACCAGCCTCGTGGGCCCTAACGGATCAGGCAAGACCACGCTCATGAATCTGCTGACGGGCCTGGTGCGTCCGACGCAGGGCACAATCTCAGTGCTTGGTCTCACACCGGACCAGCAAGAGGAATTGTTTCGCCATGTGGGATATTGCACTCAATTCGATTCATTCCCCAAAGGCGTTACCGGATATCAATTCATCCATCAGTTTCTCCGACTGCGGGGGCTGACAACGCCAGAAGCTCACCGCCTGACCATGGAAGCCATTGAGCGGGTAAGCATGGCTGAAGCAGCGCATCGCAAAGTGGCGGCTTACAGCAAAGGCATGCGCCAGCGTATCCGACTGGCCCAGGCCATTGCACATCATCCCACGGTGCTGGTGCTTGACGAGCCACTGAATGGTCTGGATCCGATGGCGCGCGCGGAATCCATTGCTTTGTTCGAAGCTTTGGGCAAAGAAGGAATGCACGTGGTGCTGTCCAGTCATGTTCTGCATGAAGTGGACAAAATTTCTGATCAAGTAGTCTTGATGAGTTATGGCTATGTAGTGGCTGAAGGCAAGATTCAGGGCGTCCGCAGCGAGGTTACCGAACATCCCATGCAGATTCTGGTGCGCTGCAATGCGCCGAACCTGCTGGCCTCGCGGCTGTTTGCGCAAGACCATGTGGTGGAAGCCAAGCTCAATCGCGATGGTCAGGGTGTGCTGGTGCGTACTCTCGACGCCAACCAGTTCTATTCGCTACTCAATCGAATCATCGCTGAAGAAGAAATTAATCTCCAGGCGGTTTCACCCGCAGATGATGACGTGAATTCCGTGTATCAATATCTGATCGGCAGCGGCGGAGGGACCGTATGAGCAGCATAGCCTCAACTCCGGCGACAATTCGCACATTGCCATGGCAACTCTGGATTGCCCAGACTGCTGCCATTCTGCGTATTGAAATTAAAAAAACGTTATGGATGCGCCGCGGGATATGGGTTTATCTTCTGGCACTGGCTCCCGTGGTGCTGATTGGCATCCACGCGGTTGATAGTCCGCTGGGCCGTCACTGCACGTTGTCGCAGGACACTGAAATTCTGGCGGGGATATTCCAGGTTTTCTACGTCCGATTAGGAATATTTTTTGGCTGCCTCGGCTTGTTTACATGGCTGTTTCGCGGCGAGATCGTGGAAAAAACGCTGCACTACTACTTTCTCTCGCCGGTTCGCCGGGAGGTGCTGATCACAGGAAAGTTTCTGGCCGGCATCGTGAGTTCAGTGCTGATTTTTGGACTCTCAATATTTCTATCATTCGTATTGATGTACGGCCATTTTGGTCCCGCGGGACGTACGTATGTTTTCTCCGGTCCCGGACTGGGCCAACTTGCCGCCTATATGTCGGTGACTGCGCTGGCATGTATCGGATATGGATCAGTTTTTCTAGCGCTTAGCCTGATCTTCAAGAATCCAATTCTGCCTGGCATTGTGGTCCTGCTCTGGGAAATGTTCCACGCCGTGTTGCCGCCACTGCTTCAGAAGCTGAGCATCGCCTTTTATCTTAAGCAGCTATGCCCCGTTTCGGTTCCGCCGGTTGGAATACTGGCATTGTTCACCGTGGTGGCAGAGCCGGTATCTGCTTACATCGCCGTGCCCGGACTGTTGTGTCTCTGTGCCGCGATTCTGTTGTTTGCCTTCTGGAAAATCCGCACGTTCGAGATCAGCTACTTGGCGGACTAGGTCAGGCTCTCCTCTGCAAAAACGGATTCGACTCCCGCTCCTGGCCAATCGTCGTAGCCGGACCGTGCCCAGGCACTACAGTCGTTTCGTCTGGAAGCGCCAGCACTCGTGTATGAATTGACCGCATAATCTTGTCAAACGAGCCGCCGGGCAGGTCTGTACGTCCAATGCTCCCGGCGAACAATGTATCTCCGGCTATTAACGTCTCCTGCTGAGGCATGTAGAGGCATATGCTGCCTTCAGTGTGTCCGGGGGTATGGATCACGTTTGCGGGAATGGCGCCGATCTTCAGGACGCGGCCATCAGCCACATTCTCATCAACCAGAACCTGTCCTGGTGGTTTCATGCCAACCCAGGTCGCCTGAACGTCCAGCATCTTCAGCAGGGGCTGATCATCCTGGTTCATGAGGATGGGCGCTCCGGTGGCGGCCTTAAGCTTCATGGCTCCGCCTACATGATCAATGTGCGCATGCGTCACTACAATCTGCGTGAGCTTGAGCTTCTCCTGTTTGAGGATGGCCAGTATGTCATCAATCTGGTCACCCGGATCAATCACCATGGCTTCATGGGTCTGCTCGTCGCCGACAACAGAGCAGTTGCATTGCAGCGGACCTACGCGGAATATCTTGTGAATCATACGCAATCAATTCTAGATGAGCAGACCAAAGAAAAGAGCCGCCAGCGGCGGCCCTGATCGAAATCTTTAGTTTAGAAGTTGGAGCTTACTTCGACGGTGTCGGCTGGGCCGGGGCACTCTGCGTTTTCACGCCCTGCATGATCGAGTTGGACGCTCCACCCTTGCGGCTGGCGAAAAATGTAAGCGACATGGACGTCAGCATGAAGATGATCGCGCACCAGGTGGTCAGGCGCGAAAGGGCAGTGGCCGTTCCGCGTGGGCCAAAGGCCGTCTGGCTGCCCATGCCGCCGAAGGTGGCTGCAATGTCGGCACTCTTGCCGTGTTGAAGCAATACAACCACAATCAGAATGGCGCAGACAATCACATGGACCAGGGTTATCAGGGCGGTAATCATTTCAGTAAGTAAATCCTTTCAAGCGTATGGTGCGGAAGGGGGGATTTGAACCCCCACGCCTTTCGGCGCCACCCCCTCAAGATGGTGTGTCTGCCAGTTCCACCACTTCCGCACTGGCTTTGTTGCAACTCCAATTTTGCGTGGTATAACGCCGAACAGGAGCCCCAAAATTCAGGGAGAGGGAAGTGCCATTATAGCAAGGAATTGGCGGAGAATCTCCCCCGTCCACAGTGTCTTGTTTTTAACACATGGTTTTTACACTTGCTTCCGCGGCCATTGCATGGAATATTCTGGGCAAGCCCTGGCACCACAACCGAATCAGTTGAACCCGACCCTCAGACAGATTGACCTAGAAGACAGATTGAACCAGATGAACGATTGAGCCATAAGAAGGAATGGCCCAGCTTTGAAAGGGACAGCTTTGCCGGAAGCCAAGCTAACTCTCGAGCAGCTCACCGAACAGTTCCGCCAGGCGGAAGTGGCAGGTGATCCCTGGAAACAGGGCATTGCTCTGAATAATCTGGGCAGTCACTTCAAGGACCAGCGCGACTTTTCGCATGCCATCAGCTACTTGCAGCGGGCCCTGGAATTCTTCACCGCGCTTGACGATAACGAAAAGAAAGCTACCGTCCTCATCAACCTGGGTGGCACACATCTGGACGCAAAAGATCATGGCAAAGCGCTGGAGCAGTTTGCCATGGCGCTGGGGACCTATGCGTCACTCAATCATCCCTTTGGTCAGGGCATGGCGCTGAACAACATGGGAGGCGTCCACCTGACACTGCAACGTCATGCGGATGCGCGCAATCAGTTCATCATGGCGGCGTCATTCTTTCGCAGCGCTAAGGCCGTTCCGTGGGAAGGGCAGGCCCTGGAAAATCAGGCAGCCGCTGAAGCCGGCATGGGAGACTGGGAAGGCTCCGTGCAAAGCTACGGACGTGCGCTGGAGATGTGGCAGCGACTGGAAAATCAGGAGCGCCAGGCGCTGATCATGAACCGCCTCGCTGCAATTCACTCTTCGCGAGGAGATCGCCGTCGCGCACTTGATCTCCACGCCCGTGCGCTCACGCTGGCGCATAAAGCCAAGAACGTGGCTCTCTCCGCTTCCACCCGAACCAGCATGGCCAAGCTTTATTTCGAAGTCGACAACCTGAACGCAGCACGGGCTGAGTTCCAGGCCGCTCTCATCTCCTACGAAGAACTGGGCGACAAGCGCGGCCAGGCGACAGCTCTGCTTCATCTCGGAAAGATCGATATCGCTACCGGACATGACATGGTCATGACGGCGGCAAGAATGTTCCGCGAGGCCGGCGATCCGGCGGGCGAGCAATCGGCGCTGGAAATTTTGCCAGTCAGGGAAGAAGCAAAGGCGGGAGATAAGCCGGCGTAGGAAGTAAGGTACTCGCGGTTTTCAAATCACCGGATCACCGGATGTCTCGATCCCCCGATTTGCAGGGGGATACCCCCTCCCCTTCATCCCAAGATCTAAAGGACTTAGCTTGACTCATACCAGTGGCTCCCAAATTTCTTGATGAGTTTCTTGATCCGCGACCATCCGCGAAATCCGCGGAAGGGAATTTCGGGGTTGCTCCTTCCGATCTCGGCGATGTCGTGCGATCACGACGATCTCGGCGATCCCATGGCCCTACCCCTCCCGGTTTATCCCATGTGATCCCATTCATCCCAATTTGGCGTAGGTTTCTGAGGTGCACCCCTGCGGTGAGACAGAAAGTTTATCCCACAGATGTGATTGTGAACGGTGAACCCCTGATTTGAGACAGTCGGCAGTGTCATAGTGCATTCAGCATTTTCTGACGTTTCAGATCCGCGCTCATCCGCGTTCATCCGCGGTAAGGTCTTTTGCCTTGTTCCGATCAGTGTCATCAGTGTTGATCAGTGGTCAATCTTGCCTTTCCAAAACTAAAGTTCCTGGCTGAATGCTGAGTGCCGACTGCTGTTTGCTAAATTGTCAAAGAACTTTTCCTTCACCCCTGGGGGCTGTCTCACTATGCCTCATTTCTACCGGCGAAACAACTGATCTAAAGTTTGCTCACGCTGTCCTTCCGGCGGTTTAAAAAGGCCAATAGACACGGCATAAATTAAGTGCGAAGGACTAGGACGTGGGCTTGACTCGTATCAAGGCATGGGCTTCAGCCGTGCCGATATGGATGGAGGAACCTCCGACACGCTCCCCAGGTTTTCGTCGGGGCATCTTCCAATCGATAAACAGCCGAGATCCCTTTCGGCAACAATTTTGCCAACCCATGCTCTGGGTCTCCCCTAATCCACATTGCATCTCGTCAGTTCCAAAATGGAACTAGTAACAAAAACTAATTAAACAATCCGGGCAACTATCGAGAGCTGCTCCTCCTCCAACCTCGAATTGCTTCACGGGCCCTGATCTCAATTGCAGGAGTTCCCCAATGCCTCGTAGTCTGCCCCGTACGGTATCTACTTTAATCCTCCTTCTGATCACCAGTCTGACTTCCGCCCAACATCACAGTTCCAACTCCAACTCCAGCTCACAGCTAGACCAGTACGTCGAGCACGTTTCGGAGTTGAGTTCACGCGCCCGTGCCAATGTGTATTTCGCCAACCCGCAGTCGATTTTTCGCGGCGTCCAGACAAGTTTTGTCAATGTATGGACGGGGAATTTAACGTTTTTGCGTCGTGATCTTGTTGCTGCTGGCCGGATTCCCCTTGTATTCGCTCGAGTCTATGATTCAAGCGGAAAAGGCAGCGCTGACTTTGGACCGGGCTGGATTCTCTCTGCCGCTGAATCAATCAAAGTAGCGGACGGCAAAGCGCATCTTTTTACCGAGAACGGCTCAACCATTGATTTCGCCAAGATTGGTGAGACCACTTTTGGGCTGGAGAGGGAGTACCCATCGGACTATCTTGAGTTGCGCTTAGTCGATGCGACCACGCTTGAGGCCAAGCTGCGCACCGGCTTTAGCAAGCAATTTCAACTCCTCGGCGACGCATTCCGTCTGGTCAAGGTTACTGACCGGAATGGAAATGAAGTAAAGCTCTCTTACAGCAATGGCCTGCTGAATAAAATCGAGAACGCAAATCACTCCATTACCGTGATTCGCAACGCAAAGGGCAGAATCCTCTCCGCCCAGGATGACCAGAGCAGAAAAGTTCAGTTTGCTTACGATGCGCAAGGCCGCCTGATTGAGGTGGACGATCTCGGCGGCAACGCCTGGACTTATAGCTACAACGCTGATGACAAACTCAAAGCCGCGAAAGACCCATTGCAGCGGTTGAATTTTGGTGCTTTCTTTGATGACAATGCGCGCGTCCGCCGCCTGCAACTGCCTTCCGGTATCATTCAGTTCAATTATGACGATGCCACTCGCTCCGCAACGGTCTTAGACCGCAAGGCTCTGGTCACCCATTTCTTCCAGAATGATGACGGCATCACCACACGCGTGGTGAATCCCTTGGGTGAAGAAACGGCCATCGTTCTGGATAGTGCCCGCAATGTTCTCTCTCTTTCACGCAACGGCTCGGTCGTCGAGCGCTTGGAATATGACCAGCAGCATCGGATCACCGCACGCCATAGCGCTCTGGAATCAGGCACGGTAGACCGGGTGTACAGCTATGATCAGTCGACAGGGCAGCTCACTAGCATTCACGGCAGCAACGGCCAGGACCAGACTTTCGCCTATGACACAAGCGGGAATCTCACCAGCGCCGGTCTTGCCGATGGCATTCATAAATACGCCTACTCCCCTAGCGGAGATTTGGCCGGCTTCTCTGCGGCAGGGACAACTCTTGTCTTTTCTTCCGACGCTGACGGCCTGATAGCCGGAATGAGTGAGGGGAAGAACGCAACCACAACCATGAAGTACAAAGCCGGCGGGCAGCTCGATTCAGTCACTTTTGCAGATGGCAAGAGCGCAAAATACCAATTTCGACCCTCCGGCCTCAGGGCGAATCTTACCTATCAAGACAAGCGACGGGTCGAATACACCTATGATCCCGCCGGCAACCTGACTTCAACGAAGATTTTTGATGCCAAAGGGAAGCAGACCGCCGGGCAGGTGCTGACCCTCGACGAATCTTACCAGCTCGTACAGCAAACCACATTCGCGGGAAAAATCGTGAAATTTGCCTATGACAAAAATGGAAACCTGACTGAGATCCGGGAAGGCGAATCCCTCGCGCGTTTTGAATACGATTCATTGAATCGCTTGATCGCAGTCATTGCACCAGGCGGACAGCGCCTGACGCATGATTACAAGCCCGGCGGACAGTCGATGATCGAAGCATATCAGCACGCCAAGACTCTGGTGCTGGACCGTCGTGACACCGGTCTGACCTTTGGCGCACTAACGGAAATACTTTCTAGCCGACCGCTCACCGGTTCGTTGGGAGCCCTGCGGTTCTCTGAAATTTTGGGAACTTTTCAATTGTCCAACTCCGAAGACGATGAAATCGCGACCCCGGAACTGGCAATCGAGCAGCCACTGGAAAAACTGAACATTATTTTTGATGGAACACCCCTCCAGCAGCGTCAGATACTCTTCAACCGTCCTTTCAATCCTATGTTCATTCCGGCCGAGTATGCCTCGATCAACTGCTGCCCGGTGTGCACCATCCGGCCCCCATACTGCGCCGACTGTGATCCACCGCCGCCACCGCCACCGATTGGCACCATGACTTGCAACAGTACGAGTATCGCTCGGGGACAACAACTGTCATGTACAGGCGCAGGCGATGCAGGATCTACTTTCGCGTGGAAATTTGTGAGCGGCCAACAGACGGTACAGCCGGCGGGAGCAGGGCCTGGAGCAACGTGGTCCGGCATCATTGTCACTAGCGGCACAGTTTTTCTCAATATAACGTTCTCGGATGGTTCGGTTCAAAGCTTTCAGAGCGCAATCACGGTTACGCCGCGAACCAACTTTGCGTTCGCGGCGGCGAGTTCGCAGGAGCTGTTAAGCAATACCATCACTTGCGCCAGCGGCTCAACGACAATCTTGAATAGTCCGCCACAAAACAATGGCGGCGCAGGCGATGTGCTTGGATTTTATTGTTTAGATCAGGCATTTGGGTTCAATTTTTTGGGCATCACCGATAACGGGCCAAATAATGGTTATGGTTATGTCACAACTGTTACTAACCAAAGTGGCACCACTCCGACCGCATTCCGTTATATAGTTGTATCTGATCTTCGTGATCCCTCAACCTCCTTTTATAAGGCACAATGCGGTAACTACAACCCGCAAACGAATCCTAGCGGATTCATCTCAGGAGCTCAACTGAACACCAATACCCATGACCACGAGGGGGGCTCTGTTCTTAGTCACTGGACTAACTATTCCGCATCACAATCGGTGTCGGCGAACAATATTGGGTTAGTGATGGAGAGCCAAATAGCGATTCCTGGGGTGACAGCCGATCAATTCACAACTCAGGTGAGAAATGCTGAGGCGGGAGCTGCTTCAACAATCAATAGTGCCACGGCAACGGAGCCATGCGGCGGAGATGTCCGCAATGATTCCAGTCAGGCATGCAAATTCTTTGGAGCCATTAATTTTCTTAACCAAGCATGCAACTGAAAGAAGTGAATATGCTTCGTTTATTACTTTTCAACATCCTCATACAGACGGGGAGTCTGGCAACGTTAGTCACCATCGATGCAACCGTTCCCATACGCCCTTCAACTAGGCATGTTATCAGCGGGAGCTCTAGTGGAAGCGGATATCGTCTTCCGGTTGAGCTCAAGCTTTTAGTAGCTAAGCCCAGCGAAAAAGCTGGAAGTACTGCGGTTGTGGACTTTCTTATTACAAACACCAGCGCACGACAAATTGTGGTTCCGGTATGGCTTCACCAGAAGGACCTTGAGCCCGACGATAACAGCGTGGCTTATTCTTTCGAGCAGCTAAGTCTTTTTGTGACGACTGGAACCAAGAACAGCACATTGTTAAAGGGAGGGGCAGATTTATATGGTTCCCCTGCGATCCCAAATAGTTTAGTGAGTCTTTCTCCAATGCAGTCGGTTCAAGTGCACGCGACAATTGCCCTCACAACGTTGGATGGTAGTGATTGCACTGGGGCTCAAGGGCTCATAGCGAAGCTGATTCTGGTAAAAGCCACCCTCAAACCGAGAGGGCCTGATGCCGAGAAACAGAGTGAAGAAGTTGGATCCGCGTTTTCGCAACTAGTGCCTTTTGTTATTGAAAAATAAACCCCGGCTCGCCTCTTCACTGCCGGGTTGGGATCACAATTTCGATCCATCCTGCACTTTCAACGGTGCCATCAATTTTGCTCCTTACGCGAGCTGCCAATGACTCGAAATATCTCAATAACGAAAGCGGCTTTGTTTCTCCTCCTTGGGTTTGGGATCGCTACTCTGGCTGCGCAACAGGCCGCAATCATTGATGCTACCGGCCCGCTTCGGCTTCGCTCAAAAGAGCCGCTGGCTATTTCGCTCGGCGGTGGACTGTTGCCCCTTTATCCGCCGGACTCTCAGCCTATGCAGGCGGAGCTAGAGAGTCTATCAAGTGCGGCGACTGGCGGTAAGGCGGTTTATCAGCTTGTTCTTCGCAATACATCCGGAAGAGCCCAGCAAATTGCTGTTAATCCCAATTCTGCAGATTTTGAAGCAAAGGCCGCGCCAAACGGAGGATACACTGCCGCACTTCTGAAAATTTCTATCGTTTCCACCGTAAGTGGCGGACAATCCTGTGTCCTTGATTCGGACCTGAAGCTTTTTGGCAGTTCTGCTGTGCCGGGCTCCCTAACGACTCTCAATCCGGGTGAGTCGGTACGCATTAAGGCTCCCTTGCACGCTGTGTGCACTTCTGCGGAGCGTCAGATTTCGGGAAATACCAGCGCCGTCAGCCTGAGCGCGCTCGTAAGCTTTGGAAAAGAAGAGATTTTCACCCAATCGGGCGAACTGCATGTCCGCGATACTATTGAGAATTTTATCAAGTCGAACAGTTTTACGGTGCAAGGCATCGCACTTAAGTAGTGCCGGCCTTGCCTAAAAAAAGACACAATCTTTGCCTGTGCTGTATTCCTGAGGCTAACTATGCGAAACTTCCGGCTGCTTGGGTTCTTCTTTTTCTTGGTGTTTGCTGGATCTGTTGCTTGGCCAATACCGGCTCCCGGCTTCAATTTGCCGGAATTAGTGAAAACCGCCGACCTGATCGTTGTCGGAAAAATCGTGGATGTTCACGAGGTCAGCCGGGTAACGATGACGATCCGCAACATTGAACAGGAATATCAGGTAATGCAGGCGCAGATCAGGCCGGCGCGTGTTCTCAAAGGCACCGTGCCCGATGCCCTCATTACGGTCAGATTCCTGCTGCCAATGAGGTACCCCATCGGCTATCGCGGTCTGAATCAGTCTGAGTTCAGGCTGATAATGCTGATTGCATCGAAATCGAACCCAAGTGAATATGAACTGACGAGCCCTTACTACCCGAGTCAGGCAGCTATTTCAGATCCACCCGCCAGGTATGACAGTGCTTTGGCTTCAGTAATCGCGGAGATGTCCAGCGCCATTGCTTCACCAGCCGCGGATTGGAGCGCCAGACGCCAGGCGATGTTTAACCTCATGAGCGTGACTGATCCTACAGTCACGCACGCGCTGGAAGTTGCTGTTACGGACAAAGACAATCGCGTCAACATTTTTGCTGCAGCCTTCCTCCTGCTCCGTGACGATATGGCTGGGCTGGATAGAGCCGCCAGAGCTTTGAACAGTGAACTAAAGAGTCTTAGGGATGATGATCGCTCAACTTTGCTTGCTGGGATAAGCCGCGGCATTCACAATCCGCAGGCGATTCCTTTTTTGCAAAAGCTGCTCTCATCCCCTGACGCTGAAGTCCGTGCCATTGCGGCCCATGGCTTGGGCACCATTGGGCTGAGAAGCACACAGGAACTCCTGCTACCGCTGCTGCGCGATCCAGAGTCTTCGGTTAGATTCGCCGCGGCCACAGCACTGGCGGATGTGACCGGCAACGTGCAATGGAAACCGCAAAGCTTCCAGGATTTCCAACAAAATCAGCAGCGATACTTAAGCTATTGGGATAAATAGAGAGGGTTATGCGACTTTTTGTTGTTCCTCGCCCGGGAGAACCCCAATTTGTTTAAGCATGCCCATCAGATCATAAAAGAGATTTTCTTCCACGATCTCGCCATCTTCATTCCAGTGTGCGACGGTGCAGAAATCCACTTTAAACTTTTTGTTGGTTGGCGGAATGGATGTCCCATCGGCCATCGTCATGGCGCCATTCATCGTGCCAGTGAACTCGGCAATGGAGGTCCAATCGCCTTGGGCGATCATCACTTTGTACGGATTGTTGACGAGGTGCTGGTCGGGGAAGGTCTTGAAGAACGCAATGGCTTCCTGCTCATGGGCTTGTATGCCGTGCGTGGGCGGCTGGTTGGGCCAGCGTATGATGCAATCCTTTGCGTGCCGTTTTTTAAAGACCGTGAGATCCTGCGAGTTCCAGGAGTCATCCAGCGTCTTCATAAGTTCCAGGTTATTCTCCGGGGTCATGTTGCCTCCTGCGCCCCGAGTGAATGCCTATATGCCCACCGCGCTGAGCGCCTCGAGGCTGTTGCGCCGGAATGGTTGACGGACCTCGGCTGGAATTGTACCTCTGCGCAACACGTCGCCGAAAGCGAATCGTGAACTTCTGAATGCAATCTCCCGGACAACCAGAAAATACCAGGCAAGAGGTCGCCGCCTCGTGCCATGCCTGGTACCGCGAATAGCAGATCTAACTAACGTACGCCAGACGGCAGCACAAAAGTGACTGGAATCTGCGTCTGCATTGCGCCGTTCTGCACGGCTACCAGCTTGTGGGCTCCGGCCTGACGTCCAGGCACTCCAGGCATCTGCTGGCAGAAACTGCCGTCACGACCCGGCGTCGCCGACCCGACAACTGGAGTTGTTGGTGCATCGAGATGAATAGTGACTTGGCCAGGAGCGAATCCTGCGCCAAAGAGCACGAATCCTGAATCGGTCTGGGTGGATGAAATGGGATGGTTGGGACAGCCGGTTTCGCCGCGCAACAGACCGACCATCATGATGGAAGCCTTGCTTCCACCTGCATTGGTTCCGGCTACTACAACTGCGACTTCGGCGGTGGCGCTGCCGTTGACTGCCTTGATGGTGTGTGAACCGGCTGAAATGCCGGCAGGAATAGTTACCGTTGAGGTAAAGGTACCCTGGGGCGTTACCACGGCCGAACCAAGATTCGTGTTGGCAAAGGCAAGGGCGACAGGTGAGCGCTCCAATACTGAGACTCTGTCGGACGCGGCTGCAGGAGCAGCAACTCGGGACCTCTGCAATGCTGAGACTCTTCCAGGACCGGCGGCTGGAGCGGAAGCGGCTTGAGCAGCGCCGTCGATGGTCAGCACAACTTTGCCCTGGTCAGCATTGGCTGTTGCTGTGGTTACTTTCAGCAGGGCGCTCCACGGGCTGCAGGTGATGGCGTCGCAATCACGGGCGCGGAACTGGTACGCACTACCGGGAGTCAAACCTCTGGCCTCAAAATGAGTAGCGCACGAATATTTCGCATCGCCTGCCAGCCGCTCAGTATGAGGCTGGGCATTCGCTGGTCCCCATTGCAGTTCAGTTGCTCCGCCCGGGCACGCTCCCCCGAGGATGGATCCCCCCGGCGAGAAGGTAATCGGAAGGGAAGTTGTGAAATCCATGTTGGGAGGGAAGTATTGACCGGTGATCTGTACCTGGCTGCCTGCGATCACGCTGGGCCGGTTAGTGGCGATCATGGGACGGGTGAAGCTTGGCTGAGCCGGCGTCTTGGCTGCAGTTTTGCTACCCGGATTGGGGGCCGATACGGTTGGGGCGGCAATGCCGCGATGGCTTACTCGGAAGACGATTGCGGTCCGCTCAATCACCGTTTCAAAGCCACTGAAAACGGTGAGGACGCCGTGAAGTACTTGATTTTTTCCCGTGCATGCGTCGCTATTGCGCATTTCCTGGAAGTATCCGTCCACGGGAGTCTTCATTCCAATCTCCGTGGCTTCGATGCCGCGCTCGGCCGCGGAGAACTTGTGGCCAAGGATGAGATCGTCGGCAAGCTTGGCGATGGAGCCGGTCAAACTATGGTTGCTCTCGATATTGACAGACTGTGTGATTACGGTAGCGCCTTCCGCAGTCAGATGGCAGAGATCGGGCGTACGCATCACGGTGGTGATCTCGCTGGCAAAGGTCACGGTAAAGCGTGGATCATTTGCACAAAACGCAGTTCCGTTGCCTGCCTTGCAGGTGCCAGGCGTGGTCACCGCGAAATTGATTTTGTTAGCGGTGAGCAGGTAGGCGAGGTAGAGCGTGGATCCGACCTGCTTGACTAGCAGCTTGCCCGTGGGAGCCAGGTTGCAGGAGATCTCATAGGCGCTGAAACCTGATCCGAT
>Ga0137390_10003255_pt1 | contig 13219 bp, 14 predicted proteins | sample 15con2h24AmetaG_FD_104937 | JGI IMG/M metagenome (GOLD analysis project Ga0137390, IMG submission 104937) | Vadose zone soil microbial communities from Angelo Coast Range Reserve, California, USA - 15con2h2.4A metaG | ecosystem: Environmental > Terrestrial > Soil > Vadose zone > Saprolite... | reverse complement strand
CATCTCACCGACAAGTTCGGGGTGCACTGGGAGCAGGCCCTGGTGTCGACCACGCCCGGCGAGGCCGCGCTCTGGGGCGCGGCCAACGCGCGCGCGACCTTGATGGCCGGCTTCACGACCTGCCGCGACATGGGACCGACGTGGCCCTACGTGGACGTGGACCTCCGCAACGTGATCGAGCAGGGGGGCGTCCCGGGGCCACGCCTCACCGTCGCCGGCAACTACGTGTCCTCGACCGGCGGCGCCGGCGATGCCCGGCAGTTCTCGATCTACGTGGACGTGCCGATCGTGCGCAACCTGGCCGACGGCCCCGAAGAGGTCACCAAGGCCGTGCGCACGAACCTGAAGAACGGCGCCGACTTCATCAAGATCCTGGCCACGGGCGCCGTCCTCTCCAAGGGGATACCGCCGGGGTCGCAGCAGTACTCGGACGCGGAGATCCAGGCCGCGGTGACGGAAGCGCGCCGCTGGGGCCGGCCCGTGGCCGCCCACGCGCACGGCGCGGACGGCATCAAGGCGGCCATCCGCGCGGGCGTGCGCACCGTGGACCATGGGTCGATGCTCGACGACGAGGCGGTGGCGATGCTGAAGGGCTCGTCGTCGACCTACTACGTGCCCACCCTCTACACGAGCGAGGTGATCGACACCTCCGCCCAGGTGCCGGAGTCGGAGAAGGAGCGGGAGCGCCAGATCCGCGACGCGCAGTACGTCGGGTTCCGCCGGGCCCTGGCCGCGGGCCTTCCCATCGGCCTCGGGAGCGACGCCGCCGTGATTCCGCACGGACAGAACGCGCACGAGCTCTCCGTGCGCGTGCGGCTCGGCGAGAAGCCGATGGCCACGCTGGTGGCGGCCACGCGCCTCAACGCCGAGATCCTCGGCTGGTCCGACCGCATCGGCACCGTCGAGAAGGGCAAGCTCGCGGACGTGGTGGCGGTGCCCGGCGATCCCCTCGCGGACATCACCGCCGTCGAACGGGTCGGCTTCGTGATGAAGGGCGGGACCGTCTATCGTGACGACCTGTCGCGGCGCTGAGGCCGCGCGGCTTCCCTCGGAGGGATGTCCTCATGAAAGTCGCCGGCGGCGTATTGGTCTTCGCGTTCCTGACGGCGTCGGCGCCGGCCCAGTCTCCGTCGCCCTCTCCGCCGCGCCGGTTCGTCATCGACTCCCACCAGCACTATCAGGACAAGCCCGACTACTTCGACCGGCTGGTGAAGACGTATCGGCCGCGCAACGCGATGGCCTGCGTCCTGACCTTGATGAAGGACTGGCCCGCGGTGAAGAAGGCGGCGGCGGCGTACCCGGACGTCGTGATTCCCTACGGCCAGATCCTCGTGGACGACCCGAAGGCGATGGCCGAGATCGAGGCCTTCGCGGCGGGCGGGGCCAAGGGGATCAAGATGCACACGCCCCGCAAGAACTGGGACGACGAGTCGTATTTCCCCCTCTACCAGAAGATTCAGGACCTGGGTCTGGTGGCCCTGTTCCATACGGGCATCGTGTGCACGATCGTGGACGGCAACTGCGGCTCCAGCGACGAGCCCCAGATCTCGTCGATGGCGCGCATGCGGCCGTCGTACCTGCACACCATCGCTCGCGCCTTCCCTCGCCTCACCATCCAGGGCGCGCACCTGGGCAACCCGTGGTACGACGAGGCGGCGGAGGCCGCTCGCTGGCAGAAGAACCTCTACTTCGACCTCACGGGCTCCTCGCTCATCAAGAAGCAGAAGAACCTCGCCGTCTTCAAGGAGTATCTGTGGTGGGAGGGGCCGACGATGCACAGCCCGCCCGACGCGGTCTACGCGTTCGAGAAGCTGGTGTTCGGCACGGACGAGCCGCCGGACACCCTCGACAACATGCTCGGCCGCTACGAGGCGATGCTGGACGCCTGCGCGGTGCCGGAGCTGAGCCGGCGCAGGATCTATGGGGAGACGATGGCGCGCATCCTGCGCATTCCCGTAAGGCCCTGACCGAGTGAATCGTTCTCTGGTCCTATCCGTTCCGGGACGGATAAAGGAGTCCTCATGAAGCTCGCATTCGCCCTCATCGCCGCCGCCGCCGTCGCCGCGACGTCGTCCGACCTGCCCTTCCGCTGGGATGAGCTCACGGCCAGCGATTGGCCGACGGCGCTCGAGCGCTCGTCCCGCACCTGCATCCTCCCCATCGGGATCCTGGAGAAGCACGGCCCCCACGCGCCCATCGGCTCCGACCTCATCCACGTGCGCGAGTGGTCGGCCCGCGCCGCCCGCCAGGAGTACGCGGTCGTGTTCCCCGACTACTTCTACGGGCAGATCAACGAGGCGCGGCAGCAGCCGGGAACGTTCTCCCTCCCCCCGACCATGGTGCTCGACCTCCTGCAGGCCACCTGCGACGAGATCGGCCGCAACGGCTTCCACCGGATCGTCATCGTCAATGGCCACGGCGGCAATCCGCAGCTCCTGCGCTACTTCATCCAGTCGCAGCTCGGGAAGCGGCACGACTACGTGGTCTATCTGTTTGATCCCGCCGACGATCCCGCCGTGACCGAGAAGGTGAAGCAGCTGCGCAAGTCCGATCCCGCCGGAGACATGCACGCGGGCGAACGCGAGACGTCCACCCTCCTCTACTTGCGGCCCGACCTCGTCAAGATGGACCGCGCGACGCAGGAATCAGGGGCGAACCAGAAGCGCTTGTCCACGCCCGACCTCTACAACGCGATCTGGTGGTACGCGGGCTTCCCCAACCACTACGCGGGCGAGGGAGCCAAGGCCACGCGCGAGCTGGGGCAGGTCCTCACGGAGGCGCGCATCGAGGTCCTGGTCCGCGCTTTGCGCACGGTGAAGGCCGACACGAAATCGCTGGAGCTGCAGAACGAGTTCTTCGACCGCGTCGACAAGGTCGGCCGCTAGACGCTCCCCGTGCGTATCTGCTCCTTGAGGTAGTCCATCGTCCGCCAGCACATGGCCAGGATCGACCAGGTCGTGTTCTGCGTGCCGCCGGAGACGAAGGGCGCGGCGTCCGCCAGGTAGACGTTGGACACGTCGTGCAGCCGGCACCAGCGATCGGTGACGGACGTCTTGGCATCGTCGCCCATGCGCGCGGTGCCGATCTCGTGGATGGACCATCCGGGGGGCAGGAGCTCGCGGTCCACCTTGATGTTCTCCGCCCCCGCCGCCCGCAGCATCTCCTCGACCGAGTCCCCCATGTCCTTGGCCATCTTCTTCTCGTTGTCGCCGAAGGTGTAGTCGAAGCGCAGGACGGGGACGCCCCAGGCGTCCTTCACCTCGGCGTCGAGGGAAACGCGGTTCTCCTTGCGCGGCAGCACCTCGCCGAAGCCGCCCAGGCTGATCAGGGCCGGGTAGTACTTCCGCACCGAGGACTTGAAGGCCTTGCCGAACCCCGGGAGGTCGTGCGCCATGCCCGGATACTCGTAGGCCCCGCCGCCGCCCTGGAAGTGATAGCCGCGGATGAAGTCGGGGTGCTTGTCCTTCACGTTGCGGAAGCGCGGAACGTACGGGGTGACCGGGCGCCCGTCGTCGAGCGTAGCCTCCGTGCCGATGCGCTGGGGGATGAACCCGCTGCCGCGCGGACCCATGGCGTGCTCGCTGAGGTGGCAGCCGAGGAGTCCGGAAGAGTTCCCCATTCCCTGGGGATGCCGAGCCGACTTCGAGTTGAGCAGGATGCGCGTGCTGTCGAGGCAGCCCGCGCCGAGCACGACCACCTTCGCCTTGAAGTCCATCACCTCGCGCGTGTTCGCATCGATGACGCGCACTCCCCCCGCGCGGCCCGTGGCCTCTTCGAGGAAGACCTCCGACACCACCGAGTACGGCCGGATCGTGAGGTTCCCGCTGTCGCGCGCCGGGTAGACGAGCGCGGTCGGCGAATGGAAATTCGCGTTGACGTCGCAACCGCGGCCGCAGCGGCCGCGACCCAGGCAGCGCGAGCGGTACTTGTTGTTGAGGACCCCGTCCGTGGTCACCCCGGCGCGGCCGGGGATGTAGTGGCGGCCCAGCGGCGCGATCGCGCGCTTGAACGCCACCTCGACGCAGTTGAGCTTGCTCGCCCGCTGGAAGATGCCGTCCGGGACCTGGTCCAGCCCTTCCTTGGTGCCGGAGCAGCCGAGGAGGACGTCCACCTTGTCGTAGTAGGGCGAGACGTCGGAATACCGGATGGGCCAGTCCACGTCGTACCCGTCCAGCCGGGCCGCATCGAACTGCAGGGGACCGTAGCGCAGCGCGCCGCGGCCCCAGAAGTTCGTCTTGCCTCCCAGCACGCGCGCGCGCACCCAGGAATACGGCGTGCCCGTGGTCGGGTGCTCCTTCTCGTTCACGACCCAGTTCCGCGTGAAGGTGTTCCCCGCGTACGAGGTGACCTTGGTGTACTTCGCCATCTGCGGGTTGGCGGCGTACGGACGGTCGAGGAAGCTGTACTCCGCCACCCCGATCGGCCGGTGATCGAGGGGCAGACGGCCGCGGCGTGGCGATGCATACGGCCACTCCATCGTCCGGTACTCGGCCTTGTGGTCGAGCATGCGGCCGGCCTCGAGCATCAGGACCTTGATGCCGGCGGTGGCGAGCTGGAAGGCGGCCATCCCGCCCGCGGCGCCGCTGCCCACCACGATCACGTCCCAGCTCCCGGAACCGGGCTTGATCGAGGCAGCCAGGCTTCGCGACTGGTCCGTGATGGCCGCCAGATCCAGGTCGAGCGTTTTGTCGGCGGCCATGACTACCCCTCCGCCTTCTGCCCGCAGTGCGGGCAATCCTTGCCGTCGACGGTCTGGCACCCCACGAACTGGAGCAGGACCTTGTTCCCCTTGTACCGGAGCTCCTGGTGGATGCCGATCTCGGAGGTGTAGTAGCCGTGAATCGTGGCCTGCTTCGCCGTGACGAAGAAGACCTCGAGGGCGCTGCGCTCGTTCTTCTGCAGCGCGGGCGCGTTCTCGTTCTTGCTCGCATCCGTGAGCACGGTCTCGACCTGGGCCGCATCGAGCTTCAGGAACGGCTTGCCGAACCGCGCCGTCGCATCCGCGTCGAGCGCGGCGAGCCCGTCCGTCCACTGCTGGCGTCGCGTCTCGTCCGCCTCGCTCAGGAGAAGGTCGATATAGTCGGCCACGCGCGCCTGCTTGGCGCCCGGCGATCGCTCGTCGGCGGGGATGATGGCCTCGGTCAGGGCCTCCAGCGTCGCGTACTGCTCCGCGGTGAGCGCCTTGAGGCTGGGGGGAGCGGCCGTGCGCTGGATGTCGGCGAAGGCAGCCAGTCCTTCGTCGGAGAGCAGTGGCAGCAGAGCGATGGCGCCGGCGCCGGCGGAGATCCTCTTGAGTGCGGTGCGACGGGAGACAGGGTTCCTGGTCATGGGAACGGTCATTTTACCGCGAGGCCCCGTCGCCGAAGAACGGGAAGAGCTGGCGGATCTCCTCCTTGCTCGGCTGGCGGCCGTACTCGCACACCTCGAAGGCCTCGGCGTACTTGATCGCGGCTCCCCGCTGCGCCCCGTACCATTCGACGAGGCGCGGACGGAAGCGGTCGGCGGTGGAGGCGAAGCGCGCGGTGAAGCGATCGCGGACCTGCTTGCGGCGCGCGTCCTTTCCCGCGGCGTCGGTGGGCAGCCCACCCGTGGGCAGGTCACAGCATCCGCCCTCGTAGAACTGGGACGGCATCGCTTCCACGACCGCGAGCTTCTTCTCGATCACGTCGTCGATACCCACCACGATGTCGCCGCTGAAGGGCTGAGGCTTCTGGAAGCGGTCCTCGGAGAAGAGGAACACGGGATTGCGCGTGAGGGGCGGGACCTCGGGGCCGAAGAACGGCACCTGGACCATGTAGGCCGCATCCATGACGAGCACGCCCGTGTAGCGGTGGTCGGGATGGTAGTCGTTCGGCCGGTGGCTGATGACGATGTCGGCCTGCCACTCGCGGATGAGGCGCGCGATCTTGCGCCGGTTCTCGAGCGTCACCATCAGCTCGCCGTCGTGGTTGTCGAGTACCTCGGTCTCGATGCCGAGGATCTTGGCCGCCTGCTGCGTTTCCGCGCGGCGGCGCAAGGCCAGTGGCCCGCCCGCGATGCCCCAGTGGCCGATGTCGCCGTTGGTGACGGCCACGCACTTGAACTTGTGCCCGGCCGCGGCCCACTTGGCGGCCACCCCGGCCGCGTCGAGCTCGCAATCGTCGGGATGGGCGCCGAACGCGATGATGCGCAGGACCGACCCCGGCGGCACGGGCGCGGGCGTGGCCCTCGGCGCCTGCGGCGCGGCGGCCGACGCGGAGACGAGGACGAGGACGGCGGCGAGGGCGGGCGCGAAGCGACGCGCCCCGCGCGTGGTGGGCTTGGTGGTCATGATCTCCTCTTGGGTATGGGGCGACGCGGCGGCGCCACCAGGGGCAGGCGCACCGGCCGTCCTCCCTTCTCGGCCGAGAGGTCCGCGGCCAGGCAGACCTCCATCGTCTTCTGGGCGTCGAAAACGCTCAGGTGCGTCTCGCGACGGTTCCGGACGGCCTCGACCAGCTCGTCCATCTCGCCCTGGAACGGATGGTGGCTCACGTCGGCGCTGTCCGGCATCAAGCAGTCGATCCGCAGCGCCGGGCTTCCGCTGCCATACGGCGCGTCGAGCAGCTTGACCTCAGGGAACGGGTTGGCGCGGCACAGCTCGTCCACGTCGAGAGGCTGGTCCTTGTGCCAGGTGACCAGGGTGTCGCGGACGGTCGCCTGGTCGCCCATGAGCTCGACGCCGAACGTGTAGGGCAGCATGAAGTCGGTGGAGCTGGTGACGTGACCGATGGCACCCTTCTGGAGCTTCATGTTCGCGGCGATGGTGGTCGGCCACTCGTAGCCCTCGGTGAAGCGCGTGTGCAGCGCGCTCACCTCGACCGCCTCCAGCCCCGAGCACCAGCGCAGCGCGTCCACGGCATGACAGCCCGCGGCCAGGAGATGGCTGCCGCCGCTCGACTTCTTCCGCACCCAGTCCCACCCGGAATACCAGTCCGTCACGCGCGAGAGGTACTGCACGCGCGCGAAGCGGATGCGGCCCAGCCGCCCCGATTCACGCAGCCAGTGCACGAAGCGCAGGTACGGGTTGTAGTGGAGCTCGAAGGAGACGATGGTGCGGACCTTCGCCCGGCGCACGGCATCGCGAATGCGGACCAGCTCGCGGGTGTCGAGGCCGGTCGGCTTCTCGAGGACGAAGTGCTTGCCCGCGCGCGCGGCCGCCACCGCCTGGGCGGCGTGCAGGTGGTTGGGGGTCGTGATGGAGACGATGTCCACCTCGTCCGACTCCAGGAGGTTCTCGTAGCGCGGGGTGAACCGCGCGCCCGGCACGGCCACGCCGTAGCGGGACAGCTTCTCGCGGACCCGCGCCTCGTCCCGCCCGTGGAGAAAGCGGACCTCGGTGTGCGGGTTCTTGAGGAACGCCTTGATGTGCTCGGCCGCGCACCAGCCGATGCCGCTGATCCCGACGCCGAGGGTGCGCGACGCGCGTGTCGGCGCGGCCACCCTACTGGATCTCGCGCACGACGATGTCCTTGAACCGCATCTTTCCCTCGCCGCCGGCGTGGAGCTGGAGGGCGATGAGCCCGTCCGTGTACTTCGGGCTGGGGTCGGTGTAGTCCACGGCGGGGACGCCGTTGACCCAGGTCTGGACGTGAGGCCCACGCACGACGGCGCGGACCTCGTTCCAGCCGTCCACGACGAGCGCCTTCTCCGCCGCCGCGCTGGGCTGGATCAGCCATCCCCGCCCCGCGCTCTCGTAGAGCCCGCCCGTGTGCATCCCGGGATGCGGGTCGACTTCCACCTGCACGCCCTTGATGTCGACGCCGTCCAGCGTGGAGTGATAGAAGACGCCGCTGTTGCCGGAGCCTTCCGCCTTGAACTTCGCCTTCATCTCGAAATCGCGATACGTCTTTTCTGTCGAGAGATAGCCGTATTCCTTCGTCACCGCCACGCCGTGGATCTCGCCGTCGTCGACCGTCCAGCGCTCCTGGCCGTGGGCCTTCCAGCCGGTGAGGTCCTTCCCGTTGAAGAGCGAGACCCAACCGCCGTCGCTGCCCTTCGCCGCCCGCCGGGCCGGCGCGGGGGCGGCGGCCGGCGCGGACGCGCCCGCGTCGAGGCGACGGACGCGTACGTTCCGGAACCAGACGTCCCCGCCTTCGTGGTGCTGGACCGCTATGTATCCCTCCGGCTCACGCGCGAAGCGCGACATGTCCTTGAACTTGCTCTCGGCCACCAGGGCCTTGAGCGCATCGCTGCCGAGGTCGTACTCGACGACCTTCTTCCCGTTGAGCCAGTGCTCGACGTGGTTGTTGCGCACGAGCACGCGCACCTTGTTCCACTCGCCCACCGGCCGCACGGGCTTGTCGCTCGGGGCCGCGATCAGGTCGTAGAGCGCGCCCGTCCAGTTCTTGGGTGAGTTCTGCCGGTACTTGTCGTCGTCCAGGATCTGCATCTCGGGGCCGGAGTGCCAGGACGGCTCGCCCGGCAGCTCGGCCACGCGATAGAGGACCCCGCTGTTCCCGCCCGGGGACAGCTTGTACTCGAGCTCGAAGTCGAAGTCGCGGTAGGGCTCCCGGGTGACGAGGTCGCAGGGGCCCTTGCCGCCGGAGACCGTCTTCAGGGTGTCTCCTTCGATCGCCCAGCAGCCGGCCGGGAAGCCGTCGCGGCTGTAGCCGCGCCAGGCGTCCGTGGACTTGCCGTCGAAAAGGATCTTCCAGTCCTCCCCGGCGGAGACGGCGGCGGGACCGATCAGGGCGAGAGCCGCGAGCGCGGCAAGAGTCCTGGGGAACGTCACGAGCGAGGGCATGGATTCTCCTCCGGTGGCCTTCGATTGTGCGGGATGAAACGGGCCCCGAGTCTACTATGGGGCCGCCGCGCCGGGGAGGTGAGCCCTGGGTGACGCGAAGGGTTACGACCGCGCTCCCGCAGTGGAACGCGCGATGAGATCCAGCTCTTCTTCGAGATGATGGCGGAGCTTCGGCGAGATCGTGAGCTCGGCAAGGGCCGCATCCACCTTCACGCGGAAGGACGGATCACGACCGATCGCCTCGCGCGCCCACTCGAGGAACGTCTGGATCGCGGGGTGTCGAACGGATTCGACCATCGAGAGCCCTCCTCGGACGATACACAGCGGCCGGATAGAGTCCACCTTATACCGACGCCGCGCGGCCCGGGACGGGCGGTGCGCTTTTCCGGAGGCCGGTCCCGGCCGTGTTACAATCGACGCCACTGACTGACCTCGTGCGGGCCCCGACGTCCGGCGCATCGGCCGGTCGTCTCGGCGGTCCTCGGGACCAAGGCTCTCCCCGCGCCGGGCCGCGTGAGGTTCACATGCACGATTTCCTGCAGCACTTGCTGAGCGCTCTTCGTGCATGGGCGTGGTGGCCTTCCGAGCGTCGCGTCCCGGCCATGGCCGTGGCTCCTCGCCGGCAGGGCGGGCGTCGGTGAGCGGGAAGGACGACGGTTCGATTTCGGAAGTGCTGGCGGGCAGCGAGGGGCAGAGGCCGTGGGGCAACTTCCATCTCGCCACCATCGTCTTTCGGCGCGCCCTGCAATTGCGCTCCGGGGCCCGTCCGCGCATCGATCCCGCGGGGCACAAGCTCGGCCACGTCGCCTTCCTGGAGGTCACGGCCGGGGCCATTCCCTGGGAGGTGACACGTGGATGAAGAGGTCGGTCGCTGGACATGCGACAAATGCGGGCACTCCATCGTCGCCGTCGGCCACCGCACGAAGGCCTACAAGGGCACGGGTGCGTTCATGGGCCCTTGTCCCTGGTCCTGCGGGGCGTGGATCACGCGCGCCTTCCGCTTGATCAAGCCAGGGCAGGTCAAGGCTTGCCGTGCGGATGAATGGGATGCGCGGAGCGTGACGGCCTGACCTTTGCCGCGACCTGCGGGTCGCGAGAGGGCGGCGCGCGGAGACGAGGCGCCGCCCGGACGGCCGCGGCTACAAACGACGCCCGGCGGTCCTTCCCAGATGAGCGAGACGATACGCTTCGAAGTCCTGCTCGGTGACACTCTGGCGAGCCGCGGGCAGGCCGGGCTCGCTGGCGATCACCGCGCGCTGCAATTTGAGGAAACAGATCTCGGCCGCGTCCTGATAGCGGACGTGCCGAGTCAGAAAGGCATCGTTGGATACCGCAAACACGAAGTCGTTGGAGCTGCCGTCGACCTGCGTCACGCGGAGCGTGTACTCGCGTGAAGTCGCCAGGTTCTTGAACCCTACGTACGAGACCTGGGCGAGTTGCATGGGGACTCCCTCCTGATGAGCGATCTTAGCACCTTCTCCGCGTTCGGCCTTCATCCCGACCTGCTGCGCGGCGTACGCGAGCTCGGCTTCACCCGCGCGACGCCCATCCAGCAGCAGGCCATCCCTCCCGCCATGGAGGGCCGCGACCTCCTGGCCTGCGCGATGACGGGGAGCGGCAAGACCGCCGCCTTCGTCCTCCCCATCCTCCATCGCCTGGCCGGCAAGCCGCGGCGCACGACGCGCGCGCTCGTGCTCACGCCCACGCGTGAGCTGGCCGCGCAGATCGAGGAGCACCTGAGCGCGCTGGCCATGCACACACCGCTCTCCGGAGCCGCGGTGTTCGGCGGCGTCGGCATGGGCCCGCAGGAGCACGCCTTCCGCGCCGGCGTCGACGTGATCGTGGCCACGCCCGGGCGCCTGCTCGATCACTTCCGATTCCCGTACGCCAAGCTCCAGGGCCTCGAGATCCTGGTCCTCGACGAGGCGGATCGGATGCTCGACATGGGATTCCTGCCGGACATCCGCCGCATCCTGCGCCATCTGCCCGCGCGGCGGCAGACCCTGTTCTTCTCCGCGACCATGCCCGGCCCCATCGTGACCCTGTCGCGCGAGATGCTGCACAACCCGGCCACCATCAACCTCGAGCGCACGTCGCAGCCGGCCATCGGCATCACCCAGGCCGTCTACCCCGTGCCCTCGGAGCTCAAGGCGGCGCTGCTGGCGGAGCTGGTGCGGCGCGGGGAGATCCGCAGCGTCATCGCGTTCACCCGCACCAAGCACCGCGCGAACCGCGTGGCCGACTACCTCTTGAAGCAGGGCATCCCCTCGGGCCGGATCCACGGCAACCGGAGCCAGTCCCAGCGCACCCAGGCCCTGGAGGCCTTCAAGGCCGGCAAGTTCCCGGTCCTGGTGGCCACCGACATCGCGGCCCGCGGCATCGACGTGGAGGCGCTCTCCCACGTCATCAACTTCGACGTGCCCGCCTCGCCCGACGATTACGTCCATCGCGTCGGCCGCACGGCCCGGGCGGAGCAGAAGGGCGATGCCTTCCTCTTCGTGGCCCCGGAAGAGGAGGGCAACCTGCGCGCGATCGAGCGGGCCATCCACAAGCAGCTCCCGCGCGTGGTCCTGCCCGGGTTCGACTACACGAAGAGGGCGGCCGAGAAGCTCGAGGTGCCGCTGCACCAGCGACTCGCGGCGATGCGGTCGGCCCGTGGCTCCGCCCGCCCCCGCCGGCCTCATGCCCCCCATGGGGGCACCCACGGCTCCAGCCGGCCTCCCGCCCGAGGCTCCGGCGCGCGCCGGCCGCGTCGCGGACCGTCCCGCTCCAGTTAGACGGGCGACCCGCGTCGTGATACCGTTCTAGTCTGTTTCGTTGCCGTTGCTTCGGCGTTTTTCGACGGGGCTGGCCACAGTGGCCGCCTTCGCATCGCAAGGACGCGCAAGCACGTCGCACACGAGGCTGGGCCGAAGGAGGCCCACGTCCAAATGATCGAAGGTACCGTCAAGTGGTTCAACGACTCCAAGGGGTTCGGATTCCTCTCGCGTGAGGGTGGTCCGGACGTGTTCGTCCATCACTCCGCCATCCAGGGTGATGGCTTCAAGAGCCTGACCGAGGGCGATCGCGTCCGGTTCGACATCGTCGACAGCCCGAAGGGTCCGCGCGCGGCGAACGTCAGCCGCATCTAACTCGTCGCAAACGCCGTACGAAACGCCCGGGGACGCAAGCTCCCGGGCGTTTTGCTTTTGCGCGAGCGATGAGCGCTACGCGACGGGCGTCGCTGGCGTAGCGGGGCGCGGGGTGCGCCGCCTTGCTCCGCCGCCACGCTATGACCTCATTGAGGACGGCGCTGGGGCCCCCACCCCAGCGATCAGCAATAAGGAAGTTGTATGCGGGCGCCCTCCACTCGACCGCTGTTACCCCACGCCCCACCCGTCTCCGCCAGCGACGCATCATCCGACGTCGCGGTCGCCCAGGTCAGGAAACCAACGTCCCACGAGCGAGCGTTCGTGGCTACTTGGTATCAAACGCAGTCACCAGCCAGCGCCCTCCGCGCTTTTCGACGTCGAAGCGCAGGGTCGGCGCGTAACCAAGCTCGACGTGCTTGACGCCTCGCCGCTTGAGGGTCACTCGCAGGTCGTCGGCAAAGACGCCCTGCGGGATGCTTCGCATGAGCTGGTGAGCGACCTCATTCGACGCGCAGTATCCGAGAACCGCGGGGTAGTCCCGCCGTCCTGCATGCTCGATGGCCTTCGCGATCGGCACCAGTTCCGGCCTGTTGTACCTGCGACTCTCGAACCTGACCTCGTCTGCGGCAACGTCGTAGGTATCGACCGCGCAGAGGCTCGGGTTGTCCCATGTATCGATCCCTGAGAACGAGCAGTACGGCAGCGTAATCAGCGGCCCCTGGGTCTGCAGCTTTCCAATCCAGGCGAACCCGGGCACTCGGTCATCCAATCCGAACGCCCCGCCCTGTTGAATGATCTCGCTGAGAGAGCCGATGCCTCTCGGATCCCACTCACGCGCGTCGTAAGCAATACCAATTGGGCCGGCGCATCCTACCCCCGTGACCCTGGCGAGAAAGCGTGCTCGCCCGGACGGCCCTCGGTTGACAGGGTAGAGATCGACGAACGACTCAAACTCGTCGCCATCGTCCGACCGCGATCCCACCAGTCCCCAACGCGCGTTGCGAAGTCCATTGCCGTCCTCCTCGGCAACCCCGAAGACGAAGAACGTCTGACGCGCGAATGGAGGTCTTGACGACCAAGGCGGGCGGCAGGTCGAGCACTTCGAAATGGAACCGATTCCCTTCCGGCCAGGCGGAGTTCACTCGTGCACTCACCGCTTCAAGGGCTCGCAGCAACTCCATTGCGCGTTCCTTGGGCGATCTGGGAGAGTGCGCTTCGGTATTCAGCGTCGGCGTGATCATGGCTGCGGCGACGTCGAAGAGGCGTGACTCGAGAGGCGTCGAATGCCCGTCTGCCTCCCGTCCATACGGAGGACTACACGGAT
>Ga0137390_10003248_pt1 | contig 13224 bp, 10 predicted proteins | sample 15con2h24AmetaG_FD_104937 | JGI IMG/M metagenome (GOLD analysis project Ga0137390, IMG submission 104937) | Vadose zone soil microbial communities from Angelo Coast Range Reserve, California, USA - 15con2h2.4A metaG | ecosystem: Environmental > Terrestrial > Soil > Vadose zone > Saprolite... | reverse complement strand
CGCGTCAAAAATTGGGTGCGGCCGCTTGGGCTCAAGGCTCTCGGCCTGCCGTGCCAACTGATGGGGAGTGGCATGGCATTTCCCTGGACCGTCATTCGATCGGTCGAGCTTTCCAGCGGGTTGGTCGTAGAGGATTTAAAGCTGGGACTTGACCTCGCCGGTGCGGGATACGCCCCCGTATTTTGCCCCTCGGCGGTGATCGTCAGCGACTTCCCGAGTTCCGCTGAAGGCGCGATGGGTCAACGGAAGCGTTGGGAACATGGTCAAATTGGCCTCATCCGAACCATAGCTATACCGCGCCTCATTCAGGCTATCAGACGAAGGGACTTGAACCTCGCCACACTTGTCTTGGATTTGCTGGTTCCCCCTCTCTCACTGCTTCTTATTATTATTTCGATGGTCGCTATGGGAACAGGGCTCACAATGCTCGCCGGCCTGACGGCGACCGCCTTTGCGATCAGCCTCGGCTGTCTAGTTGCCGTTACTTTTGCGGTTATTTTTGCATGGATTCAGCGCGGCCGGGATGTCTTGCCTCTGAAATCCTTGGCGCTAGTGCCTTCTTATCTCGTAACGAAAGTCCGCCTTTATATCGCGGCTGCCCTCGGTGAAAGAATATCACATTGGGTGAGAGCTGACCGAAACTAACAAGTCAGATGTTGGCGCGAATGAATCTCGTAGACAATTACACCAACCACGCGTCACTGGTTAGCTCGGAGATTGCCGACAGGACCCGCGAAACGCCGCGGCAATTTTGGGATCCGGGTCGAAAATTGCTTCTTAGCATCCGGCGTTATCAGTATTGGCATCAAAGGCGAGGAATCATTGCGGGCGTCATTTGCAAGGTTTGGTCTTGCGGCATCGCTTTTGGAGTCGTCAGGGGCGCAGACATCCCACTCAATTGTCAAATTGGCGGCGATTTGTTAATTCCTCATTCCGAACGGCATTGTTATTCACCCGGACGCCAAGATTGGGGTAAACTGTCCGATATTTCAGCAGGTTACCATCGGCAGCCGAAATGCATTGGGCCATCCAGAAATTGGCGGCCACGTGGGCATCGGGGCAGGCGCCAAAACATTAGGTGGGTGAATATTGGGTCTCATGCGAGAATCGGGGCGAACGCGGTCGTGGTAAAGGATGGCACGGTCAGCGCAGTGGCCGCCGGAGTTTCTAATTGACGACAAGATTTTGGCTTGCGAGGCAAAGAGCGATTGGCTTGAGGATCTGATGTCTAACGTACCATCTGGCGCCATTTCGATCGCTGCGACGTTTACCGCAGAGCTCCTATTGCCAAGCCTACTATTCATGCTCGAGCAGGCGGGACTTGCGTTAGACGTTCATTTTTCACCGTACCATCAAGTGTTCCAAGAATTACTCTCGGATAACAGCCTTCTGATCAACAACGCCAAGGGCGTCAACGTCGTTCTCATTCGCATTGAAGACTTCATTCGCGATGAGTTGAATGAGGACGCTGCCCTTGCCACGATTGCACGTACCGCAGACGAATTGAGTCTGGCTTTAGCCTCTTTTGCCATTCGCGCTAAAGTTCCTACAATCCTGTCGATCCTTTCGTCCTCCCCTCGCGCCAACCAGTTCCGATCGCCACTTAACGCCGCAAACGCAGCACTTACCACCCACGCTAAAACTCTGCCTGGAATCATCTTGCTGTCGACACAGGACCTTGAGTTGGTGTCCACCAAAGACCAATTTGATAATATCAGTGACGAACTAGCCCACATTCCATTCACACGCGATCACTATGCGTCTCTAGCGGTTGCCATTACCCGAAAGACGCACGCGGCGCTTGTCCCAGCCCACAAGGTTTTGGTACTGGATTGCGATAACACGCTCTGGCGGGGCGTCGTTGGCGAAGATGGCGTTGATGGAATTGAAATCACCCCGGCCTTCGCAAACTTGCAGAACTTTGCCATCAAGGCTCACTCTCAGGGGGCACTTGTTTGCCTTGTCAGTAAAAACAGCAAACGCGATGTTCTTGACGTATTCGAACATCGCTCCGATATGCGGCTCGAGATTGATCATGTTGTCGCCCACCGCATTAATTGGGGGTCTAAGCCGCAAAATATCGCATCGCTAGCGAAGGAGCTCAATCTCGGACTCGAGTCGTTTGTGTTCATGGACGATAGCCCGGTCGAATGCGCATTAGTGCAGTCTGAATTGCCGCAGGTCGTAACTTTGCAGATCCCCCCTGAGGAGGAGATGGATACGTTTCTCTCCAACCTCTGGACATTCGACAAGATCGCCGTGACCGATGAGGATTTGCGTCGCACCCAGCTATACAAGGAAGACGCAGCGCGACACGCATCTGAATCACAGGCTCGGGACATCGGTGATTTTATCGCTTCGTTAAACGTCAATGTCGACATTCAAACGCCAAGTGACAAAGAATGGCCGAGGCTGGCACAACTAACACTACGCACCAATCAGTTTAACTTTACCACAAAACGACGGACCGAACCTGAGCTGCGCTCGATGGCCGCCGCGGGAGCAGCAGTGCTCTGCGTCAACGTCGAGGACCGATTTGGAGATTACGGCCTTGTCGGACTCGTCGTCGCGCAATTTCAAACGGATCGACTTTATGTCGACACGCTTCTCTTAAGTTGCCGCGTTTTGGGCAGGGGCGTCGAGCACGCGATATTGCGCGAGCTCGGCGACATTGCAATCACTCGGGCCCTTTCATTTGTTGTGATCCCTTTTTCGTCGACCTCCAAAAATGAGCCAGCGCGAGCCTTCATCGAAAGTGTGGCCTCCCAATTTCGGATGCCGGAGAACGAGAACGCCCACTATCTTATCCCTTCCAAAGAGGCGACTTCCATCACGCATCGCCCGGGATTTGATACCGATGCCGTCATCGAGGCTAGTAGACCGACTGATCAAAGATTTTCGCCGGAATCCACCCCTACGGCGCGCTCTAACCGCTATGCGCGGCTAGCGCGAAAATTGACAAGCGGAAGCGCAGTCAATGCTGCGAACAATTTTAAGGCTATGCAACCCCGCACTTTGCTAGGCGAAGCTTTACCACCAACGAACGACGTTGAACGCCGCTTAGTGAAATTATGGGAAGAGACTCTGTCTATTTCGGCCCTTGGAATTGACGACGATTATTTCGCCATCGGTGGAAGCTCATTAGCCGCAGCGAGCCTCTTTGCCGAGATTACGCGGCAATTTGGCGTAAAACTTCCGCTCACAACCATCCTGTCATCACCGACGGTTCGCACGCTCGCGCAAACTATCAGCGCACAGAACGCGCGTGCGATCTTGCCGATCGTAGAGCTTAAAGCTGGCTCATTGCGCAATCTGTTTTTGATACACGACGGTGATGGCGAAACGCTCTTGTACACAAATATTGCGCGCCGGTTGCCGCACGACATCGCTGTGTTCGGTCTCAACCCGGAGGCGATGTCGAACGTTCCACTTGCGCACACGCGCATTGAAGACATGGCCTCGACCTATATAGAGCGAATTCGAGAAAAGCAGCCTCAAGGTCCGTACCTGCTCGGCGGAATGTGCGCAGGAGGTGTCATCGCTTACGAAATGGCGAGCCAATTGGTTCACCAAGGTGAGCGCGTAGACTTTGTTCTGCTCCTGGACGCCGCCACGCCGCAAGCACAACACAAGTCGCATCTTGCCGCAAAACACCGGCTGGCCCGTTTGTCTCAACTGATCAAAGACGAACGAAGCTCGGACGTGCCGGCGAGCAAAAGGCTAGTTCGACTAGTCTTCGCGACTGCCAAAAAAGCGTGGAACTTTCTGAGTTGGGAAGCCACGAGCAGGTTCACGAAGTGGTCAGTTCTAGCGCGGTTTCGTCTGCTTCAGACTTTGCTTGCGCGCCGGAAAGCCTGGCCGCGTAGCGTGCCTGGTCTCACCGTGAGGCAAATCTATGAATGTGCCGAAGCGGGTTACATTCCTCAGAAGCTTGTGGGAAGCCAAGTTGTTCTCGTGCGCGCTTCAACGGGCGAGTCGGGAGATACGCCCTATGTCGACCTCTATGACGACAACACGCTGGGCTGGGGCACCGTTGTTTCTGGTCTTCGGATTGCCGACGTTGACGGTGGCCACTTCAGCATGCTTCAGGAACCATTTGTCGAGCATCTCGCGCACACTTTGGGGGGGCTGTTCACATCTGAGGTGGCCGCCCATCGAGCAAACCTGCGGGTCAACGAACCAGTATGACTACTAAGCACGTAGCCGTGATTATAGTCACGTACAAGACAGCGCAACTCGCAATAGATTGCTTACGCTCGATCAACGCTGAACGACATCATCCGGACTTGGTCATCACAGCCACGGTCGTCGATAATTCTAGCGAGGATTACGACGCAATAAAGCAGGCCAGTGATCGCAACACCTGGTCCGATTGGGTTCGATTGGTGTGCCCGCCGAAAAATGGTGGTTTTGCCTATGGAAATAACTTTGGGGTCAGGTTAGCGAGCGACGCTCAGACTCCCGATTATATCCACCTTCTCAATCCAGATACGATGCTACGCAAAGGGGCTATTGCTTCACTCGTGCAATTCCTCGAAACTTACGATAAAGTAGGTATTGCGGGAAGCAGCTTCGAAAATCTCGATGGAAGCGATTGGCCCTTTGCGTTTCGCTTTCCAACAATCTTGAGCGAGATTGAAGAAGGACTTCAGTTTAGTTTGACCTCAAAGTTCCTGAAGCCTTGGGTCGTTACACGAACGATGGGCAAGTCACCTGAACGCGTCGATTGGGTGCCCGGCGCATCGATGATGATCCGGCGTCCTGTTTTTGACGCAGTCGGGGGCCTGGATGACCGCTATTTTCTCTATTTTGAGGAAACCGACTTTTGTTTCCGCGCCAAGCAGCACGGATTTCAAACCTGGTACGTTCCCGAAAGCCGCGTGATGCACATTGCCGGTCAAAGCACGAAGGTAACTGAACGCGACGCCCAAACTCGCCGTTTACCGCCCTACTGGTTCGAGTCTAGGCGTCGATTTTTTGTAATGTCCTACGGACTATCGTACGCTGTACTGACCGACATTTGCGCTGTGATTGCGAGAAGCTTGGGTTCTATCAAAAGGTTCTGCTTGAGACAACGAAGCGGCGGGGTTCCGCATTTTTTGAGCGATCTTCTGCGGTACAGCGTTTTATGGCCTCGAAATCGTAGGCCGCTGAGCTCAATATGACCAGCGACGTCTCAACATTTCTAGAAACCTGGAAGTCGCTATTGCCGTCAGGTATCATAGTTCGTGCTGGCGCGCTCTCAACAAACGTTCTTCCGCTCACCTGTTTGGAGCTTGCATCCGTGGGCGAGATCAGTGCAGATCGCGAGCGCGAGCTACAAAACGGCAGAGCATACGCAAAGCATGCTCTCGCGGTGTTCGGCGTCCATGATGTGGATTTGCCGGTAGGAAGCGATCGCCTTCCTGTTTGGCCCGCTGGTTTTATCGGTAGCATTACGCATACTCGCAGAAATTCCGGAGGGTATTGTGCAGCAGCCGTCGCACGTTCAGATGAGTTTCTCGCACTTGGAATTGATGTCGAATATGCGGTCGGTCTAGATCCCGCGGTCTGGCCCACCATCCTAACGGCGACTGAACTCAGCCAAATACGCAGTCTTCCCGCCAATGAACGAGAAGGCGAGGCTATTCGCAGATGGTGCGTCAAAGAAGCAATGGTCAAAGCAGCTAGAAGCCGACTGGAACCTCTTGCCATTGAGACTGTAAAATGTGAGGCCGACGGCGATCGGTATGTGCTCACTCGGAAATCGGGCGCTCCGCAACGCTGGCACGCTCGGACTGCGTGTTGGCATGGGTTGGTTTCCGCTGCAGTGGCGGTGCCGTTACGATGATCGAAGCCCAAATGGACCCTCGGTACGATTCGGCTGACATGAGAAAGCCAACAAAGACGAATCCATTGCCGCTAGTCGGAGTGGTCGCGATTGGCCGCAATGAGGGCATGCGGATAGATACGTGCATCCGATCAGCGGTCACCCTCACCGCCATGGTTCTCTACGTTGATTCTGGGTCAACGGATGATTCCGTGCTGCTGGCGGAAAGCGCTGGCGCACAGATTGTGGGGCTAGACATGGGTCTGCCATTTACGGCCGCGCGCGCCCGCAACCAGGGATATCGACGTTTGCGTCAATTGGCCCCAGAGCTTTCGTATGTTCAGTTTGTCGATGGCGATTGCGAAATTGAAGCCGATTGGATTGAAACAGCGAGCGCCTTTCTCGATCTAAATCAAGATGTCGCGGTAGTTTGCGGCCGGCGCCGAGAGAGGTTTCCTTCCCGGTCAATCTACAACAAGCTGTGCGATATGGAGTGGGACACGCCTATCGGACAGACAAAGGCGTGCGGGGGCGATGCCTTGATACGCGCTGACGCGTTCGAGCAGATCGGTGGCTACCGCGAAGATCTGATTGCTGGCGAGGAACCGGAATTATGCCTCCGTCTGCGCACGGCAGGTTGGAAAGTCTGGCGTTTAGACGCCGAAATGACGAAACACGACGCGGCAATTGTACATTTTAGCCAGTGGTGGCGGCGCCACGTTCGAAGTGGTTATGCTTTCGCGCAAGGAGCCTATCTTCATGGACGCACGCCCGAGCGGCATTGGGTTTGGGAAACACTTCGCGCCCTGTTTTGGGGCACAACGCTACCGATCGTCAGTCTGCTCGCATTGTCTCTGTTTGGACCTTGGGGTCTCCTGCCATTGTTGATTTACCCGCTGCAGTTTGCGCGAAGATTAGCGCAACGTTCGGAGTCGCTTGGGACTCGAAGTCAGCTGACGTTTTTTGAACTTCTGACGCGATTTCCGGAAAGTTCTGGCGTATTCACTTTCATGCGTGATTTGGGGTTGGGACGACACGGTCGTCTAATCGAATATAAATGAGACGTTCATGCGCATTGCCTATTTGGTCAATCAATACCCAAAGACCAGTCATACGTTTATTCGACGCGAGATCCTTGCATTGGAACGCGCTGGCTTGGAAGTTATGCGCATTTCGCTCCGAGGATGGGATAGCGAACTCGTCGATTCACTGGACAAACTGGAGCGCGAGCAGACTAGGTATGTCTTGCGCGACGGCGCTTTGCCGTTGATCCTGGCCCTTCTACGCACTGCGCTGTTTCGACCCCTGCTCTTCGCGCAGGCGCTAGCACTTACTATCCGCATGGGACGACGCGCAGAGCGACGCCTCCCTGTTCACTTGGTGTATCTGGCTGAGGCCTGCCAAATCTGCTTCTGGCTGCACAAAGGAACGATCAGACACCTGCATGCACACTTCGGCACAAACTCAGCTGAGGTAGCCATGCTTGTCAACATACTGGGCGGTCCGCCATGGAGCTTTACCGTCCACGGCCCGGAAGAATTCGACAAGCCGCATTCCATTGGCCTCCCAGAAAAAATTCGGCGTTCAGCCTTTGTCGTGGCGATCAGCTCGTACGGACGCAGCCAGCTCTACCGTATGGTGGATCACATATATTGGGCGAAAGTCCAGGTGGTGCATTGCGGAATTGATCGTATGTTTTTCGACGACATTCCCGTCCAGCCGGTCGCGCTGCCGCGATTCGTCTGTGTGGGCCGTCTGTGCGAACAAAAAGGACAGCTGCTCCTGCTGGAGGCAGCTAGGATACTCAAAGCCAAAGGTTTCAAATTCGAACTTGTGTTGGCCGGTGACGGCGACATGCGCGCTCAGGTCGAAGCGTTCGTCGGCGATCACAAACTACAATCGATTGTTCGCGTCACCGGCTGGATCAGCAGCGATCAAGTCCGCAATGAGCTTTTAGCCGCGCGAGCGCTTGTTTTGCCTAGTTTCGCGGAAGGCCTGCCGGTAGTGATTATGGAGGCGATGGCTCTGCGGCGCCCAACTATCAGCACGTTTGTTGCCGGAATTCCCGAACTCGTTAGTCCCGGCAAGACTGGATGGCTTGTCCCAGCTGGAGATGTCGACGCGCTCGTCATAGCGATCGAGAGTTGCCTCGATGCTACCCCGGAAGTCTTGAAATATATGGGTGACGCAGCATTTTCTGCCGTCGCGGCCGCCCACAACGTTGATAAGGAGGCAGCCAAGCTGGCGAGCCTATTCGCAGCATCGAATGCGTCCAGAAACTAGGGGAGGAAGATCTTGCGACTCACGATCGTTCAATATGCTGGCGACTATCGGGAGGCATTTGAACGTTTCGCTAGAGGGGGTAAAGAAACCTACCACGCACAGCGTTATTCGGTTAACTTGGTCGGATCGTTGGCTGAACGGTTAGAGGAGGTTTCCGTTCTTTGCGCTACGAGCGAGACGCGATACGACGTGTTGCTTGACAATGGCGTGCGGGCGATCGGCGCGGGGCTGCGGCCAGGATTCAGGCCGTCCGACATTATTCAAACGCTGGCCAAAACCAGGCCCACTCGGCTGTCACTGACTACGCCGATGATCCCTATTCTGAAATGGGCAAATGCCCACAGAATCAGGACAATCGTTCCCCTCGCCGATTCATTCCAGAGGCGTGGATTTCGCGAAGCTTTTCGGCATCGTTGCTTGGCCTATTATCTCAATCGACCCAGCATCGAATGGATTGGTAATCACGGCATCAATGCGTGCCTGTCGCTCCTTCGCATCGGCGTCGCCCCCGAAAAAATTGTACCATGGGACTGGCCGCACACCCATCGACCGAGTGAGTATGCTCTGCGATCACTGCGGGACGACCTGCCCCGTAAGCTCCTTTACGTAGGTAGTGTAACGCCCGCCACAGGAGTTGGCGATTTGCTTCAGGCCGTAACGCTGCTACGGCGAAGTGGTGCCATGGTAACACTTTCTGTCATCGGAAGAGATCCCGACGGAACTATGATCGCTTTCGCTCGAAAGCTCGGTATTTCTGATGCGGTCGATTTTGTGGGTCTTGTAGCAAACGAGGATGTGCCCGCCGCAATGCGGGCCGTGGATGCTGTCGTTATTCCCTCGCGCCACGACTACCCCGAAGGTCTCCCGTTAACAATCTACGAGGCGCTATGCGCTCGCACGCCGATCGTTGCCTCGGATCATCCGATGTTCCGTGGGACGCTTGTCGACGGCGAAAGTGCCCTTATTTTCCCTGCAGGCAACGTTGAACGCCTTGCATCCTCATTACACAAGCTCCTGTGTGATGCCGCCCTTTATGCGGCCCTTTCGCTTCGTTCTGAAGCCACTTGGGAGCATATTCAGCTTCCTGTAAAAATGGGTGCCTTTCTTGATGCATGGATTTCTGATGATCCCGCACAGACCCAATGGATAATGGATCATCGCTTGATATCGGGCAGATACGACAAACTCATTCATGAAAGACAGAAAGTTCTGAATGCCTGATCGATGATGTCCGCGCATTTGGTACGCGAGCGTTCGAGCAACGTGCCTTCAAATCGCCTTACACCGAAGCAGTCATCGAGGCCCACGATATTGACATGCAAGCTCCTGAAGAGTTTCAGGCGTCGTTGAAAATGGAATAATAGCCCAGCTTGCGAAGCCAACGCCTGTTCCGCTGCAAAGCATGGTATTCGGAGGGCGTTAATTCCTGGTATGGCTTCCTTCCCGAGAAACCGATCACATCTTCGCGGTAATCGAGTATCCCAAGCTTATGGGCATCTACCAGCCACCATTTTGCTTCACCTCCAGCATGGAAGCATTTTACACCGCCAAACGACTCTTTCTTCAAGATTTGAGGGCCCGAAATTCCTAGCTTCCGGAGAATTCGCTTGTATTGACTACGATGCCAGCAAAGCCACCTTTTGGGGTCTAAATAACCGCCGCCCCTCCGCATCGCAAGCGCCGCCCATATAATAGACTCGACATGCATGCTGCGCGGCAACTGCGAAGATCCGAGTTTTCCGATCAGCCAATCCAGCCACTCCAGATCAATCGGCAAGCGCCATTGCGCGACGCCGATGTCCGTATGATGAGCAAGTGCTATATTCGCCCTCATGGCGGCGTCGACGACATCGGGCGGCAACAGACAGGAGGGGCGCTGCCACATAAGCAGAACACCTTTTTCGGGCGTGAGCTCAAAACGGAACCGATTTGGAAAATACAGATCGGGATCAAGTACAACCATTTCTTCATGAACGTCACTCAATAGGATCGGATCGGTGATTTTTCGCCAGCATGGGTGCCCCCGTCGAAAACTCCGAATGTTTTGAAACTTTCCAAATTTCTCTTCTTCGAGATCCGTGAGGTCCGTCTCCCCATAAATCGCCACGGCCCGATTTGGAGCATTCTCCTGATATCCCAAGCTTTTCAATTCGGCGTCGAGATGAATCACATCGTCTTGCGAGTCGGTAATCAGGCAGAGCGAGAATTGATCTTTACAATTTCGGTACAAGCTTTCAAGCGCGAGACGTGCATATGGCAACGAACGCGGTGAAAGGACCATAAAAAGTCGGCGCAAGTCAGAAACGTTTTGATTCATCTGTGAAACCTCGTGCTCCCCTCCCGGCCACGGCCTCTCGATTAGGTTACCGTGCAAATTCAACAGAACGATTCACGTAGAATACTTGCGCGTGACCGTTCACGGCCAGCCTAGCCTAGTCGGATCCGCAATTCCGCCGATAATTACCATTGCAGAGCTAAACCCTCTACAAGATCTGCCGAGACCTCGGCGAAACAAATGTACTACACCGCGAACCAAGAAAATCGGGATAACGCACACGCCGTGGCCTCTCGCCTCCAAAAGCCCACTCTTCTGGATGATTCGACTGCGGGCGCGCATTCCAGTATTACGGAAGCAGTCCAACGGGGACAATGTGAAAAACAAATCCCAACGCCCTGTAAAGCAGCCAACCGGTTACGACGCCTAGGGCTCCGATTAGAAATGTCGGCAGTTCGCGGCGTAAGCTGAGGATACCTTTCCTTCGAAGTCTCCACCAGGTGTAAACCGTCGCAGGCAACTCGCTTAGCGCCAAAACGCCGAGGATCGCCGCGGGACGCCCCAAATATACGGCAACGCTAGAAAAAGGGATTAGCCATCCGAGACGCACTAGGTTCGCGTGAAAAGTGGCACGTACTTCTCCCACAGCAATCAAGGCTTCGGTGGCCGCGATGCTAGAGAGCGCAAAGAAGGACGGTATCGAAAGCAGAGCGAGATAGTAGGCCGCGTCGGCATAGCGATCTTGATACATCACTGCGATCACAACCGGAGCAAAGCTGATTAAATTGCCTACCGCAAAGCAGTAGAGAGGGCCAACAATCCGCAGCTTTGCGTGAAATAGCTGCCTGATCGAACTCGGATCGTCTCGATAGGCTTGCGCATACGTCGGAAAGAGAACGCGCGAGCCGTACGCGTCGGAAAACATTTTGGGCACAAAAGCGAGACTCGAAGCGAGCATATAAATACCAAATTCTCCAAGTGTCAGAAAATGGCCAAGCACGAACTTATCAATTTGACTGAGGATAAGTGTAATCACGCTCGATCCGATAATATAACGTGAGAACTTCCACATCTCGGCCGCAACTTTTGGATCGAAGGCGAATCGGTAGAACGGGGTCGGGAATAGCAAATAGCTAAGGGCGGAACGAATTGATGTGCCTATAATGGAACTGATTATGAGAGCCCAATAATTCTTGAGCCAAATCGCCATCGTAACAGTCAGGAACAAATTAAGAACTGCCGTAGCAACATCGATGGTGCTAACCAGAAAGAGTTGTTTGCTTCTGATGGCCAAGCTTAAACTCAATGACTGCGGGGCGCTTGCCAAAAATCCGAGAGCGGAAACAGCCAGAACGACTGTCAAAGTTTCATTACCCAGAAGGTGTGAAAAGACGCCGGCTCCGAGAGCCGTTATAGCCGCCACAAATATCAATCGAAGAAAGGTAATCGTCCATATGACATCGAGCTGTCGCCGATCGTGAATCTCGCGGTGCCGGACCAGATAAGCGTCGGTTCCGAAGTCGAGAAGCATAGTTATCGTATAGTGCGCAACCGACACCATTCCGATAACACCAAAATCGGTGGGCGAAAGCAGTCTGGTCAAGAGCAGGGAGCTAATGACGCGCAACAGGTTGAGCGTGATCAATGTTCCAATGATAACGCTCGGATCACGCGTGCCGATATTCCGTATCAGAGCCCAGCCCGCTTCAATCCGCATCCTCGTTGGCGTCATGGTTTGGAGAGTCGCTCGGCGCGATCGTCAAAACCCCGGTGCAGCAACTGTGTTTTCCCCCTGAGCTCCAGCAATAGTTCAACCGCACTACTCGATCGAGCGATGCGGAAATGTGCAAGCTGATAGTTATTGTCGATTCCAGCCAGCAATTATGTCTGATCCTTACTTAGATGAGAACCTGCGAAATTCAGATGTCGAAGAGCTAAAGTCGGGTCCTGCGTCCAATTAGTGCAGCGGCCCAAGAAATGATCGCCAGCGGCAAACCCCGGAGAGCCACGTTTCCTCCAAAAAAAAGGTTGAGCAATTTTGCAGGAAGAGTGCGCCTTCGCAGCCATTCAGGTGAACCAAGATCGGAGGAGAACGGCTGAGCGGCTTCAAAAAATGGCGAGAGCTCGAAGCACACCATGTGCAGGTAGTCTGTCGGATTGCCTCGAGCTGACGGAATTTTTCCAAATGACCACGGCTTGTATCGCCCTAACATGTGTACGAAGACCGGTCCACTCCCAAAGGGTCGTGCAAGGCGGTCGATCACGTGATAGCCGTTCGCCCCGCAATGCTGAATCATATCGGTTCCCACTCGGAAATAATCCACCTTAATGTTAGCGTAGTCCTTAGAAGCAAGGAGTGCCCAAAGAGCATCTTGGTCGCCGACGAATGCGGCCGGGCGTTCCCTAACGGGCTGGGACTGCGCTGCCTGATATCTCCCGTCGGATAAGAGCGCAGACCACGCTTTGATCAAATCTCGGTGCTTTCGCGAAATCACAATAGAGCCGGAGTTTACCGAGCGAGGAAGTGAGCGCGCTGGCACCAAGCCATACGCTCTGGCACGGATATGGCCTCCGTTGTCGGACATACCACGAAATTCCTGTCCGACGACAACGGCGTCCTTGTCGAAGCGCGCTACGAACGAACCAATATCACCGGTGATAATGACATCGGTATCCAGCCAAAATACACTTTCATATTCGGTCAGGGCGCGTAGGAGGATCACGGGCTTCGCATTCCAGCCACAATTGACAAGATCGACAGTCTTAACAAACGTGACGTTCGTAAAGTCCGCAAGAAGTTCAGCTAACACGTCTAACGGCGAATAGACATACAGATTTAAGCCAGGTGAGTGACGTT
>Ga0137390_10003247_pt1 | contig 13229 bp, 8 predicted proteins | sample 15con2h24AmetaG_FD_104937 | JGI IMG/M metagenome (GOLD analysis project Ga0137390, IMG submission 104937) | Vadose zone soil microbial communities from Angelo Coast Range Reserve, California, USA - 15con2h2.4A metaG | ecosystem: Environmental > Terrestrial > Soil > Vadose zone > Saprolite... | reverse complement strand
CGTTTTTACCTTAAACCTGAAGCGTCTGGAGCAGGCAAAGGCGAGTCGTCTCACGCGGCCCGATGACGTCGTCCGCAAAGCGCGTGAGTTGGCCCACTACGAACCCGCGAGCGCGCCCTTAAAACAGAATCCTTATGGCACGCTCTCCCGCTCTGGCTATCACATCGAAAAGCTAATCTATGAGAGCGAGCCTGGCATCGTGATTCCATCGCTACTCTATGTTCCCGAGGCAGGAGCCGGCAAAAAGGCTGCGCTACTGATGATCACTGGAGACGGCAAGGCAGATTCAGCATCGGAGGCGGAACCGTTCGTGAAAGCCGGCGTAATCGTGCTCTCCATCGATGCCAGAGGCTTCGGCGAAACCAGAGTCACCGCCGAGGTCAACAGCAGAGAATTTGATCACTACTTCGGAGATTACGACGATGCGATGAAGGCTTTGCTGGTCGGTAAGACGATGGTTGGAATGCGCGCCCTTGACATCACGCGCGGCGTCGATTTGCTCTCGGCGCGTCCGGACGTCGACCCAAGCAAGGTTTATGTCTATGGCAAAGACGGAGGCGCCGTACCGGCCCTATACGCCGCAGTGCTCGACCATCGGATCAAGAAACTTGCGCTCGAAGGCATGTTGTCCTCTTATGAGTCCGTCGTGAAGAACAAAGTTCACCGGCAAGTATTCGAGAGCATCGTTCCCGGTGCCTTGAAGTTCTATGACTTTCCCGATCTGGTCGCGACCCTGGCCCCTCGCGACGTCTGGATTGTGAATGGCAACGATCCGATGGAACACGAATTGCCCGCCAGTGAAGTCAACAAAGAGTACGGTCGCGCCGTGGATGCATTCCGGCAAGCGGGTGCGGAGAAGGCTATCCACATTCGAGACCGCAGGTCCGGTGAAGATGCGAGCACGATCTACCGCGAACTAACCGACGGCCACTAATGGGTCTGGAGCAGCATGATCACACGGATTTGTGCTGGATTAATCGGCAAGCTCATGATGGCACTTGTGAGCGTACTCTGCCTGTCGGGTTTTTCGCTGGCGGCGAGTCCGGACAACACGAAGCTCCCCGGTGCTTATTTCCGTCTGCTGGAAGCGGGCGCCGCTCAGGTCGAGGCGAGGCTCAATGCCGAGCCCTCAGCGACTCTCGAAACGCTGGAGGCGCTTCCGGGCTGGAGCCATTTTCCCTATTGCATTCTGGCGTCCGCCGTTCTCTACAGCAAGAAACACTCCGCTAATCCTCGATATCACGATCCCAAAATGCTTGCCCTGACACTTCGGATCGGTGATTTTCTGGCCGACGAAAGCGAAAAGGGCCGCTACGAGCCGCGCCTCGACAGTGACTGGGACACCTATATGTGGCTCGAAGCCTACCGGCTGCTGGATCCTGAACTCGGAGAGGAACGCAAGGTGCGCTGGAGACGCGAGATCGAGAAGATTGTAATTCCGTTGGTTCCCGACACAATCAAGCGTCTGGATTTCCCCTGGTACAATTCGCCCTACATCGGTACCTCGCCAAATCACTATGCGCAGTGGGCCTCACTGCTGCTGCTTGCCGGGCATATGTTTGGGAACGATGATTGGGTAAAGCTGGGCAGCCAGGTGCTGCATCGCTTCGCTGCTGAGGAACAGACTCCCGACGGATACTGGGGCGAACACAGTAGGGCAGGTCCCACTACGGGCTATGACTATGTGACCTCCACGCAGGTGGCGCTTTACTGGGAGTACACGCACGACCCGGCGGCGCTCCAGGCCTTGCGACGCTCCACCGACTTTCACAAGTACTTTACTTATCCCGACGGCACTCCGGTGGAGGTCATCAACGACCGCAACCGCTATTGGGGAGTTGACGCGTGGGGACATTTCGGTTTCTCCAATTTTCCAGACGGCCGCCGGTACGCCGAGTTTTTGAGCAGCTTTTTCCATGCCGACAACTTGACCCGCATGGATCCGCAGTGGGAGCACTGGGGTCTGACCCTGGACGCATTGGGGCGGCTGGCGCAGAGCGCGCTGTACTATCACGAGGGGCGCACCGAACCCATCCCGCAGGACCAGGCGACCTATTCCTACCAAATGAGCATTCCGGCGGGAATTCGCAAGACAGGCCCGTGGGTCGTGGCGCTGTCTGGCGTGATAAACACTCAGTCGCTCAGCCAGTTCTATCTTGACCGGCAAAGCAGTGTCAGCGTCTTTCACGAGAAGTATGGCTTGATCATCTCCGGAGCCAATTCCAAACGGCAGCCTGAGCTGGCGACGTTTTCAGAAAAGATCGAGGGGCAGATTTTTCATCTGCCTCTCAGCAGCCGTCTGCAAATGAACGAGAGGGAGGACCGGCTTTCTCTGTCCTACCAGACGTTCTTCAGCGACTTGTACGTTCCTGCGCCGTCGGAAAAGGAATTGCGGCTTCGCTTTGTGCTGACCGGGCGGGGGACGCCTGCGGAAGAGACGAAACTCAACGTGCAGCTTTGCCTGAAAGCAGGCGAGATACTGGAAACCGGCGCTGGAAAGCGGATCGTGCTCGGGGCCGAACGAGTCGAACTTTCGCCGGAGGACTTGCACGGCGAAATCCGTCATCATGGCTGGACATTGAAGGTGGATCCTACGGCGAGGCTTGTCTGGCCTATGTATCCTTTCAATCCTTACATGAACAAACCGGAAACCAAGCTGGATCACGCTGTGGGATTGCTCTCGGTCCCGTTGCAAGCGAAAAGAACCAAAGAGGACTGGTTCGTTCGTCCCGGTGAACAGGAGATTCGGTTCACACTTATGGGCGATTGATCTATCTGAAATTTGGAGAGCTTTCCCAGCCCGATTTGCCCGGAGGGGCAATGCGAAAAGGAATCCGCGCTTTCCTGAGCATCCTGTTGTTGGCAGCTACGGTGCAAGCTCAGGAAAAGAAGCTGAAGGTCTATATCTCGGCCGATATGGAGGGTGTCGGTGGTGTAAGCACGTGGCAGGTACAAGCGGCCCCCGGCGCGCCTGAATATGAGAAATTCCGGCGGCTCATGACGCTGGAAGTGAATTCTGCAATCTCCGGGGCTTTCGAGGCGGGTGCAACCGAAGTTCTGGTCAGCGACTCCCACTGGAATGCCCAAAACATAGACATCGAAGTTCTCGACCATCGTGCCCGCCTGGTGCGCGCTTTTCCCCGGCCGCTTGCGATGATGCAGGGTATCGATGATACGTTCGACGCTGTTGTTTTCATCGGCTACCACGCCGGCGAGGGAACGCCCTCGGCGATTCTCTCGCACACCATGAGCAGCGCCCGAATCTTTGAACTGAAACTGAATGACACCGCCGTGCCGGAGGCCGGACTCAATGCCGCCATAGCTGGAGAGTTCGGCGTGCCCGTGGTGTTTTTGTCGGGAGATCAGGCCATCGGGCAACAAGCACGGGAATTGCTCGGTCCGATTAGTACGGTCGCGGTCAAGCAAGCCACAGGGTTCTATTCGGCCACGATGATGGCCCCGGAGGTGTGCCAGCGCCTCATCCAGGAGGGCGTGAAGCGTGCTGTCGAAGGCCGCAAGGCAATGAAACCTTATCGCCTCAGCCATCCGGTGAAGCTCGAGATGACATTCAAGAATATTGTGGATGCGGAGCTAGTGTCTTACCTGCCTGGAGTTGAAAGGCCGCGTGGCAGCACGATTGTGTTCAAAGCGCGTGACATGATCGAAGCCTCGAAGTTCCTGGAGGCGGTGTTGGGAATGAATACTTTTCCTCGTAATGCCTCGGATAGCGAACCGAAACGATGAACTGGAGCAGAGGGTTTCTGAAAGAATCCATGAAGAACACAGGACAAAATCTTCCTGCAACAGCACCCACAACACTCCTCTTCTTCTTCTGTTCTCTAGTGGGTCCGCGCCGTATACATCAGCTCAGTTTCGTGATGTTCTGCGCGAGTATCTTGGCGGCACAGATCGCCTTCGCCGGTGAAATCCTGTTGCCTTCGCCCGCGCTCGAGCGTACGGGCCCCGTGCAGTTCGTTTACAAGACCGCCTGGCCTTCCACGGGTCAGGGTCAGCTGTCCATTAAATGGACCGACGTTTATGGCCGCGTGATTGAAGATCGCAAGATGCCGGTTGTGCTCACTGATGAGTCCCAAGTGGCATTCGAACTCGATCTGCGACGTGCAGTCGCAATGCAGAACGAATTGAGCGTTCATTTCTCCTTTACCGGCAAGAATCGTAAAGGCGAGCCGGACAATCGGGAAGAGGATGCCAGTGCCTCGTTCGTCGCCAGTCCGCCGGAACACACCTGGTGGGATTACGAGACCATCATGTGGCAAAACCACAACGCCGAGCAATACTCCGTGCTCAAAACGCTCGGCATTACCGCGGCGATGCACCGCGGTAAACCGGTAGATTTGCCTGAATACCTTGCCAAGAAGGATTTGCCTCAGGATCTTTTGAAGGATGATCTGCGCTGGTATCTGGAAAATATCGCCACCGACTTCTACTCCGAATACCATCGCTGGTTCCCTGACCGCCCGGTGAATTGGAAATTTGATGAGGCCAAAGCCCTGTATGCGAAAGATCCCGCCAGTAAGGAAGCCTTCAAGCGGCACCCGAGTCTGTCGGACCCAGAGTGGCTCAAGACAATCCACGACCGCTTGGTAGCGTGCGCGCGGATCAACGCTCCCTACCGGCCGCTCTTTTACAACCTCGGTGATGAAAGCGGCACTGCGGACCTGGCCGCGTACTGGGATTTTGACTTCTCGGACCAGTCATTGGCGGAAATGCGCAATTGGCTGAAACAGCGATATGGCACACTGGCCGGGCTCAATCAACAGTGGGGAACGAACTTCAACACGTGGGACCTGGTTACGCCCATGACTACCAACGAGGTGATGAAACAGTCAGACGAAAACTTCTCCTCTTGGGGCGACTTCAAGGAGTGGATGGACGTTTCGTTTGCCAATGCGGTCAAGATGGGAGTGGATGCGGTTCGCTCCGTCGACCCGGAAGCCTACGTTGCTCTGGAGGGAGGACAGGTACCCGGCTGGGGCGGATATGACTACTCGCGGCTGGCGAGAGTTCTCACCGCCATGGAACCGTACGATATCGGCGGCAACATGGAAATCCTTGAGTCGCTGAACCCGAAATTGGTGAGATTGATCACAACGGGAGGTAAAGGGCCGCAGGAAAAGTGGCGCCTCTGGTACGAACTGCTCCACGGGAACCGCGGGCTCATCGTGTGGGATGACAAGTATGAATTTGTCAACAAGGACGCTACCGTCGGCCCACGAGGCAAGGAGTCGGCGCCGTTCTACACAGAGCTGACCAGCGGCATCGGCGCGCTCTTGATCAACAGTGAGCGGCAGTCAGACCCGATTGCCATCCACTACTCCCAGCCTAGCCTGCGCATTGATTGGCTGCTCGAGCAACGGCCCAAAGGTGAAGAATGGGTCAAGCGCAGCTCGGGTACTGAGGAGGGCAGCGACTTTCAACTCCTGCGTGAATCCTGGTGCCGACTGATCGAAGACCTGGGCTTGCAGTACCGCTTCGTCGCTTATGACCAGGTTGAAGACGGTGAGTTGCTTCGGGGCGGCTATCGTGTTCTGATCCTGCCCCACTCGACTGCCATTTCAAAGGCTGAAGCGGATGCCATGGTCCGGTTCGTCGAGCAGGGAGGAGTATTGATCGCCGATGGCGAGCCCGGAGTGTTCGATGAGCATGGCCGCAAACTTCCGCGCCCGTTGCTCGCCGATCTTTTCGGCAGCACACACAATGGCCCTGTCACAGAGCGCGCCTTTGGGCAAGGCAAAACAATTTTCCTAAGCGGAGGAATGCTGAATTACTACCGCGATCGTCTTTTGGGCAAAGAACAGGGTGCGCTCGGACTGATGGCCCGGCTATTCAAAAACGCAAGCGTTTCGCCTGCCTTTGCGGTTACGGAATCGTCTGGCGAACCTGCGGTGGGGGTTGAGGTTCATACCTTTCGGAACGGTGGGGTGAACGTCGTTGGTTTGCTGGCCAACCCTCAACTGTACATAGAGGACCTCGGCACTAAAGGGACCATCTCAAACCAGCGCTTCGAGAAGTCGCGGACAGTGCTGCTTTCGCTGCCGGGAGACTTTTATGTCTGCGACGTCCGGGCTGCAAAGTCTTTGGGAAAAAGAAAACAGGTCACGATCCAGTTGGATCCGTACGAGCCGACGATACTCTCGATCTCACCGGTTCCAATGCCGACGATCGCCGTTTCGGCACCCTCTCGTCTTGGGCGAGGGCAATCCGGTCAAGTGGGATTGAGTTTCTCCGGGCCATCTCCGGCAGCAACCCATGTGTTTCACGTGGATGTTGTCGATCCTGCAGGAAAAATCGCGCCCGCCTATAGTGGCAATGTGCTCGCCCCCAACGGGCGAATGGACCGGATCTTGCCTTTTGCGCTCAATGATTCGGCCGGTAGTTGGACGATACGCGCGAGAGATATGCTGACCGGGCAAACACAAAGCAAATCAGTCGAGGTTTTCTGAGTAAAGAAGACACTGGAGGGTGAAACCGATGCGTCGCAGGGACTTCTTAAAAACTGCAGGAACAGCGGCTGTAATGCCGATCCTCGGGAATACTATTACACCTTCCGAGAAAGTGTCGTCGACCTCCGCTCGGCTCTTCGTCGGCTGCTGCGCGTACTCTTATAGCAAGCACCTGAACGCGGGTGCCATGAAAATGGAGGATTTTTTCCGGAAGGCAGTCGAGCTAGGCGTTCACGGGGTCGACGTGACAACTTATTGGCTGAAGTCAACCGATCCGGAATATCTCACCGCACTGCGACACCTGGCATTTAAGAACGGACTGCCGTTCTCGGGTGCAGCCATTCGCACGGAAATGTGCCAGCCCGATTCTGGCAAGCGGGTAGAAGAGGTTCGCAAGATCCAGCAGTGGGTCGATGCCACGGAACTCCTCGGCGCCTCACACCTCCGCGTCTTCGGCGGAGAGATTCCCGCCGGCGGCACTGAGCAGCAGGGTATCGGACGGGTGGTGGAGACGATGAAGCCGGCATGCGACTATGCAGCCAAACGCGGGATCACGCTGGGTATCGAAGACCATGGCGGAATTACTGCACACGCTTCAACCATTTTGGAAATTCTGCGGCGCGTCGATTCGCCTTACGCAGGCGTCAATCTTGATATCTCCAATTTCGAAGCCCAGTCCGATGAAGAACAGTATTCCGACATCGAAGCGTGCATCCCTTTTGCGACGCACGCTCATATCCGCGACCTGTTTACCGAGACGGGCCGGCCCATTGACCTGGATCGAGTTTGGAAACTATTTGCGAAAGGCGGATACAAGGGCTACATGTCGGCGGAATACGAGGGCAAAGAAGATCCAATGACCGGCGTGCCGAAACTGATTGAGAAAATCAAGACGCTTTGCAGCAAGTATTCGAGCGCCTAGTTGGGCGATAACCTTGAGCATGGTTTCTTACCCTCGAGTGGCAAGCTTCCGAACGTCTCGCGCCTTGGCGGAATACCTTGCCAGCTTGGGGTGCCCGCTCCCGATAGATGAAGCCATTCTGCCGGCCCCTCTCTCCCCCCTTTCGCAACCGTTGGAGATTCCATGGTTGTACGGGAAGCGCCGGGTCGGCAACCGCTTTGCGGTGCAGCCCATGGAGGGATGGGATGGCGAACCCGATGGCCGGCCCTCTGAGTTGACTCGCCGGCGGTGGCTGAATTTCGGCCGCAGCGGCGCGAAGCTGATCTGGGGCGGAGAGGCCGTTGCAGTTCTTCCTGAAGGCCGCGCCAACCCCAATCAATTGATCCTCAACGACCGCACAGCCTCTGCTTTGGCTGTGCTGCGTGGAGAAACTCTGCGAGTCCATCGCGAGCATTTCCGTAGAGTTGATGACCTCGTCTTTGGGCTTCAACTGACTCATTCGGGACGCTTTTGCCGCCCCAACGCCAAGGACCGCACGGAACCGGTGGTCGCTTATCGCCATCCGATTCTCGATTCAAGACACCAGGGCGCAGTTGATCTCCATCTCCTTTCCGATGCCGAAGTTGAGCGCATTGTCTCGGCGTTCGGGGCGGCTGCGCACTTGGCCCAGGAGATCGGGTTCGATTTCGTTGACCTCAAGCATTGTCACGGTTATCTGGGGCACGAATTCCTGAGCGCCCATGATCGCTCGGGCCAATACGGCGGATGCTTTGAGAACCGAACCCGCTTCCTGCGGGAATTGGTCGCAGCCGTACGCTCGTCCGCGAAGGGTTTGGAGATTGGGGTCAGAGTTAGCGCCTATGACTCCGTTCCATTCGTTAGCCACCCGGAGTCGAGGCAGGGAGTACCCGTATCGGCTCCCGCACCGTACTGCTGGGGCTTCGGTGTCAATCCCGATGACCCCACACAGCCCGACCTCACCGAGGCCAGGCGCCTGCTCACGCTTCTCGAATCTCTTGGGGTTCGATTGATCAACGTTACCGCTGGCAGTCCCTACTACAGTCCGCATATCCAGCGGCCCGCGTTGTTTCCGCCTGTGGACGGGTATCTTCCACCGGAGGACCCTCTTGCCGGGTCAGCTCGGCTGCAATGGGCTGCGCGAGAATTGAAATCCAGCAGCAGGGCGGTGATTGTTGCATCGGGGTGGTCGTACTTCCAGAACTATTTGCCCCACGTCGCCCAAGCTCTAGTGCGCCAGGGATGGGCCGACTTTGTGGGCTTGGGGCGAATGATGCTGACCTACCCAGAATTGCCGGCGGATGTGCTTCAGAAAGGTATCTTGGTCTCCAAACGTCTGTGTCGAACTTTCAGTGATTGCACGAACGGGCCGCGCAACGGATTAGTCTCAGGCTGTTATCCCCTAGATCCTTTTTACAGGGAAAGGCCCGAAGCAGAACTGCTCAAACAACTGACGAGCAAGGTCACGAAGGCGACAACGAAGGACGGAGCAGATGCGCCCTAAGCTCGATGATTACCAACGCCGTTGCCGGCCAGGGCGGACAATTCAAGGGATCAGCGCTGTGCTGCTCCCCTACCAAGCGAACGGTCAGATTGATGAGTCCGGGTTTCGCACGCATTTGCGCCGCACCCTGAAGGCAGGGCTGCGTGCCGCAGTCAACATGGATACGGGTTACGTTGACCTGCTGACAGCAGAGGAAAAACAGCGCGTGCTTAAATGGACCCGAGAAACGGTAGATGGCGGGGACTGGTTCGCTGCCGGCGCGCTGCCTGTTTTTGGCGACACTTCGCTTACCTTGGCAAAGGCCTACGTTAGGGAATGTTCTCTCATCCGCGACTCCGGGGGAATTCCCGTTATCTTTCCTTCTCCCGGTTACGCGAAGCTCGATGGGGACGCATTGATTGAGCTGTTCCGAGAAATCGCGGCGAATGTTGGAACCTTCATAGCCTTCGAGCTGGGCAACATGTTCACTCCCCACGGCCGCATGTTTTCTGAACGCGTGCTGGCCGCATTAATGGAGTTGCCCGCATGCCGCGGGTTGAAGCATTCCTCGCTGGATCGCTCCACCGAATTGGCGCGCCTCGAGCTCCGCGACCGCTTAAGGCCGGATTTCATCATCTATTCAGGCAATGACCTGGCGGCCGACATGATCGAGTTCGGCAGCGACTACCTGCTGGGCCTTTCGACGTTTGCACCGGAACTTTTTGCAGCCCGCGATCTCGCTTGGAAGCGCAATGAAGCAGCCTACCTGGAGCTGCGGGACCTTATCCAGTATCTGGGATGGATTGGGTTCCGCGAACCAGTCCCGGCATATAAGCACTCAGCGGCAATCTTTTTGAAACTAACCGGCGGTCTGGAGACCGATGAGCCTCACCCGCGCGCCGCACGGCGTGAGGCCAGGGATTGCGCGCTTCTTGCGGATGCAGCAAAACGGTTAGAACGAATCATGCAGACGGAGAGTCGTCCGACGTAAAGGAAGAATGTCATGGCTCGTATTTGCTCAAATCGGTTCTGGGGCCTGATCGCGCTGGCCGTGATTTTTGGCTGGACAACGGTTGCCGTTAGTCAGACTCGACAGACGAAAAAAGTTTTTATGATCACGGACATGGAGGGCGTGGACGGGGTCTTCAACTCCGAACTCCAGTGCATTCCGTTCCAGAGTCCGCGCTTCGAGGAGTCGAAGAAGCTACTGACTGGTGAGGTCAATGCGGCAGTGGATGGTTTGCTCGAAGGCGGCGCAACCGAAGTCGTGGTCTGGGACGGGCACGATGCCAGCCGCACATTGTCAACATTAGATATCCACCCGAAGGCACGGCTCCTCATGGGCAGCCCAGTCTCGTCAACGCTCGAACTGGATTCCTCGTACAGCGCGGTGATCTTTATCGGGCAGCATGCCATGGCCGGTGCGGAAAAGGGTGTGCTCGCCCACTCCTACAGTTCCGATGGTGTCCAGAATATCTGGGTCAACAACAAGCCAGTGGGGGAAATCGGCGCGCGGGTGATGTTGGCCGGAACATTCGGCATTCCCGTGGTAATGCTTTCCGGAGATGCGGCGGCATGCGAGGAGATCCATCAACTGGTTCCCCAGGCTGAGTGTGCGGAAGTGAAATGGGGCGTCAGCCGGACGGCAGCCTTCAGCCTTTCGCATCCGGCGGCGTGCTCGCTGATCCACGAAAAGGCGCGTCACGCCATGGAGCGCCTCGCGGAATTCAAGCCTTACACGGTCAGCGGACCGGTGGAAGTGAAAGTCCAATTCACGACCAAAGCCACACCGGACCTCGAGCCACGGGCTGGCATTGAGCGACTAGACGAACGGACATGGGTCTTTCGCGGGAAGGACATTATTGATGCGTGGCTGAAGTATTCCAGCTTCTGAGATTTCTTCTACCATGAGCTTCAATGTCTTCCTGGGCGGGAGCAGTCGCTTCGCGCACCAACCACTCAGCTCAGGATGACAATTCGGAGGACAAGGTTCATCATCCCTGCACAAAATCCAAATACCCCTTCTTCCGCAGAAAGCGGAAGTACCCTACGAAGTCGAAATCGCTCGGCCCAAGTTCCATGCGCGTCAACTGGATAACCTCGGCAAGATTACGATGGCCGTCACACCAATAGAGGGCGATTGTGGGGACGCCTTCCCACGCCCCTGAAGGGTAGCCCTCACGCTGGTCGGGCGGGATGTCGTCCAGTGGCAACGTCCCGAAGCGCTTGCGCCGAACCACAATCTTGGCCGCCTCCTTCAGTTGAGGATCTGAGGCGACGGTCGGTTTCACAGGTGTATTTAAGCCCAACTCGAGTGCTCTGAGATCAATTGCATGGCACACTCTGCTGGTTTGCTCTGTCCCAAAGCGGCGAAGGCCGTCAACCAGCGGAGCCAGAATCTTTGCCGCTCCCTCGCGTCGCTGTTCCGGGACCAGGCGTAGAACTGAGAGAACGGACTGCGTTTCTCGATCAACCGAATATGCGACGCGATCGATCGCGTCCTGAAGCAGCCCTGCGAGGCCGTTAGCATCATGTGCTGTGGGGACGCGATCCAGAAACGACGCCGCCGAACCCAGGATCTGTTCGTAGCCCCGCGTCTGGCTCACGTCCGCCAGCCACATCGCCTCGGGCTCACCCGCGTTGGCCAGTTAGTAGGGAGAAGAGGCATTCACGGTTGCGATATCACGCAACGAGCGCGGATCTACCCGATCAGGAGTGTCCTCGCTGTTGTGGTGAGTTTCCACTCCGCTGCCGCTGTAACCCCACACCGTGGGCACGTTGACTGTAGGTTCACTCAAGTAGGTGTCAGTCCCACTCATGAAGGCGCGCTCATGCCAGGGGCGGTGCACCTGGGGAAAATATTCCTGGGCTACGCGCAAAATAAATGCATCCGTGTAGGATTTCGCCACGTGCGGGTTCATGTAAAACGTGTACTCAGTCCCGGCCAGATCGTAGGAAGCGGCCGGCGTGTCCATGGTCAGCGCCGCGACCGTATGGCGCATTCGATCAGGATGAGTCTCGATGTAATGCATCGATCCGTAGAGTTCTCCCATGATGAAGAGTCGGATGCTTCGCTTTGGCCGGGGTAATTTGCCGGATGTGATCAGCCGATTGAGCGTGGCCAGCGACTCAAGCATTGCCGCGACACCCGTCGCGTTGTCCTCGGCTCCCTGTTCGGATGAGTGGCCAAGCGTCAATACTTCTTCGGAACCAGTTCCGGGGATAACACCGGTCACATAGGGGTAGACGCCGCTGTAGTATCGGCTGTCGACCGCGGCCTTCATGTGCACCACGCCTCGTTCCGCGAGGAGTTTGCGAACCAGAGCTGCTTGCCGGGGCGTGATCGAGAACGACAGCAGTGGTGTGCTTCCCTTGGTGAACGCCCAGCCGTTGTCTCCCCAGGCATTGATCCATTGCCGGCCGTCCTCGAGTTTGGGATTCTCAGTGAAGGCATTGATGGCACCGGTGGCCCCGGCCTTCACCAGCGCCCACTTGAAATCTGCGGGATTCCGGCTGGTGAGCACCAGCTTGCCCTTGAGCGGCATCTGCGCGATCTTGGCGGGGTCGGTTTCTTTGAGTTCCACCACCTCTGAGGTGACACCCTCGGGAGGCGTCGAACCGCTCCACATGCCGAGCGAGGCAGGAACTTTCTGAAAGTCTGCTAGGATAGCCTGCTCCGCGGGCACGGCTGGATCAACGATCTCCAGGCGCGCCGACCTTGCGTCCCAGGCGAGAGGCATAGTCCAGAAGCCAGCCTGGCTCGTGCCGTCCGCTGGCGCGCCCAAGAGCTCGACATTCTTGAGACCGATGTCTTCCATGGTCTTCTTTAGAAATTCCGCTGTCTCCTGGAACTTGGGGTAGGTGAACCAGCGGTCTGTCGAGTAGACCTGCTGCATGAAGTCCATGGCCTGGCTAGGCTGTATTTCGCCGCGGATGGCTTGAACCAGTTGCGCAAGGTCTACGGGCGCCGTAGTGAGGGCCCATGCAGAACCGAGCAGGACAGAGACGATAACGAGTGCATTGACGGGGTGGGGAACAGGCCTTCGCTCAGCGGTCATTCAGGTTCTCGCGGGCATGCACGGTTTGCGTCACCAATCGAATGCGCACACGGCCTGTACAGTCTACCTCTTAATAGCAAGTGTGAGGTCGGCCCATTGTCTGGCACGCTTCAATCTAAGTTAAGGCATGTTCTACTATTGTCGATTATCTGACCTTTGCGGCATGGGGTGCATGCCGTGCAGTTCCCGGATTATTACTAGTTTCGCGAATGGCGTTCTGGGCCGGGGAGTCCGAATAAACAAAGTCGTGGACTCTGGAGAGAGATGAAAGCGGACAACAGCAGAGAGGTCCTGGGCGAATGATG
>Ga0137390_10003240_pt1 | contig 13237 bp, 14 predicted proteins | sample 15con2h24AmetaG_FD_104937 | JGI IMG/M metagenome (GOLD analysis project Ga0137390, IMG submission 104937) | Vadose zone soil microbial communities from Angelo Coast Range Reserve, California, USA - 15con2h2.4A metaG | ecosystem: Environmental > Terrestrial > Soil > Vadose zone > Saprolite... | reverse complement strand
GGAAGAAAAGAGGTTCCCTTTTATGGATCTGTGGCAATCGTAAGGTTCTCCAGACCTCTTAGCCTTTATGACCGTTAATTCCTTCCCCAAATTCACAGCCGGCGCGGGGAAAACAGTTCTCTGGTACGTGGCTTCTCGTCTGTTTCCGTGATAGGGAATTCATATTGTTGATAAGCTCCACTATTATCGAGGACATCAAGGACATGCGAAACACCCTGTCCGCATTGATCACATACCACTACTTCGACTATAAGGATGCCGCCAAACGTGTCGTTCGGGGCTTGTTGGCGTCCCTCCTCTTCCAACTCGGTGACGACTCTGACAGTTGCTGGGACGTTCTTCATCAATTATACACAAAGTGCCGTGATGGCTCCGAACAACCGAGCGACTCTGTACTCATAGGATGTCTAAAAACGATGCTCGAATTACCAGGACAAGTCCCGATTTTTGTTATTTTAGACGCCCTGGACGAGTGTCCGGGCACAACTGGAACACCGTCGGCCCGCGAAAAGGTGCTGAATTTTGTGGAAGATCTCGTTGGGTCAAATCATTCCAACCTATTCATCTGCATCACGAGTCGCCCCGAGCAGGAAATACAAACTGTCCTTGATCCCTTGACATGCACGGGGCGCCGCGTTTCCCTTCACGAAGAACGAGGTCAAAAGCAGGATATTAATAACTATGTCCGCTCTTTCGTTTACGGGGACAGAACAATGCGGAGATGGAGAGAAGAAGATAAAGAACTAGTCATCAATACACTCTCAGGACGAGCTGATGGAATGTGGGAAATCTTTTCCCCGGTATCTAGTTCTCGTCGCTGATGATCCCGAACAGGTTTCGATGGGTATTTTGCCAACTGGACACACTACGTCGACGTATGCCCTCAAGTCTTCGCAAAGCTCTGAACGAAATGCCGACTACGCTGCACGACACTTACGAACGAGCGTTGGAAGAGATCCCTAAAGAGAAGCGGCAACATGCACATCGCCTTTTCCAATGTTTGGTTGCGGCCATTCGACCCCTTCGGGTTGAAGAACTAGCGGAGATATTTGCGATCGAGTTTGACGCAGAAGCAGGGCCTAATCTATCGGAGGGCTGGCGCCCTGAAAATCCTGAAGAGACAGTGCTTTCCGCATGTTCAACCCTGATCACCATCATCGAGAACGACGGTTCAAAGGTTGTTCAATTTTCTCACTTTTCAGTGAAAGAATTCTTTACTTCTGGCCGGCTTCTGACCTCTGAGGTCGGGAGTATCCGTCACTATCACATTTCCTTGGATGACGCCCACACTATTTTGGCGCGAGCGTGCCTCGCGGTGTTGCTGGAGTTAGACGACAACGTGAACAAGAAGCGCGTGGCGACATTTCCTCTGGCGTTCTATGCTGCCAACTACTGGATCGAACATGCCAAGTTCGAGGATGTGGCCTCACGAGTACAAGATGTGATGGAATGTCTATTCAATCCCAAAAAACCATATCTTACAGCTTGGGTTTGGATATACGACGCAGATCGGCGTCGGTTTCGATTGTCCATCGACGCTCTCACAGAACGCCCGTTGCCCCTCGAAGCAACTGCGTTGTACTATACGGCGTTATGTGGATTCAGTGGGTTGGCCAACTGCCTCATCGTTACACACGGAGAAGATGTGAATGCCAAGTGTGGTAGGCATGGCTCCCCGTTGCACGCAGCGTCGTATAAGGGACACCTTGATGTTGCGCGTTTACTACTTGATCATGGGGCCAACATCAATTTAAGAGACAATTTTCGTGAAACACCATTGGTGACGGCATATCGTCGCAGAAATATCGAGGCTATGCAGCTGTTGCTAAAGCACGGGGCAGATCCGGATGTGCGGTACTACGCCTTTGGGCTTATATCGCATGAGGCGTCGTACGAGGGACAAGCTGAAGTTATCCTGCTCCTACTTGGGCACAATGCTCATGTTAATGCCAGAAGCGGCACTACCCGGACTGCGTTGCACTGGGCATCAGAATGGGGAAATGTGGAAGTCGTCCGGCTTCTCCTGGAACATGGGGCTGATGTCAATGCTCAATCCGAAACTCAAGACACTCCCCTGAGTCTAGCATCGAGAGATGGATATCTCAGAGTCGTGCGGGCACTGCTTGAGCACGGAGCGGACGTGCACATCCGAGGATATAATAACCAGACCTCATTTCGGGCGGCTACATCCCACGGATATGACGAAGTTGCGCAACTGTTGTTCGAGTATGGTGCGGAAGAGGAATAGGACGACGTGACAAGTATTACACCACAAATATTGTACTTTACCCATCTTCCGGACGTCCCATTTTTATCCATACGATTGCGATTAGAAAATTTCCAAACTATATTAGGAGACGGTTGTGTCGAAGCAGAGTGCTCTCGACCTTCGAAAAAATATTATATCTATTTATCCACAATAAAAACAGGGACGAAAGCGCAGTGCAACACCGACGTTACTCTCATCCAGTTTACTGTAAACCACCGTGTCGCGAATCGGACCTTTTGACCATCGATCAATTTCTGGGAAATGGAAAGTACGTACGGTTAGTTAGATGTGCAGTCGTACACCGAACGTTCTGGGCACTGGACGAGCCGGTGGAGATCTTGTTCTCTAATACGGACCACGCGTGCCTGTTGGACCGCAGTCTTTTCCCCCGAAAACCGATACATACTATGTATTCTATAAATAATTGTCAGCCCAAGTAGTCATTGCCCAGTTAACGATATACTATACACAGTCATTTTATTGCGCATTATCACACCGTAGTCAGATCTGGAGCCCGAAGATGATCCCGGAGGTCATGAACAGCCCTATGCTCCAGATCTGCCTCCCATGCCGGAACACTGAAAATTAATCCCTTCCTTTTACATGGGACACCACGAACCATATACATGCCCAGCTGTACACGGTCGCGCACGATCGTGTGCCGCACAATACAATTACGCCACAAGCCAGCCGGACCAATCGATCGAGTGTATTCCGAGGCTAGTCCGTCAACGCATTGATTGGATAGACAAGGGTAGGAGTGGCGCGAGAGATTCGACGGAACGGAGGGGAGACGGGCCATCGATTTGGAAGACGTGAAGGTGCGTCAACGAGTTCTTCGTGTCATCAGCGTTTACGATGGGCGCAACAACTTTTGGCTATATCATAATGTGCCCCCGGTTGGCACAAGAACTACTGTACCGCTATGCAGTACAGGAACGAATGATCGTTGAGCTTTCCGTGCCAGTCGATAGACGGATGCGCTGTGTATCATCACTTCAATAACTTTCGTCGCGTGTGCTTGTGATATCCTGTGTCCGGTTTCTTACTTATACGCTCCGCTGTTACACGTTACAATCATGAGTGTAAGTATCATTGTCAGTTCATGAAATCTATTCACGCACTAAATTAACAAAACCTCAGAATATCCAAGTTGCAGGTAGGTGATAATCTTCAGGAAAGTGAATTTGACGTCCCTGCTTGACGTAGCTCCGGAAAATGCGACTCAAAGTCTCCTTTGTCTTAGACCGCTTATGGTAAAGCAACCTGAGATCTTGCGGGCACCAAGCTCGAAACAGGGCAACACGGACTCATGAGAAGAAAGCCGATCAAAATCTTTCAATAGTACGTAGTACGGATTAAACCTGAAGGGGGAAAGTTTCACAGGCTCTTCCAAACGGGGAGGGGGAACACTGGAATAAGGGAAGGGGAGAAGGTTCAGGGGTTCGAGTTGAAACGACGCCAGCACTCACGCGATGCTGGCAGGAGGGTTCAAACTTTCTGTTGTTTTGATCATGACAGACGGGTTCATATAAAGGTAAAAGATGGTCGTGTGCCTGTATACCAATGCATGTGCATATGATGTGGCGTGGCCACCACATGGCCGTTCTTGAAGATAGAGGGCCAATCCGTGCGTTCCATGTCGCGTGCTGTGCGGATGCTCGTCTAGTAGTTGCCCGGTTTAGTGTCGAGAGTTGATGTGGATCGAAAATGGAAAAGTAGACCCACTGCTTAGGCAAAGTTTTGTACTACCAGCGGAAAGATATCGGTTAGGGTTGAGAATCGTCGGGAGAACGTTGGGACCCACGGGGCGTACCGGTCAGAGGCGGACCGGGGTTGCGGAGGCGTGGGCCGCAAAACGCACGCCGCATGCCCATGCCGAGAGGCGCCAACGCCAACGCCGCTTGCCACCTGCTCAACTTGATCCCGATTCTCCAAAATGAAGAAGAAAGTACGCCTCTTCGCGCCTCGTTTCCGCCGAATGTCTCGCTCACTTCCTTTAGGTCCTTCTGATGGGTGCATCGGGGAGCGGGAAGACCTCCATGCGCTCCCTCATCTTGTGCGTCCCGCTCTCTCGCTCTCGCTGGTAACCGTGACCCTGGCGGCGAGAGCCCGCGCCGTTGAGCGGATAAAACATACGCTTGTAGCTCGAACAACCCCGCATCGCTCACTTCGCGCCTCGGCGCGACCATCGACGTCGAGCAGAACCACGTCCGCTTCCTCGGCGATCTCATCCTCAACCTCTGGGACTGCGGCGGGCAGGATGCGTTCATGGACTCGTACCTCACCACGCAGCGCTCGACGATCTTCCAGCACGTCGGCGTGCTCATCTACGTCTTTGAGGTCAGCGCGCACGACGCGGCCAAGGACTCGGCGTATTACCGCAATTGCCTCGACGCGCTGCAGAAGTACTCGCCCGAGGCGGCGGTGTTCCTCCTCGTGCACAAGATGGATCTCGTCGCGGGGGACAGGGCGGTGCTTCTGGAGCGCCGAACGCGGGAGCTGCAGACGGAGAGCGGTGCGGTGCCCATCACTGTATTTGGCACGAGCATCCACGACGAGACGCTATACAAGGTCCGTCCGCCGATCATCTTTCTCTTCTTCCCGCCGCCCCCCCACCCCTCTTTCTGCCCCGGATTGACGAGCGCAGGCATGGTCCAAAATCGTGCACACCATCATCCCCAACGCGGCCGTCCTATCGAAGCACCTCACGACGTTCGCGCAAGCATGCAGCGCGACCGAGGCGATCCTATTCGAGCGCACGACCTTCCTCGTCATCGCGACGTCCGCGCCGCGCGACGGGCCCGAGCAAGCGGGCGACCTGAGCTCGACGCGCTACGAGCGCACGAGCGAGCTGATCAAGGCGCTGAAGCATTCGTGCGCGCGCATGCGCGAGGAGTTCCATGCGCTCGAGATGGAGCTGCCCGAGTTCACCGCGGTGCTGGACGGGATGACGCGCAACACGTACATCCTGCTCATCGTGCATGATCCCACAATCGGTACGGTGTGGCCTCGCACAAGCAAACGCGACTGCCGTGCGATTACGCTGACGTGCGTGCTTGCAGAGACCGCGGCGTTAAGGATAAACATCCGTCTTGCTCGGCCGAAGTTTGAGGAGCTCCAGACTGATTCTGTACTTGCGTAGATCCTACGCCCTCTATGCGCGCTCTCCCCCCCTCTTCTATCATTATATCCTTGTTGTGACATGTTGACCTTTCTCCTCTCTTTTGACCTCAGGGTTATCGCATAATATGAACATCGGTATGCTGCTTAAAGGGTCGGAGATAAGTGACGCGTCTAGCCACCGGCTAGCACCTCTCGCCGGTTTCTATATCGGGGAGATTTCTGCCTTTTGGTGTGGTCTTTTCCATACTTGCCTCGTGCCTCGTCTCCAGAGTGTCTTGGCATCTTCCATTCGCTTTCCGATTGATGTGAGGGACGGCCACGATAAGGCCCATCAGAGTGCAGCCACATATCCTTTACATGCTCTCGGTGCCGCCACCGTTTCGGCATGTGTGGATTCGGGTATGCGGTGGCCTGGAAGTGGCAGCTCGGAATGCCTGGGCGCAAAGCAAGGCTTCCCTTCTTCTCCTTTCGGCGCGCTCAAAAAAAAAGCTGAAATTGATAACAATTTCCATGGGGTAGAGGGTTACTTGTATTTTGCGGGTCCAACGGGAGCAAATCCAAAACGTGAGCCATGAGCCACTCCGACCAAGCAAGACCAAGTTGACGGGATGATGACAGGTCGAATATCCTGGAGATCGTGCTAAATTACCCGAGGACCAGGCGCGGATGTCTATTCCGCCCATGTTCCAGGCTGCTGCGGTGGCCGTACAGGATTCTCTCTTCCCGCGCACGCATCGTTGTGGCCTCGCATGGATGCGACTTCGTTCACCGGTTCACCGGCAGATTGGGCAACGCGTCCTTCCGCCACCACCGAGAAGAGCCCGCTCACCAAATTTTCTCCTTCCCTCTGTTTTTTTTAGTCAAGTTTAGTTCACAAGGCACGACTGCATGGTCTATTATGGTGGACGGTGGACGCCGATTGCATTCGGAACGTTGTGCCCACTCCCCAGGACAACGTCACCGACCCAAACGTCATCACCCCACCTTCCCTTCCATTATATTCCCACTCCCACTCCCAGTTCCACTCCCACTCCCATCGCCATTCCCACCGGGGTCCGTGATTATTGATGTTATTTCAATAAGCCGTAACGGAAATTGTCGTCATTCGGAAATCTGAAGTTGACCGGATCAGCCCTCGCCAAAATAAAATAAAAAAAGACAAAAAACGCTTCTTACGCGGAGATGAAATACCATTTACAGTACGGGCCTAATAAATGCGACGTGCGTTCCACGATAATGCGTGCGCGCGTTACCCACGCCCGCCCACCAAAGGATTAATGAGTTGTCCCGATATGTAGCGAATCGGATAACGGGCGGGTGGGCGCCAATCTCGGCGTTCCACCTCAGGGTGCCACCACTGCTGCGCCCGGGTTGCGGGCGCGAGCATTCCTGTACGGGTACTGTGCTCTGAACCGGCTACAGCTACCGCGACAAACTGCGAAGGGCACTGGCCACCTCGGAGGGGGGGGGCCTTATCTCTTTCCCCTCACCTTTAATTTTTTTCGATTCGCGAGCATCGGGGAATGACTTAAGCCCAGCGTCTCGAGCGATCTTCTCGTCATGACGGTATATCAAAAGCGAGATAACATTTTTAATGAAGAAAAAAAAAGACGTCTTAGCTACGCACAAAATGCCACAGCGCCATGCAGTAACTCACCACCGGTGCGCAGAGAACGAGACTTCGCTCGGCCTCGGGAGGATAAGGGACCCCCGCCCGCGGTCGTCATAAACCTTGAAGTTTGAAAATTTTCAAATCGTTCTTCGCTTCGCAAGTACAGTAAGGTAGGAAGAGTCGGGATCGTCCGAAGTCGGGTAATCTATAATGAATCGTACAGCGAAGAAAAGCTTAGCGTCGCACTCGCGTCCCTCTGAACACAGCTCCCGGACGGGAACTCTTACGAAGCCGAAAAAAGAAGGGAAAAGATAAGACGAGCGCGCGCGCGCGGAAATGAGGATGGTGTCAGCAACAATCATAACAATGACATGTCACGATGTGCGTACGATACGGGGTGTGTTGAAACGCTGGTGGAAATGAAAAGAAGCCCTCTCGTGTGTATGTTCGGACGTGTGGCGCTGCCATACCGCGCCCAGACTCGGCCGCGTGCGACGAGGGCAGACAAGTAAGCGCTAGGGCGTTGCCGAGCGACGTCCTCACCGTGCCAACTCATCAAGGAACGAGGAAATTTGAGTGGCGCCGGTCGTGTTCTCGGGTCCCTTCTCCCTTCTTCCTTCTCCCTTCCCCGGCCGCGGGCTCTCTGGTGCCCGGGTCGTGGGGTGGGCGAGGAGAATGCCTGTGTCAAAGGCTCTGCCTCCACGACAGAGGGAGCGTGGTTAATTGCCTACTTCCTTCTAGCTGGTGATGGTCACTTCCATTTATCGCCAATTTCGCATACCATGTCGGGTTTGGGGCTCGGATGGTGGCAGCCTCATTGCTTCGATGACGAGAGCTTAATTCCATTTTGCAAATAGCTCGTGCAGGCACTTAAACCCGTCGTCTTGAGGTACCACATGGGAGAGTTGAAATTCGACATTATGGGGAAAGGTTAGCCAGGGGGAGGGTTGGAGCGCATACAGTAGCAAGGCGGATGGGGGTATCAATTGTTGGAGTCATCGTCGCCGTTGGGCTTTGCAGTATGCCCCAGTTTGTGACGAGGTCTGTGATGGCGCATGTAATTCGGGCCCTGCCGTCTTCGATGGTGCCCGGAACGATGAATGAGGACTAGCCGCGCAGCACGAGCAGCCACGTTGCATAACGGGGTTGAAAGATGGGCGACATTCATATGTACCGAGTCGAGAATTAGAGTCCAGAGCGCATCATCATGACAGGTTGCGATAAGGACGACGGTAGCTTTTTGCCGCCAATAACTGACGTATGAAGGCGCGCATCATTAATCAGCCACCAGATGCAAGAAAGACAAGATATATCCGGGCCCACGCCAACGTGTCGGCATCAGGATAGTGTCCTACTGTATGCTAGTGAGTGAGAGGGCCATCCAAGTTGATTAAAAGCGAGAAGGCCAAGTGAGAACCATACGCAATGCACGATGTTGGTAGCACGGTAGGAGAAGAGATGACGCACGTTCCAGAATAGCTAGCTCTCCTCCAATGAGGCCAGCAGTTTCCCCGCGGAATATATATTATGAATTTTAATTAAGTTAGGTTATCGGGCAAACAAAGGCAAACAAGGGACGGTCGCCGCCATTGGCGCGGGAAAAGAGGAATTGATAGGGAGAGACGAAAACCTTCGAAAGCCTTGTCGTCGGTTGGTCGAAAGATGGGCAACTCTGCCTCGTCCGGAACTCACAATCCTCCCGTAACAACAAACATCCCTCAAGATAGAGATAACCGTGAAAAGCCTGCCCCGAATCCCGTACATAGGTCCCTCCGCACTAAAAAGAAATCTCTCGAGCTGCCCGACCTGGCGTCCCTTTCTCTCACCCCTGCCCCCTCCCACCTTAATTCTCCCAATCATTCTCCTCGTCCCCACTACAGGAGGCCAAAGCCTTCGTCCCCCATCCCTATTCCCTCCCAATCTATTGCCCCCAACGGCGTCGATCATCATTACCAATCGTACTCCCGTCCCAATCTCCCTTCCACCACCCAGATGCCAGATGTCCTCGTTCAGCACCAGCCTCATGCTCATATCCAGGTCTTTCCACCCGCTAAACGCCACACCTCGACGCCAAGTGCTTCCACTAGGTCCTTTACACGACCGTCCCAGGCCACCCATCTCCTGCCGATCAGAGATGTAGAGCCAGGACATGAACCCGAACCCAAGGTCGTATCCTTCTTCCCCGAGATGATTCGTAGCACGATCCCACCCGGCTTGGTTCGGGAGGATGTTCCTCAAGCTCCTACACGCTCTCGCCTCTCCCCCATCGATGAGCCCCCACACCCCGTAGATATAAAGATCTTATGGCATGGCGGCGGGAAAACAGTGTATCTTGCCCGTGCTGGCGATGGTAACTGGAAGGGCCGCCGACTGATGGAGCGTAGGTGCGCGCTACACCATCTTTTCATTTCGCCCCTCCTCCTCGTGCTTATAACCCTAACCTAACCACAGCCCATCTGACCCCGACGCCTTTACCACCACCGTCCCACTCCTGCCTGGCACGCACCACATCAAGTTCATCGTCGATGACAACTGGAGGCTCGCACAAGATCTTCCCACTGCAGTCGATGATGACGGTTCCCTTGCCAATTATGTCTCTGTACCCGCCCCTGCTGGTCCGTCCGCACCTGCCTCCCCTCCCCCGACCTCTTCGATCCGCACTCCCCACCAGATCTCTTTCTGGTCGCAGAGTAGTGATGCAGGCCCCGTCACACCTTTTGGAGATGAAGGCTGGACAACCGTCATCCCTCCCGAGTTGACAGCTGCGGCCCGTGAAGAAGAAGTGTATCTTGCCAACCCGGCAGCCGGCACTGCCCCAAACATCCCCCCTGCGCCGGTCCTCCCGCGCCACCTCGATAAGCTTATCCTCAACTCACGCGTCGGTGCCCCCCCTCCAACCCCTGTAAAAGATCGCAGGCATCGCACTCGCTCACGACATGGTGAGTTTGGGATGACAAAGCCCGAGCAGGACGAGCCGCCGGTACCCGCGTCTTCCCATATCCCCGTGATGACGGCGAGTGGAACAGACGTGTCCGCTGCACGCCACGGACACCCGATCCCTCCCTCGCATTCTCCCGTGCGCACACTTGTCGGGGGCTCGACTGCCGCGCTGGGCACGACTGCTACAGCTTTGATGCTTGCGGACGATGCGAGCGTGCTTCCTGTCCCCTCGCATGTGGTTTTGCACCACCTCAGCACGAGTGCGATTCGGAATGGTGTTCTTGCCGTTGGCAATACGACCCGCTACAAGAAGAAGGTGGGATATCTAACCCTCGAGGTGTACCTCTGACATTTTTCTCACTTTGCCTTTTTTTTCATGCAGTTCATTACCACGATTTACTACAAGCCGACGTGATGGCCCTTGCTACCGATTCCCCAAAAAATAATGTGTATCCGTACAACCGAACCGTAGACGGGGCAACCGGGCCATAGATTTCAAATCCGGGGCTTCAACCTTCCATTTCTCGATGTCTTCACGACTGTCCCCTTGCATTCTACACCTTTTTTTCTCATCACCCGTTCACAAATTGTGACGCTTACGATCCTGATGATGTTGATGCTTTGGCTTGCAGTGCCCGGCGCGCGCGCGTGTCATTCCCCCTGTTTCGTTCTTTTCTTTTTTCCCCCTCTTCTGCTTAGCTGTGATTCATGATGTACTATACTCATCTCCATGCATTCGCGCGCGGACATCACAGTACCAGCGTGACAGCGCCGTGGTCGGCATTTACAAGTACTCGATGTGCGCAGCTTGACCAATATACCATGCTATTATCATAGTCGTGTATATCGAGGGAATATAAGCTAAGCTCGTAGGCTCATAGTCGACAAGGGATTGGTCGATGTTAAACTGCTTTGTTGCACTGAACCTCGCTTGTTCGCCGGAAGTTACCTCGAGTAACCGAAAGACCGAAAGAAGCCCGCAAGTATGATGAACTTTGGAATCACAATCAGCTCGTGATATTCCCGAGACGCCACTACTTCCCTTGGCTTGAGGGAAAGAGCTGGAAGGAGACTCGGATCTGGGAACAACTTTTATTGCAGTACAAGATCGGAGCAGCGAGGAGCCGACCCCGTCTGTCTACGACAGAAGAGGAGCTGTGGCACGCGGATTTAGTCGGCGAGGGCTGGATTGCTCAGTCAGGGTCGCTCGAAGCTTCCGATCGACTCAATTGAAGCTGGGTTGGTCGAGGAACAGGGAAGGGAACATGTCCGCGCATGCATGGACGCATGTGCCGCCATGCCGAACACCCGTAGGAGGACCGTGACAGGCATGGGTGCATGCATTACGGTGCTGTATTAGGGTCTACAGATCGACAATGCAGTCCCGGTGTTACTGCTAGTACCGGTACCCGGCAGTTGCTCTATGCCACCCGCGTGAGGGATCACGATGCTAGGGCTGGTTCGTCTGCGTTGGTGTCGTTGTCTGCCAGCCAGTGACCGATGCGCTGACGATTAGCTCCCAGATTGTCGGGTCAGCGTGGAACGTTGAACGGTGACCGGTGATCGCTTGAACCCGGCCCAGTCGTCCTCCCGACCCGGGGGGTAGGAACTTGAAGCTCGGGCGGGGCCTCGGGCAATTCCACGGCTTTGGTGCAAACCATGATACGGCACCCGTGAGATGTGGGTCGATGGTCAACTGAGACCAAGGACCGGACAAAGACGTTCTGCGTTCACGGAGGCATGCAACCCCGGACCCCTGGCAGGCGCCCCGTCAGGGCCGTCGAGGCCTGGGCTGACTGACTGCTTGCGCCGCCAAGCAATGATGTCGAAATAGACCCTGAAACTCATGATCATGATCAGTAGCGCCAGTCGCGGCCTAATCTCGTTAGAAAAAAAAGCTTTGCAAAGGAAGGGAAGGGGGGGGGAGAAACCTCGCAAAAATCGACTCCATGCGTTACTCAAGGGTCGTTGGTGTCTACGTGGAACGTCGGGTGGAGCATCCAAGATATCCAAGGATGGACGCGGCGCGGCGAATCAGAGTGGCGCTTACCGGAAGAGGGTGGTGTAGGTAGTCCAGCGGGCGCTTACAGCCCAACACACGACCGTATTTCCTTTGCTAGCACCCAATCGATATTTTTTGGGCTGCAGAGCTGTATGCTTTCGGCGAGGTCCCATCTAACATAGTATGATAAATTTGGACCCATCACGCGCCGAGTTTTCGGCGTCGCCTCGAGCACGCCACTAGCGTGCCACTACCGGTCACGAGGCCAACCTACGTCGTCATTCGTTCGGGCACCGGCCCAATCCCTCCCGCCTATGCTTCTGTGCAAGCTAAAAAAAGGGCCTTCGTCTACCGTGAAAAGTTCCTTGTTTCTAGTTTTTCGCCCGAGTGAGATGGCGGGCCTGTTGTTCCAATCCGGAGAGGCAAGCGTGGCGACGAGGAGGCATACCGGATGCTTCTCCGCTCGCGCCTTGCACCGGTGTACCACTTCTGGATAGAACGCACAATGGCCGCTGTGGACGTCGCCATCCGTGGCGGCGATCGTAATAGGAGATGTCACGGTGCCAGTAGCGTGCCCAAGCACCATAGAGGACGTCAAGCGTGCGAATCTGGGCCTTGTGCTGGAGGGGGCTGGGCTTGTTCTTCGGAGACGCAGGGTAGGCCTCAGGCTGACATACAGGTACTGTTAGCGGAAGAAGTCACCGAGCTGGGAATCACGACGCCATTCGAGGTCCTGAGGCTGCGCCGACGACGACGGAAATAAAACGAGCGATGTTCTCGCCCACCCCACTCAACGTCGATTAGGGCAACGGAAATTGCTATGAAATGGGCTGAAGAGCTGTTGAACGAGCTGGAAGAGAAGACGAAGATGTTTCTATATCTGCCCGACGTTCTGTATGGACGAGCCTGGACGGATCGATTGGGCGGAGGGGACCGCCTCCTTCGGCGAAGATCCAGAAGAGTCACGATGGGGATAGGGCGGGTTGATCAAAATGAGTTCCAATTCATCCAGAGCCTGGACTCGGAGGCCAAATATCGTCTCTTGTAATGACTGCATGTGGCCAGAACAACTGCTTCCAGGTGGTCAGTAACGAGATGATTGCACTCCGCGGTCAATGATTAAGAGGCCCCGTGTCATCGCTGTGAGCCATAGTCCCGTTGTCCATGCAAGAAAATATAGAGGTTACGGCGCGATGTCTCTACGAAATGAGGGCGAATATATTTGAAAGTACTGTATGTCGTGTGTGCAGCGAAAGATATTCTATTCATATGCCGCATCGTGTCGTGG
>Ga0137390_10003236_pt1 | contig 13245 bp, 12 predicted proteins | sample 15con2h24AmetaG_FD_104937 | JGI IMG/M metagenome (GOLD analysis project Ga0137390, IMG submission 104937) | Vadose zone soil microbial communities from Angelo Coast Range Reserve, California, USA - 15con2h2.4A metaG | ecosystem: Environmental > Terrestrial > Soil > Vadose zone > Saprolite... | reverse complement strand
TCTCGCGTAGAAAACCAGATGACATGCGATGGAGAAGCCTCCATCGGACGTGCTCTCAGAATAGAGAGGATGGCTCTTAGGCCTTGAGACCGCGGTTGAGCAGCACCGAACACGTTCAGGCTGCCGATTCTAGGAGCCCGGAAGTTCGGAGCACCATCAACGTTTGACTCAAGATCGAGAGCTCGCCCTGTATAGTGGGTCAGTAGAAGGCGTAGATAGAGTGCTTTCTGACTCGCCTGAAGGGTAATGATCCGTCTTCAGAATAAATCCCCGAGACAACACGCTTCCTGACCTAGTCTTGACGATGGAGGGCGCAGACCGGTGGAGGTGAGGCATCAAATCCTGGGCAGAGAAGGGAGAGCTATCACGTTCCGTAGTTGAGCGTGGTGGTGAGCTTTGTGGCCTTTGTATTATAGGAATAGGGGAAGCCGATACACGGATGGGGATTGGGGTCGACGAAAGTGTATGCAGGTGTGTAACGAGCCCCGGAGGGTTAGTGATATGAGATGCGCTGGCACCTCTTGATGTTATCTCAGCCTTTTCCATCGTTGGTGCAGTATTTTTTGCCGGTGGGCTTGTTTAGTGGGGTAATTCGATGGTCGGAGGTCGACGTATGCGAGTGCGGCAAGTGCTACTACTGTAGTAGCGGGATACGCGTGTCGCGCCGTCGCACCTACCCGGATTTCAAATTGCGACTTCTACAGCCGCACCGTCACAACATGTTTCCGTCCGCTCCGTACGATATCTCAACGGAAACATTCTCTCTCTTCCCTCGAATAGTGAGAAGATCTCGAGGAACCTACGTCGCTGCGACGCAAGCTGAGGTCGTACTGTGTCGTATCGTAATCATCAACCATTGCATCCTGTTGGGGTTACTAGTTGGTCCGGCAAACGTAAGACGAGCACAACCAGTGCTCGCGCCGACGCCGACTTCCGCCACCTCATCAACGCGCCCTCCATCGCATCAGCGCGGCGTACGGTAGAACAGCCTCGACCACCTGTATATATTTCTGTCCGTTGTGTACTAAGAGGAATAACAATTCCTTCGCTCTCGTGTCCTCTCCACTCCTACTCAGGCTCTAAGACATCCTCCCACTAAGGATGTCTTCTTTGTGTTTTGCATATTACTGTTCTGGTCATGGTGCGTACTGCATGCTATAATCCAAGCATTGTATGTCTTTCCAACGAGTTATTAGGCTTCGGACATGCGACGCGCGTTTCAGCATTTGCACGTCATCTACTCTCCCTCCAAGAATCACACACGGTGTATATCATATCCTCCGCTCCGGAGCGCGTCTTTGCCACAGCCATCGCTCTGGGAGCTATATATCGCAGTGCAGAGATCGACCCTGTTATCCTTCAGCCATTAGCGTTCGTCGCTTCTCATATTGGGCTTCAAGCTGGTCAGCACCTCTGATAGATATCTCCCGCTCCCAGATATCATGTAGACAGGCAGAAGAGCCTACATGCCCTAGAATCTTTCATGCGCAAAAAGGTGCAAAAAGTAGAAGAGGAAGCTCAGTGGCTACGAGAAATCAGAGTAGATTGCGTTCTAAGCGATGCGGCCTTCCTTGCGTTGTGCGTGACATGTTCTTCCTTGTTATTCTAGGATCAGGAGAAATCTTATCTTTCTTTTAAAGCCTTGCGGCACACAAAGCCCGCGTCCCCTCGGTGTTGATCACCAATTTCACTTTTGACTCTATATATAGCCTACTCTCTGCTTCCTTTATTGAGCAATTCCCTTTACAACACCTCCAAGCAAACTCAAGTGGTTCTGAAAACCATCGTCCTGAGCCTGACACTCCGATACCAGAAGAAACACTCTCTCCCCTAGTTCAACAGATCTTTGACGGCTACCGTCATGCCGATATGCTCCTAATACTTCCGGGTGCCATCCCGATTCCTTCCTTTAGCATCTCCCCACCACTCCCGTCAACTCAGTGGATAGACCCCAATTCGCGCCTTTTCAAGCCCGACATAATCCGCCATCTTGTTCAAGACCCGCACACATATACCGTTCACCTACCAATACCATTCTCCCCTAATGACCCCGACGCTCCTCCCATTGCAAAACCCAAACCACGCCGCGCCCGTCTCGCACCGCTTCTTGTCCGTACTCCTAATGATAATATCTATACCCCTGAGGGTCGCTCTCGCTTTCTTTCCTCTATCGGCGTTTCGAGAGAACTTCACGACCCGGCCAACACGAAGATCCTAATTGTTTCGTTCGGTGGCCAAGTATTCCACAAACCTTCTAGAAGCCGAACTCCATCTCGTCCAGCGTCACCTAGCCCTCAGCTCGAGCACAAAGACAACGTAAAATCCGACGGCCTTTCTCTTCAGTTGTCACAAGAGCTGAACTTACTCCCCAAGGAAGATTGGCCGGAGACGCGTGGGCAGGTATTTGGAGCATTGCATATATTTATTCCGGGTGCGCCTGCGCCAGCAGTTATGCCGAGCCCATCACTGCCCATGGTCACTACCATACCTCCAACACCGAAGGTCGGCAAATTCCCAAACTCAAACGAGGGTACTTTCGTTGAGCAGGAGAACCCAGACGTTCGAAGTCTGATGCTACCTGATACGTCTTGGATCGCAGTTGTATGCGGCGTCGCCGATTCGCATGAGTGGCAGAGAAGGCGACGTGATGCCACCTCGACCGGCGTAATCTCTGGAGAAGACGATAGTGATCTACCTGAGGGATTCTACATTGCCCCGAGAGACGTGTATATGCCTGATCTTATGGCCGTTGGCGATGTCTTACTGGGCAAGCTTGTGTGTCTCACCCCCGCATAACATTTATGGCATCTCCACTGACACCTTGTAGGGCTACGGAACCGTCTCTGAATGTGTTGACTCATGCACACCCTTCGTATATGGTGGGTGGAAACGATCTTCCCTCTTATGTTCGCGGTACATTTATTGCATTTCATAATTCAGTGTCGCGTCCGCTCTTCGTTGAGGAGCATGGCCTGCGTCTCCTTCTCGAGCGCGAAGGCGTTGGCGTGGAGATGACGCGCGATGCATACGAAGCAGGCGAGTGGGCTTGCGCCGTTTCCGAGGCGTGGCGTGCAGGTGCACAGCGCAAATTAGAACGTCGTGCAGGGAAGCATGCACAGGACAGGTGTGCCCAGGGCCTACAAATGGCGAGGGACGTGGTAACATGGGTGACTGAGTGGGCGGCCGCATCAAATTCGACGAAACATACGCTCGACTTGGAAGTACACTGAGCCACAAGACCTCAGAGGGTTGAACTCTCAGGGGAAGTGTTGACAATGAGCTAGAGTTTCTAAATTATACGGACAGTACTAGTGGTGTGTACGTGTGGTCTAGCTATATGCAGCCTTCTGCCAGTGCAGATCGATGCAATGTATCTTTATTAGCGAAAGTGGCACCTGCTTTGACAGCGCGAAAAGTCTGTCTCTACTCGCACTCCGCTAATGCAGCATTTTTCTCTGTACCCGCTCGTGGTTCCGAACTGAGTTCATGCCTTGCAAGAACCCAGATGAATCGTCCCTGTGCAATCGGCCTGGCTGTACTACTGTGGTGTTCCAATCTAACAGCCCTTGATTAACGATCGGCATCATCACGTCAAGGAATATGCCATGCCCATACTAGTATGCATATGGCGCGATCAATTATTTGGGAAACGTTTCCAGTTCACCGCGAAACGATCCAAAGCTCGAACCTGCTTTGCCCCGACCATGCGACGGAAACGCTTCGGAAGGTAACGCGGATCTCTCATAAAATCTGCGCAAGCGCACGCCGTGCTGGGCCCGGTGAAAAAAGGAATAGAAAACCAGTCGTCGTCAGTCGGCGTCACGGAGAAATGTGGTGATGTGGTCAGGACCCTGAACGGATGAAACGTATTAATTGTGCTGTACGTGTGAGTGTGAGTAAGTAAGCCGCCTAATGTATTTATTAATTTGACAGGAAGGAGTAACGAGTAACAGAAACACGCGAGACAACCGAGCCATCACGACATCAACTCGTGGCCGCGTCCGACCACCTTCTGTATGTCGACTTTGAAAATGAGAATGAATAGGACACCTCAACATCCCCTTCGCTAACGACGGTACCCCATTCGGCAGAATCTCGTTTTTTTTACCGTAAAAAAAGTTGTGTAAACGAAGACGAAGACGCGGGTCTAGTAAGCTACGAGTCCGGAAAGACTCGGAGAGGTGTAGGGCAGACAGAGAACTTGACGGTGTTTTCGACGTGTCGTGGCATTTTGTTGTCCGGGGTTATCAACAAACGTATGAAAATGAAAAGGACAAAGGTGTATGGCTTCAAAGTTCGAACGTAGCACTGGCACCCCCAGGCCCGCCCCTCTGCACGAATCACTGACCTCGGAACCATGCAAACGAGGTCCATTCTCCGGGTCCGGTTCATGCCAAATAGTACTCCGGCGGACTGCACACTGCGTCCGAGTCACGCATGAGTGAATGAATACGCACAAATGTCGCCGGGATATTGGGGTTCAGAAGTCGATACGTAACTTTGAAATGATCGTAGTTCTTGCATTTGACGCCGCTGCAGCGTGATGAGGAACGTGAGTTGCGGAAGCCTTTGGCGTATGCATGAACCATCGAAGCCTGCCACGAGGCGTTAGCGTTTACCTCGGAATGAACACATCGGTCAACAACAACCTCCGAGAGGATCCAGATGATGTTTCACATCACGTTTTAGTACACAATTACCTGTCTCCTTGTACAATGACACGGAAAAAGTGCTGAGAATTGAGGCAGACAGCCAGACACCTTGATGGTACGTAACTACGTACTACGTAGCGCCCTTGTGACCCAAATTGGGTTGAAGCCCGACGGCGGCTAAATAATTCATGGCCCGGGCTGTCCATCGGCCTTGGGATCCACCCGTGTCCATCATTCTTCTGCCTTGACCCTCGCTCTCAGGGTCAGGAGCCATGGCATCCCTGGCCTCGCAAGTCATCCAGTATACGGGTGGAGATACGCGTCTCGCCCGCCGCGTGAGGCTAGGCGCCGCCGTCGCGTTGCTCGCGCTCGCGCTCCGCACCGTCGTCGTCGTTGGCGTCAGCGGTCCTCCACACAGGAAGAAGAAGAGGAGCGCGATCCAGGAGGACCTACGGAAGGTGGGAAAGGCCGTCGTGGGAGATGATGCCGCGGCCGAGCGTCAAGGTGACTTTGACGAGTACGACATCGTCGTTGTTGGGGGAGGTATGTCGATTGCGATTCTACCACGACTCGCTACGAGGAGTCCCAGGTCGGGGAGGTGCAGAGATGACATGATCTGAGCCCTGAGATTGTTCGTAGGTACCGCGGGCTGCGTCTTGGCGTCGCGCCTCAGCGAAGACCCCAAAGTCCGCGTTCTATTGCTTGAAGCTGGTGGAAGGTGCGCACTGTGCCTCTATCTATGCCTGGGCGCGGGCACCCATCGCATTCCCAGTGCTTTGAAGAACCCATTAGTGAGGACCCCCTCAGCGTTTTCCTTGTTGTTCAGGACACCGCTGCTCTTCAATTTGTACACGACGCCCCAACGGGGCTCAGGCGATAGGAGCCACTATTGGCCAAGAGGTGAGCATGACTTGCGTGTCCTTGATGTCGCTTACGGTGCTCATATCTGAACTTACAGCTAAAATGCTCGGTGGTTGTGAGTTCGAACGCCCTTTCGGATGCCACCCTTTACTTCCTCCCCCCTAGGTTCCTCCATTAATGCACAGGTGTTAGTGCTTGCTGATGACGATTTATGTCTGGCTGGCTGATTGCCACTATTAGCGTTCATTTCGGCGATCCCTCAGACTATGACGAAATGGCTCGCCTCGGCGGGGAGGGCGCAGAATCCTGAGCGTACGAGGACTTCCACAAGTCTGCCGAATTCCTCACCTTTCATGAAACGAGAAGATCGGTTCTGACCTCATGACCGGTTAGGTATTTTCGAAAATTTGAAAAGTTCGTCCTGAGCAAGGATCATCCTGGGGTTAACGCAGATGAACATGGCTCTGACGGTCCAGTCGAAGGTAAAAAACAAAAAACAAAAGTCATCTTACTCGGCCCGAGTGTAATCGTCTCTCTATCGCGGCAGTTGGGTTCCACGACGACGACACCCCTATTATCCAGCGGTTTATTGAGGCCTGTAGCCGCGTGGGGATACCACTTCGCGCAGACCTGAACACGTCCCGTGGAACGGTTGGCGTGGCAAAGGTGAGCGCCGCATTTAATGAATCCGTCATCACGCCGACGTGGTGCTAATACAGTACCCTTATACTTAATAGTTTAGTAAGGGCTTCTTCTTTAACCCGGAGCTCCAACATTAACGTGTTGTAGTGACATACATAGACTCCCGCGGTCGCCGCGTGTCCACAGAATCGGCGTATCTCACGCCCGAGGTGCTTTCCCGCCCTAATTTGACGGTCGCTGTGAACGCGAACGCCACGCGTATCATCTTTGATACCTCAGGATCAAGTCCCTGTGCCGTCGGCGTTCAGTTTGCCTCATCCAAGGATAGTCCTCGGTTCTGCGTGCGTGCAAAGAAGGAAGTCATACTCGCGTATGTTGATATTGTATCACGTAGCATCCGCGTGGCGCACTGACCCCTTTTTTCCAGGGCTGGCGCTGTTCACTCGCCACATGTTGGTTCTCAAATTTCTTGTCGATGCTCCCAAGACTGACATAATGTAGATCTTGATGCTCTCAGGGATTGGTCCTGCGGCTCACCTGACGGAACACAAGATCCCGGTGATCACTACTTTACCTGGTGTTGGAGAACACTTGATGGATCATGTTGTCGTCGACGTCGCACTGGCAGATACCAGCGGAACCTCGTTGACCTTCCTCAGGCCCCAAACTTTATGGCACCGTGTCAAGCGCATGCATGCAATTCTCACCTACAATTTCACGCGTAAAGGCCCCCTCACTACTGTTGTATGTTTTCCCGCCGTGCCGTCGTTTCTCCCTGACTCTGACGCCCGCGTTCCGAAGGTTACGGGGGCAGCGGCGTTCTTCCGTTCTACCGACCCTGCGTTGTTTTCACAGCATACGACCGCCCTGCCACATACAGAGGACTCAACGTCTGGCCCTTATTCCCCCGACTTGGAATTCTTCCCGACGCCTTTTGGATACCTTGAGTCAGGAGAAGGTCTTTTGCCCAACACCGAGATGTTCGGGCTTCACATGGTGCTGCTGAGGTGAGCCGGAATGCCTCACCAGCCGACATGGTATGGGACATGGTAACACGTCTTACAGGCCAACAAGTAAGGGCAACTTGCGGCTCCAGTCCTCGGATCCGTTCCAAGACCCATTGATAGACCCAAAGCGAGTCTTCTCACCGTGGCTATCCCAGCACTGCTGATACGTAATCTACAGCTATCTCTCCACGGAGCACGACCTGACCGTCCTAGAGCGCGGGATGGCTATTCTCAACCGCGTCATGCATACCGCCCCTCTGGCCGACATCATCGACCACACCGCATCGGATAAACGCCTAGGGCACTGGCTCCCGACCGCAAATCTGACCGAGCTCCGCGCTTACGTGCGCAGTCACTTGGAGACCCTGTTCCATCCGACTAGCACCGCACGCATGGCCCCGCTCTCCGATGGCGGCGTAGTCGACGGGCAGCTTAGGGTACATGGCGTACAAAGTTTGCGCGTCGTCGATGCGAGCATATTTCCGACGATTATCTCTGGACACACGGTACGTGCCCGTTCATTGTCTCATCTTTGTATCCCACACGAAGCCATTTCGGATGGGCACCAACCGTCGACATGGTGTTGCTTTTCTATTGCCACCTGTCTGGTAGCTACTCGGTTGCCCATGGTGGGCAGACCCTCTCCCTCTCCCTCATTTTGGCCAACATCATGTCCATAGCTGACTGATTACGCAAACGTACAGGCTGGTCCAACCATTGCCGTGGCCGAGAAAGCCGCTGATTTGATCCTGGAGGATTTGGCTCGGCCCAGGAGTGCTGCGTGATTCCGATTAGTTACGTCTGCTGTAATTGTATGAGTACTTCTGATTGTTGGGACTAATAACCTATGGGAACCATTACCATCGGCGACATTTATTGGGGCTGCGGATGAGATTGAGTGATAAATACCAGGTACCCGAGAAGCCATGCGAATCATTCCGCATGGTAAGCACATGTTCCAGGTACCCTGCCGTGATAAATATCGTCATCATGAACGCCACCTGGGCCTGGACGACATACAACAGCTCGTTTTAACCGATAGCACTGCCTAATCTTGTTCCCCCTAGACACTAATTGTCGCCTCAGCTCAATAGCAACGTGTCGAAAAGAAACGTCCGTCGAAGGCGTGCAATCAATCTGCGATAACGAAAAATTTGGCGTCTTGAACAGCTAAGCAAAATGTTGCCGTCGGGCGTCAATCACAGGGATCGGGATGGAATCACATGAGAAGTGATGGTAAGTGATGGCACAACATTGCGGCGAAAAGGAATCACCACTGGCGCAAGCCAGCGAGCGTTCTATGGACTTATCGCCGTAATGCTGAGGTCAGAGGTGCCAGGAGTCTGCCCGTAAACACATATGGCCGTGGGAGTTGCAGAGGACACAAGCCCATCAAGCAAGCAAGATGTTGTAATCGTTTGACGGGGAACTCGGCATAGGCCCGGATACCGCCTAGGAAAGGTACTTGTGGTCTTCGTTTTAGACATGAATGAACCGTGCTTCTTGCGAAATGTCGTCATTTCAGTGCGGATCTTGCTGTGGATAGGCACCCGAGTTAGGACACCATCAGCTTGCACCTAGTTTGAAACCGCGTCAGTACCACCCTGGATTGACGCGACGCGGCCAGGCCCTTTGTGTGCCTGTGTGTGTTGTTCTCTCCGCCACCGAGTCGAGCCCATTCATCACGATCCAATGCAGCGAAGCTCGTCCAAAGTTTCGTCAGGGCAGAAAGAAGCAACCACAACCCAGACAATTCAAAGCATAACCAACAGGAAACTTCGACCTGTCATAATCGGCTATGCGTAGAGGCATTGCTAAGCAGGGACCCACGTTCGCATTGTGGCTAATGGTACTGTACCTTCTGCTTCTTCAATTCTGCTACACAAACCAAGAACCCGAAGTACCAACAGATGGTGAGAGGGCCCATCCGAGTTCCATGACTCGTCTGGAAGATAACCATCTGCGACCATGTCGTACCAGATTCATCGAACGTCAGAGTCAAAGAAACAGTGTAAATTCTTCTCCCTATCGAGGTATGTGAAGAATAAAAAATGTCGACAACAGCGCCACACGACCAAAGACGACCGAGATGCGAGTCCTTTGGCTCTGTGCTGTGCAGCTAGCGAGGAGCGTGTCGCGATCGGGAATCCCTAGTCATTAGCTTCGTAAAAGGCGACGTATGTGAGTCCAAGGGAATCTTGGGCTCTAGCGTTAAGAAGATCATTGAGGTCTCAACTTGGGGAGTGGCAACTTGCGACAGTGTCGTGACAACGCGGACAGTTCCCGGTCAATGTCCGATCATGTGACTATTCTTGACATGGTGGCGCCAGTCAGCCCCCAGCCTGATTGTCTTCAGCATATTTTCACTCTCTCGTAGGACCTAACATTCTTTGTTGTGTCAGCCCACTCGGGTTTTTGTTTCAACCTACGATTCCGCCTCAAGTCAGTCACGAGATCTTCAATCGCTTTTTCTGTATTCGGTCGTTCCAATGAGTGTCCCAGTGGTTGCCTCGTTCGAGAGGACACCATCGGACCATGATATCCATGATAGCTTAACGAGGCGATCAATGCCCAAGCCCCAAACACAACGCTGATTCCCCCGACCCTCGGGAAAACCTGGAACTCGTGACAATCCATGCTTCCCATTGCTTGCTATAGCCCGACATTGCTAATATCTCATCACCGGTTAGTACGGTACTTACGAAAACGCCGTTCGACTTTCTTACGTCTATGCCGACTGGAATCAAATTTCAGACCCCAGAATATACAAGCAGGCAAAACATTTCGCGTTCGGTGCTTGCGAACTGCGACTCTCCGTTCATTGGCACGTGAGTGCCGCATATACCCTCTGTCCTTCATGAATTCGGTTCATGAATAAGTACGAAGAGAGGTCATCTGGCCGTGTTATGATTACAAGGTGAGAAGGCGGAAAGGAGCAATATTACACAGCAACAGGTTCGGTCGTATGAGATCCCTTACCAATATCCCCACTTCCATGGATAGCTTGTCAAAGTCAATAATGCGGCGAGTTTAATATTATCTGACGTCGGAGAGACACGTCAACGAAGTTCCGGAGGTTAATACATGTCGTCTACAGTCAGTCTCTTTGCCAACCATTTTCGCCTGGAAGGGACGCTAAAACCGGCGGTTCAGTCGTAGACGCCGAGGAGCACAGCGGTGAGGTAGAGATGTTAAACACGGAGACGGAGTTATCTGATCGCAGCGCTTCGGCAGCCTGCACATCATTTACGTCCTACACTATGTCGCTGTGCTAGCGCTTGCTAATGACGCCGGGATCTGTTTTAGGACCACGACGTTCGGCTCACACAGGTAATACAATAACAGACGCTGGTTCCCTAAATCAGCTCTTACCTCCGGAGGAAATTCACACGGAGTGTCGGGGGTGGAATTTCAAACCAAATATGCCAGGCTGGGAAGCCATTGGCGATGTGGCTGTGCCCTCGTGCCCGCCGCATCCGCCGATTGTCAAAGCGCCGGCAGCGGTAGCTCAACGACGACGCGATGTGACTAGATTGCGGTGCCAATTTGCTCGACCGACCCGCTCAGTCTCCGTTATTTTACTTGTTTAAGCTGCTCCGGATAGAAGCACGTGTCAGACAGACTACTCATTGATGAGTATTGAGTACCTGGCGTACAGGGAACCAAAGCGGGCAAGAGACACAACCGCTGTTCGTTTCACCTTGCGTACAAGACAGAACGATCAGCTTCTGGCTGCCGCCACCTGGTGTACTCGGAGGTACACCCGTCTCATTGGCTCTTGTTGTCCTTTTTCTGATATCAGACAGGTCCATTTCGGTCCACAGTTACCAATTTTTTCATAGTCTTGCTTCAAGTAAGTGGTTTCTCAGGGCCTTACCGGTGCTCCTCAGATCAACGCCGGTGGAGAATCACATAACACGGCCCAGGGGCCCTGACCATGATCATGGGCGAACTTTCCCAGTTCCTGTCCCAGCGCAAGCGCCACGGATTCATGTTCTGATATTCGTTCAGTGGAAATTCCCAACATGGTCTGTTCATGGTGTCCGCGGCCTTACTACCAATGGTTAGGCATGATCTCCCTGATCTGCGTCGTGACATGCGGGTCCGCGCAGAACACCAATCAAGGCTCTACCCTGCGCTCATCAAGTTTTCGAGCTCAGGAAGCCAATTATCAACGTGGTGCCCCCTCCGGCGTGCCATAATGCAGCGTGCTTAATGTTCTGTTTGATAGCGCAACTCAGGGACACCTGTCCTCCTTGTCGCCAGGAGGGTCGTCTCGAAGAGGATTGATTTCGGCCCCGTTCGACCAGCTCCACAAGGATGGCTGCAAACCGAACCACTCCATTTGCGCCATGACCAGCATAAGGACATCCTGTTCGGCGCTGACACACCAGCAACCGTGATCGCAAATGTCTTGCGCCCGGACTCAATTATTCCTCCCACTGTCCTCGTATCTGCTGTGATGAACGAGGGTGGAAACGGCCGGGCATCCTTAATTCCCCCGGAGCTAACGCACATGAGTCCCATCCACTGTCATACATGCCTGGCTGACTAGCATGGATGGCAACCCCGAGCTTTGCAGTGCGCTGTTCATATTGACTCACCCCCCTTAAACCGGGAGAGTCTCAACCACCTGCAATCTAAATTAGCATTGGGTTGGATCCAAGCTGTAGCTCATCCCTCAGCCATGGGTCTCCTAGCCCTTTTCCCCTTTTCGATTCCTCCCATGTATTCACACGATCTCAGTACATACCCCAAAGGACAGGGGACTCGCGTCCAGGGGCAACAGTTTCATCACTCGCTTCCGTCTATTCTCGCGCAGTCTGTCTCTGATCTGAGGTACGTTTTCACACATGCAGGCAGGGGAACGTATTCGCCGTAACGACCTCTAACACCCGAATAAATGGACGGGATCACCGTCCACAAATATCGGAGGTGTACCAACCTAAACTTTCGTCCCATTCGGAACAGCATGGAAACAAGAAACCGTATTACTGCCACATAGATATGGCCCCAGCCTTCATTCGAAACGGATCAGAAACCACTCAGAGGAAGGAGACGACGCTATCTAACAATCGGGGGCCATTGGCCAGGGTATAGGGAAGGACAGACGGATACAACGTGGCGATCAAGGATGACACCGGCAAGCCATGCGACGAAAGTTGCTGCACGTCCGCATTGCTGGGCTCTGACGTTGTTGTCGAACGAACTGCGAGAGGGTGACTTAAGAAGCCGTGAGACCTCCGGAGCAGCTCGCGCAACACTTTCCCGACATATGATGTTGTACCACTCGAATTGTGTTGAGCATTCGGGGTCAGGACTTGGGTGTGTCTCCTTTTTAATTCAATCTGTCGGGCTTTTGCATCGTGCGGTTACAGTAGTGCTACTGACCTTCCGACCATTCTCATGATAACAACTTGAATGACACCTCCGATCGCGAAACTTCTCAAGACATATTCGTCGTAGTTGTCCGTGCGGCGCCCCCTCCTAAAAAAAGGAGCCAAAATAACGGCCGCGTGAAAGACAAAATACAAAATACAGTGTGTGTCTTATCTAACTGTGTGAAGGAGAGCGCGACTCGAACGCCGTTCTCGTGTGTGCAGAGTAGTGAAGGTGTGGAGTCGTCGCACAGTACAATTCACAACATGTGCGCGGCCGGCTATCATATCACAAAGCACGCGGCGTCCCAGGCACCAAAATGAGTCTTGCGCTGATTATCATCGATGTATCAACAACCGAACGTCACGGTTATGGAGCCAAGTTCATTTTTCTTTTCTTAGACCGTTTGATCAAAAAAAAAAACCTAGATGGCATAATGGGCAACAGACAGCGGGTTTCTCGATGAGGGGGGAGATGGGGAACGAGGCGCGCGGTTGCCATGGTCATGATCCAAGAACAACACGAACAAAAAGTCAAAAGCACAGCAGTCGAGGATAAAAGATCCGTCCATCGCGGTCGGTCAAACCGTTCTGCGGGTATCATAGCAAGATCGGCCCCGCGGTTCGTTCGTGTTGTGATTGGCTGATTTGCGGGCCCCCCCGTCCCGTTAGCTTTATTCGGGTGCATGTGTAGCGTGTACGGGT
>Ga0137390_10003235_pt1 | contig 13245 bp, 10 predicted proteins | sample 15con2h24AmetaG_FD_104937 | JGI IMG/M metagenome (GOLD analysis project Ga0137390, IMG submission 104937) | Vadose zone soil microbial communities from Angelo Coast Range Reserve, California, USA - 15con2h2.4A metaG | ecosystem: Environmental > Terrestrial > Soil > Vadose zone > Saprolite... | reverse complement strand
CTACGATGCGCTGGTGCTCGACCTCATGCTGCCCGACATGGACGGGCTCGAGGTGTGTCGGCAACTGCGTGCGAAGTCCGACATACCGGTGCTGATGCTGACCGCGCGGGGCGAGGCGATGGATCGCGTCGTCGGCTTGGAGATCGGCGCTGACGACTACCTTGCCAAGCCGTTCGAACCGAGAGAGCTGCTGGCGCGTCTGCGCGCGATCCTGCGCCGGCGCCAGCCCGGGGGTCCGACGAAGGTGCTGCGCTTCGGCCGACTTGAGATCGATTGCGATGCCCGAGTCGTGCGAGTCGACGGCGCCGAACGCAGCCTCACGGGGCACCAGTTCACGCTGCTTGTCTCGCTCGCCGAGAAGGCGGGCCGCGTATTGTCGAGGAACGCCCTGATGGATCTCATCACGGGCGAGGCGCTGGAGGCCTTCGACCGATCGATCGACGTCCACATCTCGCGCATCCGCGCGGCCATCGAGGACGACCCGAAGCGGCCGCGCCGCATTCTCACCGTGCGCGGGGCGGGCTACGTGTTCGCCAAGCAGCAGGACTGATGCGTCGGCTCTACCTGCGCATCTATCTCGCCGTGCTGGTCAGCCTCGCGGTGTTTGCGCTGTGTTCGGGCCTCGTGTGGCGCCAGCTCGGCGACCCGGGCTCGGCGGGCCACGCGTTCGAGGTGGCGGGGACGCTCGCGCAGAACGTGCTGCCGCCGGCCGGGGCGCCGAAGGCCGAGCAGCAGGCGGCGCTCGAAAAGCTCGCCGCCAATCTGCGGGCAGATGTCGCGCTGTTTGCCACCGATCGCTCGCTGCTCGCTGCGGTGGGCCAGCCTGTGCCTGCGCCGGCCGCGGGCCGCGACGAAGGCGGCTGGATGCTCCGCCGTCGTGGCCCGCCCGCCTGGGCGCTCCCTCTGCCCGACGGCCGGTGGCTGGTCGCGGGCGTGCCGCGCGGCCGCCGGCATCCTGGCGTCCCCCTGTTCCTCGTCGCGCTGATCGCGCTCGCCGTCGGGGTCGGTGCCTATCCCGTGGTGCGCCGTCTGACCGCACGGCTGGAGCGTCTGCAGGCCGGCGTTGAGTCGCTCGGCGCCGGGGACCTCTCGGCCCGGGTGAAGGTCGAAGGCCGCGATGAAGTGGCGCGGCTCGCCGAGAGCTTCAACCGAGCCGCTGGCCGCATCGAAGAGCTGGTCGGCGCCCACAAGTCGCTCCTGGCCAATGCCTCGCACGAGCTGCGCACGCCGCTCACTCGCATCCGCATGGCCGTGGAGCTGATGAAGGAGAGCGTTGACCCGAAGCGCAAGCGAGATGTCGAGCACGACATTGCCGAGCTCGACGCGTTGATCGACGAGATTCTGCTTGCCAGCCGCTTGGACGTCGTGAAGGGACGGGAAGCAGACGAGGAGGTGGATCTGCTTGCGCTCGCAACCGAGGAGTGCTCGCGTTATGAGGAAGCTGAGCTCGAGGGCCAGCCGGTCACCGTGCGCGGCGACCCGCGCCTGCTGCGCCGGATGATCCGGAACCTCTTGGAGAACGCGAGGCGCCACGGCGCGCCGCCCATCGAAGTGCGCGTGAGCCGTGCCCAGGGGGTCGCGGAGCTGCGCGTCTACGACCATGGGCCGGGCATTCCGGACGCGGAGCGCGAGAACGTGTTCCGACCGTTCCACCGGTTCCCGGGCGCCCGGGACAGCGCGGGAGCCGGATTGGGGCTGGCGCTGGTCCGCCAGATCGCCCGCCGACACGGTGGCGATGCGCGGTATCTAGGCCGCGAGCCAGCCGGGAGCTGCTTCGTCGCGAGCCTTGACGCGTCAGCCTCTGATGACCCGAGGTGACGCGGGCCAACGACTGGCCATCCGAGGAGCTACGCTGCGGGAGACGGAGGAGCCTCGAGCCCTTATCCTTCGAGATGCCGCGCGATCTCGGCAACCAGGTGGACATGGCGGGCGGATGCGGAGCTCACAGCGCCACATCGACGCGATTTACTGCGCGTCGCGCGGCTGCCACCAGCCCGGGGGCATTCGCCTCGACCTGTCCGACGAAGACCGCGCCACGGGACGGTGAGAATTGATTGTCCGAAAGGCTGGGCGCGCCGATCTCGATCACGGCTGGCGCGAGATTTGACGCTTGAGAAATCGAAGCGGGACGCGAACTAACGGGGACTGAAAGTCGCGTTCTATTCCCGGCTGCTGCCAGCCCTGAGCCGGGGGTGGATCATTCCCGCCCATTGCGTTCCGGCGCCAGTTTGACCTCTCCCCCCGCGCTCTGGCAGGATCGTAACAACATGCAGCGCTTCATCCATGCTGTGCCAAGGTTCGGGACTGTCTAGGTTCACGCCATGACCGAGAACGGGGCGCTGTGTTGTCTACGCTGAGATGGTCTTAACAAGTAGTCCTAAAGGGTCCAAAGCATGCGCTGCGCCGACGGAACTCTCCTCTTGGCTTTCGAGCTGAAGCGGTTCCCTGCGGTGCCCCTCAGTGATAGGCGACTGTTACCCATCTCCCTAGACTAAACTGTTTATGCACGGCCCCGGACTGTACCCGCGGGCTGGCTAACAGCCGGCTGCACCCGCGGCCGTCTGATTTTCGAGGGCCGCCGCGGTGAGCCGAAGGCGTTAGCCGGCTGCGACGAGTTGGATGGCTTGTGGCCTCGACGATAGAGACCGAGCAGCAAAGCGAGGAATCAGCCCTAGTGATACACATCGAAACGGTTGATTTGTCTTTGCGCGGCGTGGCACTGCCCAGTGATCGCGTCGGAATGGTCATTGCCCAACCGTATGTTTCCCTGACGACCACTGAGCCGTATCAGTGCATCGCAGCAGTCAAGGACCGGCAACTGGCAGTGCTGACCGACACCCTAGCGGTCGCGCGCGCGGCGCCGCACCGCGCCCCCAAGACCCATTTCACAGTTTTCCCCGAGTACGCCATTCCAGGCCTCGATGGGATCGCACACGTGGAAACCGTCCTCCATCGCGCTGATTGGCCGAGCGGCACCATCGTCATCGGTGGCACTGATGCCTTGCCCAAGGCAGACTTCGGTACGCTGGTGGGTGCCGAAGGCACCCACCTGAATACGAGTCACAACGGCTTAGACCGCATCGCTCAGAACGAGTGGATCAACTGCTTAGTCACTTGGGTCAAGGACGCGAACGGGACTGTCGAACGCTGGCTTCAGCCCAAGCTGGTTCCAGCGTGGCCCGAACGGAATGTCCCCTACCAGGACATGTTCCGAGGCAATTCGGTGTTCACGTTCAAGGGTCCGTTGGAAAACGGAACGCAATATCGCTTCTGCTCCCTCGTGTGCTACGACTGGATCGCCACAGTGCACGATAAGAAGGCATGGCGGTGGGTGACGGAAGACCTGGGGCGGCAGGCCGCCCAGGCCGAAGCCGAGCTTTCTCTGTCGTGGCTTTTCATCATCCAACACAATCGCAAGCCATCGGATGACAGCTTTTTGACCGAGGTAAGCAGCTTCTTCGATCAAACTACCTTGCCCAATGTCCGCCGGGACCGCGCGTGCTTGATTTTTGCCAACAGTGCAGGAAGCAAGGCGCCGGGCCAGGCCGATCTCTACGGGAACACCAGCTTGGTGTTCTCCCAGCAGACTCTTTTCGCTGAGCCTAAGTGTCATCCGACCTTCTCCAACGGCGGGCAGCGATTCCGTTCAAGCACGCTCCTCTCCGCTCACCGTGACGTATTATTTCGGGAGCGGGGAGCGTGTATCCATTCGTTCCTGCAAGTTAATCCGAATTCGCTCAACGCTGGTGCCGCGGGGAGAGCGATTGCCCTTGAGAACGCCTTCGTCTTTCCGTTGGACGGGACGAGCGACCCGCGCGCTCCAGCCGCAGCGGTTCCCGCTTGCATCAAATGGCTGAACGACGAACTCGACCATCTCGTCAGTTTGAGTGCGCAGTATCCCGCCGCACCGCTTGCAGCGCAGATCGACATATCCCACCAGCAATCTATCTTGGCCCTTAGACAGATTTCAGCCCAATCGGTCACGCACGCCTTGACCCTGGCGGCCCCGGATTCGGAGGCGCGCCACGCTGACGAGTGGGGGCGCACCGAACGCGAGGCGACAGAGCATCTTGTGTATACACTTGACATCGTTGCTCTCGGATTTCCCGACTTCAAGGTCGGCGCCGATCCTGCCCACGCCACGGTGGTCATGAACAATCAGATGGTTGATCTACTAGCCATTCGTGGCAACACTCACGAAGGGTGCATCAAGCACTCAAGGCGCTTCTTGCCTTTGCCCCGGCGATACGTTCTTCTCATTTCCCGAGACCGTGACAACACTCAATGGCTGCAGAGATTCGGCAGCTTCTTACGGCCGACGAGCCCTCAACTAGGCGAGGAACGCAACTTCACCGACCCGAACGGAGGATCGTTGCATCTCGGCTACCGGAACTTGCTGGACCTCTTCCGGAACTCAGCAACGGCGGCAGCCGTTCACGAGGCGATCAATGACGCGCTCGCCGCGTGACCCAGACTTGGGTCCGGAGGGTCTGCGCACCTTTTTGGCACACGCTCTGCCCGACGCCAGGCTGACTGACGCGGTAGTCAATGTCACCTATGAGCCGCTTCTTCTCATGCACACGAGCCATATCCTTGCGGCCTTCGCGTTTGCGAACGGCGACATGCGCCAGAGCTACGAAGCTCTGTATGGGGGCTTCAAACAGTATTACGCCGAGCGACGCGAACAATGGGACGCGCTCGACCTCGCGTTCGTCTTTTGCGTTCAGCCAAGCGCTCCCCAGCTCGACCAGTTTTGCTCGAACGTCGAAACCGACGTATACTTTTGCCGGAAGTTCGTAGTCCCGATGGCAGCGCCGCTCGGCACATCGCTGGCGCGGCTACCGTTTCTTCCACTCTCCCCTGTGCGCGGTCGGTCGTTGCGGCCAGCCTCGGCGCAAACGTTTCTCCAGCAATGTAGCGTGCCCGCCCTACTGGCAAAGTTTCTGGTGGTCCAGCACGAGCGCAGCCCCGAGGGCATCGTGGAGGACTGCATCAGCGGGAAGTTCGGCGAGCCGCGGCAACTGGTGCCCGTCGCCAATGCGCCGGTCGTCCGGGCAGAGCGGGCCACTCAGCCCATCCGGCTCGAGAGCGTGGAGATAAGGAATTTCCGGGCCTACCGTAAGACCCAAACGTTTTCGATCGGTGCCGATGTCACCGTCCTCTACGGCCCGAACGGATTCGGCAAGACTTCGTTCTTCGACGCCATTGACTTTGCTGTGACGGGCGGAATCGGACGCATGGAATCGGGTCGCACGGGCAACTTCGCGAAGACTGCCCAGCATCTTGACAGCGGGTCCGAAGAGAGCGTCGTGTCGCTCTCGTTCCGTTCCAACGGTGCAGTGCACAAAGTGACGCGGAGCGTGAACGACCGGACGCAGGCGCTACTTGATGGCCGGACTACGGACCGCAAAGCCATCCTCGCCGCGCTGACTGGAGGCCACAGTCCGGCCACCGACCGCGTCGAGAATTTCGTGAGCCTCTTTCGCGCCTCGCACCTTTTCAGCCAAGAGCAGCAGGAACTCACGAAGGACTTTCAGGACGATTGTCGACTGTCCGCCCAGATCGTCTCACGGATGCTGGCGTTCGAAGACTACGCTAACGCAGTAAACAAGGCCGCCAAGGTTCGCGAAGTGGTGCAGACAACCATCGCGGATGCCAACCGCGACATCATGGAACTGTCTGGCCAGGTCGCCTCGGCAAGGATGGAACTCGAACGGCTCGGCCGGGCGGCCAAGGCGCACACCAACGTCGAGGCACTCGATACGGAGATTGCCGCCCTTCGGGCCGAGCTTATTCGCGCCGGAGTCGCGGTCACGTCCCAGAAGCTCGACGGCGTCGTGGTTCGGGGCTGGCGCGCTGCGCTGGAAGTCCGGCACGCCGAGAGTCAAAGCGCAAGCGCGAGGCTTTCGGTTCTCGCCCAAGAGGCGGCCAGCCTGCCCCAGACACGCTCTGATATCAGTGCGGTGCAACAGCAGCTCGCGCAAAAGGAGCGGGCGCTCAACGCGACCGAGGAAAAGCGGGTGGCCGCCGAACTCGAGCTCCAGCGCGCGGAACAGCACCTAGCAGAGATGACCGCTAAGTGCACGGACCTGCAGGCGCGCGCCGTTCTCTTGGAGTGGGTCCGCAACACGAGATCCACGTATGTACAGCTTCTCGAGAAGGAGCGCACACTCGGCGACGGAGTGCAACGCGCGAGCGATTCGCTCACGCAACAACGCGCGGCCGAAGAAAGGGCCGCCGGCGAGCTGCGCACGCGCGACACCCGCGCCGCAGAAGTCGCCCAGACATTGAAGGGGTACCGCGCGGAGCTTGCCGCGGTCCAGAGTCTGCAGGATTCCAGCGCATCCTGGTGGACCAGCCGAGCTCGGCTCAGCGCGATCCTGCAATCGGAGCAGTCGGAGCTCCAATCTTTGGAATCGTTGAGAGGGGAGGAGCGCGAGCTTCTCCCGCAGGCCGCCGCTCTGGCCGGGGAGGAGACGCGCCTCTCCCGGCAGATTGCGGAGGTCGACAAGCATCAGTCCGAACTCAGGGCGCTGGTTTCCCGGTTGCAGGGGCTCGTCCGTAGTGGCATCTGTCCCCTATGCGGTGAGAATCACGGCTCCAAGGACCACCTCGTCCTCCGCATTCAGCAGCATGTCGCCGCCGACGCGGCAAGCGGCGCGCGCGCCGACCTCACGGGCGTGCGGGAGCGGGCTAGGCAGTTCACTGAGCGAGTTGCAGCCAACACACAAAAGCAGCAAGCGGTGCACACCCAGCTCGCTTTGCTCAAAAGGGAGAAGGCAAGGCTCGAAGCGGAAATCGGCCAATTCGCGAGTGTCGCGGCCGAGCTCGGCGTCACCCTCGAGGTGGACGGACCGATCCTCGTCGAACAATTGCAAGCTCGGATCGGCCGGCTCCAACAGGCCGTGGCCGACGTTGATCGGCAGAACCACGAGGCTGGCGCCGCCGTCGAGGGCGCGCGCACCGCTGTCGCGAACGCCAAGAACCTCGTGGCCGCCAGGAACGCTGAGGTGACCGACCGGAGAGCTGCCCTAGCGCGGTGCCAACAAGACATCAGCCGCTTGCGGACTGACCCGCGGCTAACCCAAATCTCGCTCGACATCGAACCCGTTCAGCTTGCCGAACTTGTGCGCCTCAATGTTGAGCACCTTTCTGCATTCAAAACCGAAGCAGCGAAGGCCGAAGCGATCGCGGACACAAAAAGATCAGAGGTGAGCACGCTCCGGCAGGAGGCGACCTCGCTCAAAGCACAGCTCCAAGCCCTGCGCGCCCAGCTCACGAATCTCCAGAAAGCGGTCACTCAAATCACTGCCCGGCTCCAGGAAGCCAAGCTCCCTGCGGACGCCAGCGAGAACACTCTGCTAGCCTCCATTGCGGAGCAATCTCGCGTGCAAGCGCACTTGCTCGCCCTGCGAGACTCAGTGTCGAGTCTAGAGCTGGCGATTGATGCGGCAACGACGGCGGCGGCATTGACCACGCTCCTACAGAACGTCCGCGAAAAGGAAGAAGCCGTCACGCGGGCAACCGCGGAGCGCGACCTGCACCAGCCATGGCTCAAATATTTCGAGGATGTTTCACGCTTGGTGTCATCCGAACAGAATGAGGCCATCGCCACTTTTACCCGAGAGTATGGCCCGCGGACGTCGGTCATTCAGCGCCGACTCCGGTCCGTTTATGGTTTCGATGACATCGAGATTCAGAGCCGAGAGTCCACAATCAGCGTCCGGGTAAAACGTCATGGAGAGGAATTGCGTCCGACCGACTATTTTAGCCAGTCGCAGCAGCAAACACTCTTGCTGGGCTTGTTCCTGACCGCGTGCAGCTCGCAGACTTGGTCAGCGTTTTCGCCGGTGTTCCTGGACGATCCGGTGACGCATTTCGACGATTTGAATACCTATGCTTTCCTCGACTTGCTTGTTGGCCTCCTCGACTCCGACTTCGGAAGACGCCAGTTCATCGTCTCTACTTGCGACGAGAAGCTACTCCAGCTTGCGCGGCAAAAATTCCGCCACTTAGGAGCGCAAGCGAAGTTTTATCATTTTGCAGCCCTGGGCGCGGATGGGCCGGCGGTGCGTGAGGTGTTCTCTCACCATGACGCCCGCGCGTCAGAACCCGCGATCGAGGGCGAGTGAACATGCCGTGGCGTGGGTGGCGTAGCATTCGGGCGACCCTACGGCGGTCGGGCGACCTTCATTTCCCATCATAAAGACGCTCTTTCCGGGACCTGATTAGGTTTGGAGGCGGGCTATCCAGGAAATCACGACTAGGCCGAGATCGCCGAGAAGCACGCAAGGTCGATCAAAGGATCAGCTCGCCAGAGCGAAGGCAACATGAGCCCCCTCCGGCCGCGGCCGCCCCGTCCGCGGCCCCGTCCCCGTTGGCATAACCCATTCTTAGACGCCGCCCTCCCCGGGGAGCCCGATGGCACAGTGATCGGCGGCGGCAATCGAAGATCGGGCAGTTCGATTTCGGTGACTGTGGGCCCCTACAATCACCGAAATCGCACTGAACGCCTGACGGTAGGCGTACGCAGGAAACGAAGTCTCACAGGGACTATCATCTATGGTGTCATTCGAAGGTCGGCGCCGGGATTGTCACGTGGATCAGAAACCTCCCTACAGGGAAGTACCGTAAGTGGCTGGAATTCGAGAATCGCGCTCGACCCCGTACGGCCGGCAGAAAATGACGGGCCGGGGAGGTGCGGGAGCTGATCCGGAGGCTCGTGGCCATGCTGGTCAAGCGCTTCCGGACCGCCGCCGACGAGCCTGATGTCACGCCGCCGTGACGCCCTTGACTACACGCCAGCGACCGCACAGGCTTGCGCACAGGGGCGGGCGAAGCTCCTGACCTCATGGGAGGGCACACCAATGGCGGCGACGGTATGCGGGACCATCAGGGACCTGCTGGAACAGACGATGGCGACGATCGATGCGCTGCTCGCTACACCGGAGGGCGAGCTCGCGATGCCCTCGACGCACGTCTGCGCGCAGGGCAAGGACCTCTGGACGCTGATCACCAACGACATCGACCACGAGAAGATCCACACGGGCCAGGTGCTCGACGGGCGCTATGAATCGCGCATCACGGCGTCGCCGATGGATCGGTTGATCGCCGAGTGGCTGGCCGAGCGAACCCGGTTCATCGGATCCCTCATCGGGCTCACCGACGAGCAGTTTAACGCCGAGACCGCGCCCGGCCAGTGGACCTACCGCGCGGTGGCCAAGCACGTGCTCGCACTCGAGCAGGACTCGCTGAAGACAATGACCGCGGACCGGGCGGCGCGAGCCGGCAGTGGGTCAGGTTCCTAGCGGATCAGGCGGAGCAGCGTGGAGCTGAAGGGGATTCCCCGGGGAGATTCGCGTTCATCGCCTCCTAGTGCGGGTAACTGAAACAGGGCTGTCATGCCGTGACCTCGAACCGGAATGCGAGTGACTGGTTCGCCGGCAAGTGGTTGCAGGGCCCTTGATTCGCACCAGCACGCACAGCGAAAACGCACATCGCCTTGGACTGAAAGTCGCGTTTCAAGTCCCGGTTCTCGACATATAGGAGCGGGCGAGGGGAAATAAACGCGACTTTCAATCCGCGTCGGTATTCACGCGTGCTGCGATTTTTCGGAACGGCAAATCGCTGGGCACCCATGATCGACATCTGCGCGCCCTGGGGAGCACTCCTCATGTAAGATGTCAGCGCCTTCCAGCCCCTTGACTCGGAGATGCAGGTAATGCTATGTCCGCGCTGACTTTTTGGAGGCGCGCGAGTCACCGAGGCTGCGCGGCTGTCCTCGCCCTACCTCACCGAGGAGGTGTCTTATGAACCCCTTCCGACTCCCACGATGGCGTTTCATGAACTGCTGCGGCCACAGCTGGGGTCACAGTCCTTCGGAGCGCGATGACAGCCACGGCACGAGCCGCCGCGACTTCTTCAGGGCGGCGGCAAGCGGGGCCGTGGGATTGGCCGCCCTGGCGATCCGCAAAGGTACAGCCGAGGCCCAGGTCCGCGTCTTCCCGCCGCCACCCCCAGCTGTGAGCCCTATCGAGGGCCTCATCGACTTCCACAATCACAACGCGCCGGACGTGTTCGGCCGGGCCGTGGATGACGACGAATCCGCCCAACTGTACATGGCCAGGAAGATGGAGGCCATCGTTCTCAAGAACCACGTCGCGACGACGGCGGATCGCGCCTGGTTGGTGCGCAAGCACAATCCCGGCATCAAGGCTTTCGGCGGCATCGCGCTCAACGGGCCGTCGGGCGGGCTCAACCCCGAGGCCGTGCAGTGGATGTGGCGGATGCAGGGCGGTTACGGCCGGGTGGTCTGGCTGCCAACCTTCGACGCCGACAACCACGTCAAGCACTTCAAGGACGCGCCCGAGGGCATCAAGGTCGTCGGGCCAGACGGCAAGGCCTTGCCTGCCCTTCGGGAGGTGCTGAAGATATGCGCCCAGCAGAAACTCGTGCTGTGCACGGGTCACGCCTCGCCGACCGAGTGCCTGGTCATCATTGCAGCCGCGCGGGATGCGGGCTGCGACCGCATCGTCGTGACACACGCGGAGTTCGATGTCGTCAACATGACGCTTGAGCAAATGAAGAGGGCCGCTTCCCTGGGGGCGAAGCTCGAGATCGATGCCATGGGGCCGCTCATGGGGCCCAACGCCCATCTGCCGTGGATGCGCCACTGGCGGCAGGTAACCTATAAGGAGTCGGCCGAGCACGTCAAGGCCGTGGGGGCGGAGCACTTTGTCCTCGGAACTGACTTGGGCCAAACGGGCAACCCGTCTCAGCCGGACGGCTACGCGATGCTGGTGGCTGGGCTCTTGGCGGAGGGGATCCCCAAAGAGCAGATCAAGATCATGGGTCGTGAGGTGCCGGGCAAGTTGCTCATGGGCTGACGCCGTCGAGGACCTGACCACCATCCTGGCGGGGGAGCGATGATCGTCACTCCCCCGCCAACATGGTTTGGTCGCGTCCACTAGCGGAGTATTGTAGGTGGCGAAAATCAGACTGACAGGCTTGGCGGAAGCATGCTGACCTCGCGGGTCGAGGTGGCGCTGGCCACGTACCCCGAGACGCGACATCACCGCTTTCGCATCGATGCGAAAGCGGCGTGGTGACGTTGGAGTTGTATTCGGCTGCCAACTCCTCCGACCTGGTCCCAACGGTGGCAGCACGTCCCGTTCATGCAATGTGTGCTTCAAAGAATCCTTGTCGACCAGCTATGACTGGTTCCATGAGTCCCCGGCCCAGCGCCGAGAGCTGTCTGCTGAGGTCTGACCATGTCGAGCTTTGACTTTGTGGGTGCCGCCATAGCTGTTGCTCTGGTCGTCGTTCTCGTGTTTGTGCTGTGGGTCTTGGTCGTGGACCTCCGGTACCAGCGACAGAGGGTTCACGGGAGGAAGCCTCGGATACGGAAACGGCACTGACCCCTTAATCTGACTGATCTCTGGTGGCACCTGCCACTACCGGCGCGGGAGCCGCGACGGGCATGCGGGAAGTTCGCTACATCGTCGGCTCCACGCCGCTGGCCGTGATCGATTCGACACTCGCGTGAGCCGCGGAGTCATGGTGACCCCGCTTCCCATTCGACGAATCGGAAGGGGGGAAGCTTGAGGGCCAAGGGGGCACGATAGGCTCGGGAACAGGAGCAGAATCGACTAAATGCTGGGGCGTCGCGGTAAGTACGAAGGCCTTCGCCAAACCGCGCCCTCCTTCCGGCGTTCGAATCCCATCGATTCCCCCATCATCCATGGGTCCATGGAACCTCGGCAGGCTTGGCTTGTAGGCCGGCTTTCCCCTCATAGCCCAAAGGTCGTCGATTCAAATCCGACCCCTGCAACCAGAGAACACGAGGGGTTAGCCGTCACGACGGCTAGCCCCTTCGTCGTTTTGGCCACGTGTTGGCCATATTCTCATCGTGAGTTGGCTTCCTTCTGCTCGAAGAGAGACGATATTTGTGGTCGACGGCGGCGCGTCAAGGTAGGCTGCTGTCCGTTCCAATCCCTCCGCGACCTCTTTCTCTGTGATGATGTTGTACCGCTCCAACATGCTCCGGGTTCGAGGGCCACTGAGCTACAAGGTGACCGTGTGGGACTACACGTTCATCGAGGCGCGATAGGTTGAAGCCCCGTGAAGCGGCGAATCCCGGCGACACGGGCCGGCATCCTAGTTCGTGAGACGGGTCCCTGGTAGAAATGAGATCGAGTCGTGATCAGGACAAACAATGCTTCGAGGAGACCCTGCTGGCATGCTCCGCCTGCTCACCCGTCATGTGGATATCATTCAGAGGATGGCGGACCATGGCGTCGTGACCGTATTGTTCCGTCGTCGAGACGCGGTTAGGCCGACCCGCTAGGACCAGGGCAGCATCTCCGGACCCCTCGAGGCGCACACGTCGGACATCCCCCGCGATCGAGATCTCGTCGTTTACTGCAGCTGACCCAACGAGGCAACGAGCGCCCGAGTGGCGCTCCTGCTCGAGCGTCGGCGCTTTACCCGCGTCCATCCGCTCGCAGGCGGCCTGGCGCGGTGGAAGGCATTGGGCTTCCCGGTGCGGGAGCTGCCCGCCCCGGAGCTTGCTACTCTCAAAGTCACAGGGGTGTAGGCCGTACACGCGCTTCGCCGGCGGCTGACTTGCTTGGTGGGCTGCCTCAGGCCTGTAACAGCTTGTCCGGCCGCGGCAACAAGCGATCCTTTTCTCGCACGATAGGAGGGGGCATGAAATTTGGGACGATCGGCGCCGGCGCGGTGGCGCTCGCATTCGGGCGAGAGGCGGTGGCCAGGGGCCATGAAGTGGTCTTGAGCAGCCGGCGTGGTCCAGACGCACTCGTCGACAAAGTCGCCGAGCTTGGTCGTGGTGCCTCCGCGGCCCCGGTCGAGGAAGCCGCGAGCCTCGACTACGTGTTGCTCGGCGTGCCTTGGCGAAACGTCGAGTCAGCGTTGAAGAGCCTACCCGCTTGGAACGGCCGGGTACTCATCGATGCGACGAATCCCTTCGTCGAGACGAGTCCGAAGCTCGTCCTCGCCGATCTCGGCGGCAAGGGCGCAAGCGAGGTCGTGGCGACCCTGGCGCCAGGTGCCCGCATCGTCAAGGCGTTCAATTCGATCGTCACCGCCCGTTTCAATGAAGGGCCGGTCAAGAACGGAGGACGTCGCGTGATCTTCGTCTCGGGGGACCATCCCGAACCGACCGCATTCATCAACCAGCTCATCGAGAGTTTCGGCTTCACGGCGATCGATCTCGGCGGTCTCGCG
>Ga0137390_10003233_pt1 | contig 13252 bp, 16 predicted proteins | sample 15con2h24AmetaG_FD_104937 | JGI IMG/M metagenome (GOLD analysis project Ga0137390, IMG submission 104937) | Vadose zone soil microbial communities from Angelo Coast Range Reserve, California, USA - 15con2h2.4A metaG | ecosystem: Environmental > Terrestrial > Soil > Vadose zone > Saprolite... | reverse complement strand
GGGATGGATGGATTGATGAATGCGATTACCGCGTTTGGCGTCGTGGCGGTGACTCTCATGATGGTGACATACGCGCTTGAGCGCCGGCATCGTGCCTTCACTCTGGTCTTTGCGTTCGCTTGCTTGTTATCGAGCGTGTATGGCTTTTTGGCTGGGTCATGGCCATTCGGAGTCGTTGAGGTCATTTGGTGCGGGGTAGCGGTGCGGAAGTTCCAGCTGCGATCTGGTCATCCGAGCGCCGCCTGACAACTGGGAACGGCGAGGGAGGCCGCAAGGAGGCCGAACTCGCGGCGAGCACAACTCGGCCTCCCGGACCGCAGGCTTGGCTTTCGGCGACCTGCAGATGCCCCAGGTCGGTGCGTCGCGCGCCTTTCCAGCCGAACGCGGCGGACCGAGGCGAGGAGTAGATCCTAGTTACCGAGCGCTGCTGAGTTGCTTCTGAGAGGGCTGGCAATCGTGACCTCCGGTCGCAGATGGACGCCCTCGTTGAGCAGCCGCTTGAACGCGAGTCACTCCCCCAGAAGTAAGCTGCTCTTGACGGGAGGTCCATGGGAGGCGGGCACAGCGTCGTAGCTAGTTACCTCGTGGTGGCCAATGAGACTGCGGATAGCCCCGAACTGCACCAGGCGGTAGCTGAAATCCACAAGCACGATCCAGACGCTGAGTTCGTGATTGTCATCCCGGCAACCCCGCTCAACTTGCTCCAGCAGTTCGAAGGCACAGTGAAATCTGCACGAGGCTGGCGGCGCAGCGAGCGCAAAGCACTCGGCGATACCTAGAGAGCTTGGGGGTCCGCGTGCGGTCGACACGAGTCGGCAACTGGGACCCATACATGGCCATCGAACAAGAGCTGGCTAACGAAAAGTACGAGGCAATCGTGCTATCGACGTTGCCGCCTGGGGTCTCCCGCTGGCTCCGAATGGATCTACCGTCCCGCGTCGCCCGCCGCTACCCTGAAATCCGGCTCGTCCATGTGGTTTCGCGATCGGGGACCGGCAGGTCCTCCTCCGAGGCGCCTAGCTAGTAGCTGCCAGAGAACGAGCCGCCGAAACGCCTGACGTCGGTCCAATCGCATGAGAAGCCAACGAACCTGATGACGGTGTTTCGTACAGCAACGCCGGCGATAAACCGTGGTAAACGGCGGCACTCTGTGGCACTCAGCAAACTCGGAACCCCATTTCTGAACGGGGCGCAGCGATCTGTTAACCGCAAGGTTCAGGGTTCGAATCCCTGGTCCGGAGCCAAACCTACCTGTAGAAGTTCGGCTGAATGATGACAAAAGGCCTTCGGCTGATGGTTGTCACTACTTCGGGTGATGCCTTACACCTACTTCGGTTGATTCTTGACACTCCCTTGCATGAGGGAGATGAGCATGGCTGAGCAGAGGTACAAAGCGGTCCTGGCGGTGATTACCGAAGGGCGGACGATTACTCAACCGGCCCTACGGACTTCGCAGCCCACCGCAGTGTCTCCTGCGGTGGTCTCGCGCGCCACGACTGCATGTCTTTGAATTCTGTTGCCAAGATGTCCGCCGATCTGCCCCAACAGGAAAACACCTGAGGGGAGGAGGCGCGAAATCGAGTGGCTAGCCGATCGCCAGCGCCTCAGGGCCACAAATCTGCGCGGCACTCATGAGCAAAATAGGCTGCTAAACGCGCGCTACTCCGCGACTTTGGCGACAGTGAGGCACGCCGGCAGCGCTGAAGCGACCGCGGTCTGGATCGAATCGGACAGCGACATCGAGCGCGATCAGGGCGCACCCCAAACGCCCGCTCTCCGGTAGCCGGCCAGCATTATCAGCGCGATGACAAACTGGGTCAGGCCGACCACCGCCACCAGCACCACGAACCAGGTGGGGCCCTGAGCTGGGAGGTACCCGGCAAGTTGTAGCGCCGAGGCGGGCACTCGCAAGAGGCCGGCCATGAAAACGACAAGGATCAGCCAGAAGGTCCAGCGCCAACCCCTGAGAACGCCAGCGCAGAGCACACCGAAGAGTGCGGTCGCAACTATGAAGTCTCTTGTCTCAGCTGGCCTTTGACCCCTCTGCAGCCCGGCCACTTGGTCGTAGACGTGAGTCGCCGCCACCAGGATCACGACGACGGTGACCCAGTAGGCCGCCAAGAACCCGAGCACCAGCACCTTAATGCGGCTCATCCGCCGCCTCACCGACCAAGCGCTTGAAGGTGGCCGGTTGGCTGTGATTGGGGCCGCCTTGGCGTCGGCCTCTGGGGTCAAAAGCCTTGCAGCGGTTGACGAACAGCTCGTTCGGTGACCCATGGCTTCTCATGCCGGCCTGCCTAGGAACGGTTCGCCCCTCCGGGGACGGCACAGGGTGCCGCGAGTCCGGCACCCCCCGGACGTCAGGGTCTCGCCCGAAACGATGATGGTGGACGCCTTTGCATCGCAGCTACGCGTTTTAGGGTGTGGCCAGAAGGGGAGGGTTGCGATAGGGAACCGGCGACGCGTTGACTATCGAGGTCGTTGTATCGCCGTAAGCGAGGAATCGATCGAGCAAGCGGCTGAGGTCGTCGATTGACCGCAAATAGACCTTGAGATAGAAGCAGTCCTCGCCCGTGATGCGATGGCATTCAGCAACCTCAAGAATCTCCCGAGCAAGCTCCGGGATTCTGGCCAACTGCCCGGGGGCCGGCTTGACCCGAACGATCGCTGTGAGCGAGTAGCCAACCGCGCGAGGATCGAGGACCGCGCGATAACCGGTGATAACGCCGGCGGCCTCCAGGCGTTGCAAACGCTCCGCCACGGCCGGTGACGATAGGTTGATGTGGCGGCCAATCTTGGCGATTGGCATACGACCGTCTGCCAAAAGTTCACCGATGATCTTAAGGTCAACCTCGTCGAGTTGGGACGGAGCTGAGGTGTTGGCGGGAATCGACCCAAGCTTCATAAGGTGAGTCAAGGTTATTACCATCGATTCGATATGTCAATTGGGCGGCGACGAGTCTACTGTCGTTGATGTGGCCTCCCACTCCAAAGCTATCCGCGATGCAGCGGTGACTACTCGGCCTGCTGTTGAGAGGTTGCCACCGCACGCCTACTTCATCGTGAGCGCCTTGTTCCATTACCTGGGACCCTCGTTCGCGGTACTTCTGTTCGCCCGCGTCGACGTCCTCGGCGTTGCCTGGCTTCGCATTGCATCGGCGGCACTGGTACTGGCTGCGTGGCGGCGACCGTGGCGAAAGTTTCGGGCACTCGATCGAAGAGGGCAACTCTTGATTGCTGGGCTCGGTGCGGTCTTTGCCGTCATGAACACCAGCTTCTATGTCTCCATCAGCCGTCTTCCGCTCGCAACGGTGGCCGCCATTGAGTTCTTGGGCCCGATCGTTCTTGCCTTGTTCGGCGCGCGCATGCCAAGGAACGTGCTGGCCATTATCGCCGCCGCCGCTGGGGTCTACCTGCTTACGCATGTTCGCGTGCTCGGAGAGCCGATTGGCGTGGGTTTTGCATTTGCGAACGCGGCGCTGTTCACTGCATACATCGTGCTCGCCCATCGCGTTGCGAGGCACTCAACCATGAGTGGGATTGACGGCTTGGCCGCTGCCATGATGTTTGCCTTAGTTTTCATCTTCCCGATAGGGCTCACTGCCGCGAGTCGGGCATTCACAGATCCGCTTGCACTGGCCGCCGGGGTCGGGGTCGGGGTCTCGTCGTCGGTCATTCCCTATGTTTTCGATCAGCTCGCCATGGCTCGGCTGCCTCGCGCCACGTACGCACTATTTGTGGCTCTTCTACCCGCCACTGCGACAGTAGTCGGGATCGCTGTTCTTCGGCAGTTCCCCTCAGTGATCGATTTGCTAGGAATTGGTCTTGTCATGCTCGGGGTTGGTATTCACAGGGCGGAGCATTCCATGCGGCGGGCTAACGCTCCACGAAAGACGGGCGTCTCCGAAATTGCCAACTGACCTGTCGGAGGCGCAGGTTCAGCTGCGACGCAGTGTCTCGGAGTTGACGTCAATGACATCTGGGATGTTTCGTCTCGTTGCGTAGACTGCCGTCGAGAGCCCGGTGTCAGGCAAGATGGCCCGATGAAGGGTGAGGACTGGCGCAAGCGGGCGAGGACGTTGTACGAACAGGCCGTCTTCGGGGGTGACGCTAGAGCGGTTGCTGCGGCCGAGGAGGAACTTGACGGTGTTGAGGCGGATCTAGCGCTCGCTCGCGGTCGGATCCTGCACGCGCGGTTCCTCGAAGACGGTCGTGAGGACGAGCGCGAGCGAGCGCTCTTTGAACGCGCAGTGGAACTCTATCGGGCGCTCGGCAACCCGCGTGGTGAGAGTGAGGCCCTCTTCTGGGTCGGCACCTTCCACCAAGTAATCCGACACGACAACGACGCTGCGGCTCCTGCACTCGAGAGGTCGTACGACCTTGCCGTGCAGGTTGGGGACAAGCTCACGCAGTCCTACGCGGTTCGGCATTTGGGTTTTGCCGAGATGGCCGCCGGCCGAACGAGCAGTGCGCGCGAGCGTTTCGAGGAATCGGTGCGGCTTCGGCGGGAGATCGGTTTCCTGCCCGGCGTCGCCGCGGGTCTGGTTGCACTTGCATACGTGGCGGCTGAGGAGGGTCGCCGCGACGACGCGCTAATACACCTCGAGGAGGCAGCCTCGATTGCCAATGCGAGCGACGCGCTCGGCATCATACGCTGGGTCGAAGCGGCTCAAAAGCAGCTTTAGAGCCCGATTGTCCAGTTCCGCTGGCTTGTGAGCCAGGCGCGAAGAAGGCTCACCGGTCAGGACTCGCGACCAGGACAACTCAGTCCACACCCCTCTTCAATCGTCATCTCGGCCTTGCTCTGAGCCACAGGGCTGCACCGCGCCTATAGCGACAACCGCGCGCTCCGCTTCCCCGACTTGGCCGCTCTGCGTGAACCATCGTGAGCCACTTGTCGAAAGCAGCAGATGAGGGCGATGGCAAGCCATGGCGAGCCCCATTGGCCGGAAACAGTGGAGACAAGAATCCCATTGCTGGGGAGCAGGTGCTGACGGCTGTTACCGCGCAGGGCGAGTTGACGCTGCCCAAGCCGTTTGCCGCGCGTTACGACTCCGATGATCAGTACCAGCTGATGGTCGAGTCGATCGGCGACAGCGTGACTGGCGATGGCAAGGTGGCGATCCCGCCCGACGACTCGGTCACGAACATGCGAGTCCTCGACCGGATCCGCGAGGCGGCCGGCATCTGACGACCTTTTACGGCTGAGCCGCGCTCGAACGCACGAGGGTCTGCAACCGGGGCTCGTCGCGCAGGTCCGCGAGATCGGAGTCGCGCGCGGCGGCCGCACAGAGGTCAGGGCGCATCGGCGCCGCCTCCTCGAGCAGGTCCAGCGCTTCCCCTTGTCGATCCTGCCCCGCGCGCACGCAGGCCAGGTTGTAGAGCGCGGCGCCGAGGATCAGTGGCGCGGGCCACATCTCACGCAGGTCGGTCGCCGTGGTTTCGATTAGATCGTGAGCGCGATCATTGCCGCCGTTCTCGTGCCAGTACTCACTGATGTGCATGCGCGGGTGGAAGTAGCTGTTCCGGACAAGCGCGTCTCCGGTCGTCCGGGCCAGGTTCCAATTGAATGGTTGATCTCCGACCTTCGCGATCAGCCCGGTCAACGCTTCCAGCTCCGCGTCGGCGCGAGCGGACGTCTCCTTCAGGGTCAGGTCGCGCCCCGACGGCAGCTCCTGGTCGTTGAACTCGTCGATGTTGGCGGGCGGCGGCGTGTAGGGCCGCCCAGCGTCAAAGTCGGTCAGGCCGCTCCTCAAACGCTCGCGCCACCTCGCGATGTGAAACATGATGAGAGAGGCCGGCCACCCCTTCGGCTCGCGCGCAAGCGCTGACTCCTCGGCTACGAATGACCGCTCCAGGTCGCGCTCGATCTCGAGCAGTCGGGTTGGGTGTTTCACGACTACAACTTAACTGTTAGGCGGGGTTGGGGGCATCCTCCGGAAGCGGAGCCTCGGCTGGCGCCATCGGCGCCGGGCGAGCTCACGATCAAGGTTGTCACGGTTTAACCGAGAACTCATCAACCTACCTCCATGACGTAGGTGGCGAACTCAGCATCTTCCGTGTCGACTTCGCCGGTCCCAAGTAAAATAGGAGCGTTCGCGGGACGACGATCCGGCGGACTCCCAGACGGTTAGTGGACCGTTGGGTTAAGGCCCGAAAGGGCTGGTTCTGAATTCAACACGACCCCATGGGTCTTCAAAACCGTTTGCGGCCCGGCGGCCTCTAGAGCGGTGCCGTACAGCAACGCCGGCGATAAACCATGGCAAATGGCGGCACTCAGCGGCACGCGGCGAATTCGAGCCGCCAATTCTGAACGGGATGCAGCGATCTGTTAACCGCAAGGTTCAGGGTTCGAATCCCTGGTCCGGAGCCAAATCTGAATTCGAAAGTTGCGCTCCTGTCAACTCCGGCTTGACAGGCATACAGCATCCGTACAGCAACCGGATAGCATCCCTAGGTATCCGCAGACCCGCTAGACGATTCGCCTGAACTCAAAGTGCACGTTGCCTGGACCAGTGGTGCAGATTCTTGCGGTCACTAACCGCAAGGCTCGCGGTTCCCCAGCCGACCATTCGAAGATGTCGCGTCCTCTGATACGAGCGTGTGAATGGGCCCGCTCGCGCGGTATAACCAAGTTATACTATTTCGAAATGAAGACCGCTGTCTCAATCCCAACTCCCCTCTATCAGCAAGCGGAGCGTCGTGCCCGCAAACTGGGCGTCTCGCGCAGCGAGTTTTATGCGAGGGCCTTGGAGCGTCTGTTGCGCCAGGATCCGGACGTGGACGTGACCAAGGCTCTTGAGGCCGTCTATACGGCCGAGGACTCGTCGCTCGATCGTCGGTTGGCTACCGCCCAGAGGAGAGCAACCGCCGAGAAGTGGTAGCTCGAGGCGAGGTTTGGTGGGCAGATTTAGGCCCACGGCAAGGGTCTGCGCCGGCTTGGCGTCGGCCCGTCCTAGTGATTTCGGCAGACGCCTTCAACCGCTCGCGAATCAAGACCGTGACCGTGGCAGCGATCACCTCAAATCTGAGGTTGGGAGCTGCACCGGGTAATGTTGCCCTGGCAGCGGGCAGCGCGGGCTTGGACCAGGACTCGGTCATCAACGTAAGTCAAGTAGTGACCCTCGACAAGAGCGATTTGAGCAAACTCCTGGGCACCCTGGATAGCTTGAAGATGGAGCAGGTAGATGTTGGCCTGCGGCTTGCGCTGGGACTCTAGACCCGCGTTCTCGTAGGGCCGTGCTAGCTCGATCTGAGGCAAGCATGATCGGGCGGCGCTCAGACTGAATCCGGTATAGATTTCAAGCTCCATGGCTCAGCGTGTGACCGTTCGCGAGCGGATCGACCCGGCTATCACCGCCTCGCTCTTCGCCAACTACCGCTCCTCCGCCGACGCGGTAATGGAACTGGTAGACAACGCCATCGACTCGCGAATCAAGGGCGGCCTTCTCGAGGTCCTACTCCAGGTCCATTCCTCGCACTTTGTCATTGAAACTCGGGGTGGGGAGGGGATGGGGCCCGCCGAACTTGAGCGCCATTATCTGCGTTGGGGCGGATCACCCAAGCGCGGCCGCAACCTGCTCGGCCAGTACGGTCAAGGCGGCAAAGCTGCGATTGGCCATTTGGGCAGGAGCTTCACCGTCGAGGCGAGCCGACCCGGTGACGAAACGGCGTGGCGATTTGCCGACGCGGATTACCGCGATCGCACCAAGCTCAAGACTTACGAGCTCAAGATGGTGATAAAGCGCGTTCCGTTGGAGCAGGGGTACGTCCGCATCCGAATCGATGGTGTCGATAAACGACTGGATCCCCGCCGTTTGAGCGCCCGATTGAGTGATACCTATCGTCCCCTGATTGTGCGCGCCGACTTGAAGATCTCGATCAACGGCGCCCGGGTCGAGGCGGCTCCGATCAACTTCCGGGAGGAGCACCGCTTCGCAGTCCGCGCCGCAGGCACGACCATCCGAGGTTGGTACGGTCTCGCCGAGCCTGAAGGCCGCGGCGTCAATTACGTACCAGGCCTGCGTTGTTACAAGCTCGGCCGGCTGATCACCGATGGCGAGTTCTTCGGACATCCGAACGCGGTCCAGGTGTCGGGAATGGCGCGCCTCGTAGGGGAGGTCGATCTGGCACTCGTGCCGCTGACGATGAACAAGAGCGATTTCGCCCGAGATGGCGCCGAGTGGACCGCGGTTGAGCAGCGCATGCATTCGCTGCTGGCACCGATTGCCAAGCGTCTCGCGGAAGACGAGCTGGCGCCACCGCCTGCATCTGCCCTCAAGACCGCGGAGCAGGTTAGACGGCTGCTCAGCCAGGTACTCAAGCTGGCCGAACGTGAGGACGCGTTCCCCGGACTTGCGGCCGCCGGAACGCGGGCCAAGGCACGTATGCCAGCGACGCGTCGACCCATGGCGCAACTCAAGAGTCCTGCAACGCCGCCTCGACTGCCGAATGCAGAGGATCCCAAACGTCGTGGATTTGGCCAGGTCGTCGTGCGCCCACTCGATCCAGCGATTCGCAGCCAGACAGTTATCGAGCGTGAAGTCACTACGGTTGTGATCAACTCGCGTCACCCGCTCTTTCTGAAGCGCGCGGGTGACATCTGGTATCAGCTCGAAACCGCGGCGCGCGAAGTCTTCAAGTCCCTTGAGGGTGCGAGCGTTGGTGAGTTCGAACGGCGAGTGAATGAAGTGATCCTGCTCGCCTTCCAGCTTAGAGCTCGCCGCCGCGATACTCGGTCGCGCAAGCCAGCAGTTCAGTTGCCGCTTATTAGTTGACGCGCTGCCTCGTGGGGGTGCCTTCCAAGAAGTCTTCGTCGGAGGCGTCGTACAGCAACGGCGGCGACAAACCATGGCAAACCGCGGTACTCGGCGGCACTCAGCGAATACAGATCGCCATTTCTGAACGGGGCGCAGGGATCTGTTAACCGCAAGGTTCAGGGTTCGAATCCCTGGTCCGGAGCCAAATCTCGTGTGCAAGTTTGGATGGCGGGCGACAAACGGCCTTCGGCTGATGCTTGACTGGGTTCAACCATTCATTGCATATGTGACCGCGCGCTCCCGAGACATTGCGCGGCCTTCCGCCCTGCACGTTGCCGACCGCCGCTGACCCAGTTCGGTACGGCTCTTGTCCAGCCACCGTTCCACCAGAGGCCTCGTCAGCCGAGTGGCAACAGCGCCGGCTGAAGCAGCGAGCGCCTCCGACGCACCAGAAAGGCGGAGAGCTCGACTCGGATGACCCTGGGCCGCGGCCAGCGCCGCAAAGTACATGAGCGGAGTCGCAAGTCCGATTGTGAAGTCGAGTACACGAGCGATCGCCAAGCCTTCCTCCAGATGGGTGCGAGCTGCGGTGAAATCCCCACTATCTATCGCGTTCAGGCCCAGGTAGCCGAGAGTGACGTTGATGAACCGGTGGTCGCCGAGCCTCTGGTAATACGCAAGGCTCTCCTGCAAGCATTCGCGCGCCTTTTCGTGGTCTCCCTCCCTCATCGCCAATCGTCCTAGTTGCCTGAGGATATCCGCGACCAACGTCTCATCCCCTGCTTCCCGCGCAATTTCCAGGCTTCCGTCGAAGCACCTGCGCGCGGCTGCCAAATCGCCTTGCCACTCTGTCAGCTCCCCGACCCAGCGCAACCCCTGGGCGACTCCATCTCGATCACCCAGCTCGCGGTAAATCTCGAGGCACTCATGCCAGCGTGCGGAGGCGCTTTCGACGTCGTCGCGCCAGTAGGAAACCAGCCCACCTCGCGCAAGCGCCTCAGCCCTGAGTCTGTTCCGGGCCGAATAGCTGCCTAGCGTCCGCTTGAGCCAGCCGTCGCCCTCCTCAACAAGGCCGTCGATATACCAGAAATCGCTCAGCGCGATGATCAGCCGAATGTTTGCATCTGGTTCATGGGCCCCGCTCCATTGGAGCGCCAACCGCAGGTTGCTGACGTCGTGCGCAAGCCGCTGGTGCCAAACCCGTTGATTACGGCCTCTGAACTTCGGCGACGCCTCTTGAGCGACTGACAGGAAGTACTCAGCGTGGCTTCGGCTGAGTCGCTCCACCTCGCCGTGTTCAGCCAGGCGTTGCTGTCCGTACTGCTGCAGGGTCTCCAGCATCCGGAAGTGGATCGGTGCCGACCCCTCGACGGATGCAACCACAAGCGACTTGTCGACCAAGCTGCCAAGCAAGCCTGCGATCGCGTCGACCTCAAGATCATCATCTGAACAGACCTGCTCGACTGCCTCGAGGCTGAAGGTGTCGGCAAAGACCGACAGACGCCGAAACAGCCTCCGCTCGTAATCGCTCATCAGGTCGTGGCTCCAGTCGAGCGTGGACTGCAGGGTCCGATGCCGGGCTGGACCGGCGCGACTACCGCCTGTCAGGAGCCCAAAGCGATTTTGCAGTCGATTCAAGATCTGGTCAGGGGACATCAAGCCGGCGTATGCCGCAGCCAGCTCGATCGCCAGCGGGATTCCGTCCAGCCGGCGGCAGAGTTGCGCGATCGCGGAAGCGTTATCGACATTGATCTCAAAGCGCGGCGCAGCCTGCTGGGCACGATCCACAAACAGGCCGACGGCTTCGTATTGGGCAAGTTCACTCAGGTCGATCAAGGCACCCGCATCGGGGACCGCAAGCGAGGCAACTCGCCAGACAGTTTCGCCATTGACGCGGAGAGGCTCGCGGCTGGTGGCAAGCACCGTGACACCGGAACAGGAACGGAGGATGGCGTCCACAAGGCCGGCGCAATCCGCGATCACGTGTTCGCAGTTGTCGACCACAAGCAGCACGTGCCTGGCGCGCAGGTGCTCCAGGAGCGTCTCGGCAATCGGTTGGCGCGGACGCTCGTGGACCCCCAGCGTCGTGCCAAACACCCTGGCGACCGGGTAGCCATCTTTGATCTGGGTCAGGTCCACCAACCACGCCCCGTCTGGATATGCATGCAGGACCCGGTCAGCCAGTTCGAGCGCCAGCCGAGTCTTACCTGCTCCCCCGACCGCCGTAAGGGTCACGAAGCGCTTCACAGCGAGAAGGCGCTGGAGCTCGGCCAGCTCATTCCCACGACCGACAAACGTCGTCAGCCGAAGGGGAAGATTGTGTCGACGCCCGTTTGATGAGGCGGCCATCGAGCCCACTGCCTCGTCATGCGCCACCCACGCGGCGACCTGCGACCGAGAGTTGAAACCAAGCTTGTTGAGTATCTGTTTGACGTGCCACTCTGCTGTCCGGCGGGTGATGAAGAGCCTGCCCGCAATCTCACGATCGGTCAGCCCAGTCCTCACGAGGCGGGCGACCTGCGCCTGGCGGAGTGTAAGCGCGAGCTCGAGCTTCCTACTCAATCCGCTGAACCCGAGGCCAGTTTAGACCCCAAACAACCAGTACCCATCCCAGTAGTCCTCGGGGTGACACTGCCCCCCATCAGCCTTAGGGTGCCAAAGGAGTCAACGTTCACTTTTGCGTTCGATCCGATCGGTCGTGGCGGTCGCTGTTGCGGCGGCCGGCGCGCGGTCAAAACCCCTATAAGGAGTCGCCAATGAATACGCTTGCGAGAAGGGTCATCCGCCTGGTAGCCATGACGGTGGGAGCGGCGGGGCTGCTGGTGGCCGTCAACGCAGTCCCCGGTGCAGCGACACCATCTTCACCACCACCCGGATTTACAAGCCAGAAACTGGCCCAAGGGACCTACATATCGGACGGAACGCTTCCCATCAAGCAGGGGCTGGACATTGTCGTCGCAAAGATCACGGTCGCCCCCGGTGGCTTCTCAGGCTGGCACTCGCATCCCGGAGGCGCGATCGTCGTCGTGCAGCAAGGCGAGGTCACTCTCTATACGTCGGTTGGGAACCACTGCGACGTCACCACGTACACGCAGGGGCAGGCGTTCGTTGAACGCCCCGGTGAGTTGAACAACGCTGTGAATAAAGGCTCGACCAACTACATCATCTTTGTGACGTTTCCCGGCGTGCCGGTTGGCGGCGCATCGAGGATCGACGAGCCTAATCCGGGTACCTGTCCCGTCTGACGCTCACCGAGCGGGCGGCGAGCTCCTAGATGGAGGCGCCGCCCGCCCTAGAATTCGGCGATCGACAAAGCGGCACTGCAGGACCTTTTCGCCTACACCTACTGCTACACGGACGTCGCCACCACGGCGACGTGACGGCGCTCTTCTGGCGACTCGGCCTCGCCTCGGAGACGCTCCTCGAGCTTATCGAAGAGCTAACGGAACATTGGTTGACTCCCACATGCCCACTCGCGCCGGCGGAGTTGCGGCAGCCAAGTTCCTGGAACCGAATCGGGGTTGTGGGAGACGCCGTCATTAGCGCCGCCGCGCAATACCAGACTGACCACGGGCAGGGCTTTACCTGTTCATGGCATTCAGAGGGTTACGGCAGCGTCTTAGCCACGGCCCAATGCCGATCGCGTACAGCAACGCCGGCGATATACCATGGCAAACGGCGGCACGCAGCGGCAGCCAGCGAATTCAGACCACCATTTCTGAACGGGGTGCAGCGATCTGTTAACCGCAAGGTTCAGGGTTCGAATCCCCGGTCCGGAGCCAAATCTGAACGCGATCCTTGCCAGCTTGGGCCGCGACTGACCTCTAGTGCAGCAACGGTGCAGCAACCGAGGTCCTGTAACACAACAGTCCTGGGCGACAATGGGCGGATGGCCAACGGCAAGACGCTTCTGATCACGGGCACGTCAATACCCTCAGCGCACCTCCACCAGGAGTCTGATCCCGGTCCTTTCCTGGCCATCGAGTGACAAGTCGATGAAGGAGGGGATGCACACCAGGTCGAGGCCCGCGGGCGCAACGTAGCCGCGCGAGATAGCGATCGCCTTGATGGCCTGGTTAACAGCACCAGCCCCAATGGCATGTACCTCGACATGTTGCTGACTCCGGATGACTCCTGCGATGGCCCCGGCGACCGAGACCGGCTTGGAGGCGGCCGCAACTTTGAGCACCTCGTAAGGCGCCCTGCCCTCGCGCGTCATCGTCAGAAAATCCTCGTCAAATATGTTCCCGATAGATGCCCTGGATTGAAGTGAAGCATGGGTCCGCCGGAGCCGGGGTTGACGAGGGGAAGGCCAGTCTAAGCCGGCCCGCCCTGCGGAGGTGAGGAATCTTCTGAGGCGGTTTCATTTCGGGCGCGCCTCGCCGTGGAACGTGAGGCCGCCCTCGGGACTGACGTCGACCACCACGGAGTCGCCGCGCGCGATCTTCCCTCGCAGCAGATGCTCGGAGAGCTGGTCCTCAATCCGACTCGTG
>Ga0137390_10003232_pt1 | contig 13253 bp, 12 predicted proteins | sample 15con2h24AmetaG_FD_104937 | JGI IMG/M metagenome (GOLD analysis project Ga0137390, IMG submission 104937) | Vadose zone soil microbial communities from Angelo Coast Range Reserve, California, USA - 15con2h2.4A metaG | ecosystem: Environmental > Terrestrial > Soil > Vadose zone > Saprolite... | reverse complement strand
CCCCGGCGACCGGAAGGTCGAGGCCCCAAATCCGACCCCGCGATGCCCCGAAGATCAGCCGAGCGCCGGATTTTTGGGCAGTCACAGCCCGGAAAGGAAATCGCGCGCCGCGGCGCCGTGCTCGCGGCGAAGCCGGTCGAGATCGACGCCGGGCGGCCGGCCATCGACGACGCGCCAGACGCCGCCGATCATGACGCGATCGGCGTGGTGCGCGCCGCACAGCACCAGCGCCGCGATCGGATCGCCGGCACCCGAAAAGCGAAGATCATCGAGGGTGAAGAATGCCAGATCGGCCTCGCATCCGACCGCAATCCTGCCGATATCGTTGCGGCCGATGCACTGCGCCGAGCCTTCGGTCGCCCAGCGCAAGGCGTCGAGATGGGTCACCGCGGCGGCGCCATAGATGAGGCGGCCGATCATCATCGCGTGCCGCACGCCCTCCATGAGATTGGAATTGTCATTGGATGCGGAGCCGTCGACACCGAGGCCGACGATAGCGCCCGCGCTCTCGAGTTCCTTGGTCCTGCACACGCCCGATGCCAGCACCATGTTGGACGTCGGGCAGTGGCAGACGCCAACATGATGGTTACCGAGCCTCTTGACCTCCTCATCGCTGAAATGAATCCCGTGCGCGAGCCACACGCGATCGTTCAGCCAACCGACCTGCTCGAGATAATCGAGCGGCCGGCAGCCGAAATGATGCTCGCAATACTCCCTCTCGTCGGTGGTCTCGCCGAGATGGGTGTGCAGACGGCAGCCGTGTTGCGCAGCGAGCGCGGCGCTGTCGATCATCAACTGCTTCGTGACGTTGAACGGCGCGCAGGGCGCGAGCGCGACCGACCGGAAAGCGCCCGGCGAGCGGTCATGAAACTTCGCCAGCACGCGCTCGCAGTCGGCGATGATGACGTCATGGTGCTGCATCAGGCGTTCGTCGACGAGGCCTCCGTCGCGCGGGCTCAGGTTGATCGCGCCGCGCGCGACCGTGATGCGCATGCCGAGCCGCGAGGCTTCGTCGACCTCGATGTCCACCGCATCGTCCATGTCTCGTCCATAGGCGTACAGGTGGTCGGATGCCGTGGTGCAGCCGGACATCAAGAGCTCGGTCAAGGCGAGACGAACGCCGAGCCGGAAATTGCCGCCGTCGAGGTGCGCTCCCCACACCAGATAGAGCGCCTTCAGCCACGGAAAGAGCTCCTTGTTGATCGCCGCCGGATGAGCGCGGGTCAAGGTCTGGAAAAAGTGGTGATGCGCATTGATCAGCCCCGGAATGACCACGTACCGCCCGGCATCGAAAGTCGTGTCGTAGGGCGATGACGGGCCCGCGGCGCCGACCAGCTCGACGATGCGGCTTCGATCGACGATCAGGCCGCGTCCGGCTCCCTCGGCCAGTATCGCAATCGGATCGCGTATCCATGTTCGCATGTTGAGCTCCGGCTGGTGCCCCGTGGCACGATTTCTCTCTCACGTCGCCAGAAGACCGTCCGCGCCGGCGAACAAGTTGTCGGCCTGCGGATTGATGATGACGTAGGACAGGTAAAGGTCGTTGTCGCGCGCATATGTGAAATAATCGTCGAGTGCCGCGGCGCGTGCCGGGTCATAGGTCTGCCGCTGTCGTAGCTCAGCGCGGCAGTCCTGGTGGATGATCTTGTTGTCGTACGGAAAGGCGTCGGGGGCGCTGAAGCTGCGCCGGCGGACCTCGGTACGGGCGTCCATGCCGGCTCGAATCGGCAACGCCAATGCGTCTGCAACCGCAGTCATAAAATGGTCGAGCGAGTCTTTCGCTGCCGCGCTCATCGAACATCGTCGCCTGCGGTCATGGCGCGGCGCAGCGCCCCCGACACCAGCCGGCACCGCTCGTTGTAAAGGGACGAGGTGCGAAACTCCTCCGTTCGCGGATAGTTCAACTCTATCGGGATATCGGCGGTCACACGGCCCGGTCGGGAGCTCATCACCACGATGCGACTCGATAGATAGACGGACTCGTAGACGCTGTGGGTGACGAATATGACCGTCAGTTTTTGCCGTGCGAACAGCTCGAGCAGCTCATCGTTGAGCTTGCTGCGGGTAATTTCATCGAGCGCCGCGAAGGGCTCGTCCATCAGCAGGATTTTTGGCCGCGTGATCAGAGCGCGCGCGATCGACACGCGCATCTTCATGCCGCCCGACAACTGCCGCGGATGCAGATCGGCGAACGCCGACAATCCGACCTGCGCCAAGGCCTCGCCGACGCGTTCCCGTGCTTCCCGCTTGTTCACACCGGCCAGCAACAGCGGCAGATGGACGTTACCAGCCGCCGTCCGCCACGGCAGCAAAGTCGGTTCCTGGAACACGAAACCAAGCGCCGGTTCGGGGCTGCCGGCCGCATCGTAGGTCGATTGCGGCCAGTCGATCGTGCCCGACGACGGAGCCGCCAAGCCCGCGATCAGCTTAAGCAGCGTCGATTTTCCGCAACCCGATGGCCCGAGCAGGCTGACGAATTCGCCTGGACAGATCGTCAGATCAACGCCGGCAAGCGCCGTCGTCCCGTTGGCAAAGGCCTTTGAGATCGCGCCGAGCCGAAGCAGCGGTCGTCCGGACGCACCCGACACCGACGCCTTGATCGGCGTCGGCTCGGCCATGGCCTTGATGGGGACTGCCGCTGTCATACTTCGGCGCTACCCGCCTGGGGCACGAAACTTCGCATCTTGCCCGGATTGAGCAAGCCCATCGGGTCCACTTCGTGCTTGAAGCCCAGTTGGTCGGCATCGACGCGCTTATAGCGGCTGCCGTCTTCCAGCGTCACGACGTGCGGGTTGGCGATCATCACCCCGCACGCCTCGAAGCCGCCGATGATCTCGTCCAGGCGCTCCCGCGAGCGATAGCGAATGATCGGAATGCCGCTCGCGGTCATGTAGCCGTTGAGCCGCATGAACTCGAGATGCTGCAGCACCTCGTCGCCGAACAACTTGCCGACGCGGTCGACCGCCTCGACAAACCTCTCGTGTGGATAAAGACATTGCAGATAGGTAACGCCCCGATCGCTCTTGAGCATTTGCAGTGTGGTGTGATTCCAGGTGTGCTCGTAGAGCGGCACCTTGCTCGGCAAATCCTCGCTGGGAGCCTTGTAAGTGATCATGCCGCCCGACGGCGCGAGCAGCGCCTCGAAGCTGTCGATCGACATCTCGCCGATCATGCAGGTCAGCAGGCTCTTGCCATCGGGACAATAGGATCGAAAGGCGGTGAAGTGCCGTGGCACCGGCCATTCGACGGGCGACAGCAGCTTTTTCACGATGCCGTCGGCCATTGCGACCGTGTGTCCGAAGCGGACGGCCTCGATGAAGTCGTCGAACGCCACAATCACGTCGATCCAGGCTTGCGCGGGCGCCAACGGCATTTCGAGAACGGTGATGATCCCGGTCGTGCCGTACGCGCGGCTGATCTTCTGCGCGGCGTCGCCGCGCAATTCAATGATGCGCGGTTCACGCTCGAGCGTCACGATCCGCGCCGCGACGATGTTCCCCGGCTCGCGCATGCCGCCAAAGGTGACGCTGCCGACCCCGCCGCTGCCGCCCGCCACGAACCCTCCGATGGCCGCCGAACGCTTGGTCGAAGGATGCATGCGCAACTCGAAGCCGTTCGGCCGCGTCGCGGCATCGATGTCGTAGAGCTTGGCGCCCGCCTGGACGCGGACAAGCCCGGGCTTCTGCCATTCGATGCGATTGAGCAAAGCCATGTCGAGCACGACGCCGCTTTCGAGTGGGACGCACTGGCCGTAATTGCCGGTCGCGCCGCCGCGCACGGTCAACGGAATGCGATGCTTGGCGCAGGCCGCGGCCACGCGCACGACCTCGACCTCGTCCCGCGGCGTGACGACGATGTCGGCGAGCTTGTCCTTGAGCTTTTCCTGGAGGATCGGGCTGTACCAGAAATAGTCGCGCGACCTTCGCTTGCGATCGACGAACTCGGTCGACGCCGCGATGCCGGCGATGTCCGAGAGGAAATCACCCAGCGGGTAGCGGTCGTTGCTTGCAATAGTGGCGACAGCGGCGGCCTGGGGCATGGCGCTTCTCCTCCGCGCTCACTCGGCCGCCATGGCGACCGGGGCGCCGACGTTGCGCGGAGCGAACACCTCCGCTTCGCCATGATCCTCCAGGAGCTTCATCAGTCGGCGGCGCATGATCATGCCTGGGCGGTCGGACACCATATGCGCTTCGATGCGCCGCGACATATCCATCGCGGCGTCTGGATCGGTCGATTCGATGATGTCCTTGTCTTCGCGCGTAATCTGGTAATCCCAGTCGATCAGCTCCTTTGTCGAGCAATCGGCTTCGGTGTCGTTGCGATAAAGCCACTGCACGACCTGGATATGGTCGTCGTCGATCGGCGTCGCCGAGTTGAAGATGATGTGGCGAAGCCCGGATGGATACTCGATATCGAGCTTTCGGCAAAACGGCATGTACCACTTGTTGCGCATGTGGCGCTTGGTCGTCGGGTCCGTGGTTCCGGCGATGCGGTGCTGAATGGGCGGATTGGCGACCGTGATGAGGGTTTCGGCCTCGAAGCCGTAATCGGTCTCCTCGATTTGGTATTTCTCGGGCACAGGCTGATCGAGCTGCCCGAAGGTGCCCTTATGGACGAACGCAAAATGCGCGTTGTCGAACGAGTTCTCCATCAGGCGGAACGCGGACGTGTTCCACACTTCGTAGAACTGCGGGATGCGTCGAAAGCGGGGATCGGTTTCCTCGACCGCGTCGAGGATGGGTGCAAGCGGCTCATCAAGCGCCACCCACGCGTAGCCGTAGCGCCCGTCGCAGTGGTAGGCCGGCGTCGAGAGATTGGGCACTTCCTGTTGTACGGGAAACTGCGGCACATGGACGAGCTTGCCGGTGCGATCGTAGGTCCAACCGTGATAGCCGCAAACCAGCAGCCCATCCTTGCACCAGCCTTTGGACAGCTTGGACGTGCGATGACAGCATCGGTCCTTCAAGGCCGCGGGCTTCCCATCCGGACCCAGAAACAGAACGATGTCCTCACCGAGGAGGCGGAACGGTTTTGGACCGTCGCCGAGCGCATCGAGAGGCATCACGGCGTACCAAAATCGGCGCAAAACCCTTTGCTTGGTCGTCAGCATGTCGTTTCCTTCCGGGCCCGGCTTGATGCGGTCATTTCAGGCCTCCCTTTCGATCGCGCTGTCGTGCCAGGAACCCAGCGCGAGCTTGGACAATCCGACCATGACGACGAATAGCGCGATCCCGGCGAACGTGATCAGAAACAGCGCCGCGAACATGCGCGGAATTTCGAGCTGAAAGCCGGCCTGCAGGATTTCATATGCCAGCCCGGTATTGCGCCCGCCGGTGCCGGCGACAAATTCCGCCACGACCGCGCCGATCAAGGCGAGCCCGCTGGAAATCCGCAAACCCGCAAAGAAGTACGGCAGCGCGCCAGGAATCCGCAGGTAGGCAAGATCCTGCAAGCGCGACGCCCGGTTGATGGCAAACAAATCCCGATGACCGGCGTCGACGGTGCGCAAACCGACGGTGGTATTCGAGATGATCGGGAAGATCGCGATGATGGTGGCGCATATGATCAATGCGCCTTGCGTGTTCTTGACCAGGATGATGATGAGCGGCGCGATCGCGACGATCGGCGTGACCTGAAGGATGATCGCGTAGGGAAAGAAGCTGCGCTCGATGATCGGGCTCTGCACGAACAGGAATGCGATCACCGTGCCGATCGTGACCGCAAAGGCAAGCGCGATCAGCGTGACGCGCAACGTGACCCACAACGCATGCAGCAGCGACGGCGCGTCGGCCACCAAGGTCGTGGCGATCAGGCTTGGCGACGGCACGAGATACGACGGAACGCCGAACGTCCGGCAGCAAGCCTCCCAGCCGGCAAGGAACAGGACGCCGACGACAAGCGGCGGCGCAACGTCGGCGATCTTCCTGCCACCTGCCGAGAGAGTCATGCGTCCGGCCGCATCATTCCTTCATTTGCGGTCACCCTAACGCGACGTGATCTTCAGGTCCTTCACGAATTGCGTCGTGAAGCCCTTCGTCCAATCGGTGTCCTTCGGCAGCAGGTCCGAATTCACCATCAGCTCGTAGGTGGCCTTCCAGCGTTCTGCCGTGATGATGCCGATTCCCATCGTCTTGGCGTCGCCGCCGTCCGCAACCTCGAGCTCGTTCATGCGCTTGATGCCGAAAGCGATCTGTTCGTCACTCATTTTCGGGTTGTCCGCCTGGATCAGCTTGTTGGCAGGCGCGGGATCGCCCTTGAGATAGCTCTTCCAGCCCTCGATAGAGGCCTTGACGAAGCGGCGCGCGACGTCCGGATGCTCGGCCACGAATTTAGTCGTGGCGACCATGGTGGTGCCATAGGGCGGATAGCCGGAGTCGGCGAACAGGAAGAAGTTCACGGGCACGTTCTTCTGCAACGCCTGGAACGGCTCCGAGGACGGGTAGGACTGCTGCACGATGTTCCTGTCGGCAAAGAACGGCTGCAGGTTGAAGGTGTAGGCCTGCGTCTGCGCGTCGGTATAGCCGAATTTCTGCCTCAGCCACGGCCACCAGGAGGTGCGGCCGGGCGTGGCGACGAGGATCGTCTTGTCTTTCAGATCGGCGAGGCTCTTGACGTCATCGTGCGTCATCATCCCCTGAAGATCTTTCTGAAACGATGTGCCGATGGTTATGACCGGCAACCCCTTCGCGAGCCCCGACAAGACCTGGAAATCGTAGCCCATCATGACGTTGGCCTCGCCGCCGAGCAGAAGCTGCATGCCGTTCACCTGCGGCCCGCCCATCTTGATGGTGACGTCGAGGTTTTCCCGTTCATAGAGGCCGGCGGCTTTGGCCTGGTAGAAGCCGCCGTGTTCGGCTTGTGCGTACCAACTGGTGAGAAACGTAACCTTGTCGGCCGCGCCGGCCGGGCCGGAGACGAGCCACACGGTTGCGAGGACGGCAATGCGTTCAAAGAGCTTGGTCATGGCGGAGTCCGTGGGGTGCGGTTGACGTTGTTGCTGGCGAGGCCGCGCACCTGACGCGACGCGAAGCGAAGCCTCATTACTCTTGACACCAATGTGGTCAAACCGAATGATCACAATAAGCATCAAATTTCGTGTGGACTGATGCCTTTTAGGCAGCGGTGCCGACGCGTTAGGCAGGCAGATTAAGCGGCGGGCAGATTGCGCGAGCCGCCGGATTGGAAGGTTCCGGCCCCCCGGAGAAGCGGCATGTTGCACTCGAGGCTCTTGAAATACCTCGACGAAGTGGCGCGGTTGGGCTCGATCCGCAAGGCGGCGGCCCGGCTCAACGTCGCATCGTCGGCGATCAACCGGCAAATCCTCGCCCTCGAAAGTGAGATCGGCGCGCCAATTTTCGAGCGCATGCCGAGGCGTCTGCGCCTGACCGCGACGGGTGAAGTGCTGATCGCGCACGTGCGCGAGACGTTGAAGGGCCATCAGCGGGTTGAAGCGCAGATCGAGGCGTTCAAGGGCCTGACGCGCGGCGAGGTGACGATCGCGACAATGAATGGTCTGGCCGCCGGTCCGTTACCGCGTTTTCTGACCAGCATCCTGGATCAGCATCCCCGCGTCCATTTACGGTTGCGGGTGCTGCCGTTCGATCAGATGACCAATGCAGTCCTCACCGGCGAAGCCGACCTGGCGCTTACCTATAATCCGCCGAACAGCCCCGGGCTGCGAATCGTCGCAAGTCATGAGCTGGCGCTTGGAGCGGTGGTCTCAGCCAGGCATCCGCTGACCAAACGCCGCGTGCTGCGATTGGCCGATTGCGTGGAATTCCCCCTGGCAATCGCCGATTCCTCGATGACGATTCGGCCGGCCGTTGATCTTGCATTCACCCGCGCAAATATCCTCCTGCAGCCGACGATCGAAACGAATTCGATCGAGTTCATGAAGAGGGCCGCGCGCAACGGCCAGGCCGTCACGTTTCTCAACGCGGTCGACGTCGCCGAGGAGGTCGAGGCCGGGGAGATTCGACACCTGCCGCTGCACGAGCTCGCCGCCCATCCGATCGCACTCAAACTGTTAGTGCGCGCCCGCGGCGGGCTCGATACATTTCCGAGCCTTGTGGTCGAAGAACTGCGCAAGGCGATGCCGAGGCTCGAACCGGTCGATTCCGCATCGTTGGCATGACGTTTGCCTCGAAGCGCATCGGGAGACAGGCCATGCCGGGACGAGCTTTTTTTTGGGCCGAGCTGAGGAGCAAGGACTTCAGGGGTCTCGACAACCGCACGGCCACTGCCAAAAAGGGTAAGAAAACCGCCGAACATCAGACCGACGGATTCATCGCACTCCTGCGCGACATGACTGCGTTTTCACTCAGCCGGCTCCATGACGCCAATGCCGATCAAGTTCGCTGACATCGCTTGGCCGGCCGCGCCGCGCTATTGGCTGGCTAACACGCGCGTGCCCGTGTGTCTGCTGGACGACGGCGCAGCGCTGCCGACACCGATCGACACAGAAGGTGTGGTGAAAGCGGATCTGCTGGTTGAGCACGGCAAGCTCGCCCGCATCGAAGCGCCGGCCGGCGCGCGCAATGACGGGATTCGATGTGTTGATATCAGCGGTCGCCAGGTCTGGCCGACGCTGATTGACATCCATACGCACCTCGACAAGGGACATACCGTCGAGCGTAGTCCGAACATCGACGGCACCTTTCACAATGCCCGCATTTCTGCTGCTGCGGATCGGCCGAACTGGACGGCGCGGGATTTGCGCCGGCGCATGGATTTCGGTTTGCGCTGCGCCTACGCGCACGGCGTCACGGCGATTCGCACGCACATCGACACCTATCATGACAATGCCGAGCGGAGCTGGCGGATATTGCGCGAGATGCGGGAGGAATGGAGAGGCCGGGTCGACCTTCAGGCGGTGTCGTTGTGCCCGATCGGCCTGCTGGAGGATCAGTTCGGCGACAGGGTCGCTTCATTGGTTTCAGCCTCGGGCGGCCTTCTCGGCGGCGTCACGCGTGCGGCGATTGGCAACCACGGCGCGACGCTCGATAACGTCGATCTGCTGCTGGACCGGGTGTTCGAACTCGCGAGCCGTCACAATCTCGACGTCGATCTACATGTCGATGAAACGCACGATCCGACCTCCACCACCCTGCCCTATGTCGCCCGCGCGGCGATGCGGCATGGCTACCGCGGCCGCGTGGTCTGCGGCCACTGTTGCAGCCTTGCGATGCAGCCGGACGCCGAGATCGACCGCACGCTCGATCTTGTGGCGCAGGCCGAAATCGCAATCGTCACGTTGCCGACCGTCAACATGTACCTGCAGGACCGTAACGAGAGCCGCACGCCGCGCTGGCGCGGCGTTACCGTCGTTCGCGAGATGCTCCGGCGTGGCATCCGGGTCGCCGCCGCCGGAGACAACTGCCGCGACAGCTTTCACGCCTATGGCGACCATGATGTGATCGACACGTTTCGGCAGGCCGTCCACATCCTCCATATGGACCATCCGGTGACCGGCGCGCCGAACCTGGTCAGCACTGCACCGGCGGCGATCGGAAATTTTGTGGGCCATGGCCGAATGACGGTCGGGGCGCCGGCGCGGCTGATTGTCTTCAACGCGCGCACGATCAACGAGGTCATCAGTCGGCCGCAGTCCGATCGTGTGGTCATCGATCGCGGCGAACGCGTGCACCTCGCGGCGCCCGACTACTCCGAGCTGTGGGAGGACCAAGCGTCGTGACGCGCCTCGCGGAAAATTCCTGAGCGCGGAGACGGATTTCACGGGAGTGTCGTTTCATGTTGATGCATCAACTGTTGCGCGACGGCGCCACCCGCACACCGGACAAGATTGCCTTGCGCTGGGTCGATCGCGGCACGGCGCTCGGCTTTGCCGCCGCCGTGTCGGCGATGGAAAGGTATGCGGGCGCCTTGCATGAGCTCGGCGCACGCAAGGGCGATCGCGTCACCATCTTCGCCCACAATGGCATGGACTATGCGCTGGGCCTGTTCGCGTGTTGGCGGATCGGCGCAATTGCGGCCCTCGTTAACGTGCGCTTTGCCGACGAGCTCGATTATTATTTCGCCGATCACACGCCCACCATCGTCATCTATACGCACGACATGGGCGCGAAGGTGCGCGCGGCGGCGTCCCGCGCGGCCAGCATCAAGCATCTCGTCTGCATGGATGGACCGCAGGAGGGCGCCAAACCTCTGCCCGAGCTGCTGGCCGCGGACTTGCCTGCTCCACCCGATCCGGCCGACGAAAACGCGGTTGCGCACCTGTCCTACACGTCCGGCACCACCGGCAAGCCGAAAGGCGCATGCCTCGCTCACGAGCCGACCATGCGCGCCTGCAATTGCATTGCCGAGCGGCTGCGCATCATGCCAGACGACGTATCGTTCGGACCGACGGCGCTCTCGAGCTCGTATCAGCTCGTCGGCAATCTGCTGCCGCTGTTGCATCGCGGCGCGACGGTCAACATCATGGGGAAGTGGGCGCAATCGACGGGGTTCGACGCCCTGGATACAACCGCGGCCACGCTCTTCATCGCCAATCCGACATTGCTGGCGGAGGTGCTGCTCGAATCCGGCAAGCGCGGCCGGCCCCCCTCGAGGCTGCGCCTCGGACTTTCAGGCGGCGGGCCGGTGCCGCCGAGCCTGAAAATCGCGTGGCGTGACAAGCTCAAGTTACCGCTGGTCGAAAGCTATGGACAAAGCGAGCTGGGCGGCTTCTTCGGCCTGGGCGAGCCTGTGCCGCAACCCGATGCGCGGATCGGCGCCGTCGGTCGGCCCCTTCCCGACAAGGAGGTGCGCATCCTCGATGTCAACGGCAACGAGGTTCCGGCCGGCGAGATCGGCGAAGTCTGCATACGCGGCGGGTTTATGACCGGTTATTGGGGCAAACCGGAAAAAACCGCAGAGGCTCTGCGCGGCGGCTGGCTGCACTCGGGCGACGCCGGCGTCATCGACCGCGACGGCTATCTGACGATGCGCGGGCGTTTCGCGGAGCTGATCACCGTCGGCGGCAAGACCTGGTTCCCTCGTGACCTCGAAGAGGCGCTGTGCGCGCAGCCGGGCATCAAGGAGGCTGCCGTGATCGGCCTTCCGGATGCAGAACTCGGCCAGCGCCCGATCGGATATGTCACGACCGACCGCGACGGAATCGATCTGGCCGGTCTGAAGGCCGCGATTGCGCCGTCCGTGCTTTATGATCTTTCCGCGCTCACGCTGATCAGCCTTGCGGCTTTCCCCATGACGCCGACGGGCAAGATCGCCAAAGCCGAGTTGCGCGAACGCGCGATGGCGCGCGCCTGAGACCGACCGGTCGGCTTCGGCGATCATCGCCGACTGGCCCCACGCTGGCGTCCGCCGCGCGAGGGATGCGAACGCCGCCGTCAGCGCATTGACTCGACACCGCTCGGCCATCCGATCGGATTTGCTTGCTGCACCAGCTTGGCCACGCCGAGAATTCGCGGCTCTTCGAACCGGGGCGCCACGATCTGCAGTCCCACCGGCAGCCGATCCCACGTCAGGCCCGCCGGCACACTGGCGGCCGGCAGACTCACCAGGCTGACAAGGAACGTCGGCGCGATCCAGTCGATGTAGTTCTCGAACTTGCGCCCGTTGATGTCGGCTGGAAAATTCATTTCGACCGGGAAGGGCTTCACCGGCGCGACCGGCGTCAGCAGCACGTCAAAGCGATCGAACAGTTTGCAAAACCGGTGAAAAACCTCGACGCGCCCGCGTTCGGCTACCGCGAGGTCGAGCGCCGTCACCTTCAGGCCCTCTTCGACATTGCGGCGCAGGTTCGCACCGAACGACGCGAGCTGAGCGAGGTTCTGGTACTGCTGCCCGATCATCCAGGCGCCGCGCCATGTCATATAGGGGTCGCGCCCGTCGGATGCGTCGAATGCGATCTCTTCGACCTCCGCGCCGGCATCGCCCAGCGCGAGCGCGGCGCGCCGGCAGACGGCGTCGACCTGCGGGTCGACCCCGATGGCCGCGATGTCCGACGTGTAGGCGACGCGCAGTCCCCTGGCGTCCTTGGCGTTCTCGACCGCCGCCAGCGCGCTTCTCCACGGCGGCGCCGCCGAGATCGGCGACAGCCGGCTCAAGCCGACCATGCAGTCGAGCATCAGCGCCACATCCTCGGCGGTGCGGCACAAGGGCCCGTTCACCTGGCCGAGGTCCCAGGCGAGCGGCGCAGGATAATTCGGAATCAATCCGGGGGTCGGCCGGATGCCGACGATGCCGCAGAACGCCGCCGGGAGGCGAACGGAGCCGCCGAAATCGGTGCCCTGGGCGATCGGCACCATGCCGGTCGCGACCGCGACCGCCGAGCCGCCCGACGATCCCGCCGGGCTGAGCGCCGGATTCCACGGATTGCGCGTGGCGCCGAACAGTTCACTCACGGTGTTGGCGCCGGCAGCGAATTCCGGCGTGTTCGTCTTTGCGAGCACGATCGCGCCCGCCGCCTTCAGGCGGCGGACCACCTCAGCGTCTTCGTCCGGCACGAAATCCTTGAACAACGGCGACGCAAAGGTCGTTCGGATGCCCGCCGTAGGCGTCACATCCTTGATTGCCACGGGAAGCCCGTGCAACGGCCCAAGAGGCTCGCCTTTGCGGACCATCGCCTCCGCCGTCCGGGCGGCCTCCCTCGCCTTCTCGGCCGCCAAGGTGACGATGGCGTTCAGTGCCGGGTTGAACCTTTCGATCGCCGCGAGATGGGCGTCGAGCAGCTCGACCGGGCTGAGCTCGCCCGCGCGGATGAGCCTCGCAAGCTCGCGCGCCGATCTCCGCGTCAGGGCGATGCCGGTCATGGGAAGCGTCGGGCTATTTGCCCGACCAGTGGACGAAGCGGCGCTCGATCAGCAGGAAGAACAAGTTGAGCCCGTAGCCGAGGGCGCCGGCGGCGAAGATCGCCGCATACATCCGCGGCATGTCGAACAATTGCTGCGCCTCGAACACGCTATGGCCAAGGCCGTCCTGCGAGCCAATGAACATTTCGGCGACGACAATGATGACCAAGGCAAGCGACACGCCGTTGCGCAGCCCGACGAAGGTCTGCGGCAGGGATTCCAAGAGCATCACATCGAAGAGGACTCGCAGCTTCGATGCGCGCATCAACTTGGCGGCGAGAAGCCTGGTCTTGCGCGCATTCATCACGCCATAGGCGACGTTGAACAGGATCACGAGAACGGCGCCGAACGCGGCGACGGAAATTTTCGTTTCGTCGCCGACGCCAAACAGCACCAGGAACAGCGGAAACATCGCTGACGCCGGCGTCGAGCGGAAGAAGT
>Ga0137390_10003231_pt1 | contig 13253 bp, 8 predicted proteins | sample 15con2h24AmetaG_FD_104937 | JGI IMG/M metagenome (GOLD analysis project Ga0137390, IMG submission 104937) | Vadose zone soil microbial communities from Angelo Coast Range Reserve, California, USA - 15con2h2.4A metaG | ecosystem: Environmental > Terrestrial > Soil > Vadose zone > Saprolite... | reverse complement strand
CGTCTTCGATCCGCACGCCGCCCCAACCGGGAAGGTAGACGCCGGGCTCGATGGTAAAGACCATGCCGGCCTGAAGCACCGCCTCGGAGTTTTGCCGGACCGCTGGCCCCTCGTGGATTTGTAGGCCCAAGCCGTGACCCAGGCCATGCCCAAAAAATTGGCCGAAGCCCGCTCCTTCGATAACGGCCCGAGCCTCGGCATCCACGTCTCGCGCTCGCACGCCCGGACGAATCGCCGCCAGCGCTCTCTGCTGCGCTTGCAAGACCACCCCGTAAACCTGCTCCAGTTTCGGCGATATCCTATGGCCGGCGAAAACTCGCGTCAAGTCGCAGTTGTAGAAGCGGCCCACGGCGCCCCAGTCCACCAAGAGCATTTCCGCATCGCCGACCAGCCGCGAAGTCGGCGGCGCATGCGGCAGGGCGGCCCGCTCGCCCGCCGCTATAATGCTGGCAAAGCTCGTGCATCGACCACCGGCCCGGCGAACGTACCATTCCATGTCGTCGCTCAAATCCTTTTCGCAGTCGGTCAGCCGCAGCATGGCCCGAAACATGGCAAATGCCCGCTCGGCGATGACGATGGCCTCGCGGATTTGAGCCACCTCGCCGTCATCCTTCACTTGCCTCAATGATTCGACCCGATCCCGGCCGGGCTTCCATTCGATTCGCGGAATGAGGCTGCAAAGCGTCTCCAAATCCGAAATCGTCGCGTACCCGCTTTCGATTCCAACCCGGTGACATCCCAGCTTGTCCATCACTTGGGCGGCGGCGTTTTGAATGAACTGGTTGTGGGGTCGAATGTGAACTTCCAACCCCGGGCATTCCTCGCCGATCTGCTCGGCATAGCGCGCGTCGCTTACTAGAACAGCTCGGGCCTGGCCCACGATCAAATAGCTGCTGTCGCCGCTGAAACCCGTGAGATACGTGACGTTGATAGGGTTGATGATGAGGAAAGCGTCGGCTCCTTCCGTTTCCAAAAGCCGACTCAAGTTTTCGCGGCGGCGGGCAAAATAATCCATGATCGATTTGGTTGTCAATTTTCAAATGGATCGGAGGGGCAGGATTAGTCGGGTGCGTACCGCGCTAGGCCCGCCACGCCATCGAAGTCGCTGTCCTCGCTGGCGAGATTGGTAAGGCCGTTCGCCTGCATCACGGCCACGATGAGCGCGTCGTTACTTAGGACCCCTGTTTGCTGGCTGATCGTTGCGCCCGTGAGCACCAAGGCCGGCGGAATAGACAAGACCTGGATCTTGGAGTTCAGAACAGTCTGCACCGCCTGACGAAAAGCGCTGAGTTTCTGTACTTGCCCGGGGTGCTTCTTAAGCCGGTATGCGATACCCGCGAACGGCCAAACGAAAAGAGCGCTAGCTTCTATGGTCATTAAGCGGTGCGCGACCTCCGTCAGAATATGAGTCGATGTAAAGCCATGAATGTCTTGTTTATCGATTCGCTGAATGAGTTGGCTACAGGACGGACCAAAAGTCGGATCAGGTGCAAAATGGTAGACAAAGCAATTCGCATCGAGGAAGATCGATTCCCCGTTCGCCAGGTTCGCGAATGTCATGGACCCTCCTGCGGATCGAGCTCCGGGTCCAGCGCGAATCGCTGGAGGGTGGCATGGTCGCCCTTCCAGCCGATAATTCCGTACGCTTGCATAATCGGACTCGGATCGGTTTCAACGGTCACGCGGACTATTTCCCGCTCTTTGAAGGGCAGTGGCTCGCTTAGCTTGAGAGTACCGTTTTCGTAAATAGCTTCCACGGTAAGTGTCATGGCTCAATCCTCTAGGAAAGCGAATTACTTGCGCACTCTTAATTTTACCGGATGTCGTGGAGTTAAGAAAGTCCGTTGCTCCGTGAAGGCCAAAACCGGGGCTTGGTCGTACAACGGTCAATGAATCAACCATGAATTAATCCCTGGGATCACCAGGAATTTGTCAATGGACCCACACTCGACCGCCAAACCCGGCCCGGAAAAACCAAAAGAGGAGCCTCCTCTCTTAGAGCCCCCTCCCGTTCCCGGACCGCCGCCATTGGCCGAAAAAATCCTTCGCGCCACCCAGGAACCGGAAGTTATTGCCGGCCTTTCGGTCACCAAGATCGACACGCCCGGCGACGAAAATCAAGAAACCGACATCTGGTGGGGTGCTTATGCCGGCCGAACGATGATGCCCAGCTTTGTTGTCTGCGCCTTCTTGACTGGCTTGCTCGTCTGGGGCGTGTGGATGTTTTGGCCCAAGAACGAAAACAGGCCGTACCTCGAACGATATACGACCTACATCCTAGTCGGTGCCGTTTGGATCTTTCAGCTGATTCGATGGGGCTATCGCATCGTGGCGATCAACTATCGGCTCACGACCCGACGGCTGTTTTGTCAGCGGGGCTTCCAGACGGCCGCCACCACGGCCATCGACCTGGCCGCCATTGCCACGGTCCGGATCGAGCGCGCCACCTTGGAGAATCATCTTAAAGTGGGCCGACTTCGCATCGTTTCCGTCGACAACGCTCCATGCCCAATGCTGCTGGAAGGCGTCTACAACCCCGACCAAATCGCCGCCCTCATCATGAGCCAGGTTCAGCAAGCTCGGCAAAAAATTCACTAAAGTTCCCAGTTTACCGCGACCGCTGGGCTTGTTCTGTAGGACCGGACTCAGTATATCTGCCGGTCGCAATAAGGCGGTTCGGGAGGTTAGGGACCCATTGGGCGGGAGGAAATCATGCGGTTAGAGACGGAAATTCGAAATCCGAAACATGAAATCCCAAGCAAGAAAACCGATAATGGTCGCACCCTTTTCGGGTTTCGGATTTTGGATTTCGGATTTTACTCGAATTGGCGGCCGTTGGCCTTGTGCTTGGCGTTCTTGGGCTTGGCGGCCAGCGCGTATTATTTGGGGCGATGCACTTCGCTGCCGGCGGCCGCCGGCGCCACCCCGAGACCAGATCCCGTTCCCACCCGAACCTCGGGCATAAAAGAGAACTCGCCTTCAAAGGAAGGGGATTATTCACGCCAGGTCGTCGCCTATATCTATGGCAGTATCCCCATCACGCGCGAAGACTTGGGGGAGTATTTAATTGCCCGCCAGGGCGCCGAGCGGCTCGAGCTGATGGTCAATCGCCGCATCATCGACCTGGCCTGCCAGAAAAAGGGCATCGTCATCACCGACGATGAAGTCGAGGCCGCCCTGGCCGAAGATATCAAGTCCATGAACGTTTCGAGTGTCAAGGACTTTGTCAACGGCGTCTTGAAGCGGTATCAAAAAACCTTGTACGAATGGAAGGAAGACGTGATTCGCCCGAAGTTGGCCTTGGCCAAGCTGTGCCGCGATCAGGTGAAGGTCACCGAAGAGGAGCTTCGCAACGCCTTCGAGGCCCATCATGGAGAAAAAGTGGAATGCCAGATGATCATGTGGCCGACTTCGGAAAAAAATCACGTCTTTAACGAGTTTTACGCTAAGATTCGCGATAATGAAAAGGAGTTTGATCTGGCTGCCACAAGGCAAGCCAGCTCGCTCTTGGCCTCGAAAGGGGGCCACGTCGAACCCTTCGGTCGACACACGACGGGCAACGAAGAAATGGAAAATGAGGCCTTCAAACTTGATCCTGGCCAGATCAGCCGCGTGATTGAAACTCCCCAGGGCTTGGTGGTGCTCAAGTGCCTCAAACATATTCCCGCTCAGACCGGCGTCACCCTGGACGCCCAGGAGCGGGCCAAGCTGGAGAAAGATATCATCGACCGGAAAGTGACGCAGGTGGAGATTCCCAAGATGTTCAAGCAACTGCGTGATCAGGCCAGCCCCCAGCTTTTCCTGGGCAAGAAAGTGGAAACTGAAGCGGACCTGCTGAAACAAGCGCGGGAGGCCCTGTCTTCCGATTCCACCAGCGGGCTTCCGAAACACTCGCCGCAGGGAAACTAGCGCCGTTTCTAGTTCATCAGTTTCCCGCGTCGGCGAGCGGGGTTGCGTCAGCGCCCCGAGTTCGTGCGGTGCTTACATAACCGGGCTCGCCTGGGCGCGAAACACATACGGATAGACCTGCTTCCCACTCACTGGTTTTCTTTAAAATCGAGGCGATAGACGGCCACGCTGCCGTCGCTGGAGCCGGTGGCTAAGTATCGGCCGTCGAAAGTGAGAGCGACGCTCGAAACCATTGGCGCGGCCGGCATGGTCCATTTGCGGATCCGTTCATATTTCACGGCATCCCAGAGAATCGCCTGGCCCTGACTGCCCACTGAAACCAATTGGTGACCATCCGGGGTGAAGAGCACGAGTCGAACCACACCGGGATGTTCTTTCAACTTAATCATGGAACGCTCGCCCGATTGCCGGCCTCCCAGGTCCCACAAGCGAACCACTTGATCGAGGCTTCCGGAGGCGAGCGTCTGACCGTCGGGAGAAAACGAGACGGACAAAACGTGTCCCATCGGTCCGCGCAACACTGCCAGCTCGTCCGTCCAAATTCGACCGACGCTCCACAACCGAATCGTTTCATCCTGCCCGGCACTGGCCACCACCCGCGAATCGGGGGAAATCGCCAGGGTCTTGATCGTGTCGCTATGGCCTTTCAAAGTGGCCCGCTCCTCCGCGCCTTTTGCGGTGATGTCCCAGAGCCGAACGAGGCGGTCGGTGCCAGCGGAAGCTAGTAGCCGCCCGTCCGGGGAAAACGTTAGGGCTTCTACTGGGGCCGAGTGCCCGCGAAGGGCGGCCACGGGCTCCGGTTCTTCTCCTTTCACGTCCCAAAGAAAGATGAGCCCGTCCAAAGAGCCGGACCCAGTAGCCAAATATCGGCCATCCGGCGAAAACGCCAGGGAATGCACTCCCGTCTGGTGGACCTGAGGCAAGACCATTTCCATGGGCCGTGATTTGGAAAAGTTCCTCAAATGCACCGAGCTATCGACCCCCCCGGAGGCTAAGGTGTTGCGATCGGGGCTAAAGGCGACCGCCATGACCCAGCCGCGATGGCCCTTTGGCCCCTTGAAGACTCTCAGTTTTTTTGCTTCATCGGAATCGTGCGGGGCAGCGGCGGCGGGGGGAGGAGTTTGGGCGGGGAGGCTTGGCGGCGTGACGGGGGCGGTCGGTTGGATTAACGTGGCTCCCTGGGATGGCGCCGGTGCTGATGTGGAAGGCGCCTCGCTGAGCGGGACGCCGGCCACATCCACAATCGCGGTCATCGTCGGCCGGTCGCCGATGACGGTGGGCGGTTTGGTCAAAACCGGCGCCGTTCCGGTCACTCCCAGGGCCGCCAAGGCTTCCGCCACGTCCGCCGGTTCTTGAAATCGGTGATCCGGCGATTTGGCCATCAGCTTACGAATTACTACCACCACGCCGGGAGGCACATCCGGCCGTTGCTCCTCCAGCGGCTGGGGATCGTCCAATTGATGCATTAACAATTTTTCGACGGCGCTGCCCTCGGGGAAAGGCGGCCGACCGGTGAGCAGGAAGTAAAAGGTCGCACCCAAGCTATAGAGATCGGAGCGGATATCGGCCAAGTGGGAGTTGCGCGCCTGCTCGGGGGCGATGTAATCAGGCGTGCCGACCACCGAGCCTTCATGCGTAAGCGAGCTGAGAACCGGGTCATCCTCCGACCTTTCGGTCAGCCGGGCCAGTCCCATATCCAAGATTTTCACGAGGGCCTTGGGGGACATCCAGAATGGAGCGCTTTCCGGCGGATGAGTCGTTTCGGATTGCATTCCGGTGTCTTTATCCGCATGACTGGCAGGAGGCGCCGGCCGGCGGCTGAAAGCGAGGCTCTCTCTTCCGATTCGAGGTGTGGTCACCAAAAGATTGGAAGGCTTGATGTCGCGATGGACGAGGCCCCTGACAAAAGCATGCTGCAAGCCCTGAGCGGCTTGACTAATAAAATTGCACGCCTGGGCGACCGGCAACGGACCTGTTTCCTTCACCAGCTTGGCGAGGTCAGTGCCATCGACATATTCCATCGCAATGAAATGGACGTTATTCACCTTGTCGGCGTCGTAGATGATGACGATGTTGGGGTGTTGAAGTGTAGCGGCCGACCGCGCTTCGCGCTCAAATCGCTTGATGGCTTCCGGGTTTTGCAGCAGCCGTTCGGGTCGAATGATCTTGAGCGCGACCAGCCGATTGAGCCGTTGGTGGCGGGCCTTGAAGACTTGGCCCATGCCGCCTTCACCCACGAGCTCCAAAAGGCGATATGACCCCAGGGTGAGATCCTGGGAACGTCCGTGCAAGAGACGATCTACCTGATATTCGGTCAGCCAGCCGCGCTGGACCAAGAGAGGGGCTAAGGTGCTGGCATCCTCGCAACCGGCAGCCAAATCCCGGACGGTCTCCTCGACCTGCTCCGGCTCCAACAGCTGGCTGTCGCGCAGCACGGTAAGAAACGCGGGGATTGAGGGGGTCGTCATGCAAAAAACCAACCGAATCGGGTCCGGGACCTGGGCTGCCGTATATAGGTATTCAATTTTAGCTTGTGCGGAAAAGTGAGGCAATCGGCAAAGTTTATTTGGCGTTTCCGCTCTCAACCATAATAATGAGCGTGCAGGTCCCGCGAACAACTGACTCCATCCATTCTTGGAGGCGAATCATGGCAGAACTTCGTCGATGTCTGTTTTCCTTGACTTTCATCCTGCCCGTTGCTTGCCCTCTGCGCGCGGACGATTCCGGGGCAGCCCAAGCGGTCATAACCAAAGCGATCAAGGCCATTGGTCCAGAAGAAAAGATTGCCAAGCTCAAGGCCGTTACCATCAAGTTCAAGGGCAAAGTTCAGCTGATGGGGGCGGAGGCCCCCTTTGCCGGCGACATCGCTTCCCAAGGCGCTGACCAGACCAAGGTTCAGATCGATCTGGATGATAACGGGCAGAAATTCTCCGTGACTACCATTCTGAATCGCGACAAGGGGTGGAACAAGATCGGCGATATGCTCAAGGAAATGACCGAGGACGAATTGAAAGAGGCCCAAGAAGGCGCCTACGAAAACTGGGTGGCGAGCTTAGTGCCGCTAAAAGACAAGGCATACACGCTTTCTTCGCTGGGTGAGGGGAAAGTCGATGACCGGCCAACTTTAGGCGTGCGAGTTTCCAGCAAGGGGCACCGCGATGTTAACCTTCATTTTGATAAAGATACCGGGATGCTGCTGAAAAGCGAAATGCGCGTCAAAGACGAGGACACCGGGATGGAAGTCAATCAGGAATCCTTTTACAGCGATTACAAGGAAATCGGCGGACTTAAGGAGGCGATGAAGTTTGTCATCAAGAAGGACGGGAAACCTTTCTTGGAGGCCGAGGTCGAAGAAGTCAAACGCCTGGAGAAGATCGACGATTCGACCTTCGCGAAACCGTAGCAGGACAGAGCATTTCTTTGAGTTAGCTGCTGAGCGGGGGGCGTGAGCCCCCTGAGCCGAAATGATTTTCGAAGGGACGCTTAGCTCAGGGGGCTTACGCCCCCCGCTCAAGAATTCATCCTCATTTCTTCTCTGAAATGATCCGGGGCAGAGCGCTCATGACCTCCTTGATCTTGTCATCGTTCAACTCGTCTTTGCGGAAAGCGAAATTGGCGACGACTTTCTGTTTGACAAACATCAGCACGGTGACGTCGGCGTCCTTGGTGAGTCGATAGCTGGGCGGCCCCTGCGGGTCTTCAAAGATGCCTAACGGCACGCTGCGGATGGCGTATTTCTGGCTCCACTCCACCACCTTCGGGTCCAGGGCTAATTGGTCCGCGCTGAGAAAGGTCACCCAGGCGCGGAGCTCATCCTTCTTATGGTCGGCCACGGCCTTATCGAGCTGAGCGACCATCTTGCCAAGCGGGTCGGTCAAGGCCCGGGCGAAAATGAGAACGGCCGGCTTGTCTCCGGTTTCGCAGACATAGCAGAATGATTGGCCGCGCTCGGGACCGGTGGCGATGAGAGCGGCATACGGGCCACAGCGCTGGCCGCTTTGCGGCCCAGAAGTACACGGCTCTTCGGATGAAGAAGCACCACAAAGACACAAAGAAAAGGAAACTAGAAGCATCAAGGGTGTTCGATTCATTGATTCACCTCTGATTTCTTGATTGTATTTTGAGTCTTCTCATCTTGCCTTTCTGCTCTTTGTGTCTTCGTGGTGATTTCTCTTCGCAGCGCCACCAGCTCGGCATCAAGGCTGCGAACCTCGGCCCTTCGCCAGGCTCGGTGAGCCAACTCGGCATAGCGCTGGGCCTCTTCCGATCGGCTCTGGCGCTCGCAGAGCACTTGCAAGCCTAACGCCCCGCGCACGCTGCCCGGGTCGTGAGCCAGGGCCTCCAGGAAAGCTTCCTCGGCCACATCCATTTTGCCTCCTTGCAAGGCCATCGTTCCCCAAATCTCCATGAAATAAGCGCCATTGCCCCAGGAGTGATGCGAATAGTCTTTCTTGGATCGGTCCACCGCTTTGGCAAGGAGATCGAGTCCTTGATCGAAGGCGCCGGTCATGCCCATGAGCTGGCCTTGCGTCTCCCAGAGGCGGTACTCCAGTTGGCGGTTGTTCTTATCCTGTTGGATAGCTTGTTGAAGCACTTCGACTTCAGGGACCGCGCGGGCCGGCTCCCCTTTGGTCAGGTACAAGCGGGCCGCCAAGTAGGCCGCCGTCGTTTTGTCCGTCTTCCGATATTCCTGAACGATCTTCTCAGCGTCGGTCCAATCCCGCTCGCACAAGGCCATTCGGAACCACGGGATCCAATAATGAAATCCATAACCCTCGACTTCTTTTCGCAACTCGTGAGCCTCGCGGAATCGGCCGTCATGGACCAGGGAAAGCGTCAAGACTTCCAAGTGGTGAGAGAATTGGTGATCGTCCGATGGCTTGACGTTCATGTCCTTGTGATAGGCCCGTTCCATTTCGATGGCGTGGGCCGACCGGTCGCTGGTCTTGTCCCAGCGGCCCAGGCGGGTAGCGAGATGGGCTTGCATGTGGAACGGATGCGGGATGCCGGGACTCGACTTGATGTAGTTCTCGGCATAAATCCAGCCCAAGGCCGGCCGGTGAATGTTCTCATAATGATGCAAGAGCTCATGGTTGGCGGCGGGATGCATGGGGTCGATGCGAATCATCGCCTTATAAAATAGGGCCGAGGCCGTGGTCCCGCCGAAAAGGTTCTGCCCGCCGCCCAATTGCGCTCGATAGAACCAAGCTTCAAGGTCGCCGTCAAAAAGGGAGATCATCGTGTCAAGGGTCTCGGTGGCGGCCTTCTTGTGGGCCTCCGCGTTGCCGCCGGAATAGGGCGCCAATCCCTCTTCCTGCATGCGCGCTTGAATGAGAAGCTGTTCGCGATGGCTAGCGCGGTCGCGGAGGTCATAGGCTTTTTGCAAAGCCTTCTTAGCGGCCTCATGGAGCGATTGTTTGGCCGGAACCCCCCAGGCCCACCTATCCAATGCTCGACTCAAGCCCCACCACGCCAGAGCACAGTCGGGATCTTTTTGAACCGCTGTTTCGAACGAGCGAGACGACTCCATCCATACGTAGGAATAGAGATAGCCCAGTCCTTGATCGAAAAAGGCTTGGCAGTCCGGCGAAGAAGTACTGATGCGATAATGAACCGAACAGAGGTTTGGAATGAGCTTCGCCGGCGACAAACCGGTCCGCGGCATCTTGCTGGCCTTGGATTCCGACGAAGGACCGGCCGGGGGAATTGGATTTTGCGGCGGGGTGGTTGTCGCGGGAGGATTCGGAATTTTAACAGGCGGCTCTTGAGCGGCAACGAGAACGAGCGCGACTAAAACCGCCGCCCAACGACCGGACCGGTGAGGGAAACTCATGGCGCGAATTCCTCTTAAAAGAACGCTGCTATTGTAATTCATTGTCGGGGGACAGGGGGTGGATTTCCAGTTGAAATCCGCTTTCGCCGGCGACAGGCGATTGACAGCCAGGCTACTAACAGATTATATTGTTAGTACGAATCACAAACTGCGCGCTCTCTTCCCCCTCATCATTTCCCGTTCCGGGAAGGGAGCTAAGGGTATGAAACCTCCTTGACCCGTTTCGCGGGTTGGGGAGAGAGGCGGATATGAGCGGCAATGGATTGCTTTATTCCCCTGAGGGGCGGGCCCGCAACCCGCTAATGCCTCATCATGGCAGACTTGCACAATGGTCCTCACGGACCAACCGAATCCAAGGAAGGGCCGTCGCTGCCTCCCGCGACTCCGGAGAGCGTCGCGACTTCTATTTTCAGGCCGACACATCCGGTTTCCGACGACGCACCCACGATCATTAGCCGGGCCAAGCCTCAGTCCGTTCACGCGGAAGACCTTCTCAAAAGCGATCTGCGTGGACGCCGCCTCGGTCATTTCGAATTGCTGGAACCGATCGGCGCGGGCGGGATGGCGGCGGTCCTCCGCGCTCGCGACACGCAGCTCGATCGCACCGTGGCCCTGAAAATCCTGCCTCCCGAAATGGCGTCCAATCCGGAGAACATCTTGCGCTTTCATCAAGAAGCGCGGGCGGCTGCCAAGCTCGATCATGAAAACATCGCCCGCGTTTTCTTCTGCGGGGAGGATCAAGGGCTGCACTTTATTTCTTTTGAGTTTGTCGAGGGAGAGACTCTGCGGGCTCATATCCAGAGTCATGGCCGGTTGTCGGTGCCCGATGCCGTAAATTACCTGGCGCAAATTGCCGGCGGTCTGGCCCATGCCGCCGAGCGCGGCGTCGTCCATCGGGACATTAAACCTTCGAACATCATTATCACGCCCGACGGCCGAGCGAAGCTCGTGGACATGGGTCTGGCCCGAAGCGTGGAGCCGCAAGCGGACATCGCCTTGACGCAGTCGGGCGTGACGCTGGGAAGCTTTGATTACATATCGCCGGAGCAAGCCCTGGAGCCGCGCGAAGCCGACTCCCGCAGCGATATTTACTCCCTCGGCTGCACTTTTTATCACGCGCTTACCGGTCAGACGCCGGTGCCGGATGGCACGGCCGCGAAAAAGCTGCACCACCATCAAAGCGTCGAGCCGATCGACCCGCGGCAGCTCAATCCCGAGATTCCAGACGAATTGGCCGGCATCCTGTCTCGCATGATGGCCAAGGATCCGAAGGATCGGTATCAGCGGCCCGAAGAACTGGTGCACCATCTTTTGCACCCGGGATCCAATTTCAGCGCGTCCGCTTCGGATTCATCGGGGAGCGCTCGGAAGACGCCGCGGCCGTTCAACGATAAATCCGCTGGGGCGGTGAAACCCGCCCGGCGGCGAAATCGGCTCTCTTGGGCCGTGGGAGCCGCGGCTGCCGTTCTGCTAACTGCCTTCTCGGTTTACGGAATCCTGACCCGCGTGCATGGACCATTTCAATTGGCCGCGTGGAATGGTTCCCATCGAAATGGCACGGGCGAATCGCGTGAGCCGAATTCACCGGACAATCCGGACAGAGAAATCAAGACTTCCGCGAAGGTTGTTCCCCAAGTGGTCCACACCTTAGGAGAATTCGCGGCCGCCCTAGAGAGCAGGCAGTCCCAGATCGATATCCGGCTGGCCACCGATCTCTTTGATTTGAACCAGGATCCGGACCGCACGCCTGGATTAGTTTTTGCCGGCGACGGCTGCCAACTCACGATTGAACCCACCGAGGGTTTGCCTCACCGCCCCGTGATTAAGCTAACAGCCAATGCCGACTTTCCGGCCGATTCGCTGTGGTCGGCCCTAACGATTCGGGCCGGTCATGTTACTCTTCGCCATCTGCGCTTTGAAGTGGATACGGCCGAGGCCCCCCGCATTCAAATGTCCGCCGTCAAACTTCAAGAAGCGGGCGATCTTACAATAGAGGATTGCGAATTCGAGCAGGTAAGCGCGTCCGGCACGGGCCGGCTCAGTTCCATCCTGGTCGAAGGGCCTGGCGGCGACGACTCCTCGTCCACATTAGTGATGCAAAAGTGCTATTTCGCCGCTCGGGACCGAAGCGGTGCCCTGAACCCTACGCCGGGCCAAGATGCCCTTACTTTGGACGGAGCGGCCTGGCTCCGGGTTACCAATTGTGCTTTTGGTCCTCATGCCGCCTTGATTCATTTCTTGAAGGGCAAATCGCAATCACGCATTCGCTATGTATCCTCTCTTATGACGGAAGGAGCAGTCTTCTTGGTAGAGCAGGGAGCCAAGGCGGATATTCCCATGGATGAGTCGCTCATTTCTTGTCCCAACAATCATCCGACGAGGCCTGCCGCGGCCCTGATCAGCCAAAAGGGCGGAGTTCCAGAAGATGTCAATTTCGTGGGCCAAGGAAATTGTTATCACGACCTTGACGATTTCTGGCTCATCGATGGGCTATCGCAAAGAACCAAGAATTGGCCTCGAGAAGATCAGGTTTTGGCCGTCAGCCCGTGGCTCGATAAAGACCCCTTGGGCCAGTTGAGAGATGGCCACCCGAAGCTGGCGTTTCAGGCCAATCTCAAACTGCCGCAGCTGCGTTTTTTTGATCCATTTGTAGGCGTGCAGGTCTGCGCCTGGGGGCCGGTCTATCCGACTCCTTCATCGGAAGACAAGAAATCCGAATTGCCCACCACTTTAATTGTCGATCCTACGGTCATCAATGCCGGCGGCGGAGTTTACCCCCGGCTGGGGAGCGCCATCGAAGACGCCAAGCCCGGCGACACCATTCTTCTCAAGCATGGCCGGGACCGATTAATCAAGATCGATATGATTCGGTTGGAAAAACCGGACATCGATTTGACCATCAAACCATTCGAGGGCTATCACCCGATTTTGACTCTGGGCCAGTCGCCCGAAGCGGAAACCGGGATGTTTCGATTACACGACGGAAAGCTCAAGTTGAAGGATCTGGAGTTTTTGCTGACGAGCGATGCGACCGATTATCAAAGCCGGGCGGTGGTGTCCGTGGTGGGCGACGGGGAATGCCTGATCAGCAACTGCGTCGTGACCTTGAACAAGGGCGATGGTTTCCCGGACCGGGATTTCGCTTTACTCACGCTTCTCGATACGGCCAACGTCATGAAGATGGAGCCGCAGGCCGCCCCTCGCAACCCGGATATCCACGTGGAGAACTGTTTCATTCGCGGCAAGGGAGAGGTGGTGGCGGTTCGGTCCAGCCGGCCGTTTCGGCTTCAGGCCGACAAATCGCTCGTGGCCTTAGACGGCAATTTCTTGGCGGTTAAAGGATCTTCCCGCGAAGTTCCCGTCCAGCCTGCCTCTTCGATAAGTCTAAACCGGGTCACGACCTATTTGACGCAGCATCTGGTTTGGCTGAAGGCCACTGAACAATTTGCCAAGAACAATAAAGGACTGGTGCCCACACAGGTGGCTTCGGCGACGGAGTGCCTGTTCGCGG
>Ga0137390_10003228_pt1 | contig 13259 bp, 12 predicted proteins | sample 15con2h24AmetaG_FD_104937 | JGI IMG/M metagenome (GOLD analysis project Ga0137390, IMG submission 104937) | Vadose zone soil microbial communities from Angelo Coast Range Reserve, California, USA - 15con2h2.4A metaG | ecosystem: Environmental > Terrestrial > Soil > Vadose zone > Saprolite... | reverse complement strand
TCATCCTCCTCCCGCCTGATCCTATCGCGCGATGGATGAACGGGTCAAGTAGGCGAGTCTGCGAGGGAATTCTGTTCGAAGATTCCTCGCGCAATAGATCACGCCTCGAGGCAAGAGCGTGCCTGGAGGGACTCGAACCCCCAACCTTCTGATCCGAAGTCAGAAGCTCTATCCAATTGAGCTACAGGCACAGGAAATTTGCGAATAGCGATTGCCGATTTGCGATTGATCTGTAGTGGAATCAGCGGCTGATGTCGACCGCGATCAGGTTGCAGCAGGATCGGAAAATTCTAGACTCTCGTGCGCGTGCTCGAAATGAACGCGCTCGAGCATGCCGCCACGCAAAGACCCGACGCCTAACGAATACGAAACGCCGCGTGGACAAAGGCCAGCGGTTGCTTCGCCGATCATTCCGTCGCCGCGAGCGCACGATCCCTACGCGGCGTTTCGATCGCGCGGTTTTAGCTACTTCACGGCTGGTAATCTGCTCTCGATCATGGGCCGGCAAATGCTCGCGGTCGCGGTCGAATGGGAAATCTACGCGCGCACGCATTCGGCGACTGCGCTTGGTCTCGTTGGCTTGGTCTTTGCGATCCCAGTAGTCACGCTTTCATTACCCGCCGGTCATTTGGCTGATCGATTCAGTCGCAAACGGATCATTCAAATATCGCAGGTGCTCAGCGCGATCGCTTCCGCGGCACTCGCGCTCGTATCTTGGAAACACCTCGTCATCCCTCAACTGTCGATCTTACGGCAGGCGAATGGTACACTGGCTGCGATTGCTTCGATCTTCGAGCGCCATCATCCTGCGTTTCATTTCGATGATGCTTCTGTTCCGCTGATTTATCTTCTGCTCTTCATCGCGGCAACGGTACGAACATTCGGGTGGGCGGCGCGCAGCTCATTTTTTCCGACACTTGTCTCGCGCGATGCGTTCGCGAACGCGGTCACCTGGAACAACAGCGTCTTTCAAATTGGTTCCGTGGTCGGTCCGGCAGTGAGCGGTTTGCTGGTTGCGCGCATCGGTTTTCCGGTCGTTTACATGATTGATGCGCTTTGCGGTGTCGCGTTCTTCCTGCTCGTTCTGCCGATTCGGCGGAGTACGCAAACCCGCAATCGCGCGGAGCAAACCACGTGGCGGAGTGTGGTCGCCGGGATGCGCTTTGTCTTTAGCAAGCACGTTATTCTCGCAACTATCACCCTTGATCTGTTTGCGGTGTTGCTCGGCGGAGCGACCGCGCTGCTGCCGATTTTTGCGGATCAAATTTTACATGTTGGGCCAGTCGGCCTTGGCTGGATGCGCGCGTCGCCTGCGGTCGGCGCATTTGTCATGGCGCTGGTGGTCGCATATCTCCGGCCGATGCGACACGCCGGCAGATCGCTGCTTTGGTGTGTTACTGGTTTCGGGATCGCGACAATCATTTTCGGTCTGTCGAAAATGTTCTGGCTCTCGTTAGGCATGCTCTTTCTGGCCGGTGCCTTCGACAGCGTGAGCGTGATCATTCGCGGCTCGATTGTGCAACTGGTCACGCCAGACGAAATGCGCGGCCGCGTTTCGGCGGTGAACAATATCTTTATCGGAACATCGAACGAGTTCGGCGCCCTCGAGTCGGGATTGACCGCTGCCCTTTTCGGTCCGGTTGTTTCCGTGGTCGGTGGAGGAATCGGAACGATCCTCGTTGTGCTTGGCGTTGCTCGGCTCTGGCCGGAGACGCGCAAGATTGGAGCGCTGGACAAAACTTTGCGCTAGAATTTACGCGAAATGAAAATTGCCGCTGCCCAGATTGCGTGTTCGCTCGGAGATCTCGCGGCAAACCTGCAGAAGATTCGCGATTTTTCTTCACGCGCGAAAAACGACGGCGCGGAGCTCGTTGTCTTTCCAGAGATGGTCGATACCGGCTACTCGATGGCCGTGATTCGAGAGCACGCTAATTCCTGGAATGAGGGCGCAGTTCCCGAACTGAAAGAGATCTCGAAGAATTTTTCGATCGGAATTATCTGCGGGGTTTCGGAACGCGATGGCGCGTGCATCTACAACTCGCTAATCTTCGTGAATGCGAACGGTGAAATCCTCGCCAGATATCGCAAGACACACCTTTTCGCGCCCGCTCCGATCGAAGAACATAAAAACTTCACCTCTGGAAACGAGCTGACGAGCGTTTGCATGGCCGATTTCCGCATGGGATTGACCATCTGCTACGACCTTCGCTTTCCCGAAATGTATCGCGCGCTCGCAGTCAAAAATAACGCAAACGTTTTCGTGATTTCCTCAGCTTGGCCGTTTCCGCGAGTGGAACATTTGCGCACCCTTACCTTGGCGCGCTCGATTGAAAATCAGAGCTACGTCATTCTCGCGAATCGGGTTGGAACAGATGATGGCGTCACGTTCTGCGGGTCGTCCGCGATTGTTGATCCGTACGGAGTGGTTATCGCGTCAGCATCGGCGGATCGCGAAGAACTCTTGCAGGCAGAGTTATCCGAAGCGGTGGTCGCTTCGGTGCGGAATCAGATGCCCGTGTTCGACCATCGGCGGCGGGATCTCTACGGAAATAATTAGATGCGCTGAGACGCAGGTTCACGCTCGGGTAGGGCGCGCGTCTCGCGCGCCATGGCGGACGTCTCGTCCGCCGCAATTGATTATGCGCCGGAGGCGCTGAAATTGCTTGCTCCGCGGAACGCGGAGGAACACGGGCGAGACGCCCGCACTACCCATGGTTAAAACGCGCCGTGCAGCGAGATCGTTCCGTAGGGCGCGCCGTTGTCGTGATGAAAACGAACGTCGGTGCGGAAAAAATCGAACTCGCGATAGGCGAGATAGCCTGCTTCGGCAGTCAAGGTTAACGCAGGCGCAATTTTCCAATCAAACCCTCCGCCGGTTCGCACTTCGGTGTAGTTCAAGACCGCACGATTCAGTTCGGCTTTGCCGCGACTCGTCCCAAACCGATCGCCCATTCGGAACGTTTCATCCTTGAGCACGGCGCCGGCGTAGAGTGTGAACTGGCGTGTAAGTTCGTATTCCAACCGCGACGTCGGAAGGACCGCATTCAAGACCCACTGCGTGGCAAATTTCCACCGAATGCCGCCACCAGGGAGCACCGGATATTTGCGATTCACATCCACGCCGATGCCGAGCACGAACTGCAAATCCGGACTGTAGATGTAAGTGCCACCGATCACGAATGGCACGTCGACATCCTCCCACTCGAGGTCATCCATGCTGGCGCCGTACAAGCCGGGCTGCGCTTCGATGCGAATCAAAATCGAATCCGAAAATTGCGTATCCAATCCGAGGATGAGATTGGCAGCTTGCAGCGTATCGGGCAGCGGCGATCCATCGTTGAAGCCGAAGGAAAAACGTTCGTATCCCGCGCCCAAACGAAGAACACCAATCGAAACGCGCGGCGTGAGAACAAAACTGACGAGCGTATCACTCTCGTCAAAATCGCGTACCGTGTCGCGTCCCCGGCTGACGTCCGAATCGCCGATGTAGGTTTGCTCGATATTATATTCAGCCGAGAAAGGGAATGCGGGTCGTGGCTCCGAAGTCGGCTCCTCCGACGGCAGAACTTCCTTTCCGGAATCCCCAGCGAAGAGTGATCCGGGCAGCGCGAGTAACAAACAAGCGAGCGACCTGCCGCAATTGAGGCGCGCGAAATTGTTCATCTTCGTGAAAGCTGAAATTGGATTTTCGCCTAACGCGCGGACGTATCGCGGCGATACAGAGTCACCGCTTTGGTTATGTCTTTCATCATGGCCGATTCGGAGGCGAGGCGTTCCACGCCATGCAACGACGCCAGTGAAGGCGCTGAAACAAAATCGCCGCGCCAAACAAGCGTGGAGGGCCGGCCTTCCAGAACGATCGGCCACATCTGATAAAGCGTAAGCGTGACGTAATAACCGCCACTCGCGTAATACAAAGTGTCGGCAGCCTGATAAGTCCCGGCCGAGCCCGCCCGATTATAGGACGCGCCTAACGTGACTACGCCTTCCCCATCGACATCGAGCAACTCCCAATACAATTCCGGCTTTGCACCGGCGCCGCGGCCAATTCCAGTGGTGCCGAGGAAAGCAGAAAATTGGCGGCGAACTTTGTCCTGCTGCCGCAAAAGACCATTCAATTCTTCGTTAGGCCGAATCGCCTGTCCCGTGTGATCGTAAGGCGGTTGGGCTGCGGAGCCGCCTGAACTAAAGGCGCGGGCCCGCGCGCTGAGCACGTTCGTCCAGAACGAAACGACCGGAGCCGGCATGACACGACCTGCGCCTGCCGCCCCGGCAGCAGAAAATTTCTTCGCTTCATCCTGGCTAATTTGCAGATCGGCAGAAAGTTTTTCGGTTTTGCTCGCGAGAGCACGCACTGAAGCGTTGTCCGGCGCACTGCTCAGGCGCGAAAAATTTTCCGGAGCGGGCGAGCTGGGAATATCGGCATGCAAAAAAACTTTCAGCTCGCGATGCTGCGTCGGGTTCCATTGCCGGAGCGATTCAATTTCCTTGGTGGGCGGACGCGGCACCACGTAGCAGCTTTGCACCGAAAGAAAACGAGGCGAGGTCATGGGCGGCCCGTGGGCGGTCTTGACATCGGTTTTTGCAAGCTGCGTGAGATCGACGTTGCCAAGGGCAGAAAAGCTCGCCATCTCGGAGACGGCATCCGCCTTGGCGGTTGACACTCCCACAAGAATCGCCGCGAAGCCGGCAGCGACTAAGAGAGCAAATGAGATTGGTTTGGGCATTGTGTTTGTCGTTTCCGCTTTGAAGAATCCACATCTATTCCCATAGTGCAGCCGTTGCAAACGTTCGTGCACAGAGTCGGAATTCAGCTGCGATGAGCGACCCAGTCATAGTGCTGGATCGGCTCTCCAAGTTCTACGACAGCATCCATGCAGTCGAGAATTTGTCTCTTTCCATCGATTCAGGCGAGATCTTTGGTTTTCTCGGGGCGAACGGCGCCGGGAAAACGACAACGATGCGAATGCTCTGTGGCTTGACGCGACCAACCAGTGGAAAAGCGACCATCGCCGGCGCCGATGTCTGGAAGAAGCGGCAAATCGTGCGCACAAAATTTGGCTACGTCGCGCAACGCTTCAGTCTTTATCCGGATCTTACAGTCGAGGAAAATCTGCGCTTTTTCGGGGGCGCATGCCGGGTCCCGCGGACGGAACTCGATAAGCGCATCGGAAATCTGCTTCAGCTGACCGATCTGGAAGCGAAACGCGGAGTTCCCGCGGGTAGTCTCTCCGGCGGCATGCGCCAGTTACTCGCACTTGGCTGCGCGCTCGTGCATAACCCGCCTTTGCTTTTTCTCGATGAACCAACCTCCGGTCTCGATCCGGTGCATCGCCAGCGAATGTGGAATTTACTCTACGATCTGAGCCATAGCGGCATCACCATTTTTGTTACGACACATTACATGGACGAAGCGGAGCGGTGCACCGAGGTCGGTTTCATCGAGCGTGGCCGGCTTCTTGCGAAAGCGTCGCCCCGCGCGCTCAAGGAAAGTTTTAGTGCGAAGCTGCTTGAGATCGATGTCGATCCAGTGATGCCGGCACTCGTTAGGCTGCGCGACCAGCCGGAAATTCTTGGCGTCTCGCTGCGCAGCGGAAGCTTGCGCCTCTACGCGGCGGAACCAGAAAAGCTGGTCAGCCGGTGGCGACAACATTGGCCTTTCCCCGACCTGCGCTGGTTCGGCGAGCGCTGGGTGGATGCCGACATGGAGGATGTGTTCACCGCCTACTCGCAGGGTTACAGCGCCGTGCTCAAACCGCTAAAGGAATGAAAAGGTCCACACTGGGCGCGATTGCCAGCGTCGCTTACAAAGAGTTTCTCCATATCTATCGGGATCGGCGGGTGCTTGTCCTGCTTCTTATCCTGCCGCCGGTTTTCACTCTCGTCTTCGGCCATGCTTTCGAGATCGGCGACTTAACGAACGTGCCGGCGTTGCTCATCAATGCCGATCAGACCCCGCACACGCAGCGTTTCGTAGACCTCGCCTTAACGAGTAAAACCTTCCGCTGGCGTATGCAATCACCACAGGCCGGCGGAGAATCCGATCTGCTGGGACACGGTGTGCAAGCGGCGCTCGTTATCCCAAAGGGTTGGAGCGCAAGCCTCGTGAATGGCGACCCGAAACCGCTGCGTCTATACCTCGATGGCGCCGACACAAACACCGCCCAACAATTGGAGGGCAGGCTGCAGGAAACTCTTGGCAAATTTCAACTCAACGAGCGGCAGGAGATGATCGATGCGCTGCCCGAAGAAGTGTTCGATCTTGCGAAGAAGTTGCCGATCGAAGTGCGTAAACAGTTCGTCTCGGCGATGACGCCGTGGTCAATCGAAAACAAGGTTCTCTACAATCCGAAATCGCGCTTCATCGATTATGTCGTTCCCGGCATCATTGGATTAATCCTGCAACTTTTAACCGTGACATTGATGGCGTGCACGATCGCGCGTGAACGCGAATCGGGCACGCTTTACCAGTTAATGGTCACTTCGCTGCGGCGCAGAGAAATCGTTATCGGGAAAATTTTGCCGTATCTCGCGATTTCGGTTTTGCTCATCCTCACGATCATTCTTCTCGCTGGCTGGCATTTTCACGTCAAATTTCATCGGCACGCGGTCCTTGCCGTAATTTGTTTCCTCTTTCTGCTTTGCTCGTTAGGCCTGGGGTTGCTGATCTCTGCTTTCTCGCGCACGCAAACGCAGGCGATTCAATTTTCCGTCTTCTTCCTCCTTCCCGTCTTCGTTCTCTCGGGCGCGTTCGCACCGCTCGATCAGCTCCCGAAATTCATTCGTTATTTTGCCGAGCTTTTTCCTCTTACTCATTTTTGTCGCGCTTTTCGGCTCGTCAATTTGTACCGCGCCGGTATTTCTTACCTGGCGGTGGATCTCGCCGCGCTTTGTTTCGGCGTGTTGATCACCTTCGTCGGTGCGATGTTCCTTTTAAGACGAATCGAACAGTAAGAGCGACAATTTGAGGACGGAACAGCACGTGCGACAAAAGTTTGCCTTGAAATTGCCGTTCACGATCTGCAACGACGGCGGCCGATTTGAATCGCAGGAACGATCGTGACTTTGAGCAGTCATATGAAAGCGAAGAATGCGCGCTTTTGCCTAACGGCCGCGACGATGGTTGCGGCGCTCTGGTTGAGTGCGGTGCGCGCAGTGTCAAGCGAGCCCGAGAACTCGACCCCACAAGAAGTGTTCGATGGGATGCGCACGAGTTTCCGAACGGAGAAGGCAAAGGTAGTTCATGTGCGCTATCAGTGGCAGCTCAGTGGACCGAAGGGTGGCGAATGGTGGATCGAGGTCAATGATGGAACATTCAGAATGGGAAAGGGAAGGATTAACAATCCAAATGTCATATTCCTGGCCAGCGACAAAGACTGGGTCGCACTTTCAAACGGAACACTTGGGGGGACGTGGGCGTTCTTGACCGGGCGCTTGAAAATTCGTGGCGATAAGGGACTGGCGAAAAAACTTGGCGAGATCTTCCCTTAGAATCTCGTCTCAATGCTGGATTTTAAATAGGGTGCGCCTTCTAATCGCATATCTCTCTTCGTTAGAACTTCGCCTTTAACTCGAAGCGCACATAGGGCGCTGGGTCGCTGCGAAAATTCTCGCCCGCGCGATGGAATTTGAATCCACGTTCAATCACATAGCCGCCGCCCAGATCCAAATCCACCGCCTTACAGGGTGAATAGACCAACCCGACCCCTGCGCGATAATCTTCGTAGTCAACCTGCGCGCCGCTGAGCTTACGCGGTTCAATGTTGGGATTGTTGTCGGTGCGAAACGATCCGCCGGCAACTTCGCCCCCAACCCACAAGTCCAGTTTGTCCGTTGGAGAGTAAATCAGACGCGGCTCAGGCAGAACCCCCATCAGGCGAAATTTTTCATTTGGGATCCAAATGAGACCCGCAAAAGGAAAAGCTGGATATCCGCCGCGGAGAAATGCGACCTGCGCACCGAGCAGGACGTAAAGTTTGTCCTCCTGCAAAACGAAAATTCGGCCGAGAGTAATCGGCGCATCGAACGACGAAATGCCGATATGTTCCTCGGTATAGAAGCCGGGCTTCACCCAAAGAAATGCGCCAACATCTTCGCCGTGCATGTAATCAAGCCCGATTATGCCCGCCCCACTTTGCAAATGCACGGGAACAGGAGCTTCAGTGTGGCCGAAATCAAACCGGTCATACGCGAGGCCGAGACGCAGATAGAGGTGGCCGGTGATTAAAAACCGGTGTGCGTATTCGAACTCATTTTGCACTTCGTACTGTTGGCCAAAACTACCGCCGTGATTGAGATCACTCTCGAAAACGTAACCGGTTTCAGTCGTAATGAGATCGAGCGGCACCTTCTCCGTCTGCTTCTGCGTTGCGGTGGCGACATATTGTTCTTCCGGTCCGGCGCAAAGAGTGGCGACCGATAATAACGCGATGGTGAAAGTGAGCAGGCGGATCTGGAACTTCATAGGCGGTGAACGTCTAACCCATTCGTTTAACTGCACAAAGTGGATTTGTCGAGTGCCGCGGAAGAAGCCTTGCCTGGATGGTCACAATGTAGAGCAAGAGCCAAACCATTTTGTTGCACGACAATGCGCTCCCCGACTAACCTCGCGCGATTGTGCCGCAAAAACCCGAGGAACATCTCGCGAAAACCGACCCGCGACTCGCTGCCCTGATCGCACGCACGCGAGCATTTGAGGTCCCGCCTGGACAACTCGTTAGGCCGTTTGAGGCGCTGGCTGAATCGATTGTTTATCAGCAATTGAGCGGCAAGGCCGCCAAAAAGATTTGGGCACGCGTCAAAGCGATTTATCCGCGGCGGAAATGGCTCGACCCAAAACTGGTTCTCGCGACAGCCGACGAAAGATTCCGCGCGGCCGGACTTTCTGGTTCGAAAACGTGCGCACTCAAAGACCTCGCTGTCAAAACTCTCGATGGAACAATTCCGTCGGCTCGCGCGCTTGTGCGGATGAGCGACGAAGAAGTCATCGCCCGCCTCACGACCGTGCGCGGGATCGGACGCTGGACGGCCGAAATGTTGCTTCTTTTCGATCTCGGCCGGCTCGACATTTGGCCGGCGAGCGATTACGGCGTACGCAAAGGTTTCGCAAAAACTTTTGGACGGCGAAAATTGCCCACGCCAAAAGAGCTGCTTCGGCTCGGTGAAAAGTGGCGACCGTACCGCTCGGTCGCGGCGTGGTATTTCTGGCGCGCGTTGGAAGCGTCGGAAACGCCAAATCGCTTCGACTAATTCTTGCCGTCGATCCAGCCTTGGCAGGAGCGGCGCGCTGCGCCGTCCTTAGACGTTGCAGCACAATGTCGCTACCTCGACTCCTCGTTCCAGAAACAACGGGAGCAATCGGCACAGCGTAAGCTCCGACCAAACCCCTGGAAAAACTTTGAACAAAACCCATCCAGAGGCTGTCATTAATCCGATATTTAACCTTGTTAAATAGTTTTTTTAATGCTAACACTCGGGCCTTAAAGGCTCAGAGAACGAGTTTAACCCCTGTGGAAGCCTCCCCCCTTCGACCTCATGAAAAGTTTTATGGCTGCTGAAGATAGCGATACTGGAATAAAGATTTACCTGCGCGAGATCGGGCAGATTCCCCTGCTCACCCCCGAACAGGAGATCGAACTCGCCGCTAAAATTAAGAAAGGCGACAAAGAAGCGCGTGCGCTGATGATCCGGTCGAATTTGCGACTGGTCGTAAAGATTGCACACGACTATGCCAACCTGGGTCTGCCGCTGCTCGACCTCATCTCCGAGGGTAACATCGGTTTGATGAAAGCGGTCGAACGCTTCGACCCGGCGAAGGGTGGCAAGCTGAGCACTTATGCCGCGTGGTGGATCAAACAATCGATCAAGCGCGCCCTGGCCAATCAGAGCAAAACGATTCGTTTGCCGGTTCATCTTGTGGACAAAATTTCCAAGATGCGTCGCGTTTCGCTGCAAATGAGCGAAGAGCTCGGGCGTGAGCCGACCGATGACGAGCTCGGCGAAGAAATCGGTATCGCAAGCGGTAAAGTTTCGCAGTTGAAGACTGTCTCGATCCGACCGGCTTCGCTCGACGCGCCGATCAGCGACGATGATTCGACTGAATTTGGCGAGATCGTGGGCGACGAAGAGGCACAGACGCCATTTGAATTGCTGCGCGATAAAAATTTGCGCAATGAAGTGGGCGGTCTGCTCGATGTGCTGGATGATCGGGAGCGAAAAATTATTTTCTCGCGTTTCGGTCTCGATGGCGGAAAGCCGAAGACGCTCGAGGAGGTGGGCAAGAAATTCGGCGTGACGCGGGAGCGAATTCGACAGCTGCAAAACATTGCCCTCTCGAAACTGCGTCGCGCGCTCAGCAAGAAAGAGCGCCCGGTCGATGTCGAGTTGCCGGTCGAAGCGTAAAGAATTACCCTTGTTTGTTTACGGGGCGCGCGGAAGAAAACTTTCGCGCGCTTTGTTTTTCTGTAGCGGCGCTCTCTGAGCGTCGCACTTCAAAACAAATGAAGAAATCGGCGACGGTCATAGACCGCCGCTACAAGTTCGCAGGAGAACAGCTTCGATCTGCCGGACCGAGTCGCGCCAGTTCATCGTGCGCGCCCGCTGATAGGCGTTCTCAACAATGTGTTCGCGCAGCAACATATCGTTGAGCAACCAAACAATACCATCGGAGATCGCCGTTGGAGTTGCGTCCACCAGCCACGCATCTCGCCCATGCGTCAGAACCCCTTCGACTCGTTCACTGGCAATTTCAATCACTGCGCAGCGACATGCCATCATCTCGAGCGAGACGAACGAAGGATTGGTAAGGGAGAAAACCACACCGACATCACAACTGGAAAAAAGCTTTGCCAGTTCATCCTGAGTGAGCAGGCCGCGATTGATAAATGGAAACGGTGGCGTGGGCGCAAGTCCTGCCGATCCATAGAGCACAATCTCCACCTCGGGCAGACGCGTTTTGATCGACTGCAGCGCTTCCAGTCCCAGCTCGTAAGCTCGTCGAGGCGTACTCGGCCGCGCATAAAAACAAATTCGGCGACGAGGATCGCGCAAAGCTGGCCGCGGCCAGTAGACGTTCGTATCGACCGCAAAATCGAAGTGGTCTGCTCTTGCATGGTATTTTTCGCGCAACAGCCTTGCCAACCACGGGCCGAGCGTAATGCAGTGAAGGCCGGCGCGGTAAGTATCCTCGGCTAACCGATAGTGGTGCGGATCATCGGGATAAAACGAGGGTTCGAAATCCTGCACCAAATAATAGCCGCGGCCGCCGTTTGGCAGCGCGACCAGGTTCTCGACGGTCCGCCAAAACGTGGCAAATGTGCAATCGGCATCTCCGACGTTCCCACTCCACTTGTGATAATGCGCGGCAGTCGGCCCGAAATGCTTGCGGATGTATTCGCGGATCTGCTCGCTGCTGAACTCGTTCATCAAATTGAACGGCACGACGTAAACATGACATTCGTGGCCAAACTCCGCGAGGTGACGAATGATGCGAAAGAGCCCGGTATCGCCGCCTGCTCCCGGAAATGGCTCTGGAACGAGCCAGTTAATCACTAAAGCTCTCGTCACTTGCGCGGGTCAGTTTGCAGCTCTTTGAAGTTTCTCTGGGCGATTGGTTAACTGCGGGAGAATCGCCGCCAGATCAGTCGCGCGCGCTTGCGGGCTGTAGCGCTGCAACACCGTGCGCCGGGCCTCCTCACCGATCTGCAGGCGCCACTCTGGTTCCTCGATGAGCAAAGTTAACGCGTTGCTCCACTCCGTCTCATCAGCAGCGAGCAGGCCATCTTCGCCTCTGGTGATGGAGTCTTTGTAAGGGTCTATATCCGACGCGACAAGCGGAACTCCTAACACTCCGGCCTCGAGAAACTTGATTTCACTTTTTGCGCGACAGAAAATGTTATTCAGTTCCAACGGGGCAAGTGCGATATCCATCTGACTCGTTAAATCAAACCACCCGCGCCAGTCTGTCAGTGGGAAGCGTCGCACGCGTTCACCAAAACTTTCCAGCTGTGGCGGCAGCGCCAACGGCCCGACGATCCACAGCTCGATGTGTGGAAACCGCTGGAGCACATTGACTAAAGCCACAGTCGCTTCCTGAAAATCTACATCATGGGTCGGCGTTCCGCTCCCGTAGCCGAGCACGACTTGCTGACGAGTTGCGCGTTCCCGGCGCCGCTCATATAAATGCTCCGCCAGCGCCAGCATCTCGTTGCCAAGGGCATTGCGGTGCACGAAAGCAGGCCTGCCTCTTCGCCGGGAGAATTCTGCTATCAGCGGTGTCGCCGCCGTAATCACATCGCAAGCTCGCAGTGTGGCGAGATAACGCTCCACCCCGTCGGCATGCGATCTTTGCTCGCTTTGAGTCAGATTTTTCACGCCGCGATGCCACTCAATCAGTTCCGGTTCGAAAATTAAGTCATCAGTATCGAAGATGACCGCTTTACCCAACTCGCGTGCCTGATGAATCAGGCGCTCAAGCGCTGGAGACATGGCCAAGCGATACAGGAAAAGCACATCGTAACTGAGCCCTTCGCTCGACTCGATCGTCGCCTCGTCAAACCATTCCACCACCTCTGCGCGATATCCGAGGTGTTGCAATTGCTCCTGCAGATGAATGCAACGGTAAAGTGTCGTGGTCGCGATTGGACAACCGCTCGCGATGAAATAGCGAGTGGATTGTTCCTCAAGACCCATGGCTTTTCACCTGGCGCAATTGGACGCAATCAACGAGCGTTTTTTCCGCGCGCACATCACTGATGATGACCAAATTGTCGTTAGGCGCGACTAGCTTCGTTTTCCGCAAGAGCTCCTCCGCCGCCTCGATCGTAGCATTTGGATCGTCGGTGAAATCGATCCGCCGCGGAATGGTCCCCCAACAAAGCGTCAGTTGGCGGTAAACTTCTTCGCTCGGCGTGAAGGCAAAGATGGGTGAATGCTCGGGCCGCAGATTGGAAACATACCTCGCCATTGTGCCGTGCCGGGTAAAGACAATCAGCTTTGAGTTCGGCAATGAATTTGCCAACACGACCGCAGACATCACGGTTTTCTGTCGCGGATCTTCCAGGGCTGCCAGGTTGCCGTAGCCTGCGCCGCCACTGCGCTCGATCCGACGCGCCACGCGATCGAATACTTTCACGCACTCGACTGGATAGCGGCCAACCGTTGTTTCTCCGCTCAGCATAATGGCATCTGTCTGCTCGAAAACCGCATTCGCCACATCGGTAATTTCAGCGCGGGTCGGCACCGGATTTTCAATCATCGAT
>Ga0137390_10003226_pt1 | contig 13260 bp, 16 predicted proteins | sample 15con2h24AmetaG_FD_104937 | JGI IMG/M metagenome (GOLD analysis project Ga0137390, IMG submission 104937) | Vadose zone soil microbial communities from Angelo Coast Range Reserve, California, USA - 15con2h2.4A metaG | ecosystem: Environmental > Terrestrial > Soil > Vadose zone > Saprolite... | reverse complement strand
GATCCCATACGTGGAGACCGGACTGCTTCAAGTGATCAGCTAGTTCCCGCGCCCAATCGCTGTCCTCAGCCGCGTAGCTCAGAAAGACGCTCATACGATTGAATCCTGCCTTCCAAAATACTCATATGTCAACTTGAGTTCCTTCGTCAGGGAGGTCGCGTTTGCAGTCACTCGCGGCCGGTAAAGAGAGCTGGATCCGTCCCGCATCAGACGAGGCAACAGATATGGGCGGATCACCTTAGGCTCCGCACTGCGCCTTCCGCATGGGGGGCGCGTTTCGCACCGCGCAAATGCCAATCAGCCGAGCCAGCGCAAAACGGCGAAGCACAGAAGCATCAGGGGTAGCCGCGTTGACAGGCCCACTTGTGGCCATTCATGTCGCGACTCTGCCGTTTAACGTGATCAAACAAATTCTCAAACATCCGCTGACCGATATCGGGCTGGAGAACTTCCTCGCCGATTGGCACAAGACCAGGCAACGGATATAGGCAGAATTTCACAGATCCAAGACTGCTGGACCGGAAAGTTCGGACCCAATTCCGCAGACAAATAGTCAAACATTCAATTGCTTGAGTAGTTTGACTCCGGCGCCATCGCACCGGCACGGGACGATACGCGCACCGGAAGAATCACCAGGCTGAGCCCGTGTAATTGGAGCCACCGAAGCAGCTCGAATGCTGTGTGGTTATGAAGGAAACGGCCGAGGAAACCATCGACTTCATCACTGAACACGAGCTGGCCGGCAAAGAACACGCAGTGAGGAAATTCACGCGCGACTTCCAGGCACAGGTGGCGAAGTTCGGTCACTACCTCCGGCCCGAGGCCGGTTCTGAGCTCAGCATGGAAGCCCAGGTCCTCTGCCAGGCGGCAATATTCCAGTAGATCATCGGCCACCTGCTGCTCTAATTGTTTCACTTCTTCCGGACCCTTGAGCAGTGCCGAGTCGATCTCACCTACGCTGACGAAGACGACGTTGCGGAATTGTCCGCCGAACAACCGCGGGATCATCATCAGCGTGGCCAGGCCGAGGCCACTAAAACCATTGACCAGCAACACCGCGGTTGGTGCATTCGGATCGCGAGCAGCGGGAGGATTTTCGGCGGCGGCATATATCTGCGGCAGGATATCGGCCTCCAATTGCTGGATCGCCTTGGCAACCCGCTCGTAGTGCCGGCGGACGGCATAGCAGGCAGCGATGACCGCGGCGGTAATCGCGATTGTCACCCAGCCGCCTTCGTAGAATTTGAGGGTCACCGTCAGCAACAGAATCAATGCGGTGAAAACGCAGCCGGTACCATTGACGGCCAGCTTGCGTGCCCACTTGGGATCCTTGTGCCGCCTCTTCCACCAAAGCTGACTCATCCCCAGTTGAGACAGGGTGAAGGTGATGAAGACGTTGATGGCGTACAAGACGACCAGCACGCCGACCCGCGCATGCGTGCCAATCAGGACCAGAATCGCCGCCATGCCCATCGCGACAACCCCGTCCTGTGTCACTAGCCGCTCGCTCAGGTAGGAAAAGCGCCGCGGTACCCACCGATCCATTGCCATCGTGGCTAGTACCTGCGGGCCGCCTACGAATCCGGTTTGGGCCGCGACAAATAGTAGTGCGCCTTCGCTCATCAGGGTAAGCGTCACGACCTGGCGGCCAAGGGAGAAGCCGCCGAGATTCCAATTCGCGGTCAACCGCTCAAATAATACCGCGTTGAGCGTCTGGCCTTTTTGCGGCTCCACACCAACCAGCAAGTATCCAACCAGGATGCCACCGGCAATGAAGGCCAAGGACAGGGCCATGTAAAGCATGGTATGCTTGCCGGTCACATTGCGAGGCTCCCGCAGGATCGGAAGGCCGTTGCTGACCGCCTCGATCCCGGTATAGGTGCCGGCTCCCATGCTGTAAGCGCGAAAGAAAATTACTCCCAGGCCAAATATTCCGAGTGTGTCAACCCCGTTTTGCGCTTGATGGACCGCGCTACTGAGCACTCCCGGTAATTCATAAGCCCGGCTCGTCACCGCATAAATAACCAATATTGAGTGCATCAGGACAAAGGAAATAAAAATAGGCAGTAAGCTCAAGACTGATTCTTTGACCCCGCGCAGGTTCATCCCGATCATCAGGATAACCACCGCGACGGACAGCCAGAATCTGAACGGTAGCCAGTCCACCGGCAGGAAGCTGAAAATAGCGTCGGCGCCACTGGCTATCGATATCGATATGGTCAGTACATAATCGACGATCAGTGCGCAGCCCGAGACGAGACCACAGTAGCTACCAAGTAACTTGGTCGCCACCAGATAGCCGCCGCCGCCGCTCGGGAATTCATCGATGGTTTGGGAGTAGGATGCCGAAATTACGAACACGGTCAGCGCCGTCAGCAGAGCGAGAAAGACGGCAAGATACTGATGCGGCCCGAGCGCGAGGAACGCCTCCTCAGGCCCGTAACACGACGAACTGAGGCCGTCCGAACCCAAGCCCACCCAGGCAAGAAAAGCCACCAGCGACAGACTATGAAAGATTTGCGGATCTCTGACGTCGCGTCCGGGTCCTATCAGGATCTTGCCCAGCGTGCGTTTCTCACCGTTGCTCCGGCTATTTGGCTGAGGGGCCATATCCGACGTTGGCCATCTTGCAAGATCGAGAGCGCGAAGTCCACGAACTGGTAGTGAACTGAATTTTGATTGAGCAAAGGGAGGAGGCTTTGTCTACAACTAAAGTTGTAGTAAAGGTGCAACTACAGTTGCACAGAGGGGGCGGCGAAAGTCTATTCAGACAAGGGTAGCAGCGCTAATTCAGCCAAGCCAATGGTTCAAATTGCGTATTTTGCAAACGATAACAACACCAATTGCCTGGGAGTCTTCATGGCTCGGGAACGCGCCCTCAGCGCAGATGATTTTGGCGGGCGCGTTACTGAACTGAATGCGAGAGAATTCAGCCCGCCGATAGCTCGCGGCCGCTTATCTCGTGCGCCCCAGCCTATTTCGGTCGGATTGGGGCCTTGTTGCGAACGGTGCAGGTCAGCCTATCCACCGCAACACTACGAAGCAGACGACCATCAGTGGTATTCCCGCCAAAAGGCCGACGCGTGCCCATTCGCGGCTCGTAATCCCGAGCCGCCCGGCGGCGACGATGTTGGGGATGTTCCCGGGGATGAGCATTCCGCCGCTGATCAGTAATCCCATCAGGGCACCACGCTGCTGGGCTGGAGTGAGGGAAGGGCCAATCTCAGTCGCGGCCAAGGTGGCGTTGTCTACGATCGCCGAGATCGAATTGATCCAGAAGAGCGCCCAAGCTGGCATCCTGCTGATGTACTGATCGACGAGTGGACGCAGTGCCCATGACAGGCCGACCAGGCCAGCCACGAAGAAGTAAACCTTGCCGGCGCGAACAAAAATCTCGGACCAACCGCTGGTATGAGTGTCCGCCGTCAACGAATGACCGTACTGTACGGGCAGAACCAAGCCAATCGCGCCCACTACGACTACGCCGGCAACCGCGAGTGGGCCGAGCAGTCGCGCCAGATACCAGAAGTCAGTCTTGAGGGCGGCGATCACAATTGTCCCGAGCGGTAACCCCACGGGAGTCAGTGCTGAGCCTAACCCGATGGAAAAACACCCGAGAACGGTAGCTGTGGTTTCGCTGCCGCGATCAAGCTTGAGCAGGGCTATCGCCTCGACCAGAACTAGCGCCGCGATCACGGCGGTGATGACGCCGGAAAGTAGGCCTAACCCGACGATCAGGCCGAAGTATATCCAACGGGGGGCAACCAACCTGAGCAGGCGCTCAAATCCGCGATCGAGTGTGCCACGCAGGACCCGCATGCTTACGCCGAAGACCAGCACAGCGATCGTCAGTGCAATTGGCGTCGTCACCGCGGCATGGAGCAAGTTCTTACCCCATTGCCCCGCGATCGCTGATGCGAGTGTGCCAGCGCCGAGAAAGAAGATCTCGATATTTTGCTCGACCCGTTTGACCAGGACCGGTCCAAGCAGCACTGTGAGCAGTATAGACCCCAGTCCTAAGACCATCGCAACCTTGAGATTGGATTTGTGGCGTGTAGTCAGACGGCGTCGTCGCCGTGCTCTCGCGTGCGGATCCGTATCACATCCTTCAGATCCGTAATGAAGATTTTACCGTCTCCAATTTTTCCGGTGTGGGCCTTCAGCATAATGGCTTCGAGCGCCGGCGTGAGCTGATCGTCCTTGACTACCAACTCAATCTTGAGCTTAGGCAGGAAGTCGACGACATATTCGGAGCCCCGGTACATCTCGGTGTGACCCTTTTGGCGGCCGAACCCCTTTACCTCATACACCGTCATTCCGGTGATTCCGATACTCTGAAGTTCTTGCTTTACGGGGTCGAGCGTAAAGGGCTTGATAATCGCTTCGATCTTTTTCATCCACGGCTCCTCTTATACGCACCTCGCGGACTCGTTAGCTCGGCTCCGCTACGCTCCGCCTAGGCATATGTCGCTCGACGTCCGTCATGCGGCCGGAGCGCGCCAAATCAACCAGGTCACGGCGAGTGCTACTCCCGCTACCGCCGGTATCGGCGGAGCGTCAGCCAGAAAGATAGCCGTCAGCAGCGCCATCACCCCGGTTCCGAGCGTCACTGCTATGTAGCGATGCCTGGTAAGCGGATTTAGGAAAGGTTTCCTCATGTCTTACGCCTCGGCCCCCGCAGCAGTTTGCTGAAATCCGGGCGCCACGCCCGACGCGGGTTGCGGCGCTCCTCGCCAGTCAGCAGATCTCGCGCGATCTTCTTCTCTTCGGCGGTCTGCGCGAGATCGAGGGCGGTCTGCAACTCCTCCTTGACCCTGGTCGGTACCCCAACGCGCTGAAACAGTTCCGCCATTCGAAGATGCGCGTAAAAGTTCTTTGGTTCCAGGCGGACGGCAGTCTCCAAAGCCTGCTCGGCTGCTGGTATCTGAAGTGCCTTGGTGAGCGCGATGCCGAGTGCCAAGTAGCCATAAAATGACTCTGCATCGAGCTGTACGGATTGGCGCAAGAGACCCACGGCTTCTTCGATGTGATTACGTTCCAGAGCGTCGACCCCGCGCACGAGCAGGGCGTGGGCGTCTCGAACGATCGGGGTTGGACGCTTACCGTCCACGGAGACAAACGAATCCGGGGCCTCTGGCTGTACGACCGTTCCCATCGGACGGCCTACTCGTCAAAGATGCTCTTGCCGGGCTTAACGAGTTGCCAACCGGCGAAAACGAGCAACATTACCACTGCAAATACGATCTGTGCTGCCATATTTTCTCCTCTGGTTTAGTCCGCCGCGGTCACTTCAACCGAACGGCCCAATCCTGCTGTCACGAGTTGGAATTCCGGATAGCCAAGCCCACCCATCTCAGGTAAGTCGAGACCCTCGAGTTCGGTTTGAGCGCCGACCCGCTGGCCGACGATCACGTCCACCATCCAATTGAAGACATACGAGAGGGTAAAAACTATGCCAACAAGTGTAGCACACCCTATCAGTTGGGCTACGAGCTGGCTCGGATCGCCGTAGAACAGCCCCGTGACGGAACCAGGGACGTTGTTCCAGCTTCCTCCGTAGTTGCTGGTGCCATCGGCGAACAGCCCCACCGAAATGACGCCCCATAAGCCGCAGGCGCCGTGAACCGAGATGGCACCGACCGGGTCGTCAACTTTCAGCATGCGTTCGACGAATTCAACGCTCAGGCACACCAACATGCCGGCAAAGAAACCGATGATCGCCGCACCCACTGTATTTACGAAACCGCTCGGCGCAGTAATCGCCACAAGCCCCGCCAGCAGACCGTTGCCCGCCATCGAGGCGTCCGGCTTGCCAAAGCGGATCCACATGTAAAGCAGCGAAGCGATCGAACCGGTGCTGCCGGCGAGCATCGTATTAACGGCAATTGAACCGATCCGCAGATTGCCGTTTCCTGAAGCTCCCAGAGTGCTGCCCGGATTAAATCCGAACCAGCCGAACGCCAGGATGAAGCAGCCGATGAGAACCATCGTCATGTCATGCCCCGGCATCGGATTGGGTTTGCCACTCTTGGAATATTTTCCGATGCGCGGTCCGAGGATCATCGCGAGGGCGAGCGCCGTCATTCCGCCGACGGCGTGGACCACTCCCGAGCCGGCGAAATCGCAATAGCCATGGCCCAGTCCGTAGTTCACGCCAAGCTGCGAGGTCCATCCACCACCCCAGGCCCAGTTGCCGTAGAGCGGATACGTGATCGCGGCAATAAACACGCTGGAGATCATGAAGGCCGCGAATTTCCAGCGCTCGGCGGCTGCGCCGGTAACAATCGTCGCGGCGGTGTCCATGAACACCATCTGGAACAGGAACATCACCATCACGCCCACGTCGTAAGCGCCGCCGGAGAGGAAAAATCCTCTCTCGCCGAAGAGTCCCCAGGGTTTGCCGCCGATAAAGTTGATGGTGAACTCGGAGTTGAGCGGACTCAGGCCGCCGAGGTTGGTATTTCCCGCCGAGCCTCCTTGCTGAAGCGCGAATCCCATGACCCAATAGGCAAACAGCCCCACCCCATACACCATGAAATTCATCATGAAGGTGTGGTTCGCATTCTTCGCCCGGCACAGCCCGGTTTCCACTGCAGCGAAGCCGGCCTGCATGAACATAACCAGATAACCAGTAATGAGCGTCCAAACCAGGTTGATCGCGATGCGGTTTTGGCCAACCGTGTTAACCACATCTTCAAGCGTGAGCCCGGTTTTCGTGTTGGTGACCGGGATGTCGTTGACCGTTCCCGTTATAGTGCCGCCCGGATCGCCTTTCGCCAGGTCGGCTGCAGACGGCCCGCTGATGGCTTTGATATCCGCTGTTGTTATCGGTTTCGGCGCTGCCGCTGGAGATGAAGCTGCCGCAGGCGAGGGAGCTTGGGCGAGCGTCAGTGCCGTCGGCAAGAGCCACGCGCTGGCCGAAAGGAAAGCCACCAGCATGGTAAGTCGGCGGCGGGCGCGATTGATTCGTATCAGCATCTTTCGTTTCCCTCAGACCTTCCAGATGGCGTCTCTGAGATGGGCGCGATTTACGATTGCAAGCGCGCCGATCGCGGCGACGACAAATCCTGCCGCAGCGACCAATAACTGCAGGTATACGCCCGGCACCTTCACGCTAAGGACGGCTATCAACCAGCCCAGCACACAGACTAAAAGACCGAGAATCTTCATCTGCTCTCTCCCGAATTAACGTCGTCCCGGAGCCGCAGCCGAAGCGACACGCCTCGACTCAGGCGGGACGGTGAACGCCTCAGATCTATTTTGTGACTCCAGATGCTCCAGCGGCTTGATGCGGTAACACCAGATTGCCGAGGTGATGAGGCAAACGAGGCCAACGATCCAAAATAGCGGCCCTAACGCGAAAAGGCCGGCCACCAAGAACGTGAATCCGATGAGAAAAAGCAGCAGCCCCCATCCCTGTTGTTTGTTTGCACCCATTCCGCCAAACCCTCCAATATTAGATCAGTCGCGGCAATCATAACTGTTTCTCTACGTGGCCGCGGAGAGAACGTTTGCGACGACTGCGTATACGCAACTGGGCCAACGAGTCGGGCGGGAAAGCGCAATGGCTATGCCAAAGGACAGCAAAAGCCAAAAATGGCCAGAAAGGCCACCGTTGGTTTGAGAATTAGGCGCCGCGAATTATCGAGCGAGCTTCCGCAGGCAGGAGCATGGCGCCCAAAAAACGACCTGATGCTCGCCAAGCGGGCATCAATGGTCTTGCGGATGCTGCGATTCGATGAGCAACGCTCAAATCTGCCGCGGCAGAATTACGGCGACCTGCTCTGTTTATGCGCGGTCTGTGCCCCGGCCTTGCCGCTGCGTCCTGGCCAACCCATGTCTCAGCGCGTAGACTGCCAGCTCTACACGATCGCGCAATTCAAGTTTGTCGAATATATTGTTGAGATGAGACTTGACCGTCGCTTCGGTGATTGCGAGGCGCTGAGCGATCTCGGCGTTGCGAAACCCGCTGGCAACATGGCGTACGATCTCGGTTTCGCGGCTGGTGAGCGGTTTGGATGACGAACTCCATTGAGCTGCCACTTCCGCCTGTAGCGCCGGTGGCATCCACACTAGTCCTGCGGCAACCGCCCGGATGGCCTCGACTAGCGTCTGCACAGCGAAGCGTTTCTGCACCACCGCCCGCGCCCCCAGACGCATTGCCACAATCGCATTTTCCACGCTCTCGCTGGCGGTCAACACGATCACTTTGGTCAGGCCGGCAAGCTCTCTGATATCGTCGAGCGCCCAGCGTTCCATCTGCAGGTCGAGCAAAAGAATATCGCAGCTTGTTTCCGCCACCGTTGTCATCAAAGCGGCAGCGGTATCGGCCTCGCCGACTACCTGCAAGTCGCGTTGACGCCGCAGCAGCGACTTCAGACCTCCCCTGAAAAGCGCATGATCATCAGCAATAATCAGGCGGATGGGGGTCTTCATGCTCGAGCAGTTGGAAGCGAAATTTCCAGATGCGCGCCCGCCGCTTCTGAATTGACCACCAGGCGGCCGCCGAACTCCGCTACCCGCGACGCGATCGTCCATGGTAGTGCCGGCGATTCTCCGAACCCAATTCCATCATCGTCGATTGTTATGCTGGTCGTGTCGCCAAACTGCTGCACGTTGATTGCACCCGAGCGGGCGTGTCCATGACGCCGGGTATTTCTAATGCCTTCGAGCACAATTTGCATGATATGCTCCACGACTTCTCCTGGGGCGGCAAACGCGGCTTGAACCTGGAACTGAGTATTGAGCTCCATGCGAGTGACGCCGGTGGCAGGCCGCTCGGTGGAGGCCAGCGAGCGCACATAATCCCGTACCTCATCGTACTCGCGGCTTACGCCGAGCTGAATTTCCTTGATCTCAGCCAGCGCCGCGGCGGGTTCGTTGCTCGCCAGCATATCGCGGCAGCTCTCCAGCCGTAGGCTTATTCCCGCGAGCGCCTGTAGGTAGCCATCATGAAGGGAGCGGGCGATAGCTTCCCTTTCAGCTTCGGTTTCCAACTCGCGCAGCCGCCGCTCGAAATGGACCCGTTGCTGCCCGAAAAACCCGATGAGATATCCGGCAATCGCCAGGTAAACCGCCCGCATCGAGTAGACACTCGGAAATCCGTCGGAGATTTCGACAACCAAAACATATAAGCCCACGCAGCCCAGCGTCACCAGTAGAGTATCGCGGAAGCCTGTCCTGAATCCGACCGCTACGATCGTGAACACAAAAAAGATGAATGACGGACTGGTGCGGCCCTCGGTCAGAAAGGCGATCACTGTTGCGAAAATAAGGTCGAGTCCGACAGAGATTTTCCGAACGGGATTAGTTCCAACCCGATAGGCCAAGGCCAGGTAGGTCAGCGCACTATAAATCAGGTGGCACAGCAGCACGGTCAACAACCAGGTCTCGAGATGAAACAGTCCACCTAAGCTGGGGTCCACATAGAGGGACAACAGCGCAAGCAGCGATAGGACGACTCGTGCTTGGGCGACCCTTCCGTCAAGCTCGCCAAAGTCAGGCTTCATATAGTTAGTGCTTGGCTGGCGCCTCGCCCTTCGACCGACAGCACGCATGGATACAGGACGGAGCAAAAGCTCGCCGGGTGCGGCCGCCGCGCCCATCGGTCTGCAGCCTCGTTCCATAGCAAGTGTGGCGTGCAACTTGTCGACTGCCGCCCGTGGCCTTGTGGTTGCTCATGAAAGCGCGAGATGGTCAGCTTCTCGCAAAAACAGTGGTTCTTAAGGCTACGTGCTGTAGGACGGACCTTTGTTGTGACTCCAGGCATCGCCGGCAGTACCTCTGGTGGTCACTCATCAATCGAACGAAGGATCCGAACAAAGCATCCGAACAAAAGAATGACCCATAGTCAATCTAAAGCATGACCGATTTTGGTGCAAATGACTGCCAAAGGACACCTGATTGCTGCATCTCCCGATGTTTACGGCATTCCTTATGGCATCGGCCTTGCGTCTAGGGCGCCGGTTGCGCTCCCAAACTCAGGCAAGGCGGGAATTTTCTTTGCCATCATGCTCGCGGGGCCGCCACAGCATCGCATGCGAAGTTATCGAAGCTGTTTCCCAGCGCCGGCAGTTCCTACCTGTTCGCGAAGCAGACATCTCTCTACACTACTAAGGCATATCGCTTCGCACGCATCGCGAAATTCATTTAACGGACGGTCGTCGCATCTTTATTGTTGGGTTTAACCCGGCGTGATGGCGGCGACGATGGTCGTGATGATTGGTTACATCATCGGCAACCTGCTACCGAACGCGCTAAACGTGACCATCAGAGGACCTGTGTTCATGGCGCTGGTGGCGATTGTGTTCGCGCATGGCGTTTCGTGGATCGCATATAGATGAGCTGGGCGATGCTGCAAGCGTTCGAGCTGGCCCTGCTAAGCGATATCGGCACCAATCGCGAGAACAACGAGGACGCCTGCGGCAGTCACGCAGAGAGCGAGAACTGCGTGATTTTCGTGGTCGCTGATGGAATCGGCGGTTATGAAGGCGGCGAGATCGCCAGCGCGCAGGCGGTCGAGGTAACCCTGAATGCCTTTCGCGAAAGCCCGGCCGGATGGGGGCCGGCTAAACGGCTTCTTCGCGCCGTCCAGCAAGCCAACATCGAGATTCACAATCGCGCACTAACCGTGCCGGAACTGCGCCGAATGGGCACGACTCTGACTGCCGCCGTCGTGAGCGACTGCGTGTTGTACGCGGCGCATATTGGCGATTGCCGCATCTATCACGTTCGGCGCGGCAAAGTGCGGCAAATCACCCAAGATCATACTGTGATACAGGAACGCGTGCGGATGGGCCTGATGAGCGCTTCAAAGGCACGCAACCATCCTGAGCGCTCAGCCCTAAGCCGATGTCTGGGGCACGAATTAATCGTTGCGATCGATCGGATTACCCTGCCGCTGGACCAATACGATCAGCTTCTGGTGTGTACCGATGGCCTCTACAGCGTGATCAAAGACGCTGAATTTGGACACCTAATCCGTGGCTTCGAGGCTGTGACGGCCTGCCAGCGACTGGTCGATCTTGCCAACCAGCGGGGCACGGCCGATAACGTGACGGTGGCAATCTTTACCTTAACGACCCAGCCGCCCCCGCCCCGCGCAAGCTGGCGCCAACGCATGGCGGCCTTCTTTCGACGTCGCCCTTAATGCGCGTCCCACGCCTGCTTAAATGCGTCCCGCGCCAGCGCGCACCAATGCCGCATTGAATCTTGCCCGATCCGGATGTTAATTTGCCGCCGGGGCGGCTCCTGGCAATAGAATGCGCGAGGTCAATGTTGGCGAGAGGCTCGATCAGTACGAGCTGACCGAGTTGATCGCGCGTAGCGGTATGGCCTCGATCTTCAGGGGCCGCGACCTGGCGAGCGGCGCCACGCTGGCGATCAAAGTTCCCTATCTGCAGTTTGAAAGTGATGTAGTTTTTTACGGCCGTTTCCAGCGTGAAGAGGAAATTGGCCGCCGCCTCAACCATCCCAATATCATCCGTGTGCTTACGCCCACGCGCAAAAGCCGGATGTATATCGCGATGGAATATATCGACGGTGTCTCACTGCGGGCGATGATGCGGGATAAACAGCCGCTCGACACCGCCAAAGCGCTCGACATCGCCCGTCAGATCTGCAGCGCGCTGGTCTACATGCACGGCCAAGGCGTCATCCATCGCGATCTTAAGCCTGAAAATATCCTGATCACCGACAGCGGCCAGGTAAAAATCATGGACTTTGGGATTGCGTTAGACGAGTCTGCGCGCCGCCTTACCTGGTCGGGCCTCTCCTCCACCCTTGGCACCCCCGATTATATGGCACCGGAGCAGGTCAGCGGCCGGCGTGGCGACGCTCGCACCGACATTTATGCGCTCGGCACCATGCTGTACGAGATGTTGACCGGAAACCTGCCGTTTGCGGGCGATAACGTCTATGCGGTGCTGCGCGCCAAGGCCAAGGAAGACCCGCAGCCGCCTTCGCGCTACCGGCCGGATCTTGACCCTCATCTGGAGGAGATAATTCTCCATGCGATCGCGCGTCAGCCACGCGATCGCTACAGCACGGCGGCCGAAATGCACAACGATTTGCGCGACCCGGCGCAAGTCATCGTGACCGGGCGGGCAGCCCGGTTGCATCCGCGCAGCCTCAGGCGCCAACGGATCCGGCGCGCGCTGTGGAGCGCGGTTTTTTTCGTCTCGCTCGCAGTACTGTTCGCATTCCTGATTTGGCTGGCGAATCGTTATCCGGCCGGAAATCCTCAGCCTCACCATCCAAACCGCGGGGAGGTCAGATAATGGGGCAGCGCGTGTTACTTCGTTCTTGTGCCCCGGGCACGCGCCTCATCCTTTCAACGCTGGGGTTTGCTTTCGCTTTGTGGCTGGCCGCCGTGGTGCCCACCGATGCTGCGAGTTCGGACTTCGCACCGGCGCTTGAGGCAATGACTTATAACCTCAACCTGGCCTGGGTCCTGATCGCGGGCTTCCTCGTGATGTTCATGCAGCTCGGATTTGCACTGTTGGAGACGGGTTTCACGCGGGCCAAAAATGCCGTCAACACGATGGCGATGAACCTCGTTATATATCCAGTCGGCCTGATCGGCTTTTGGCTGACCGGCTATGGCTTCATGATGGGCGGAATTCATCAATGGCCATCGCTCGGCACCTTCGGCTTGCCTCATCGCGAGCTCAGTATCTCCTTAGGCGGGCACCTGTTCGGACTGTTGGGTTTCAGCAAATTCGGCTTATTAACGGTTAATAACGACTCGGGCAGCTTCGCGATGTTCTTGTTTGCGACGGTTTTCATGGGTATCGCGGCGACCATTCCCACCGGCGCGATGGCCGAACGGTGGAAGTTTTCAGCCTTCCTAATCTACGGATTTTTTATGTCGATGTTCCTTTATCCGCTGTATGGCAACTGGGTGTGGGGCGGCGGTTGGCTTTCACAATTGGGTCTCAATCTTGGTTTGGGTCACGGTCATGTTGATTTTGGCGGCTCGTCGGTCGTCAATATGACTGGCGGGCTTACGGCAATGGCGGGCGCGATGGTGCTGGGCCCGCGGATCGGGAAATTTCGGCGAGATGGCACGATCGGTCTGCTCGCTGGGCACAAAATTTGTCAGACCCCATTCGATCGAGTAATCCTCTCCGGAGATTGCTTACTTCAAGGAGAGAGCGGTGCGCTTTGGTTTATTCTATCAGCTCCCATGCGCTCCCGATCAGTCGGAGCCAATTCGTTATACCGAAACCATCGAGCAACTCGTGCTCGCCGACCGGCTCG
>Ga0137390_10003224_pt1 | contig 13263 bp, 13 predicted proteins | sample 15con2h24AmetaG_FD_104937 | JGI IMG/M metagenome (GOLD analysis project Ga0137390, IMG submission 104937) | Vadose zone soil microbial communities from Angelo Coast Range Reserve, California, USA - 15con2h2.4A metaG | ecosystem: Environmental > Terrestrial > Soil > Vadose zone > Saprolite... | reverse complement strand
TTCTTTCTCCTCACCTACCTCAAGACCTACCGCCTCCAGGTCGTCCATGGACGTCTATTTGGTATGGGCCAGAGCAAACCAATCAGTGGATGCACGTCCTTTTACCCACCCTACAAGCGGCACTCCGTGCCCTCGGTGATGCCCCCGCCCGCACCTTCGATGCTCTGGCGCAGCGGCTCGGCGTCTCAGAGGCCGACACGGCGACCGTGGGCACGCCGCTCGCGGAGGCGCCCACACCCGCGGCCGTTGCCCCCGTCGACGGGCAGGCCTCCCCCTCTTGCCCATGGCGGGACGGCACGACGCATCGTCCGCCCCCAAGACCCTGCTGCACAGACGGAGTGTTAGAGCGGGAAGAACAAGGACCACACGGTAAAAAATATCCTATTGATCAACGCTCTGCTCACGATTCTTTTTCTGAGCGAGACCCATGGCGGCCGCGTCCATGATAAGCGTATCGTTGAGGCCACCCCATACCCCTTACCTGCCGGGAGCCAGTTGTTGCAGGATCTCGGTTTCCTGGCCTTCACGCTGCCCCACGTGGACATCCTCATGCCGACGGAGAAACCGCGCGGCCAAGAGCTGACGGTAGCGCAGACACTGGCCAATCAGGTCCTGCATCAGCGCCGCTTGCGGATCGAACATGTCAATAGTAGCGTCAAGCGCTGTCGCATCGTGAAAGACCGCATTCGCCTGTGGAAGAAGGGCATCCGTGATCTGGTGATGGAAGTCTGCTGTGCGCTCCATAATTTGCGGGTGCCCCTCACGCCGTGGCAACCGATGGCTTAATCGTGACAAACGCAATTGAGCAGACCTGGGCCGCCTGTCTGGTCATAGTTTTACATAGACTGTATCCTCTTCGATCCGTACCTCGTAGACAGGCACATCGTCCGCCAATGGCCCGCTGAGGAGCTGACCGGTACGCACATCGTATCTGGCGAAGTGCCGTGGGCATACGACGACATAGCCTTCGAGCTTTCCCCTGGAGAGGGGGGCCCAGTCATGACCGCACGCGTCGCTGATGGCGTAGAAGAGCCCTGCCATGTTGACCAGCAGCAACCGCTCCCGGTCGGCGACGACCATCTTCATCTGGCCTGGGGAGAGCTCGGACACCTTGGCCACGGGCACAAACCGAGACATGGGCCACCTCTCCTTGCTCAGAGAACGGCTCCAGGCAACGCACTGCGCGGAGCAAAGTGCGCAGGCTCCGCCTGGCTCCCAGGTGACAGCCGTCTCTGGGTGTATGGCACGTCAATAGCGGTGGGGACTCCCATGCCCGAGCCCCCACCGTGATCAGCCCAAAGGCCTTGCCAAGGGCCTCTGGCGCCTACTGTAAATGGTATATCCTGGCGGCATTCCCACCAGCGATCTTGGTCTTCTCCGCCTCCGTGCACTCCGCCAGAATCTCCCCAAGGATCTGCTGCGTCCTGGGGAAGGTGGATTCGACATGGGGATAATCGGAGCCCCACAAGAGATTGTCCACGCCGATGAGGTCCCGCAGCTTGATCCCCAGCGCATCTTCCTGGAAGCCGTAAAACACATTGCGGTGGAGATAGTCGCTGGGCAGCATGGCCTCCTTAAACCGGTAGCGGTCTTGCTGGACTCTTTGGGTGTACGTGTAGTCGAGGCGGTCCAGGAAATGCGGAATCCAGGACAACTCCATCTCCACCGACCCAATCTGCAGTTTTGGATGGCGCTCAAACACCCCACTGAAGACCATGTGGCCCAGGGACATGCGGATCCAGTGGTCCGCATTGGCGAGGAAGGCGGAACTCACGCGATCGGCCTGCTCCCCCACCCCAAATTCCTGGCCGCTCCCCGGCCGATTGGTGGCGATGTGGAGGCCCAGGGGTATCTCCAGGTCCTCGGCCGCGGCCCACAGGGGTTCGTACGCGGGCACATTGTACCCCCGCCCCTCCGGGGGATAGACGGTGATCAGGCCTCCCGCGAGCCCCATCTTCGCGCAGCGCGCCAGTTCCTTGACCGCTGCTGGCACGTCGTCGACGTTGAGCATAGCGATACCCTTGAGCCGCTCCGGGCAGGCGTTGCAGAACTCAGCCAGCCAGTCGTTGTAGGTCCGGAAGATGGCCGTTAGCAGGGCGCTATCGGGCACGCTGTACAGCAAAAGACCCACGGTCGGATAGACGATACTCACCTCCACCCCATCGGCATCCATGTCTTTGACGTGCGCTGCGGGGATGTAACCGCCATGTCGAACGTGGTCAAAGGTCGTGGTCCGCCTGAGCTGATCCGACTGCCCAAACCGCATGCCCGTCTGGGCGCCGGCGCCCATGCCGATCACCCGATGGTTATCGCAGTACCACCAGTCGCCATCCGCCTCGCGGACAATGCGTGGGGCGCGGTCCCTGAACTGGGGCTCGGCTCTGGTCGTCCACAGGTCCGCTGGCTCGAATATGTGGTTATCCGATGAGATGATCCTGTAACCAGGCATACGTCACCCTCCTCAGTTGTTGTGCAGTACCAACGCCGCCTTGCCGTGTGCAAGACGGCCCTTGCCGTCCTCCGCGAGCCCCGACCGGTGGGACAGCCGTGGCGACCGCGACCCCCGCAGCGGGATGCCCCCAGCTTGCGGCATAGGGCCCGAGCCGTCTGGCGTTGAGGTCGGTAGACCATCCACCATGTGTAGGAGGCTCGCTCGGGAGCTCATGAAGGCGTGACCCTGAGCCACACGGCTGGCAGGGGCCTGTCAAACGTCCTAGGCAGGCTCCAAGCCGGTGGCCCGTAGAAGATGGCATGAGACGGGAGTACACCATCTGGGCCGTCCTCACAGCGTCACCAAGACTCTCTTCTCTGATTCACATGGTTACCAGAATTCATGGTATCATGGAATGACTAAAGAGTCATCAAAAATGACACCGCGTTCAGCAATTCTAATTTTGGCTCGCTCAATTTCTGGTGGTGTCCCTCGATAGCGGGCCGTGTACCTCTAGCTTGCGGCTAAATACCAGAAGCTTGCCTGGGGACCGTCACCGGGACAAAACGGCGCCGCCCAGTGGGCCCTCATGGCGTCACAGCGGCCCTCTGCATCGTGAGGACACCCTCGACGCAGGCCGTGCAGGCGCACGTCGCCACCTCAGGCCCCCTCCTATGGCTGTTTCCCACCACCACGGCGTGCTCACACTCCCGCTGGCTGCGGCCACGGCGGCACGCGGAACATCAAGACCTCGCGCAGTGTCCAGACATGGTCCGTCAATCCCGCCGCCATGGCCGGTGTCTGGAGACACCAGCGTTTGGCCGACCCCGTCCCGTTGGTCGACTCAAGCTCAGCCAGACCTCAACCATGTAACTACCCCTATAGGTCCCACATTATCACCCGAACCAACCATCACCGTCATCGATCCCCGTCACCCGTTGTGTGGCCGAACCCTCACGCTTATCGGCATGACTCACCATGCTCAACTCGGCCGTTGTTGCGTGGTGTGGCTGCGGCCTCAGGTGGAACGGCTGGTTCCAGTTCAAGCCACCAACTTGGCATTTGATCCCAACGACCTGAGTCCCTCTCCCCTGTCGCTCGCCGCTGTTGAACAATGGCTGCGTGTTGTTCATGACATCCAACATGCCAGTCAAGGAGCCAGCCGCGATGCGAGTTCAACCCGCCCGAGCCGCGCCGCCGCTCGAGCACGACGACCGGATTGCGCCCCATCAGCTTTGGAGCCACTTGTCAGTCAGCCAGCAACAGCACGTCCGAAAGGTTCTGATCGGCGTCGCTCAACAGTTGCTGGCCCACCTGCCACGCCAACCACGCACTGAGGAGGCGACCCATGACTCCCGATCTCAGCCTGAGCCAAGTGAAAATCACCTCCCGACATCTCGAACGCAAGGCGGTGATCTACATTCGTCAATCGAGCCCGAAGCAGGTACGTGAGCATCTCGACAGCCAACTCACGCAGCGCACCCTGATCCGCCGCGCCGAAGGCTTGGGCTGGCATCCCGAGCGCATTGAGGTGTTCGATGGCGACCTGGGCCAGTCGGCCGCGGGGATGCAACAGCGCGATGACTTTCAAGCGCTGGTTGCCGAGGTTGCCTTGGGCCACGTCGGCATTGTCTTCGGGTGGCAGGTCTCGCGTCTGGCGCGTAACAACGCCGAGTGGTATCAGCTGCTGGACTTAGCCGCCCTCTTGGGAACGCTCATTGGCGATACGGACGGCATCTACGATCCCCGTCTCTCTAACGACCGCCTCTTGCTCGGGTTACAAGGCACGATGTCGGAAGCGGAACTCTATTTGATGCGCCAACGCTTCAACGCGGGACGTCTGAGCAAAGTGCAGCGCGGGGAGTATGTGCAGCGTCTGCCCACCGGACTGGTGCGCCTCGCGGATAAACGCGTTCTGAAAGACCCAGACCAACAGATTCAACATGTGATTGGGCTCGTCTTGAGCAAGTTTGAGGAGCTGGGCTCAGCCTATCAGGTTCTGCGCTACTGCAAGCAGCATGCTATCCTCTTGCCAAGGCGCCACGGCAGCGGCGTGGGGCCTGGCGACATCCGATGGTGCCGGCCCTCTGAAGCGACGATGAGCGCTATCCTCACCAACCCGGCCTATGCCGGTGCCTTCGTCCACGGCCGGCGCACGAGCGACCTCCGGCGCCCACCACCGGGGCGGCGGACCCCCGTGATGGTCCGCCGCCCGATGGAGGAGTGGCAGTGTATCATTCAGGATGCCTATCCCGCCTACATCAGTTGGACCCAGTATCTCGCCAATCAAGCCCGCCTGAGCGACAACGCCCAGCGCTACACGGAGCCGACGGGCAGGGGGCGGGGGGCGCCGCGCGAAGGCGCCGCCTTCCTGCAAGGGGCGCCTTCCCTTTTCCCGGTTAGGCTTCCAGCAGAGCAAGGGGTGAAGTCGCCATACGTTTCAACATGTTCCACCGACCCGCTTTGTAGTACGACCGCAACAGGAGTATGGCCTCGGCATTGGCACGACACCAAAAGAGGCTCGGCCCTTTCAAGCGCAGATTGACCACACGCCGCACTGTACTTTCAATCGCTCCGCTCCCGATAGGAAGCTTCATGGCGATGAGCGTGGCATACGCCATGCGGCTCTGGTTCTTGATGAAGTAGTTCCGCTGCGTGCGGATCGCCTTGCTGTGGCGGCCTCGACAGAGCGCCTGCACGGCCGCAATGACCTGCTCCACCTGGCCTTGCAGCAGGAAGCGACGCTGTTGGGTGCGCCAGCGGGCACGGGCTTTCGCACTCCAGTCTTTGCGCAGTGCCACAACTTGGCTGAGGTGTTGCACCGCATGATAAAAGTCGAGGAGCTCATGCACCTGCTCCACGGCTAAGCCTAATGCTTGGACAAGCAACGGGACCCTTTTCCATATCCACGGCGCCCCGTCGGCGATAAAGAGGACCTGATCCGCCTGGGTGATCTCCAGGCGCTGTAAGTAGCTCCGCAGCAAGGCAAACACCGCATCCGGCCCTTTAAGGGTGGCGTCAATGAAGGGGGCAAAGCTGGCTTCACGTTTCCCCTCCGCATCCACTACATACACGATCAACACCTTGGGTTCACGCCACGCCCCCGTATAGCGCCTGCGTCCTTTGGTGGTCTTCGGTCCCCGTTTGATCTCTCGCAGCCGCATCCGGCCGCCATCGCTGCTGATCACCACCCGACGCCCCGCCCCGCTGTCCTCAAACGCGGCGTTGTTGACCTGCTGCTCCAGCCTGGCCCGGGCCGCATAGCGGTACGCAATCGTCCGCACCGTTTTCGTGTCCAACTCCACGCCTCTGGCGGCCAACACGTCCTGCGCCTCTTGCAAAGAGCCCAACATCGCCGCGAACAGGCTCACCTCTGCAGCCAACGCCGGGGTGCAGCGATCGTAAATCCCTAACAGCACCAGGCCAGCATACACGCCAGCAGAGCGCTTGCCCGCTCGCCTCTGACCCTTGCGGCGGTAATACGTCGTCCATACAGCCACCGTATGCCCTTGAGCCGTGCGAATCCTTACCTGCACCTTCCCGTCGCTTTTGAGCGGCTTGGGCCAATGGCTCACCAAGAGGTCTTGCTCCGCTTGCAAGGCCGGCGAATCCAAGGTCTGCTGCAGGTGATACCCGACCAACAAGCTGCCCAAGCGATCGGTGCCTTGACGAATTTCCCGTTCCAACGCCTCGAGTTCCTCTGGGCTCGTCACCAGCCGCGGGGTCTGCTGCATCTGGTGCAACTCGTCGAGGACTGCTTGTATATCCCTGGTGTAATCGGTATCCTGGCTGGCCAAACCCGCATCACTCGTCATATCCATGCTCCTTTTCGTTCTCCATGCACTTTGAAGCATCATCGATGATTCGGGTTCTGTTGTCAGCTCCGTTGTGTCTTCACATCCGGCTCTCCTCTCGTTTCACATGTTAGCCGGGAATTTGGATCGTGCCCGATCGAGGGTATGGAGACGAGCGTGGGTGCTGGCCAGCAAGCGCGGCGCACGCCAGAGCATTGTGGGTCGCGTCATAGCAGTAAGTAACGTCTGGCCTTCGACGTAGTGCATGAGCGTGAAGGCGCCGCCGAGCACGGTCGTGTCCGTGCAGACATCCACGACGCGGGGCACCAGGTATCCGGCGTCGGCTAGGGCGTTCTGCAACGCGCCTTCAGCCGTCGCGCGCGGACCGCCATGGGTCTCTGGGAATATCCGGACGATAAGCCTCCCCGAGAAGGCTGGTGGTACGTGCGCCAACTGCAACGCGTAGATGCGCGTGTCGAAGCCACCTGCGATCGGTACTGGGGGACACAGGTACGCCGCCTCGGCCCGCTGCAGCCGCGCCCGGAGGTAGGTGAGGAGAGGCGTGTCAGGGTGTTCGGAACTGCCGCGTTCATGCACGTCTACGTGGCTCCTAGGCTCAGTCCGGGGTTCCAGGCGTCATGGGGGTCATCCCAAGCTGAGTATGACGCCGTTGACGCCTGGAACCCCATTGTGAGGGGTGCCAGACCTGCCCTGTAGATGTATCCGCACCCCACAGGTACACGACGCGGCGCCTCACCCAGGGCAAAACGCTGTCCGCGTGTAAAATCGTCAATCCCTACGATCGCACTATTGCGCCGATTTGCAAAGGCAAGAGCAATTGTCCGACCCAGTTTGGCCGCAAACCCGGCATTATTGCCGAGCCCGCCTCGGGTTTCATCTTTGCCGCCCATCTTCCGGTAGGGAACCCTGGTGATAATAACTATGTGTTGCCTTTGGTCGACAAAGTGCAGCATGCCATCACGCAAGTGACACGTCGGCCTCCCCTGGCTATCCACTCGCTGGCCGGCGACCTGGCCCTCAACGACACGACGTTGCGTGCGGCATTGCACGCACGCGGGATTCTCACGGTAGGCATCCCGCACACGGTCGAACCCATCACGTCATCCCCTACACAGGAGGAGGTGGGCAGGATCCTGCACGACGCGGGTTTGCACCGCCAGCGCACTCCCTACCAGGTGCACCTCGCTTGCGCCTGCGGCTACAGCCGGCCGGTGATCGAAAGCATCATTGCCAGCCTGCTCTGTCGAGGAGTAGATCGCGTCAGATATAAAGGCCATCGAGGGGCCATCCTCCAAATGAGCATGACGGTGATGGCGCACAATGCCGCCACGGTGGTGCGTATCGAGCAGCATCGCCTGTCGAAACGGGCGCAAAAGCTCCGCCGCTTACTGTGTCTCAGGTCCCGTAACTCTCATCAATACAATGGCTCAAAAAATTAGTGACGACTAAATAGGGACTGACGATTCGTTGCCGAACGCAAAGGATGGCCGCTCAATTTATCAGAATTTGTAGATGGTTGAAGTTGCTCTATAAGGAGCAACTTGCGCCCCTCGAAAACGCGCCGTTTTCGTGCAATGGGCTCGAAAACGATGCAGAGTAGCCCAGCGTTTCCGCCAGTATTGACGAGCTACAAACTGCTATAAATTGAGCGAACCCGGTAGCTCTGCTACAGTCTCTTTCTCTTCCTGTATTTGGGGGTGGTTCGGCTGTGCTATCCATGCTGGACCTGGCTCCCCTCCTCCTGAAGAGAAAGTTATACCGTGCATACTGCGCCGAATGAATCGTCGCTCGCACAGCTTTTTTCTTCCTATAGGCCAGGATACCGCTTTTGCCTGAAAAGTAGCTCTGCCCATCACTCCTATGTAACCAGTGGTAACTCTCATTATGTATGAACACAGTTTTCCCACTGACTTATTCTGCGATTTTTGCTGCTAAGGGGGGTAACAAACGACATGCACAGGATTCTTTTTGACAGGAGCGATTTTCGTGGGGTGGAGCCCCTTCTTTTTTGGAATTAAAAAGCGACGACGGTTCCATGGAAGTATGAAGGGGCAAGCCCCTTCATGTTCTTGCCTGGACAGAGTCCCGAGCGGAGCGAGTTCCTTTTTTGCTGTCGTCGTTTTAAGAGTTTTAACAGATTTTAAGAGTTTTAAAGTTTTAGGTAGGAGAAACCCTATTAGAATCAACAGGTTGAAATGATAATCATCCCCGTTTATAGGTTGAATCATCCCCATCTACGGGAGGAATCATCCCCGTTTACGGGAAAAAACATCCCCCTTTACAGGAGAGTGCTTGATAAAACATCCCCGTTTACAGGATATTGTTTCAAGATATTGATTTATAAGGTATTAAATGAGACATATTCCATCTGCAAGCAGGATATCATCCCCCTTTACAGGAGGAATCATCCCCCTTTACAGGAGGGCCACAAGCCGTTGTTCTACTGAGGTTTTATTGAACTATCCCCGTTTGCGGGAAAAATCAATCATCCCCATTTACAGGATTACAGGGAAACCCATGGCTGTGTGGAATCATCCTCATTTACAGGATGGAAGCACGGTCTGAAGATCAATCATCCCAAAATAGTTTTGACTCATGGGGATGATTTCCCTACACTGTCCCTGGGAGGATTACCCGGAGCGGGGGGAGTTATGAAAGAAGCACAGAGGCAGTTGCAACGGGATGCCAAGCAGGAAGTTATCAAGCACAGCGCGGCGATTCAGATAGAAAACAACATGACGCTCCTGCAACGCCGTGCATGGAATGCGCTGTTGTACAATGCCTACAATGAACTGGATAAGAAAGAGGAGCATCAGATTTCCTTGCAGTATCTGTCCCAGCTTGTGGGCTATGACAGCCACGACATGGAATATCTGAAAGAGGCCTCTATGGCCATGCTACGCTGTATCGTACAATACAACGTCCTGGGCAAGGATGGCAGCTTGGAGCGCTGGGGCGCGACGGCGCTTTTGGCCCAGGCCGACATTCAGAAAAAGAAGGGCCTATTCATCTACGCCTACAGTCCGGAGTTACGTCGCCGCTTGCACAATCCGGAAATGTATGCGCGCCTCGATCTCGACCTGCAAAAACAATTTGGCAGCAAATATGCGCTGGCGCTGTGGGAATTGTGTACCGATTATCTGGGCTCGGGCCGCGAGTATGGAGAAACGCCTTTTATCCCGCTGGAAACGTTCCGCAAGCTCATGGGCATAGCTGACGGGATGTATCCTGAGTTTATGAGGCTGAACGAAAAGGTCCTCAAGCCAGCTATTATTGAAGTCAATCGGGTGTCTGATTTCCAGGTGACGATGGAATGTCAGCGGCAGGGCCGGAAGGTCACAGCGCTGAAATTCAAAATGCGCCGGGTCGCGATGCTTCCTGAGCCGCAGAGCGAGCAAAGGACTTTGTTCCCTGATCTCGATGATATGCCGGTGATCGTCAAGGAGCTGAGAGATGCGGGCTTATCCACGCAGGATGCGCTGGAAATCTGGCAGCAGGGCTTCTCTTACATTGACGAGGATATGCGGCCCGCAGATCATGGTGAGGATGTAGAAGCGGCCTTTGTCCAGTATATCCGCGAGAAAATCCATCTGCTCAAGCGCCGGCAGGCCTCCGGCAAGGTCGAAAACAGCACGGGTTTTTTGCTCCAGGCGATTCGCCAGAACTACACCAATCCCGAATTTGCTCAAGAGCAAAAACGTGAGGCGTCAGCGGCAACGCAGCAGGCTAAGCGCGAGATACAGAAACAGGTGAAGATGCTGGAACAGCAAAAGGCTGATCTCGAAAAAGCCCGCGATCGGGAACTCTATCAACTTCGCGACAAGGTGGCGGCAGAATCGCCAGATGTCCTTGAACAAGCCGTGACCGAACTACTGGCGGAAGATAGGGGCTTTCTGTTTCTGTACAAGCGTGACAAGTCAGCTCTGGAAAATTATCAATCGCGGCCATCTCTACAGGCATTGTTCAACCCTTACCTGGAGAAGCATGATCCCGCCTGCTTTGAAACCATAAGACAACGCTACGCGGCACAGACTGCCGCCGTAGATGCACAGATGGCCGCCCTGGGTGATTAAGAATCGCTCATTTACACAGCCAATCATGAGCGCAATACTTTTGCCTCCGTGTTGCGCTCATCCCCTTCCCTCTCCCTCTGCTCTCTCGATAGCTATTCATCGTCTGAGGGAGCAGTTGCAGGCGGTTTGCGGCTGGTAAGAGATGTCGCGTGGTCCCTGGAAATCGCGGCGATCATCGGCAGGCCTCGGCTCTGAAACAGCATGTTCAGGGCTTCAGCCAGCAAATCCTGCACCGTCGTATCTTCCTCCACCATCAAGGAGCGCAGCTGCTTGGAAACCTGGGGGGTGAAATACCCGCCAATATGTTTTGCCCCTTCCCTCGCCCCTGAACGGCCGGTCTCCGCCGTCTTGGGCACCGGCTTGGGGGCTGCATTGATGGGCACTCCAGCCTTTTCTTTAAGCGCGGCGGCGAACTTGCTCATTTTTCTTTCCTTTCTTTGACGGCGTGAGTATGTGCAAGTGTGCACACACGAACTTGTGCAAGGCTTCAATCTCTCGTGCGGCTTTTCCGTGCGGCTCGAATTCTTGCGCGGCCTGCCCATACACGATGGCGCGAGCATAGGCGACACGGTTCACTAATCTGATCGGGCATGCCTCCCCTTCGAGTTGAATAATGGCTTCCTCCGCCTCATCCGCCTCGGACCCTGATGGTGCGACAGCATTGAGAATCACGCTTGCAGGTTTATGAGCCAGCTTGGCGATGTCCAGACTGTTGGCGATGGCTTCCAGATCGAGAATGGAGGGTCTGCAAGGGATAAGGACCAAGTCCGCCATACGGGCAGCATCAAGGGCTGCGTTGTCGGAATGCGGAGCCGTATCGATGATAGCCAATTTGCCGCCTTCAGCACTGGCGGTGTCGAGCACTTGCGTCAGGCGGCTGGCATGGGCTGAGATGACGACGGGTAATTCGGCCTGGCGCCGGTCCGCCCACTTTGCAGAGGATGCTTGCGGGTCGAGATCAATGATGGCCGTGTTCATCCCGGCGAGTGATGCGGCCACCGCCAGATGGATGGCAAGGGTGGTTTTGCCAGCTCCGCCTTTCTGGCTGACGATAGAGATAGTTTTCATGGGCTGCCTGCGTGATGTGCTATTGTGAACGAGTGCATGCGCGAACGTGCGAATGCGTGAATCTGTGATTGTGTGAGTTTATGCACCTGTGAGCGTGTGCACATTTGCACGCAAATAAGGGTGAGAGAATTTGAACAGGACGTCAAGTTTTTTCTTAAAAATGTCGTGAATGTGTGCATCCGTGCACGTGTGATCTTTGGTACAGGTATGCTTGTGACTGTGTGAATGAGTTCATCTGTGCACATGTGAAACTGCTCAAGCCATGTCGGCATGAGGGATTAGAGAGGCTATCAGTTGTTGAGGTCATGAATGCATGCCTAGACATGGGGACGCATGACGCCCGCCCGCGTGATGGCGTGATGGCGTAAATTTGTGGTCCGGTGAACGTGTGCACACTTGTACACTAATTCACGTGGGCGGGTCTGCGGGGGTGCATGTGATCTTGTGCGCAAGAGAACTGTTGCACATATGCACGTGTGCACAAATGCACATACAGAACCGGCACGGGGAAGAGAACCTGAGGGGATGGAAACTCGGGATCGCGTACCCGCTGGCTGCGGATAATGTTTCGGGCCCTCTCCCGTTCCGTCTGCGTCGTAGGCATCAGCCGGTCATCAGCACGCCAACCGTGTTTTCAAGCACCCGTTCACCCCTCTTAGGCTGCATCCGAACACACTTCCGCCGCTCTACACCACGCTCATCAACCAGCGCCATGTTCAGCCCATCTGCGACTGTGGCCACGGCGGCACTCTGTACAGCAACACCTCTTTCAGGCTCCAGGCATGATCGGTCAAGCCTGCCGCCATCGCCGGCGTGCACGGCCGCCACACCCTGCTTGAGCCATGACCGTTGGTGGCTTCGGGTATCAGCAGTGCTTGACGTAAGCTGACGGGTCGCGTCCCCGGCGCTTGCGGATAATGTTCCGGGACCTCTCCCAAGCCGTCTGCGTCGTCTGACGCAGCCGGTCCTGAGCCCTCCAAATCGGCTTTCACCCCCTCGCTTGCCCCGGCTGGCCTGCCTCTGAGAGGCATTGTCAAGTTGTTGATCCTGCTTCCTAACTCGTTAGATACTCACCCCCGACAATGCTTCCCTGCATGCCCCATCGAACCCTAGGATAGGTAGCCAGACATGACGCCACCCGCTGCCCCCGAGCGCGACAAACATCACCGCTTTCCAGGCGAAATCATCAGTCATGGGGTCTGGCTCTATTATCGCTTCCCTTTGAGTTACCGCGACGTAGAAGAGATGCTGTTGGCCCGTGGGATCGACGTCACCCATGAAGCCATCCGCCAATGGTGTTTGAAGTTTGGGCAGGACTACGCCAATCAGCTGAAGCGTCGACGCGCCCAACCAGGCGACAAATGGCACTTGGACGAGGTGTTCTTGACCATCAACGGAAAGCGCCATTACCTCTGGCGCGCTGTCGACCAAGACGCTAACGTGCTTGACATCCTCGTGCAGAGCCGCCGCAACAAGCAGGCCGCGAAGAAGTTCTTTCGCAAGTTACTCAAGGGCTTGCAGTACGTGCCGCGTGTGATCATTACGGACAAGCTGAAGAGCGACGGTGCTGCTAAGCGTGAGATACTGCCCGGGGTGGAACACCGCCAGAGTCGCTATTTGAATAACCGCTGTGAGAATTCCCATCGGCCGACGCGCCAACGCGAGTATCGCATGCAAGGATTCAAATCCCCTGGACATGCCCAGCGTTTTCTGTCTGCCTATGGCCCCATTGCCCCACACTTCCGACCCAGACGGTATTTGCTATCAGCGGCCGACTCTCGTCAAGAGATGCGGAAGCGATTCGAGAGTTGGGCCGAAGTGACGGGTACGTGTAGTGGCCCATGTCATTTTTCATAAAAAATGCGACTGGGTTGAC
>Ga0137390_10003221_pt1 | contig 13268 bp, 10 predicted proteins | sample 15con2h24AmetaG_FD_104937 | JGI IMG/M metagenome (GOLD analysis project Ga0137390, IMG submission 104937) | Vadose zone soil microbial communities from Angelo Coast Range Reserve, California, USA - 15con2h2.4A metaG | ecosystem: Environmental > Terrestrial > Soil > Vadose zone > Saprolite... | reverse complement strand
GCCAACGCCGACGGATCGATCGTCGCCTATTTCGAGAATGCGGACGACCGCGAAGAGGCCGCGTCTCTGCTGCGCGATCTTCCGGTGGTTCTGAAATTCGTTGAGCGCGAGCGCGCCGACTGGCTCCAGCTATATCAACAATCACTACAGCCACTCTTCATCGGGCGATCGTTCGTTGTGGCGCCGGATGCTTCTGTGATCCCGGCCGGCACGACGCGGCATGCACTAATCATCCCGCAGGCGCAGGCATTCGGGACCGGATCGCATGAATCGACAGCCCTCTGCATCGAGCTGCTCGAAGAGATCGATTTGCATGACAGATTCGGACTGGATATCGGGTGCGGCAGCGGCATCCTGGCCTTTGCGATGTTTCGATTGGGCGCCTGCAAGGTGGTGGGTTTCGACATCGATCCGGATGGCCTCGCTCCGATGCGGGAAAATCGCGTGCGCAATGCGACTCCCGCGATGCTTTTCATTGGAACGCTCGACGCACTCCGCGTGCGCAAGTTTGACGTCGTGACGATGAACATCCTTCCGGAAGTGATCGTGCCGCTTTTGCCGATGGTGAAACGGTATTTCGGTGGAGATCTGATTCTGAGTGGGATCCTCACCGGCCAGCGCGAGGATGTGTTGCGCGCGTGCGACGGTCTCAGATTAGTCAACGACCGCGAGAAAGGGGAGTGGTGGGCGGGGCGGTTCGCGCGATGAACGTCATCTGCGACTGGGGCCTGCAAGGGTTGCGAGCTTCGGCGCGCGGACGCGTCGTGATCATCGTCGACGTGCTTTCGTTCAGCACCGCCGTCTCGATCGCGATCGGGCGCGGCGCGACGATCTTTCCTTGCGAGTGGAGCGATGAGCGTGCCGCGGCCGTGGCGAAAGCGGAAGGAGCTGAGCTGGCCTCGAAGCGAGGGAACGGACGATTCAGCCTGGCGCCGGCATCGCTGCGCAGCGTTCCATCCGATCTACGTCTGGTGCTGCCGTCGCCTAACGGCTCGACGCTCGCTTTTCACGCTCGCGATCTCGGCGCGAATGCGATTCTTGCCGGGTGCTTTCGCAATGCGGCTGCAGTGGCGCGTTGGGCATCCGGACAACCTGTGGCGGTCATCGCGGCTGGGGAACGATGGCCTGACGGCAGTCTGAGATTCGCGATCGAAGATTGGCTCGGAGCGGGAGCGATCATCAGCCGCTTGGAAGGATCGCGGTCCGCCGAAGCGGAGGCTGCGGCGATCGCGTTCGAGCAGATGCGCAAAGAACTCCGCAAAATACTGGCGGACTGTCCGTCAGGTCGCGAACTGATCGCGCTGGGATATCCGGATGACATCGATCTGGCCTCGGAAATCGATGTCGACGGTGCCGTTGCCCTTCTTGACGGCAATGCATTTACACTAGCGCGATCATGAATCAGATCAGCGACCGCCTCCGTGGACTGGTGCAATCCGACATCCGCCGCATGTCGCGCGAATGCGACCGCGTCAACGGCATTAACCTCGGCCAGGGAATCTGCGATTTGCCGACGATTCCCGAGCTGGTCGAGGGCGCGTGTGACGCCATCGTCGCGAACAAAGCGACGTACTCGAAATTCGAGGGCATCGATCTTCTGCGCGAACGCATCGCGCGCAAGCTCGCGCATTACAACGGGCTGACGGTCGATCCCGCCAAGGAAATCGTCGTGACGGTCGGATCGAGCGGCGGATTTCTGACCGCAGCCATGGCCACGCTGAACGCCGGCGACGAGGTCATCCTCTTCGAGCCGTACTACGGCTATCACCTCAACACCCTGAGCGTTCTCGGATTCATTCCGAAGTTCGTATCGCTGCAGGCGCCCGACTGGTCGATCGATTTCGACGCGCTGCGCGCGGCCTTCACGCTGAAGACCAGGGCCATTGTCGTCTGCACGCCGTCGAATCCGTCCGGAAAGATGTTCACGCGCGAAGAGCTCGAGAAGATCGGCGCGCTCTGTCGCGAGTTCAACGCCTGGGTGTTCACCGACGAGATCTACGAATACATCGTGTACGACGGCCGGGAGCACGTGTCGATGGCGTCGATTCCGTCATGCCGCGATATAACAATTACCATCAGCGGTTTTTCCAAGACATTTTCGATCACCGGTTGGCGGATCGGCTATGCGGTCGCCGATCCGCAGGTGGCGGGGCCGATCGGATTGATGAACGATCTCTTCGCAATCTGCGCGCCGACGCCGCTGCAATGGGGCGTCGCTCGGGCGCTCGAAGTGCCCGACAGTTACTATCGCAATCTGGCCGCCGATTATCAGAAGAAGCGCGATATCCTCGCCGACGCGCTCACCGAAGCGGGATTCCGTCCTTCCATTCCGGAGGGCTCGTACTACATGCTCGCGGAGATCCCCAGCGAGTTCCGCAACGATCGCGAAGCCGCGCAATCGCTCCTCGAAAATGCCCGGGTGGCTTCCGTTCCGGGATCCGCATTTTTCGTTTCGGATGCCGGCAAGAGGATGCTGCGTTTCTGCTACGCGAAGGATTTCGAGTCACTCCAAGAAGCGTGCGTGCGGATTCGGGCGTTCCGGACAGCGCGAGTCTGATTACTTCTTGCCGCGCGCGCTTTGCAGATCCGCGAGGATCTCCTCGACGTGCTGGGCGGGATCGACCTTCTCGTAAATTTTCTTGATCCGTCCGTCCGCGCCGATCCAGAACGTTGTCCGCGCCACGCCCCACGCGCGCCGGCCGTACATGTTCTTCTCTTTCCAGGCGCCGTACATCTTCGCGACATCCGCGGTTTGATCCGACAGCAGCGGAAAATTCAGCTTGTATTTGTCGCGAAATTTTTCGTGGCTCGGCAGCGGATCGGTTGACACGCCGAGAATTGATGCCCCAACTTTGGAAACATCACCTTCGTGATCGCGGAACGAGCAGGCCTCGGCCGTGCAGCCCGGCGTGTCATCCTTCGGATAGAAATAGAGGATGACATCCCTTCCGCGAAATTCTTTGAGCGTGACGTCTTTTCCGCGCGTCGATGGCAATCGAAAGTCGGACGCCACATCGCCGACTTTGGGTTCGTAATAGTCCTGCATCGCTAGTTTGAAGAATCTCCCAGCAAAACTTTCTCGGCAATCAGAAGGGCATTGAGCGCCGAGCTGCGGCGCAGATTATCGCAAACGGCCCATACCCAGAATCCGCCTCGAATGCTTGAATCGCGGCGCACCTCTGCGACCAGCACTTCGTTCTTGCCGGCGGCGTCGATCGTTCCGAACGATTCATCCTGTTCCGGCAGCGCGATGGCCGAGTTTTCGCGGAGGCGCGACGCGATCTGGTCGACGGAGAGATCGTCGCGCGTTTTGACGAAGAGCGAAAAAGTGTGGCTGTGAAAGATCGTCCCCTGCGTGATGAGAAGCGCGAGCTGCGCCTTGCTGGCGAGAAGTCTCCGCACCTGATCGACGATGAATTCTTCGTTGTGCTCGAGCGCCGGATAGAGGTTGAAGGCCAGCTGGCGGTCGAAGATCTCTTTCGGCACTCCCTGGACGTTCAACACGCTGATCGCTTGCCGCGCCAGCTCTTCGACGCCGGTCTGCTCGAATTCCGAAGCCGGCTGCACGACCGTGGCGGCACAAAGCTCGATCGCGCTGAGCATTCCGATCTGGTTGAGGATGAGTCCGATCGGAATGGCGACCGGGTGCGGCGAGATGATCAAGCCGTTCGCGCTGCTGATTGAGTCGAGATTGATTCCGGCGACCGCCAGCGCACCCTCTCGAATGGTTGAAGGTTGCGAGACATCGATGACGATGAACCGATCCTCGCGATAGCGATCGATCCATTCGCGATTGCCGGCCGGCGGTCCGCAGAAGAAAACCAGATCGAGATCTTCGAGCTCGTCGTCCGAGGCAGCCGCCACCACCGCCGGCTCATCACCGACCTCGGTCAGTGCGCCTGCGACTTTTCCGGTGCTGTCGAGCAGCGCCACCTTGGCGAACGGAAAGTTGCGCTCGCGCAGAAGGGTCTTGACCTCGTTCCCAACCAAGGTCAGTGGATTGACGATGCCGAGGCGATATCCGCCTTTCGATTTGGGCTGCGGCATATAAATTTATCCTGAGCCGCGCAGCGGCGAAGGATCTTTGGTGGCGCAGCGACGAAGCGGAAGGACCGGAGATCCTTCGCTCCCTTCCTCTCGCCGCCCGCGCTCAGGATAAAGCTTCGGGCGATGCCCGGCTTTCGATTTAGGCCGCGGCATGGTCACCTGGGAGAGCGGCCGGGACGGCAGCAGTGGGCGGGCGTCGCGCCGGCCGACCAAAGCAGTCGCGCGAGACGCGCGCCTGCTGCGGACGAGACGCCCGCTCTCCGTTGGGCCGCTACCATCAGTGGCTCTCCACCGGCTGTAGTTCCTCAGGCGCTTTCTGCGAAGGGAATGCGATGGACCAGAGCCGCACCATCGGTCCGGATGCCAGATAGCAGATCGAGCCGATGAAGAGAAACTCGCGAGGCCATTTCGTGAAGATGCCCAGGATGAGCGCCAGCACGACGATGTACATCAGCGAGCGCTCCTTCTGCAGGTTCAGCCCTTTCTGGCTGCGGTAACGGATCGGCGAGACCATCGCGAACGCCACCGCCGTCGTGATCGCCAGCATGATGAGCGCGAAGTTCTGATCGCGGACTGGAGCCGGCGCGTAGTAGATCGTCGACGCCAGCGTCAGCGCGCCGGCGGGGATCGGCAGTCCGACGAAGTAGCGGTAGTCGGTTTTTCCGGTCATGACGTTGAAGCGCGCGAGCCGCAGCGATCCGCTGACCAGAAAAAGAAAGGCGATTGCCCCGCCGAGGTTGCCGAGGATGTGGAGACCCCAGGCATAGACTAGGACAGCCGGCGCGGCGCCGAACGTGACGCAATCGGCGAGCGAGTCGTACTCCTTCCCGAACTCGCTGGTTGCTCCGAGCTGCCGGGCCAGCAAGCCGTCGAACGTGTCGAAGATGGCGGCGAAGAAGAGCGACAAGCACGCCAGCTCGAAGAAATGAATCGCGAGATCGCTGCGGCCGTCCGTGATGGCCTCGATGCCGCGCGTGCTATTGACGATGGAACGGAATCCGAAAAAGAGATTGAGGACCGTGAAGGTCGTCGGAATGATGTAAACGCCGCGGCGGAGATTCTTCCGAACATCGCCGCGCTTCATCGGTGCTCCTCAATCTCTCCGATGACCGTCAATCCGACTTTCACCTTCTCGCGCATCTTGACCTTGAGGTTCGCGCCGGGCTGGAAAAAGATGTCGACCCGCGAACCGAATTTGATCATGCCGATTCGCTCGCCGCGGACGACCTCGTCGCCCTCTTTCTTGTCGAATACGATCCGCCGCGCCAGCAGGCCGGCAATCTGCTTGAAGGCCACGGTCGCTCCACGTCCGTCTTCGATGACCACCAGATTCTGCTCGTTCTCGGTCGATGATTTCTCCGCAAAGGCGGCGATCTTCTTCCCGGGATTGTAACGATAGTGCACGATGCGGCCGGTGATGGGGGCCCGATTCACGTGGACGTCGAAGACCGACATGAAGATGCTGATCTGACGCGTGAGACCCGGCCAGACTTCACCGTCAGGGACATCTTTGATCTGCACCACCGTGCCGTCGGCGGGGGAGAGAACATCGACCTGGCGCTCCGATCCGATGCGATGCGGGTCGCGAAAAAAGTTGAACAGAAAAAGAACCAGGAATCCGAAGATGATGGCGGCCGTCCACCACTTCAGCAGGATCGCGGCCGCGGTCAGTATCATCGCCGGGATGATGAAGAGTCATCCCTCCGGGGCAAACCGGATTTTTGGCATGGTGCGATGTTATGCAAGAAAGGCGTCAGAACCGAGGCCTTGGGCGTTTGGCCTTAGGCCTTAGGGGGCTAACGCCCAATACCTAGCGCCCAACGCCTAGGCCACATTGCTAGTCTCGTACGATCGAATCTTTGCTGCCATCTGGTCTTTTAGAAGGAGTTTTCGCTTTTTCAACGTCTTCTCTTCCATCTCCTCTTCGGAAGTCACCTGAGGCTTGGAGGCGAGCTCGCTGAGACGCGATTCGCAAGCATGATGCTCTTCGATCCACTGCCGAAACTCTGCATCCTCGGTGCTGAGAATCCGCTGAATGTCTGCGATGCGATTCGACATCCTTCATCCTCCTTCGAAGACAGCTTCATGGGGCGATTCTAGCACTCGAATCGCGAGGGATTTCCAATATTTCGTGACAGGTCTAAGCAGCGTACAATCAAAGGGTTGAGCCTGTCTTCGCGCATCATTCTCATCGCGTTGATCCTTGTGGTCGTATCGACCTGGATCACGCCGCTGCAGCGCGAACTTTTCATCGGCGACGAGACGAAATATGCCCAGGTCGTCCGTGAAATGCGAGCCACCGGCGCCTTTTTTTTGCCCACGCTCAACGGCGCACCGTTTACGCACAAGCCGCCGCTGCATTTCTGGATGATCGACCGGCTGACATTCCCGCTCGGTGTCTACTCCCTGTGGGCATTCGTGCTTCCGTCGCTGATCGCGTTTCTATTTCTGGAATGGCTGATGTGGCGGATGGGCGGACCGCTGGCCGCGTTCATCTGCGGCACATCGCTGATGATCTGGGGATCCGCGCAGACCGCGCGGATGGATATGAGCTTCACGGCGCTGATCGTCCTCGGCGCGTGGATGCTGCAAGACGACAAGCTTCTCCCCGCCGCCGTCGCCCTCGGCATCGCGACATTGATCAAGGGGCCGATGGCGCCGGTCATCGGGATCGTTCTTTTTTTGATCGAGGCGTGGAGGCGAAAACGCTTTCCGCACGTCAATTACTTTTTTCCAATCGCGGCATTGATTCTCATCCCACTGCTGTGGTTTATCCCCGCGATGTTGATGGGCGGGCCGGGATACACGCATGAAGTGATTGTGAAGCAGACCGTCGGGCGGGCGGTTTCGGCATGGGTGCACAGCGCGCCGCCATGGTTTTACCTGTTACACCTGCCCGGAGTTCTTTTTCCGTGGTTTTTTCCGGCGGTGGCTGCACTGCGCGGTGCGAATCGTTTTCACCTGAGCTGGATCGCCGCGGTGCTGATCCCATATTCCGCGATGAGCAGCAAGCTCGATGTCTACATGATGGCGATGATTCCGCCGGTGGCCCTGATGATCGCCGACTTTGTGCGCCGCGATCGAGGAGGCAAGTGGGCGAATGTAGTCACGCTCGCTTTGATGGTTGTCGCCGTCGTGTTTCTAAGTCGCGTTCCTCCCGAAGCGAAATTATTAATGATAATTCTTGCTGTTTCTGCGGCGATCGCGCTGCTCGTTACCGCGCGATCACTGATCTACTCCACCATCGCGGTCGGACTGGTTCCGCTGATACCGTTGGCTTACGCTGCGATTACGATGATGCCGCTCGTGAACGCCATCGCCTCGCCGCAGCGTCTGATCGCGGCGCTCGAAAAGCAACACGTAGCGCCGGAACAGATCGCGCTCTACAGTTGTCCGAATCTCTGGAGCCGCTACAACTTCCCGCGGGAGCTGGAGCGCGTGCGCTATGTCGACGCAAACAACATCGGAAATCCGGCCGTCATCGCCACCAGCCGTATTCATGCTCCCGAGATCGCGGCGACGTTGCGCGGTTATCGGCGAGTCGATCAGGTGCAAATGATCGGGAAATGGTTCGATGTCTATCGACGCTAAACGCCGGCTGGCATCGGCGGCTTTCATCGCGCTGCTGATTCTGTCGGTGTTCTGGCCATCACCGATCGTGACGGTGAACCGTCTGTGCTGCAATGCGCCACTACCGATCGACGAGCTCTCATTCCTCGGCCGCGAAGCGCCAGGGTGGGACGTCGTTTTCTGGTGCATCACCGGACTCTTTGCGCTGGTGCTGTTGCAGGAGGCGCGCGATTTCTCGACTCTCGGCGCCGAGGTTAAGGCGACGCAATTCCGCGTGTCGATGGGCATCGCAGCGGCGGCTGTGATTGCGGCTGCGATCGTTGCCGCGGCCTGGATATTCGCCGACGCGCCCGCGACGGCGTGGGCCGAGGGCGTCAACTCCGATGAAGTTCAGGACTGGATCCGCCTCGCGAACCGATTTGGCGGCGGGATGAATCCGGTGATGATCATCGTGTTCTTCGTCGTCGCCGGCGCGGCCTTCGCGAAGCGGGAGTGGATCGGTTACGCCATTCGCATGACCATCGCGGGGGCGGTCGGTGGCGTGATGGTGCAGCTCGTGAAGTTCGCCGTCGGCCGCACGCGTCCGGAGTTGTGGCTCGGACCATTCCACCAAGCGCGCGCATCCGCGAGCTCATTCCCGAGCGGCCACACCGTCGGCGCGTTTGCGCTCGCCGGGGTCCTGATCTTCACTGCCGAATCGAAAACCCTTCGCGTCATTGCGGCTCTGCTCGCGTTTGCGGTCGCGCTCTCGAGAGTACTGGCGTTCCGGCACTGGACATCGGATGTGACCGCCTCCGCTGCCATCGGCCTGATCTGCGCGGCTATGATTCGCTCATCGAAATAGGCACGCGTCTCGGGCGCGAGTCGAGGACCAAAGTGTCATTCCGAGCGTAGCGAGGAATCGGTGTGGAGGGGAGGCGCGGCGTGCCACCCACCCACACCGCTCCCTCGCTACGCTCGGGATGACAGTTCCCTTCTACGCCGTCGCTTCCATCTCCGCGAAGTTCACGCTGACCAGCCGCGAGCAGCCCGCTTCCTCCATCGTCACGCCATAGAGCACGTCGGCGGCCTCCATCGTGCGGCGCGAGTGCGTGATCACGATGAACTGTGTGTCGCGGGACATGTCGCGCACAAGCCGCACGAAGCGATCGTTGTTGACTTCGTCCAGCGGCGCGTCCACCTCGTCGAGAATGCAGAATGGGCTGGGCTTATAGCGAAAGATCGCGAAGAGCAACGCCAGCGCGGTCAGCGCGCGCTCGCCGCCCGACAGCAGTGCAATCGATTGATTCCTTTTTCCGGGCGGCTGCGCGATCAGCTCGATGCCGCTCTCCAGGATGTCTTCCTCGTCGAGAAGCTGCATCTTCGCCGCGCCGCCGCCGAAAAGCGAGCTGAAGATCTCGCCGAATGCCTGATTGACGCCGTTGAATGCGTCTCGGAAAAGCTCGCGCGAGGTGATGTTGATCTTGCGGATCGTCGATCGCAGCGACTCGATCGCCTGCACCAGATCGTCGCGCTGGGTGCGGAGAAAGTTTTCCCGCTGCTCGAGCTCCTGATGCTCTTCGATTGCCAGCACGTTGACCGGCCCGATGCGCTCGATGTGCTCCGTCAGTCGCGCCACTTCCGATTCCAGGTTCACGCGCGCTGCGTCATCGGCCGGCGGTTCGACGTCCGCCAGCGCATCGATGCCGGCGTGAAGGTCGAGCGCGATCTGCTCGCGAAGAAGATCGAAAGCCGCATTCGCGCGATCGCGGCGCCGCTCGGCCTCGAAGAGCGCATCTTTCGCAGTGTTCCACAATTCGCGAGAGCTGGTCGCTCGCGTTTCCAACTGCTGCACGCGCGATTCGAGGTCGGCGACTTCCGCCTCCAGCGCCACGCGCATCTCGCCGACGTCGCGAAGGCGGATGAGCGCGCGATCGAGCTGACCTCGCGCGTCTTCGGCAGCCGTTTCGGTCTCCTGCTGTTTGCGCTGCAGCGATTCGATCTCCTGCTGCAATTGCGCGGCGCGCGACGCGAGCGAGATCACGATCCGCGAAAGATTCTCGTGCTCGCGCTGCACGCCGTTGACGACTCCGGTCGCCGCTTCGACATCCACTCGAGCGCGCGAGGCGACGTCGGTGATCTCTTCGAATTGCATCCTTGCGGCGATAAGCTCTTGTTCGTGCCTGCGAATCTGTTGCTGTGTTTCATTTTCGCGCTGCTGGAGGCGTTGAAGGTCGGCGATGGCAGCATCGCGTCGCGACACGAGCTGCTCTTTTTCTTCGGCGTAGACCGTCTGCTCTTCCGACGTGACCGCCAATTCGCGTTCGAAGCGATCGAGCTCCACCAGCGCGTGCTCGCGATTCGCACGCTGATCGCGAAGCCCGGCTTCCGCGCTGCGAAAACGATCCTCCGCCAGGATGCGGGCGTCATCCGCCGCGCGAAGTTCCGTTTCGGTCGTCTGCAGCTCCGCCGCGATTCCCGTCGCGCGCGTCTCCTCGGTGCCAAGGAGAGATTCGAGATCGGAGAGTTCACGCTTGATCGAGAATACGCCCGGCGTCGCCCCTTCGGTTTTGCCGCCTATCAGCAGCGGTCCGCGAACGATATCGCCGTCGAGCGTGACGAAGGTCGCGTTCGGCCGCTCCTTCGCACGCTCGAGCGCCTGTTGCAGATCGCCGACGATGTAGGCCTCCGGAATCGCTTGCCGCACGGCATCGGCGACCGCGCCTTCGCCGACCACGGCGTAAACGGCATCGCCGCGCCCCTCACCCGGCCTTCGGCCACCCTCTCCCCGCTCCGCGGGGCGAGGGGCCTTGAGGTCCTTCTCCCCGCCTACGGGACGATGGGCTGCGAGGTCCTTCTCCCCGCCTGCGGGGAGAAGGTGTCCGAAGGACGGATGAGGGGTCGTGTGATCGAGCGCGATGAATGCCCCGCGTCCGGCGCCGCGCTGGCGAAGTCGCTTGATCGCTTCGAGCGCAAGGCGCGAGTCATCGACGACCGTCGCCTTCGAAACCTCGCGCAACAGCGTGTCGAGGGCGGCTTCGAATCCCTTGGCCGCGTGCACCGATTCCGCGGCTGCTGACGCATTTGGAATCAGCTCCAGGATCGTTCGTCGAACGTCCTCATCCTGTGCTTCCAATGACGCCAGAAGCGTGCGCAGCGAATCAATTTTGTATGTCGTCTGTGACACGCGATCGCGCGCGCTGGCGAGCGATTCGCGCATCGCATCGCGCTTGGCCTGCAACTCGTCGCGGCGCGCAAGAGAATCGCGTGCGGTGTGTTGCGCCGAAACGAGCGCTTCCTCGGCGGCGCGCACGGCTGCGTCCCATGCGCTGGTGGTCGCACGTGCGCCGTCGCGGCTTTCAGTGGCCTTGCGCGCGGCGTCGGTGAGCTTGCCGAGGTAGAACTCGCATTTCTCGACGGCCACTTCGATCTGATGCACCTGATTGCGCGCTTCAGAAATGCTCGCGATCGTGCGCATCAGCAGCTCGCGCCCATCGGCGAGCGATTTTTCGTGGCCGCGAACCTGATCCGATTTTTCCTGACGGTCATGCTCGAGCTGATCGGCGATCTCGCGAAGACGATTGCGTTCCGCGCGCGCGCTTTCGAGCGCTGCCGCTTTCTCGTCGAGGAGCGCTTTCTGTTCCGTCGTCTCGTTTTCAATATCGGCGGTTTGTGCGAGCGCTGTTTCGATGCGATTGCGAAGATCGGCGAGGCTCAATTCCGACTGTTGCAGAAACGAGCGCAATCGCTCGACGTCGCCGGTGACCGACGCGATCTCTTCACGCGCCGCCGACGCACGCGACGCGCGATTGGTCAGCAGCGTGCGATTTTCGGCGAGCGCCGCTTCGTCGGTGGCGAGTTGCGCGGCCAGCTCGCTTTCGCTCGCCTGCGCGGACGCGACGCCATCTTCGGCCGCGCGTTGCTCCGCTTGCGCCACAACGATGCGGCCTTTGTACAGCGCGCGCTTGGCGGTGGAGAGCTCATCGATCAGCTCTTTGTGCCGCCGCGCTTTTCCGGCCTGACGCTTCAGCGAATTCAGATTGCGCGTGACTTCGGAGAGCGTGTCGTCGATGCGGAGAAGATTCGCCTGCGTTTCCTCGAGCTTCAGCTCCGCGGCCCGCCGTTTGGTTTTGTACTTCGTGATGCCGGCCGCTTCTTCGATCAGCCGCCGCCGATCCTGCGGCTTGTTGGAAAGGATCAGATCGATTTTTCCCTGCTCCATCACGGAGTAGTTGCGGATGCCGAGGCCGGTGTCCATGAGGACGTCGGAGATGTCCTTCATCCGGACGCGTCTTCCGTTCAGACGAAATTCCGATTCGCCGGTCCGAAACACCCGGCGATGCAGCGTGATCAATCCATCCTCGGCGGCCGGATGTCCATTGTCGGTTTTGAGCGTCAGAGTGACTTCGCCCATCGACAGCGGGCGGCGGCGCGAGGAGCCCTGGAAGATCACGTCCTCCATCGTTTCGCCGCGAATGTGCGTGGCGCGGTTCTCGCCCAGCACCCAGATGATGGCGTCGCAGATGTTCGACTTGCCGCAACCGTTCGGGCCGACCACGGCGGTCAGGGCGGCGGGGAAGGTCAGTTGTGCGGGATCGTAGAACGATTTGAAGCCGTTGATTTCGAGCTTTTCAAGTTTCAGCATCGAGCCGTTTTCGAGGGTAACACGCTGCACGACAAAAAGGCGCGTTGACACATGCCCGCAGCACATGTTCCAGTGCGCCGAAAAGTGCCGGGTGCCGCGTGCCGAGTGCCGAAGCGATCGATCGCTTTCTTCGTGAAGAAATTGATGTCGGCAGTTTTGCCTCGGCCGTGTATGCCGTCGGGGATTCCCGAGGAATGACCGCGGAGGGAGCGCTCGGAAACGCGGTAGCCGTGCCCTTCCGCGTGCGTGCGACGGTCGACACCATCTACGACTGCGCGTCGCTGACAAAGCCGCTAATCACCACCGCGCTGATACTTCGGTATGTGAAAAATATTGATGATAAATACTACGGTTTTACATATCGGGAGCTGCTGACTCATACGTCCGGATTGCGCGCGTGGCTGCCGCTGTACGCCTACAAAGCCGACTATCGCGACACGATCCTGAAAGAAGGACCGGAGTACAAGCGCGGAACGAAGGTCGTCTACTCCGACCTCAATTTCATTCTGCTGTGGTGCGCGCTGCGCGATCTGAAGTTCGAATTCGTCGTGCCGATGAAGATCGCGGACGCGATGTTCAATCCGCCGCCTCTGCTGCGGCCGCGCATCGCGGCCACCGAATGGGGCCAGCGTTACGAAGCGAAGATGGCCAATCGTCCGGCGCCGCGCGACGGATTGATCTGGGGCGAAACGCATGATGGCAATTCGTTCTTTGCCGGCGGCACGGCGGGCAATGCCGGATTGTTTGCCACGGCGCGCGCGATTTTTCGCTTAGCGCAGGCGTGGGTCAATGCCGAGGTCCTGCCGCGAGATGTGGTTCAGGAAGCGACGCGCAATCACACGGCCGGACTCGATGACGCGCGAGGATACGGATGGCAATTGCCGACCGGCAGCGAAGCCACGAGCATGCTGTCGCCTCGTGCCTTCGGTCATACCGGATTCACCGGCACATCGTTGTGGATCGAGCCCGATCGCGACCGCATCATGGTTTTGCTGACCAATCGCGTGCATCCGTGCGCGGCGCCGAT
>Ga0137390_10003218_pt1 | contig 13273 bp, 16 predicted proteins | sample 15con2h24AmetaG_FD_104937 | JGI IMG/M metagenome (GOLD analysis project Ga0137390, IMG submission 104937) | Vadose zone soil microbial communities from Angelo Coast Range Reserve, California, USA - 15con2h2.4A metaG | ecosystem: Environmental > Terrestrial > Soil > Vadose zone > Saprolite... | reverse complement strand
CGCCGATCTTCCTCGGCGCGCTCGCGATCGGCTTCGGCATCGTGTTCCTCGTCGATCCGACGCGTCCCGCGCCCCTCATCCCGGCGATCCTGCTCGCGCTCTTCGCATTCCTCACGCTGTATGGCCGCGGCGATCTCATGCCGGCGTGGTTCCAGCCGCTCTTCGTGCCGCTGCTCTTCATTGCGCTGGGCGTGTACCTGCTGCTGGAGAAGCGCGCTACCTAGCGAGGCCAATCGCCCGCGAAGAGGACCGAACCAGCCGCAGCACTGCACGTGTCGTCGCGATGACACACGACGAGCCACGCGGAACGACGAGTCCCAGGCGCCGCGAGACGATGCTCTTCGCAATGCTGAACTGGAATAGCGTCGAGCAGGCACGACTCCACCGCGAGGATCTGCTGCGCGAAGCCGCGGTCGAGAGCCATGCGGAACAGGTCAACCTGCCGCGTCAGCCGCTCGCGCTGCTGCTCGTCCTCCTCGTAGCAGCGCAGCGTTGGCTCCAGGCATCCTAGCCCCGCGACTACCATCGACCCGCCATGGAGATCGCGCCCGACGTCCTCGCGCTCGTCGGGAACACCCCGCTCGTCCGGCTGTCGCGCATCGGCCGCGGTCTGCGGCCGGCGATCCTCGCGAAGATGGAGCACCTGAACCCCGGCGGCTCGGTGAAGGACCGCATCGGACTGCGGATGATCGAGGACGCCGAACGGCGCGGTCTCCTCAAGCCCGGCGGCACGATCGTCGAGCCCACCAGCGGCAACACCGGCGCGGGGCTCGCGATCGCGGCGGCGATCAAGGGCTATCGCCTGGTGTGCACGATGGCCGACAAGCAGAGCCAGGAGAAGCGCGACCTGCTGCGTGCGTTCGGCGCCGAGGTCGTGGTCTGTCCGACCGCGGTGCCGCCCGAATCGCCCGAGTCGTACTACAAGGTGGCCGAGCGCATCGCGCGTGAAACGCCCGGCGGATTCCTGCCGAACCAGTACTACAACGCGATGAACCCCGAGGCCCACTACAAGACCACCGGCCCCGAGCTCTGGGACCAGACCGAGGGGAAGATCACGCACTTCGTCGTCGGCGTGGGCACGGGCGGCACGGTGAGCGGCGCGGGCAAGTACCTGAAGGAGAAGAACAGGGACATCCAGATCGTCGGTGCCGATCCCGAAGGCTCCCTCTACACCGGCGACATCCACCCCTACAAGGTCGAGGGCATCGGCGAGGACTTCTACCCCGGGACCTTCGACCCCACGCTCGTCGACCGCTGGGTGCGCGTCTCGGATCGTGACAGCTTCCTCACCGCGCGCCGGCTCACCCGTGAGGAGGGCATCCTCGTCGGCGGCTCGTCAGGCACCGCGATGTTCGCGGCGCTCGAGCTCGCGAAAGAGCTCGACGGAGGGAGCCTCGTGGTGGTGCTGTTCGCGGATTCCGGCCGCTCGTACCTCTCGAAGATCTACAACGACGAGTGGATGCGGCAGAACGGCTACCTGCAGCGGTATCCGGTGCAGGCGACCGTGCTCGACGTGGTGAAGGATCGCGCCGGCACGCCCGGCATCATCGTCGTCTCGAAGGGCGAGACCGTTCGCGCCGCGATCGAGATGATGCAGCGCTACGGCATCTCGCAGATCCCGGTGATCGCCGACGGTGAGCCGAGCGCGGTGAAGCTCACGGACATCGTCGGGAGCGTCCAGGAGAAGACCATGCTCGACCGCGTCTTCCGCGAGCCGGCCCTGGTCGAGGAGAAGGTCGAGCGTGTGATGGAGGCGCCGTTCCCGGTCGTGCAGGCGAACGAAGACGTCGAACGTCTTTACGCGGAGCTCTCAGCCGGCGCGCCCGCGCTCCTCGCTGCCGCGAACGAGCGGCCGGTGTCGATCATCACGAAGGCCGATCTCCTGGAGTTCGTCGCGCACCAGCGCCGCGCGCGCTAGAAACACCAATCCCGATCGCCGCGCTACGACTGTCGCGGCGGGTCACCCCTAGCCGACCGCTGCGCGGCAGGTCGCGACGAGGTCGTCGATGTCGAACGGCTTGCGGATGAACGCGACGGCGCCAAGGTCATGCATCTCGCGCTCGATGTCGTGACGGCCGCTGAGCAGGACGACCGGGACACGCAACCCGTGACGGCGAAGCTCGGACAGCACATCGCGTCCATCGCGCCGGCCGAGCATCACGTCGAGCAGGACGAGCCCCGGACGATGCCCGGCCACGACATCGGCTGGGGTCGTCTGGTCAGCGGTCAAGGTGGCGAAGCCCTCGGCCTCGAGGATCTCGCTCACCAGGCCAGCGATAGCCCGATCGTCCTCGACGATCACCACGCGGGTGCGCGCCTTCTCGTCCATCAGAAGGTGTAACGAATGGACAACACATTTCCTTATGGACTGACCTTTGAGCAAGCAACTCGGCGACCAACGGTCCGATGGTCTGACCGCTAGACGGCATACTGAATTCGTGCCCGTACGCAAAGGCTCTCGCGGAAAGCAGGGGTTCGAGACGCTCGCGATCCACGCCGGTCAGGAGCCCGAGGGGCTGACCGGAAGCGTCCAGATCCCGATCTTCCAGACGTCGACCTACGCTCAGGAGGCTGTCGGGAAGCACAAGGGTTACGACTACGCGCGGACCGGCAACCCGACCCGCACCGCGCTCGAGACGTGCCTCGCGGCGCTCGAGGACGGCAAGTGGGGACTCGCGTTCGGCTCCGGCATGGCCGCGACCGATGCGATCGCGCACACCCTCAAGGCCGGCGACCACGTCGTGCTCAGCGACGATGTGTACGGCGGCACCTATCGGCTGTACAAGCGGATGTACGAGCAGCTCGGTGTGGCGATGAGTCCGGTCGACATGCGCGACCTCGGTGTCGTGCGGCGCGCGGTCAGGAAGTCAACGAAGGTCGTGTGGATCGAGAGCCCGAGCAACCCGACGATGAAGGTCGTCGACATCGCCGCGCTGTCGGAGATCGCGCACAAGGCGAAGGCGATCGCCGTCGTGGACAACACGTTCGCGAGCCCCTATCTGCAGAATCCGCTCGCGCACGGTGCGGACCTCGTGCTGCACTCGACGACGAAGTACATCGGCGGCCATTCAGACGTCGTGGGCGGCGCGATCGTGGGCCGAGATGAGGCGCTGCGCGCGCAGCTGGCTTTTCTGCAGAACGCGCAGGGCGGCGTCCCGGGGCCGCTCGACGCGTGGCTGGTACTGCGCGGCGCGAAGACGCTTGCCGTGCGCATGGAGCGCCATTCGGCGAATGGCCAGGCCATCGCGGAGTGGCTCACCGAGCACCCCAAGGTGAGGCGCGTGAACTATCCCGGCCTCGAGACGCACCCGCAGCACCGCCTGGCGAAGCGTCAGATGAAGAGCTTCGGCGGGATGCTGTCGTTCGAGCTGCGCGCGGGGGAGCGGGCCGCAACACGGATGGTGTCGCGGACGAAGATCTTCGCGCTCGCGGAATCACTCGGCGGCGTCGAATCGCTCATCGAGGTGCCGCTCGCGATGACGCACGGGTCGGTGCGCGGCACGAAGCTCGCGCCGCCCGCCGGTCTGGTACGTCTCTCGGTCGGCATCGAGAGCGTCACCGATCTCATCGCCGACCTCGCACAGGCGATCGGATGACTGATGTCGCGCTCGCGCCGAGCTGGCAGCGGGGCAGGCCGCCGCGACGGCTCGCTGTCCTCGCGCTGAGCGTCGCGCTCGTCGTCCTCGCCTTCGCGGCAGGGCCACGGCTGATCGTCGACTATCGAGACCTCAATTGTCCCGAGGGCTACGTCGCGCGCCCAGTCAGCATCGCGTACTGGGCCGTGCATGCGAGCCCGATCGCGGTGCGGTGTCGGGGCCGCGGAGCGTCGCGATCTCCCGGGAAGTGGGTCTATTCATGACCAACGCGAACGTTCGCGTGTTCGACGTTGACTTCATCGCAGGAAACGTGCTCGGACCCGCGGTGAACGTACCCATCCGCTAGGGCGTTTGGCCCGCTAGCCGCATGGGAGCAAGTAGCCTTCCCACGTGAATATCGCGATCGCGTTCGGCGCTGGCATCCTGTCGTTCCTCTCACCGTGCGTGCTCCCGCTGGTGCCGGCGTTCCTGGTGAACCTCGCCGGCGAGGCCGCGCTCGCGGGCACGCAGCGGATGCGGACGATCGTGCACGCGCTTGCGTTCGTGCTCGGCTTCAGCGCGGTGTTCACGCTCCTCTGGGTCCTCGTCGCACTCCTCGGCGCGCTCGCGGGCGATCTGGTGTTCTGGCTGCAGCGTGCCGGTGGTCTGCTTCTGATCGTCCTCGGCATGCACATGCTCGGTCTGATCACCATCCCGCTCTTCGCGCGCGAGCTGGACCTGCGCCTCGAGGGCAGCACGACCGGTCTCGGACGCTCGTTCCTCATCGGCGCGGCGTTCGGAATCGGCATGACGCCGTGCGTCGGTCCCTACCTCGCGCTGATCCTCGACCTGCTGCTGAACCAGGACGTTCTTTCCGGCGCCGCGCTGCTTCTCGCGTACGCGCTCGGGCTCGGCGTGCCGTTCCTCATCATCGCCGCCGGCGTCGGCGCGCAGCGCATCACCGTGTTCCTGCGACGCTCGATCCGCATGGTGAACGCGGCCGGGGGTGTGCTCGTCATCGCGATGGGGCTGCTGCTCGTCTCAGGTCAGTTCGCGCGACTGCCGCAGCTCTTCAACTTCCTGCCGCTCCTTGGCTAAACACCAATCTCGCTCAGGGAGGACCAGCCCATTGAACTCAAGTCTCGCCACCATCTTTCGCTACAACCGGTGGGCGACCCTCCGGCTGATGGACGCGTGCAGTTCTCTCACCGAGGTGCAGCTCGACGCGCGCGCTGAGGGGACGTCGGGGTCGATCCGCGAGCTCCTCGTGCACGTGGTCGGCGGGCAGCAGACCTTTGTGCTGCGGACGAAGGGACGTCAGCATGAAGGTGAGCTCGGTCGCGGCAGCGAGTGGCCGGGGTTCGCCGAGCTGAGAAGGATCGCCGTAAGCACGAGCGATGAGCTCATCAGGATCGCCGAGGCGCTGGACGCCGAACGCGAGGTCGATCTCCCGTGGCAGGGCAAGACGTTCCGATATCCGCTGAGCTTCTTCCTGCTGCACGCCCTCGAGCACGGCGTCGAGCATCGCACCGAGATCAAAGTCACCATGGCGAAGCTCGGCGTCGAACGGCCGGACCTTGACGGCTGGTCATACAGCGAGTCGGCGGGACTCGGTCGGGAAGTCGGCTGAGAGCCGCAGCGTCCCGAGGGCTAGGCGATGTCCTGCCAGAGGCGCTGCATCTCCTCGGACGACGCCAGCACGTCGTCGAGCGAGCCCTGCGCATCGACGCGTCCGTCCTTCAGCACGATGACCTGATCGGCGCGGCGCAGCGCGGGCCGCCGATGCGACACCGCGAGGATCGTCGGCCGCGTCGCGTTCGGCGCGTCCACGCCGAGCAGCCGCTCCCATAGCTCGCGCTCGGTCTCGACGTCGAGCGCGCTCGAGAGATCGTCGACCACGAGTAGCTCGGCGCGCCGAACGAATGCGCGCGCGGCGGCAGCGCGCTGCACCTGACCGCCGGAGAGCCGCACGCCGCGCGATCCGACGAGGGTCTCGAGTCCCTGCTCGAAGACCGCGAGGTCCTCCTCGAGGACGGCGGCGCGCACCGCGCCGTCGAGCAGCGGACCCGCCGCCGGCAGGCCCAGCAGCAGGTTGGCGCGGAGGGAGTCACTGAAGAGGCGTGGCACCTGCGGCACGTACGCGCAGCGCGGCGGCACGAAGAACGATGCTGGATCCGAGACGGCGCTGTCGTTCCACCAGATCTCGCCTGCGTCGCGGGGCAGCAGGCCGAGGAGGACGCGGAGAAGCGTGGTCTTGCCTGCCCCGATGCGTCCGGTCACGACGGTGAATTGCCCGCGCCGGAGCGAAAGCGAAACACCCATCACTCCCGGCGCACGTGCGTCTGCTTCCGTCGCGCGTCCGAAGTGATAGGTGAGGCCGCTTGCGCGCAGGGTCCGGAGCGGCTCGACCGCCCCCCTGGGCGTCGCGGACTCGCCGGGGAGCGGACCCTTCAGGTGGAGCGGCGAATGCCGTACAAGCGACTCGGGCGGGACGTCCGCGGCCCCGCCACGGATGAGCGCGAGCATCCGCGCCACCGAGACGGACAGCTGCTTGTACTGCGTCAGGAAGAGACCGACGAAGCCGCTGAGCTCGGACACGAAGCCGAGATACGAGACGAACAGCGCGAAGTCGCCGACGGTGAAGCTGCCATCGCGCATCGCCTGCGCGCCGAGCAGGAGGATGAGGCCGGTCCCGAGGTAGACAGTGTTGAAGTAGATGGATTGCGTGACGAGGAAGAGGCCCTGCTCGCGCATGACGGTCCTCCGCCGGGTGTCGCTCAAGCGGCGGAAGTGATCGACGATCCCGGTCTCCGCGCGCGCGATCTGCACCGCCTGCACCGCGCCGAAGATCTCTCCCAACGCGCCGGTGACGCGGCTCGTGGCCTGACGGCTCGCCGCTCGCGTGCGCTGGAGACGGGTGGTGGCGAGCTGCGCCACGAAAACGATCGCGAGGAGCGGGCCGAAGACCAAGACCGTGATCGTCGCGTTCACGCGTACGAGGATCGTGATCGCGACCACGGCGAACGCCACGATGCAGACCATGTCCAGCGTCCAGTCGGTGCCGTTCTCGGCGTACTGGACGTCGTCTCGGAAGACGTTGAGCGCGTCCCCGGCCGTGCGGTCGAGAGCGCGCGCGCCGGGACGGCGAAGGATCTCCGACAACATGTTCCGCTGGAGGACCGCGCTGACGCTGAAGCGGAACACGGCATCGACGATCACCCCGATCGTGTTCGTACCGGCCTGCGCGATACCCGCGCCGACGAACAGGGCGGCGAACCACAGGATCGCGGGCGTGTCCGCGGTCCCGAGCTGAAGCGAGTCGAACGCGCGCTGCGCGACGAGTCCCGGCAGAAGCCGCGCACCGTACTCGGCGACCCAGACGAGACCGTCGACCGTGTACAGCCACGGGCGATACGTGGCCATGTGCCACAGGAACCTGCCCGTGCCGAGCGTCTGATCGCCGGGGACGGTCGCGGTGCTCACGCCGGCACCTGCTCGAGCCCGGTGCGCAGCAGCTGTGCGAACCGGGACGATGGATCTGCGGCGAGGGCCTCTCGCGGGCCGTGCTCGATGATGCGTCCCTCCTCGAGGACGACGATCTTGTCGCAGCGCTGCACGGTCGCGAGGCGGTGCGCGATGACGATCGCGGTGCGGTCGCGCAACAGCGCATCGATCGCGCGCTCGATCTGCCGTTCAGTGGCTGGGTCAAGCCGCGAGGACGCCTCGTCGAGGATGACGAGGCCCGGATCGCGCACGAACACGCGCGCGAATGCGAGGAGCTGGGCCTCACCCGCGGAGAGTCCGCCGGCGAGCATCTCGGTGTCGAGGCTCCGCGCGCGCAGCCAGCCTCCGAGGCCGATGTGCTCGAGGACGCCGCGCACCCGCTCGTCGTCGACGGCGGCGTCGAAGAAGGTGACGTTGTCGCGGACGCTGGCGTGGAACAGCTGCACGTCCTGGGTCACCAGCGTCGCGTGGGCGCGCACGTCACCCAGATGCGCGTCGCGTATGTCGACGCCACCGAGCCGCACCGCGCCCGCGGTCGGGTCGTAGAAGCGGAGCAGGAGGCGCGCGAGCGTGGTCTTGCCGCTCCCGGTTCGGCCGAGCACGCCGAGAACTTCGCCCGGAGCGAGCCGGAGCGAAACATCGCGCAGCACGAGCGCGTCGTCGTATCCGAACGACACCGCGTCGAGCTCGACCGCGAGCGGACCGCTCGGCAGGGGCGCGCCCCGGCCGTCGACGAGACGCGACTCGGTGTGCAACAGCTCGTGGACGCGCGTCACGCTCGCGACGGCCTGCTGCATCTGCTCGAGCTCGCGGCGCAGCTGCTCGATCGGGTGGCGGAGCATATCCGTGTAGCGGAAGAGCAGGTACACGGTCCCGAGCGTGATGATCCCCTGGGTCCAGAGGTACGCGCCGACGCCGAAAGAGATCGCGTTCCCGATCGCGAAGCTGAGCGTCGACGTCGAGAAGAGCAGTGTGCCGGCGAGGAAAGCGCGCTGGCGCGCCGCGAGCCAGGCGCGATGGTGGAGCGCGAGGCCATCCATGACGTGCGCCTCGGCGCCGCTCGAGCGGATGTCCTCCGTGCCCGCGAGACGCTCGCCGATGAAGCCGTACATCTGCGCCGACACCTCGCGCACCTGGTTCCACCATTTCACCGCGACGTTCCGCAGCGGACCGGCCATCACGAAGACGCCGGTCACCGCGAAGGCCGCGAGCGCGGCGCCCGCGCGCAGATCCTCGCGCGCCACGACGATGAGCACGCCGACGAGGAGCAGGAGGTTGCCGAGGACGTTGACCACGAATCGCGAGAAGAAGACCGCGAGCGCCGTGACGTCGCCATCGATGCGCTCGATGAGCTCGCCCGGCGTGCGCGTCTTGTGAAAGGACATGTCGAGCCGCAGGCAGTGGAGCGCGAGGTCGGCGCGCAGCGCGTTCGTGGCGCTCCAGCCGAGGTCCTCGCCGACGTAGGTGGCCGAGGCGGTGAGCGCCTGCGTCAGCAGCGCGACGAGGACGTAGACGAGCGCGATGGCCGCGAGGCGGTCGAGCCCGACACCGCCAAGTGCGCCGTCGATGAATCCACGCAGGAGCTGCGGGCCGACGAGCTGAAGCCCGATGCTCGACAGCAGGAGGGCGGCGAGCAGCGTCGCACGCGGCCAGCGCGGGCCGACATACGTGCGGAAGAGATCGATGTAGGCGCGGCGTCCGGGCACGTCGGCAGTCTCTCACGCGATGCGGGCCGCGCCGTACGCTTGAACGTGATGAGCGCGACAGTTCCCGACGAGTTCCGCCCCCAGATGCCGCGCGTTGTCGCCGCGGTCATCGTCGGCGCGATCGCGGTCGCCTCGCTCGCCGCGCTCCTGTGGCCCTCGCTCCCGGTCGCGCAGCTGTTCGCCGAACCGACGCAGGTCGGCGTGATCCGCCGTGTGATCGATGACCCCGCAGCGGCGCCCCGCATCGGCGCGGTCGCGCCGGACTTCGAGTGGAACGCGCCGGACGGCAAGACCACAAAGCTCAGCGACCTGCGCGGGAAGGTGGTGGTGATCAACTTCTGGGCGACTTGGTGCGTGCCCTGCCGCCAGGAAATGCCAGCCATGCAGCGCGTCGCGGGCTCGACCGATGCGGTGTTCCTGGCCGTCGATCTCCTCGAGGACGGCGCACGCGTCCGGGGCTTCTTCGACTCGCTCGCGCTCGACCGCCTCATGCCGCTGCTGGACACCGATGGCGCGGTAGCGCGTCGCTACTCGGTGCTCGAGCTGCCGCAGACCTTCTTCCTCGACGCTCAGGGCGTCATCCGCCACGTCGAGCACGGCGGCGTCCTCGACGATGCCGCGGTGCGCAGGGGCATCGACAAGGCGCGTTAGCGAAGGGCTAGCATCCGCGCCATCACACGCGGGGGAGGCAACTCATGGCCACTGAATTCCAGGTCAAGCTTCCAGACCGTCCTGGCTCGCTGGCGAAGCTCGGCATGGCCCTTGGTGACGCGAAGGTCAACCTCCGTTCCATCGGCGGGCAGAAGGGCCAGGTCGGGCTCGTCGTGTCGGACAGGGACACCGCCAAGACCCGACGCGCGCTCAAGAAGGCCGGCTATCGCGCGAAGGAGCGCAGCGGGGTCGAGATGCGTCTTGACGACCGGCCCGGCTCGCTCGCGCGTGCAGCGGCACGGTTCGGCAAGAAGGGCGTGAACATCGCGTCCGCATACGTGCTCGCTCCCGGCCGGGGCAAGGTTGCGGTCGCGTTCATCGTGAAGGACGCGCGCGCCGCGAAGAGGGCTCTGGGCAGGTAACTCGCACAGCGCGGCGGTCGGCCCGATGTTTTACCGGCGACCGCCGGCTGTCGACGCGCTTATCAGCCTCGGCTGACGTCGATCTGCGCGAGCGCGAGATCGCCGCCGGAGACCGACGTGCCGTTCGCGCCCTGCTCATCGACGATCCACCAGCCCGCGCTCACACCGTCGCGCGTGATCCGGTAGAAGCGGAGCGTCCGCGTGACCGGTGCGGTGCGTGACTTCCCGGCGGCGTCAACCGTGACGAGCAGGGCATCGAGGCGGACCGTCGCCACGCCGTCGCCGATGAAGGTGGCCGGCTCGAAGCTCAGGATGGTCGCCGTCGCGGCGTCGTAGCGCCGCTCGGCGAAGTCCCCACGCTTGTATTGGTCGTCGAGCGCCTTGATCGCGCTGTCCCGGACTTTGGCGAACGGAGTGTCGAGCGGGAAACCGAAGTAGCCGCTGTGCGGTGTGTTCTCGCCCTTCACGTAGCTCTCGGCCTGGAGCACCGCGGCGACGCCGTACGGCGCCTCCGACTCCAGCGCGAGCGCCGAGTAGCGCGGGAAGTCGCCGTTGATCCAGCGCCCGAGCACCGTGTCGAAGCCGTCGAGCACGCGCATAAAGAAACCGCCCTGGTTCACGAGACGGACGCGCACGACGTGCGGCTCGACCGTCGTGGTGGCGGCGGTCGTGATCGTGTCGTCGTACGCCATGTAGACGTCGACGTACGCGACACGGCCCCACGGCTTCGCGTAGACGTGCTCGAGGGTGAGCTGCGTGAGCGAGAGCTTCCGCTGCGCGAGCGTGCTGCCCGGTCCGTAGAAACCGCCGAGCGAGTGCTTCACGACCTCGCTGTACGGGCCCGGGACCACGTACGAGTCGAACAGCAGGCGGTTCTCGTTCGTGTACGACGCGCGGATGCGATCGAGCGTCTCGAGGTACATCGGTGCCCAGGCCTTCACGATTTGGTCCGCGGTCTTTCGCTCGTCGGCCGCGCCCTCGACCAGCGCCGGCATCGTGGCGACCGTGAACGTGTTCGACCGCACGTGTACGACGGGCTGCGGCGCGAACGCCGGATTCGTGAGCTTCGGGACGGGCGTGAGGACCGGCGAGGGCGCGTTCGTCGGCGCCTGGGTCGGCGCAGCGGCGACCGTCGCGGTCGCGCCCACGGTCTCGGACGCCGCCGCGGTCGGCGTCGCGCTGGGCACCACGGTCTGCGGCTGAGTACCGCAGGCCGCCACCACGATCGCGAGCGTCAGAGCGAGGACGAGCCGGGTCCGCACGGCCGCAATTACACACCCGGCCGTAATTCACGAATCGGTCGCGCGCGGACGCTCGGTCGGTCGCTAGACCCCGAAGTACAGGCGCGCCTCGAAGGCGCGCTGGAACACACGAAGCTCGTCCTCGAGCTCGTCGGGCTCGAAGCCCGTGGGGCGGGCGTTCTGGCGCACGATGCCGGCGGCCAGGCGGAAGCCGAACGACACCAGGCCGCGCTGTACGAACTTCGGAACGCCGACCTCGGCGAGGTCTTTCACGATGTGCGCGTTCTCGTCGAAGAGGCGCGCGCGCTCGGGATCGGTCGCGCCGAGCGCGGCGAGGCAGAACGGAAGGCACGCCCGGACGACCGTGGTGTACCGCGCGGCGACGTTGCGGCCCAGGCCGACGAAGTCGGTGGCGCGCAGCGTCTCCGAGACGACGCGATCGAGGATCGACTCCGCGCGCGTGCCGAGGACCGCCACGAGCGCCGTGCGGCGGCGCTGGCTGCGGCTCGCGGTACTCGGGAAGGCGTTCTCGCTCAGGGATTCGTACACGTTCGCGCGCAGCGTACGACGTCGGCCGGTCGCTCATCCAGCCTCATACGGGGGAACGCGACCGGTACTGGAGTACCAGTCGTGGCGGCCATCGCCGCCCACCGGCGCTGCGCCGAAGGTGCGGCGCGCGAACCTGTGCTGGAGGTATGAGATGAGTGGGCTGCGGCGGTTCCTCGGCCAACCGGACGGCCTCGCGACCATCGAGTACGTCATCGGCGCCGCGGTCGTGCTCGGCACCCTCGTGGCTGGTGTGTCCGCGTGGAACAACGGGCTCGTCTCGCGGCTGCAGTCGCTGGTCACGCAGCTCGCGGGCGTCCATTGAGGCGCGCGCTCCGGGAGGATCGCGGCCTCGCGACGCTTGAGACCACGCTCATGGTCGTCATCCTCGTGCCGCTTCTCTTTGGGGTGATCGAGTTCGGGTGGCTGTTCCAGCGCTGGCTCGCGGCGGAGACAGTGGCGGCGCACGCGGCGCGATATGCCGGTGAGCTCGGCGGTGACGATCCTGCGCTGCGCGCTTTTATCGCGCGGGAGCTCGGCGACGTGGGCATCGATCCGTCCCGCGTCTTGGTCGAGGTGGATCCACCGCGCGTGGCCTGGCGCCAACCGGTCCGCGTCTCCGTCCGCTCTGTGGAGCGGATCGAGCTGCCGTTCGCGCTCGCGACGTCGATCACGATGAACGCGACCGCGATCGCGCGGGGCGAGGTGGACCGGTGAGGCGCGACGGTGGCAGCGCCGCGGTCATGGTCATCGTCATGCTCCCGTTCCTTCTGGCCGTCACGACGAGCGTCGTCCAGCTTGGTGCGATCCGCGTCCTCGCGAGCAGGATCGCATCGGCCGCGGATCTCGCGGCGCTCGCCGCGGTCGATGATCAGGACGAGAGCGAGCTCGTGCGGACGGGGGCGCTCCACCTCGCGCCTGATGCGGTCGCCGTGGCACGCCAGTTCTTCGCCCTCAATCTTGCGCAGATCGCGGCTCACCTCGACACGACGCCAGAGGCGGCGGCGGCCGAGGCCGACGTCGTGGCTTTCCCGACGGTGCCCACGATCGATCCGCTCACCGGTTGGCGATATGACCGGCCCACCGTTCGCATCGCCGCGGCGGTTCCTGTGCGCACACCCGCGTTCGGAATGATCCTGTTGCCACGCACGACGCTCGTGAACGTGCGGGCGGCGAGCTCGGCCAGATGAGGCCGCGGCGGGACGCGATGCCCCTCGTGCGGGTCGTCGGCGTCGCGCTGGTGCTCGTCCTGGTCCTGCTCTCGCGCTCGCAGGTCGCGTCGGCGTGGGATCCGTTCAGCGACGACATCGACGCAGCCGGCCCCGTGGCACCGCCCGATGCGGCGCCGTTCGTCATCCCGGAGGGCCTCTATCTGGTGACCGACGTCTACACCGCGGACGTGGTGACCACCAGCGGTGACACGACCACCTACTCGACCGCCACGACGCACGAAACTCCTGGCACGTACGCGCGCGTCGTCGACGTGGTCGGCACGGGCGCCGATAGCGCCTTTGACGGCTCGTCGTTCAACGATCGCGCGAGGCTGGCCGACGGCCGTCCCGTCAGCGGCACGTATTACGAGGATTTCGTGCGCTCGGCCGACGGGTTCGTCTCCGTGAACGTCGTCT
>Ga0137390_10003216_pt1 | contig 13278 bp, 9 predicted proteins | sample 15con2h24AmetaG_FD_104937 | JGI IMG/M metagenome (GOLD analysis project Ga0137390, IMG submission 104937) | Vadose zone soil microbial communities from Angelo Coast Range Reserve, California, USA - 15con2h2.4A metaG | ecosystem: Environmental > Terrestrial > Soil > Vadose zone > Saprolite... | reverse complement strand
CCCCGAGGTAGGAATTTTCTTCGGTCAATGTGACAACGTGGCGGGCGGGGGAATGGACGCCATGAGTTCTGAGTTTTTCCAGAAAGTACAAGAGCAAGAAGTGTGTCTCGAGGTGCTTGCCAGACTTGTTGGCAAAGACAAAGAGAGCCTTGTCGAGGTGCAATGCATGGTCAAACGCAAGGACAGACTCAGGGTCGATGGTATCGAGCAGGAAGGATCTTTTGCCGAGCTTCGCCGTGGGCAGTTGCAGAACAGTTTCGGCCGCGAGACTTGAGTCTTCCAGGGCGACGATGACGACGTCCTCAAAACCTGCAGGTTCAATCATCGCAGCGCGAGCGGCCAGGCGGGCCAGCAAAGGGCCCAGTTGTTCGGGCAAATCGAGCCAGCCCAAATTGCTCTTCACGGATTCTGCCTGGTGCTTTTCCGCCGGCCACAGTGAAGAGTCTTTGGCCCAGAGCCGGGCCAGTGCATCGCAGGCGAGGAGGTTTTGCAACTCCTGCCGATAGGCATTCTCCAGAAGACCGGGAAATATCAACTGGGTAGGCAGCGGCAAGACGTCTCCTGAAGAGGGCTGCAGGATGGAATTCTACCATTGTTATATTGACTCTTTCCATATCTAGCTTGTGCAAATCCTGGATGACATGATTCGCGTGGCGGAGCCGGCATGAGGGCCCCCAGCTAGGAATTTTCGCGAAGTTGCAGTAAGGTGGAAAAGAACAGCGTGTGTGAGGAGAACAGCATGGCGAATGAATCTTGCGGCCCGACACCGGCAGCCAGCGAACCGGTGAAACCTGGCACGCGCATGGTGCACTGCGTCAAATTTGGCAAAGAATTGCCAGGCCTGGATCGCATCCCGTGGCGGGGCGAGATTGGGAAGCGCGTGTACGAAAGTGTTTCGAAAGATGCGTGGAAGCTTTGGCTGGAACACTCGAAGATGGTGATGAACGAGTATCGCCTGAATCCACTCGATCCCAACTCGCAGAAAATCATGGAAGAGCAGATGGAGCAGTTTTTCTTCGGCGAAGGGGCAAAGTTGCCGGAGGGATACGTGGCGCCCAAGGCGAAAGGCTAATTCAAATCGCTAGGGCATGCGGCGCGTCGCGGGATGTTCGACGGGCAGGCGCGGGGTAATCGTGAACGTTAGTTTTTCGTGAGCGTCGCGGAGCGACTGTTCGACTCTCTCTGGCGTATCTCCTCGAGCAAAAAGAAATCCCAGATAACTTGCGCCGTCAGGCCAGGCGGCAATCGGATCGCGCAGCCGCGCGGTGATTGAAAGATCGGTGATCCCGTGCGTCGCGCGAGCTGCTTCCTCTCCGAATACACTCTCCAGAATGCCGCTGTCGGGCACGGGGATCATCATGACACCGGAGGCATTGTTTTCGCGTGGCGAATCCCACCCAGGAAGTTCCAGTACATGCCGGAGAAGCAGCTCTTCGAGTCCGATTGCCTCACTTGGCTGGTGAAACAAAAATCGCAGGGCGCGAGCGCAGAGGCCCCCGATTGGGCGTGGGGCAACCTCAAGTGGCCACACACCATCCTCGTTGATGCGAAACTCCGCGTGGACTGGCCCATGCGAGAGACCCAACGCTCGCACTGCATCTATGGCGCATTTATTTACGGCGCGTTGCTGGGATTCGGGAAGCCGTGATGGCGTAACGTAAATAGTCTCCTCGAAGTAGGGGCCCTCGAGCGGATCGGGCTTATCGAAAATCGCCAACACGCGCAGAGCACCGTCGGTGAGAATTCCTTCAAGCGCCACTTCCCTGCCCGGAATGTAACCCTCCACCAGCATGTGATCGAGATTCGCTTCCCGAGTGGCAAGTACCTCGGCGGATTTGAGCAGGCGCCGAACACGCGCCGCTGCCGCGAGAAACTCTTCGCGATTGTTTGCACGCACGACACCCTGGCTCGCTGAAAGCGAAAGTGGCTTCAGCACGCAGGGGTAAGTGATGCGCAGAAGCACGGGCTCGGGCGCGGGATCTACGGGCAGGTTCCGAAACCACGGAACGCGCAGCCCCGCGTCTCGGAAGACTTCCCGCATGCGCAGCTTGCTCCGGCAGGCCTCCACCGCTGCGGGATGGTTGTAACGGACTCCCAGGCTGCGCGCGGCATAAGCGGCTGCGGCAGCGGGCCGGTCACCGAGAGCAAGAATTCCGCTGATATCCTGACCACGAAGCGCTTCCATCACGGTGTAGGCAGCCACTTCCGGGTTCTCGAAATGCACGGCGATAGCCCGATCGCCCCAAGGATCGTCCAGTTGATGGCATCGATCGGTGACGTAAACAAGCTGGACACCGAGATGGCGCGCGGCATCTTCAAAACTACGCGTTTGGTAACCGAGCTTCGCGGTAAAAAGCAGCAATCGTTTGGATGAATGCGTCATGCGTGGCGCGTATCCCCGCTGGGTTCAAACAAAGCTATCAGCGCTTGCGGCGGCATTTTTCGCCAGTGGCTTCGGGGCGCCGATGGAGACCAACTGTTCGCGGGTTGGCTCGGCGCAGCAGTACCAGGGTTCGCTGAGAAACGGAACGCCCGCCTGGGATCGTGCTGAAATATCGATTCGTGGAGCGGGCCGTCCGGCGGCAGCGTGAGCCACTTTCCAGATGCGTTCGAACGTAACAGGCCGCGATTCCTTTTGCTGTTCGGCAGCGGCGGCGATGTCCTGCACGGTTTCGCTGAGAGCGTCCAGGCGCGGATCGGCGTTTTTCCAGGGATAAGCCAATGACTGAGGATCGAACGGCCCGACGACCCGGCGGACGTCGTCCAGTTCCAGCATTCGCGAACCTTCTGGAATGAGCAAACGAATGCCGAGCTGAATGGGCGCGACATTTTCAATCACGCCTTGCCACTCGATCACTTGCAGCAAATCCAGGTAACCATCCACCGTGGTCCAGGGCGTGAAGGGCACAAATGTCGGATGCAAGGTCAGGCCAAGTTCGCGGAACGATTTGACGACACGCCGAAAATCCTCGCGGCTGTGTCCCTTTTCGAGGAAGCCCAGTACGGCATCATCCACCGATTCGACCGCGCTGATCACAAATCGGCAGCCGGTATCGCGAAGAGCGGGCAAGTGCCGCTCATATTTGAGCAAGTGTTCGATCTTGATGGTCACATCATAGGTCACGTCGGGAAATTCGCGGTGAAACTCCTCGACGAGTTCCATGGCATGACGAATGCCATTAAAAAAATCCGGATCGCCAAAAGTAATGTGTTGCGCTCCCGCGGCCACCTGCCGGCGAATGTCTTCGAGCACGACGTCGCGGCTGACGATTCGAAAGACTCCTTTGTAGACCGGCACGATGGGGCAATGCCGGCAAAGGTGCTTGCAACCGCGGCTTGCTTCCGTTGAACCAACGATGCGGTAGCCATCGCCCGGAAGGACGAGGTGAGCATATTTCTCCATCGCAGGCATTCCGGAGCGATCGGGAACTTCAAATTGCAATCGGGCCATGGAGATTAGGGAATCCGCGGGCTGCTCGAATGCCTGCTCCCCCTCTATCGCCAAGCGCTCCGCTAGATGCACGAGCCCTTCTTCGAATTCGCCGCCAAGAATCGTGGATACGCCGAGCGCGCGAAGATAATCAACATTCATAGGAGCGTACAGGCCGTAACAACAGAGATGCGCGTTGGGGTTCTGTTTTCGCAGTCGGGGAATGAGTTGCGCCGCCAACCGGGTGGCCGTATGCATGGGCAAATAGATTGCGATGAGCTCGGCATCACAGATCGCGGCCTCGTCCAACGATTGGCGGGCGAGGTCTAACGCGAGCACTTGGTGATCGCGCTTCCGCAACCATGCTGCAGGCGACGCCAGCCCGAAAGGCTGCCTCCCCAACTCATAGGTCGAGATCAGAACAATGTTCACGGCCATACCAGTATAGCTGCGCGGCGCACGGATTCAATTTCGGTTATCATAGAAGGCTGCGCATCACAGCGAAAGGACTGTCAGGATGGCCATTAACGCGGGCAATTCTTTCCGCACACGCGACAAGCTGAACGTGGGCGCTCAGACGTTCGACATTCACCGCCTGGAGTTTCTGGAAAAGCAGGGCGTCGCCGATCTCGCCAAGCTCCCTTTTTCACTGCGCATTCTTCTCGAAAACCTGGTGCGCTGTGAAGATGGCCGCACCGTCCATGCGGAGGATATTATCGCGCTAGGGAAATGGCGGCCCGGCGCTCCGGAAAAAGAGATTGCTTTTATGCCCGCGCGCGTGCTGCTGCAGGACTTCACCGGGGTTCCCGCGGTCGTCGATCTGGCCACCATGCGTGAAGCCGTCCGGCGCATGGGTGGCGATCCAAGACGAATCAATCCCCTCTTCCCTGCCGAGCTGGTCATCGACCACTCCGTGCAGGTGGACAGCTTTGGCAATGGCAAAGCCTTCGACTTGAATGCAGAGCTGGAGTTTCAGCGGAACGTCGAGCGCTATGCTTTTCTGCGGTGGGGGCAGACGGCGTTTCAGAATTTCAAAGTCGTTCCGCCGGACACGGGCATCTGCCACCAGGTGAACCTGGAATACCTCGCGCGGGTCGTCTGCGCAATGCCCTACGGCAACAGGTTTGAAGCGTATCCCGATTCGGTTGTGGGAACGGATTCGCACACGACTATGGTCAATTCCCTGGGAGTGTTCGGCTGGGGTGTCGGCGGGATCGAGGCGGAAGCGGCGATGCTCGGTCAGCCTTCGTCGATGCTCATTCCGGAAGTTGTGGGCTTCCGTCTGCACGGGCGATTGAACGAGGGCGCGACGGCGACGGATCTGGTTTTGACGGTCACGGAAATGTTGCGCAAGAAAGGGGTCGTCGGAAAATTCGTGGAGTTCTACGGTTCCGGCCTTTCCACGCTGAGCGTTCCCGACCGCGCCACGATTGCCAACATGTCTCCCGAATATGGCGCGACAATGGGATTTTTTCCGGTTGACGCGGAGACGCTCGCCTATCTGCAATTTACTTCGCGTTCGGCGGAGCAGGTCGCGCTTGTCGAAGCCTATTGCAAAGAGCAGATGCTCTTTCGGACCGACCAGACGCCAGCGCCGCTCTTCAACGACACGCTGGAACTGGATCTCGGAACGGTTGAGCCTACTGTCGCCGGCCCCAAGCGTCCGCAGGATCGCGTAGCGCTGCGGCAGGCCAAGTCTTCTTTCACGAAAGTCGTGGAAGGAACGCCGGCAAAGCGCGTTGCCGTGCGAAACAACGGGGATTCCTTTGACCTGTCGAGCGGCGCAGTGGTCATTGCCGCCATCACCAGTTGTACCAATACTTCAAACCCTTCACTCATGCTGGGCGCTGGACTACTTGCAAAGAAGGCCGTTGAGCGCGGCTTGCGCGTCAAGCCCTGGGTCAAGACCAGCCTTGCGCCGGGTTCGAAAGTCGTGACCGATTACCTGCAAAGCGCGGGCCTGATGCCTTTTCTCGAGAAACTGAATTTTCACCTGGTCGGTTATGGATGCACGACTTGCATTGGCAACAGCGGTCCGCTGCCGGACGCTATCGGTGCAGCTATCAAGGATAACAATCTGATCGCCGTTGCGGTCCTCAGCGGCAATCGCAATTTTGAGGGACGCATTCATCCGCTGGTGCGCGCCAATTATCTGGCCTCGCCACCGCTGGTCGTGGCGTATGCACTGGCAGGCCGGATGGATTTGGACCTGACCACGGAATCCCTTGGCAACGACACCGCTGGCAAACCTGTTTATCTGAAAGACATCTGGCCGACGCCGCAGGAAATTGAATCCACGGTGCGTTCCGCGGTTTCGAGCGAGCAATACAGCAAACAGTACAGTGAAGTGTTTGAAGGCGACGCGCATTGGAAGTCCATGCCCATTCCGCAAGGTGATCTCTACAAGTGGGACCCGAAATCGACCTACATCAAGCTGCCACCGTTTTTCGAGAATATGCCGAAGCTGCCTCAGGCGCTCGCGGACATTCACGGCGCGAAGGTGCTGGCGATTCTTGGGGACAGCGTCACCACCGATCATATTTCGCCGGCCGGCTCGATTCCCGTCGATTCGCCGGCGGGGAAATATCTGATCGCCAATGGTGTGAAGCCGCATGAATTCAATTCCTACGGCGCGCGGCGCGGAAACCATGAGGTGATGATGCGCGGCACGTTTGGGAATATTCGCCTGCGCAACCAACTAGCTCCGGGCACGGAAGGCGGCTGGACGCTTTTCCTCCCGGATGGCGAGAAGATGTCAATCTACGACGCCGCCGTGAAATATCGCGAGGCGGGCGTGCCGCTGGTGGTTATCGCCGGAAAAGAATATGGCTCTGGATCTTCGCGTGATTGGGCGGCCAAAGGCACGCGGCTGCTGGGCGTGCGCGCCGTGATTGCGGAGAGTTACGAGCGCATTCACCGCAGCAACCTCGTCGGCATGGGTGTGCTCCCTCTGGAATTCAAGGCAGGAGAAAACCGCGAATCGCTTGGGCTGACGGGGCACGAAATATTCGAAGTCGAAGGCGTCGCGTCGCTTGAGCCTAAGAAAGCCATCACCGTGCGCGCTAAATCGGCAGATGGACGCGTGAAGACCATCTCGGTGATCGCGCGCGCGGATACGCCGGAGGAAGTTTCCTACTACCGTCACGGCGGGATTCTGCAATACGTTTTGCGGCAAATGCTCTAGAACTCGCAAATACTCCTAGCGCACAAGACCCCGGATGTCCCCATCCGGGGATTTGTTTTTCGCAAGAGCTTTATGTTTCGCAAAATTGAAGTAAGCGCTGGCGCGGAGTATGATGCGCAGGCGCAATCTACATAACACGGCATAAACTCTGGCATGCAATTCGCACGCGCGAAAGGATTTCTGTGCTTAAGCGAGTCGCCTCACTTCTTTTCTTCATGATTGTTTTCGCAACGACTGCCCCGGCACAGCAAACGCCGCCTTCTTCGCAAGTCACCTTAATTCGCGCTGGAAAGCTCGTGGACGTGGACGCGGGCCGAGTGCTTGCGAATCAGATGATTCTGGTGCGCGGTGGAAAGATTGAGGCCGTCGGCGAACATTTGGCGGTTCCCACCGGGGCTACGCTTATCGATCTCTCGAAAATGACCGTATTGCCAGGACTGATCGATTGCCACACGCACCTCGCCGACACGGGGGACGGCGAGCCTCTCCATGTCCTGCAAAGGACCTCTGCCGAAACTGCCTACGCTGCTATCCCAAACGCCCGCTTGACACTTCTTGCCGGCTTCACCACCGTGCGCGACGTCGGCGTCTATCGCGCTTTCAACGATGTGGCCATGCGTGACGCTATCGCGCGCGGTGACATCATCGGCCCGCGCATGTTTGTCGCGGGCGCCTACATCACCATCAGCCAGGGCGCAGGAGCGATGACCGGGCTGGCGTGGGACATTCCGCTCCCTTTGGATCTTCGCTATGGTGAAGCCAATAGCCCTTGGGAAGTCAGGCAGAAAGTCCGTGAGCTGGCGCACCGCGGCGCCGACCACATCAAAATTCTTTCCACGGGCGCCGTGCTCACTCACGGCAGTAATCCGAAATCAGTCGAGTTCACGCCGGAGGAGCTTCAGGCCGCAGTGGAGGAAGCTCACAACTTCGGACTTCGCGTTGAGGCTCACGCTCACGCCACTGAGGGCATCAAGAACGCCATCCGCGCCGGCGTTGCTTCCATAGAGCACGCCACCATGATTGACGACGAAGGAATCGCTCTCGCGAAAGAGCACGGCACTTATCTCGACATGGATATCTACGACGAGGAGTGCATTCAGGACACCGGCAAGGCCAACAAGACGCCCGCGGATTTTCTGGAGCACGACCGCGACCTGGGCGAGATTCAACGGCGCAATTTCACGAAGGTTCTGCGCGCTGGAGTAAAGATGTCGTTCGGTACGGACGCGGGCGTCTGCCCGCATGGCATCAATGCACGGCAGTTTGCGTTCATGGTGAAGTACGGCATGACGCCCATGCAAGCAATTCAGTCTGCCACGACGAACGCCGCCGATCTCCTCGGCAAGCCGGACCTCCTTGGCTCCCTGCGACCGGGGAAGTACGCTGACATCATCGCGGTCTCAGGCGACCCTCTCGAAAACATCCGTCTTCTCGAAAATGTGAAGTTTGTGATGAAGGAAGGAAAGATTTATAAGCAGGAGCCGTAGGCGGGCGCCTGACTGTCTGCAAAGGGAGAGTGCATGAAGACTCGGCTTTTGTGTTCCTGGCTGGCGATGTTTGCGGTATTTGCGCAGCCATCCCCGGGACAAAATAATCCTGCGCCGCAAGTGATAGTCATCAAAGCGGGAAAAGTGATCGACCCGGAAACTGGAAAAACTTCCGTTAATCAGATTATTTTGGTGGAAGGAAAAAAGATCAAGGAAATTGGCGGCAACGTAGTAATCCCCCAGGAGGCGAAGATCGTCGATCTCTCGAAAGCCACGGTTTCTCCCGGACTGTTTGACGCGCACACGCATCTTTGCTTGTCCGTAATTCCCAGCCGCGACCACGGAAATTACTATTTCACGACGCTGCTGGATACGACCGGGTACCGCGCGATCGAAGGCGTGGCGAACGGCATGGCCATGCTGCAATCCGGATTTACCACGGTGCGCGATATCGGCAACGCTGGAAATTATGCGGACACCGACCTTCGTCGCGCGATCGAAGCAGGCTGGGTGCAGGGCCCCACGGTCGTGAACGCCGGCATCATCATCGCCCCTTACGGCGGACAGTTCCATTTGCAGCCGGAAAAGAAAGATTTGGCGACGCCCGAATATCTATTCGCGGACACGCGCGACGAGATGCGCAAAGCCATTCGCCAGAACATTCACTTTGGCGCGAAATTCATCAAGATCGTGGTCGACGATCAGCCGTACATCTATTCCGTCGACGATATCCGGTTTATGGTGGAGGAAGCTCATGCCGCGGGTGTGAAACTGGCGGCGCATTGCTGGACGCACGCGGGCGCGCACAATGCCGCCGAAGCCGGCGTCGACTCGATCGAGCACGGCTACAAGATGACAGACGAGGACTTGCAGCTTGCCAAAAAGAATAACGTGATGCTGGTGGGCACGGAATTCACCGAAAAGATAAATGATGCGGAGGATCACAAGATTTGGGTGGACCGGCTCAGGCGGGCCTACAAGATCGGGGTGAACATGGCTTTCGGCACCGATGTGGATCTGGCGATGCCCGGCGAAACACGCGGAACGCTGGCGATCGACTACATCCAGAGTTGGGTAGAAGCCGGTGTGCCCGCGACGGATACGCTGCGGGCCATGACGGCAAACGCCGCGCGGCTGCTTGGCGTGGATAAGGAACGCGGTTTCCTAAAGCCCGGAATGGCTGCGGACATCATCGCCACGCCGGAAAATCCCGCCGAGAATATTCAGACCTTAAGGAAGGTGTCCTTCGTCATGAAAGACGGAGCGATCATCAAGCAGTGAAGCTGCTTTCAGACAAGCAGACCTCCGAGCAACCTGCCGGATCTTATGCCGATTCCGATTGCGGGTTTGACCTGTTCTTGATACGCAAGAGCAAGATTATGCCTGTCACCAGCGAAAGCAGACTGGCGGTTTGCGCGTTTGACATTCCGAGGAAGGAGCGCGGGTTGATGCGAATGAATTCAATCAAGAATCGCGCGACGCCGGTCAGGATCAGGTAGGCGCAGAAGATCTCTCCTCTAGTCCCTGCGCCGCTCAGCGCCTTCTTGCCCATCTGCCAAAGAATCGCGGCGATCAGTAGCCAGATTACAAACTCGTAGAGCGGCGTCGGATGCACGCGCTCCATCGTCGGGACGACGCCATTAGGAAAACTCATGCCCCATGGCAGTGTTGTCGGCACGCCGTAATCGCCATCGCCAGACAGCAAGCAGCCAATCCGCCCGATGGCGTAACCAACCGCTGCCGCCGGTGAGCACAAGTCCATGAAGATGAGTGTCGGAATCTCGAAGCGGCGCGCCAGATACGCTAGCGCCACAAATCCACCCAGCAATCCGCCGAACCACGCAAATCCGAACCGGCTAATAAGCATCGAGGGATCGGCAATTAACTCGCGGGGAGTTTCCAGAACGTGATACAGACGCGCGCCCACTATGCCGGCGATTCCGGCGACCCCGATAATGAAAAAACCTTCGTCGTGATGGCTCGGTTCGCTATCACGCTTGAGGTAGCCGCTTTTCACGAATTGCGCGCGTCGACGGTCAAAATCGGCCTGCAAGACGTAGGCGGCAACCAAAAGGCCGGTGGCGACCATAAGGCCAAACGTGGGAATCGCGAGCGGCCCAATGTGGAGGAAAGGAATCATCGATGGCGGAGTGCTCCGCCTTCAAAAGTATACACGACGGTTCGCTCTCGCCCGGCGGCTACTCTCTCTTTCATACTTTGGCTGCTCCGAGACGCAGCGGAAGTCTCTTCATGCGTTCGCCACCTGACTTCGTGAACGCAAAACCAGTCCAAGAGCGACCCAGGTGCCAAATGCTATCCATTCGGCGGGCGAAAAATGACCGGGAAAGATTGGCAGAACTTTCATCAAACAAAGCAGCAAGGAGACCGCCATCCCAAGAGAGCTAACGACACGCATCCATACTCGCTTCTCCACGATCCAGAACGACAGGCAAGCTGCGAACCAGCCCAGGGCTGACGCCATCGAGCCTACCTCGGTGACGGGAACAAGCAGCGCATCTCCCAGAAACAGACCTGCGAGCGTTCCTGCCGTAATTCCCATCACGGCCACGGAAGGTGTGAGAAACTTTTCGTGCACCGTGCCGAAACGCGGATCAATCGTCCGCCTGCGGCCGTACGCGAACAGCAAACGGCTGGAGGCGACGAAGTTGCCGTTGAAACATTGAAAGAGCCCAAACATGGCCATGATTAATATCAAGCGGACTGGCCAACGAGCTCCCAACGCCTGCTCGAACGCGATCGCCGTTGCGAATCGCTTTCCAATCAATCCTTGCCAAGGAGCAATGTAAGCAACCGCAGCGACGGCAAGCACGTAAAAACCGGCGCCAACGAAAAGCGCCATCACGATCGCTCGAAAAAATCCTGTCGAATGAAATCCCGGATGGGCCTCCTCCGCGACTTTCGGCGCGGATTCGAATCCGGTCATGAAGTACGGCACGATCTGAAGAGTGAGCAGTATCGATACGAACGGGGTCGCGCGAAACGCCGGGTGAAAATTGGCGGGGGCCCCGCGCACGGCACTGATTCCAAGCAGGGCGACGAAGAGGAGAAGCACTGTCGCTGTCGTCCAGTTCTGAAAGCTGGCGCTCAAGCGAATGCCTCGGTAATTCAGCGTTGCGAGAAAAACGGTCAGCAGGATGCCGAGTAGCAGCCGCGGCAGGAAAACGGGCTGCCCCGCGACCCGGTACAACTCAAACGAATTCAACGACGGAAAGATGTACGCCGCAAGTTTGCCAACCGCAACCGCCTCCCACGGGCACACGATGAAGTACGCGAGCAGCATCATCCAGCCGGTGAAATAACTCACAATCGGCGGAAATACCTGAGCGGTGTAGGCGGCTTCTCCTGCAGCATCCGGAAGACGCTGCACCCATTGGCCATAAACGTAGCCAACGGGCAGCAACAGAATTCCACCCAAAGCAAAACCGAGAATCGCGCCAAGCGGCCCGCCGCGCCCAAGCCAGTCGTCCATGAGTACTAGCCAGCCGACTCCGACCATCGTGCCAAATGCGAGCGCGAAGTAATCAGCCAGGCGGAGTTGGCGCGCGAGCGTGGTCATCTATAGGACGCAGAGCAACTCGAAGAGAAGATTTGCGGCCAGCAGCGAAGTAATCTCGCCAGTGTCATACGGAGGTGAGACTTCCACAAGATCGCAACCAACAATGCTCAGTCCGCGCAAAGCGCGAACCAGCTCGAGGATTTGCACGCTCGTCAATCCGCCCACTTGCGGTGTTCCCGTTCCGGGGGCGAACGCCGGATCCACGGCGTCAATGTCGAGCGTGACGTACACCGGCTTGCGCCGAAACGCGCGCAGATGGTTCCGGACGGCAGTCATTCCCCTCTTGTGAAATTCCTCCGCCGTCACCATTCGCACTTTGTGCTCGCGCGCGAAATCAAAATCGCTCTCGCCGTAGACTTGGCCGCGCAAACCTACCTGCAACACGCCGCCGTCTTGCAGCAAACCTTCTTCGAAGGCGCGCCGGAACGGCGTTCCGTGCGAATACTTGCTGCCAAAGTACTCGTCCCACAAGTCGTTATGCGCGTCAAATTGAATCAGCGAGACAGGTCCGTGCTTTTTCGCCACGGCGCGTAGGATTGGCAGGCTGATCGAGTGATCTCCACCCACACAGACGCAGCGCACCCCGGCCTCCAGAAGAGGCGCAATTCCCCTCTCGATGCGGCCGAAGGTATCCTCGATCGAAAGAGGATTAACAGGAAGATCGCCGAAATCGCCAGTGCGGTGCTTGGCGAAGGGGTTCACGTGCAACACCGGATTCCACGGCCGGATAATCGCTGATTGTGCGCGCACGTGCCGCGGTCCGAAGCGCGGCCCAGGCCGATAAGTCGTTCCGCCATCGAACGGCACGCCAACCAGAGCAACCTCTAACTCTTCGGGCTGCGTGATCTGTGGCAAGCGCATGAACGTGGGAACGCCCGTAAACCGCGCATAGGTCAGCGCGTCGGTAGGTTCGGGATGGGGCAGACGGAACTTCCGCCGGGAGGGAGGCATGGCTGGGCATCATAGTTTCCAGCCGTGGCTAAAGTCAAAGCCGACGGTGCCCCCGGTTCTATACAGCTTCTCCATTGCGTCATGAGTTTTGACACGCCGTTAATCTACCGATAACAAAACAGGCTTAGAAGTTCTTGCGTAGGAAAAAAAGGCCTCCGGCGCCCTCGAGTCTGTGTGTCCCCGTGAGTGCGTCGGCCCCGGTGTTTCCAATTACGGTTCAATACTGAGATTCCAAGGAGAGACATTCTATGCATCACTGCCTTACTAAGGCTTTGGCGGGAGTGGCCGCTTCGGCCATGACGCTGTTGCCCGTCTACCCAGCACACGCGCAACAAAGTAGCGATTCCTCGACAAAGACGCCGATCAAGCACGTCGTAGTCGTCTTTCAGGAGAACGTTTCGTTCGATCATTACTTCGGAACCTATCCCCACGCCTTTAACCTACCGGGGGAGACGCCCTTCCAAGCCAAGGAAGACACGCCGGAATCCAACACCCTTTTGTCCTCCGGGCTGATCACCAACAACCCGAACAAGACAAATCCATTCCGCATTCCCCCAAGCGTGCCGGTGACCTGCGACGAGGATCACAATTACAACGATGAACAGGCAGCTGCGGACGGCGGCTTGATGGACAAGTTTGTGGAGAAACT
>Ga0137390_10003215_pt1 | contig 13279 bp, 5 predicted proteins | sample 15con2h24AmetaG_FD_104937 | JGI IMG/M metagenome (GOLD analysis project Ga0137390, IMG submission 104937) | Vadose zone soil microbial communities from Angelo Coast Range Reserve, California, USA - 15con2h2.4A metaG | ecosystem: Environmental > Terrestrial > Soil > Vadose zone > Saprolite... | reverse complement strand
GTAGTGTCTCTGAACCCCGCGTGAATCGCGGGTTCCGGCAAGGTGACAGAGAATACCGGGTTATGCATCGCCTGTGCAGCTCTGGAATTCCTGGCCGCCTCAAAATCGATGGTTGCTCAGAGCTTCCCTAGCATCGAATCACTATTGGATTCGTGATTTGGGCAGCAGCTATTCCTTTTAGGAGCTGCTAAATGTCGAGGAAACCAGAATAGTGTCATTGAAACACCACTGTTTCTTTATTGCCTGGGTACGAAAGTCTTGCAGGAACACGGGAGTGCCCCGAACTTGAACCCAATCCCGGAGAGTGCCAGGTCGGATCTGGCGGTCAAGATCACCGGCAATCTGAAAAAACAACCCATCGCTGGTTGAGAACGATCATGTGTAACGGTGCTCCTGATGTATTTCTGCATCTCTTCATGATACTGTCGGCAGAACAGCTTATTTCTGATCGGCAGGACGGTGACGCGACCGCGACGGGGCAACCTGTCGGACTCGGTGACCCGACCATTGCTGCATCGCGGAGGTCCACAGTTACGCGAGGTCGCGCATCGCTGCAAAGAGCCTGAGTCGCCAGAAGTAGCGCTTGGCCGTTGGTGATCTGGCTGGGTATACTGCGCATTGCGCGCCACGGCTGACTAGCTAACCCGATATTCCTGGCGGTAAGTAAGCCTCCTTAGTGCCCAGGTGCGTCCGAGGTTGTTTTAGGTGTGTAATGGATTTCATGACGAGAGACAACCTTGAGGTGCGTCCGTTCTCATCCGCTGCAGAATACGAATGGATGATCGACTATTTCATTTGCGCGGAGGACAGCTTTTTGCGGGGCATGGGAGTTGAGCGGACCAGAATTCCAGCAAAGGACAAGTGGCTGCGCGAGGTGCTTGCGGATCACGAAGCCACAGATGATAAGAAAAACAGGTTCTATCTCGCGTGGCTCTACAACAGCGAGCAAGTCGGACATTCGAGTATCAATAAGATCAGGATCGGCGAAGAGGCGTATTTCCATCTTCACATGTGGCGTGCGGACCTGCGCCGAACGGGTCTAGGCATAGATTTATGCCAGCGATCGGTGCAGTACTACTTTAGGAGATTTCGATTGAAGCGATTGTTCTGCGAGCCTTTTGCCGATAATCCCGCACCCAACAAGGTGCTTCCGAAACTTGGGTTTAAGTTCGTCAAGCGATATTGGACGGTGCCCGGCGAGATCTGCCCGGAGCAGGAGGTCAACCGCTACGTACTGGACGGGCTCGCGCAAAATGGTAAGTCTTGGCAACAGTCGTGTGCACCGTGAAGCTCGCATTATGCCACATCGAATCAGACTGTAACTGGATTGGCCACACGACTGATGTTGGGTGTGCACCCCCACACCGATGCGTCCTTTTTAACGTTGGTGCACCGAAACGATGAAGTCACTAAAGTATTTTAGGTTATGGGCTCTTTGGGCCTGCGGCCCGGGTCGCCAAGCGGGTTGCTGTGTAGGACGCCACCCTAAATAAGGGCGTGCAGGTCGCAAATGCGAGGATTGCTGGCTTCGTCGTCCAGGAATGCTTCTGATTCTCAGCAATCGCAAAAGTAAGGGGCTCGGCTCTCAGGTCTGTCACTCCCACGGCATGTGGGTCGTGCGGGCTTTGGCCCGCTTTCTCAAGCGTGTCGTTTCTGGTTTAGGAGCAGTGATCATCATAAGGACTTGAAAGAAATAAGCACATACAACAGTTTTTTCAGCGACCTGCTCGACCAGCGTGTTTGTGACTATGTTACAAAATCCGGAATGCACTAGTTAATCATCTGAAATATGTGCCTATCGGTTACCGAGAACAAGCGTTGATGCGTTTCTTTAAAAGCCCTGCAATCAATGCCTTCTATAAATTATTACCTCTTAGGCTCGCATCGCTGATGTTTCGGAATTCGTAACGACGAAGGTTGGTTGCAAATTCCTGTTGATTTCCACAGGCGATGGAGGCTATTCTCTCTCTCCATTCGGCAAACAGCACGTTGCGGTTAGACTCGAAGACCCTCAGTTTTGTTAATCCCTTGTTTGCCCATGTATTTCAACAGAGTTTCGTAACACAGACCCCGGGTTAATTCGCTAATGATCGATGGGCAACCAGATGTGGCCCAGGAGACTGTACGGATGCAGCCTGTGATCCATGGTGGAGGGGGAAAATATGCCGCTCAATCGCCTTGGCCGGGATAGGCCAGTTGCTCTTGTTTTCGTTGCTAACAATTGCCTATCTATCCGATTTCACCCAAGTCACGCCGGAAACACCTTCTATCTGATCACCGCTGAAATGACGCTTTTATTTAACTGATTGAGGGAGATATATGGCAGACAGTGAAAACCGCAAGAAAAGTGAGAAGGTATCTGAGGAAGCAGGGGTTAGTGCTAAGTCTGCAACTGGAGCGTCCCAAACACCCGCGCTGAAGCCCGGAGAGACGGCCGAGTCGCACTTGGCCCCATTCGCAAAGCCGTACAACGAGTACTTCGAGAAGGTTCATGAGGCTTATCGCGCCAATGTCCAGAGCGCCCGCGAGATTTACGGCACTTACATGAAGGCAGCGCAACATGCAATAGAAAAGGGCGACGCCGACGCGTACCGTGCCGCAGCCGAGAAGTTCAGCATTGCATGGTCCGAACTTGCGACGACCCTTGCTTCGAAGGTGGATCGCGCCTTTGACACTTATCACCGCATGATCGGAACTGCCTTCGCGTCGGGTGCAAGCGCCGTCCTCGGCCCGGGATGTCAGATAATGGTCGCGCGTAGCATCACTATTGTCGCGTTGCACCGCACGCTGTATTAGCCCCTAGACGATGGTTTGGATCATCTCAGCGTGCCCGGTGGCTGTTCATGTTGCAGTCGGCCTCCTAGAGCAAGAGCCTGTCGTTCTCGCCGTGCCCGACCGGCGAGTGAGTGCGGCTAGGGCTGCAGTTATCGGTTTGCTTGGGCGAGGCGCTGCCGAAAAGCTTGATGTCTGGCCGGAAGAAGTCGCGCGCTCCGGAGCGTGCAGCGGAATCGATTCCCCTAGGGAGATCTGGCGCTTGTCATGCTTGGCCGAAAACGACGATGCCACAACTGTTCTGTGGGCTGACGTTGCTCGTGGGCTAGGCACGCCATTTCGTCTTTTTTATCTCGACCCTGTCGCCGAAACGCCCATCGAAGCACTTCCCGGTCCGTTCTCCGTTTTTATGCACGCTCTTCACCAGACGGTGGACGAGGTCCGCTCCCGTGATGCCGGCTACTTCGATCGCAAGGCCCTCCGCACCACGCTTCCGGCCGATTTCGCATCGCTCGATGCTAGCAGTGCCGCTTGCACAATAGTTGCGGCATCCTCAGGACCACCATTCGAGTGCCGTATTGCACCAGATTCTGTTGATAGGCCTTTATTCAGCGATGCCATCAGCGACGCATATGAACTCGAGTTGGTAATGGGGGCTCAATCCTCTACGTTGACCGCCGTAGACCGTTTGTTCGAGAGCCGGTTGTGCAGGATAGTCGATTGGGCAGACGCAACAAGGGGGGTAACTCGTAGGGCTCGCACGGTTGGCGGGCCCGAGTTGAAGAGCGTTGTAAAAGATTGGCACCGGTGCCACACGGAATCGTTGCGTGCCGAGCGGTCCCGATTGGTGGCCTTGCCTGCATCGGCTGCGGTCTCGTCTTCTTCTGGGGAACCGGCATTCCACATTTTCGGCGAGCGGGGTCCCACGATTGTCATCGTCAACGCCATCGCTCAGGATGACCGATATTGGGTCCGCCTGATCGACAGATTAGCCAATGAGCATCGTGTAGTGACTTGGACTCAGCGGACCTGGGGGAAAGAAGGCGATGCGGCTAGCTTTGCCGATCATGTGAACGATCTGAACGCCGTGATAAATTCCGTTGCAGACGAGCCGGTGCACTTGATGGGCTGGTGCACGGGGCCGAAGTTATGTACGAAGTATTGTCTTTCCCATCCTAGGCAGATTTCTTCCATGATCTTCTTGGCAGGAACATACCGCCCGTTCGGGGATGCTCGTTTCGACACGGACTATGAGGTTGCACTGGAGATGGTGTTCAAGCTCCTTGATCAATCTCCACGAGCCGCGGCTATGGTGCGTACCACGTTGTTGAATGCGCTGGGTGGCGGACGGTTCAACGCCGCGACTCCAGACGACCTCGGCGCAGAAGTGCTGGCCCGAATCGATCCCGCTTTGCTCACCTCAGTATCAGCTCCCTATACCGATGACCAATCGACTCTGCGCTACGCCGGGCAGATTCGCGAATTCTGGAACTACTCCATCGAACAGGACGTGAAGGGGATTCAGATTCCTGTCATCGTGGTAGGTGCCGAACTGGATCGGGTTGCTTCCCCGCATCTTGCCTTGCGAGTAGCGCAGGCAATACCCCACGCCCAGTACATTAGACTTCCGGGCGCGACTCACTACTGTATGTACGACCGGCCCGACGACATTGCTTCTATCATCAGACGCTTTCTTCATGATCCGTACGGCGCGTTCCCCGCCGCCTCTGAGGTGCCCGCGTGAGCAGTACGCGGCCAATCCCGGGCAGCGCTGTCGGAGAGATCGGTCGCAGGATCGCCGCGCTGTCCCCGGAAAAGAGAGCCCTACTCGAAGCTCGGTTGGAAGGCCGCCATACCACCAGGGCGGTTGCAAATGCCGACTCACCCCTGTCATTTGCCCAAGAACGGATTTATAAGCTGGCTCAAGCGAACCCGGAATCTGATTTCTTCGTTCGCGTAACCCGCTTCCAACTGCCGCGGGTCAACCCTCCTGTTCTGCGAAGTGCATGGGCTTTTGTGGCGGAGCGTCACGAGGCTCTCCGTAGCGAACTCGTTGCTTCGGATAGTCGAGTGCTGTGGGCGGTCCGGCCATCGATTCCTGAACTGATTGTGGTTGACGATCCAGAGGACGGATGCTTGAACGGACGCGTCGCCGATGCCGTCGCCGCCATTCGCAGGCTTGCGCCACCCCATTTCCGAGCGATTGTCAGTGTTGCTCCGGGATCGTTCGTCGACTTCGTTCTGGTAATGCATGTCATCCTCTGCGATGGACCTTCAGTAGCAATTCTGAGCCGCGAGTTCCTGGATGCTTGCCAGGCGCATGCGCAGGGTAGCCCCGTCTCTCTGCCAACAATCTCGCTCAAACCGAAGGATCTCGCCTTGGATCAACAGCGCCGCCTGCGTGGGGCGCACCTGGAGCGGTTGGTGGAACGCTGGCGACATCTCGAGCTAGCACCTTCCCTTTCCCTGCATACGGATCGACCTCGTCCGGCGAAAGGACTTCCGGTGGTGGTGAAGTGCTCAACGCCCATCCTCAGAGACCGAATTCGGCAGGTAGCGAACGTAGTTCGTCGGCTGGGCGAGAGTGCGGCAGTCCTTTGGGCCACCGGAGTATCCGTCGTCCTCAGCCGCTTCGCCCGGCAGAATCAGGTTGTCATCGGCGTACAGGTCTCGAATCGGAATCGACCTGAGATGAAAGCGTTCGTGGGAGTTGCTACCAGGGTTGTTCCGCTGAGTCTCGATACGACGGGGGACCCAACGTTCGCCAACCTTTGCAAACAAGCCAGCGCGGAATTACTAGTAGCCGGCGCCGGGGAATTGCCGCACGAGAAGCTTGCTCGGGAGTTACGAGTGAATCACTCGGGCCGCCAACACCCGATATTCCAGGTCCTGGTTGCTCTGCGGTCGGACTTGGAGGATTCCGCGTCTTCTCGCGACGTGCAATCGAATGACAGCCTGGATTGGTTCTGTAGTGGTTCCGTGCATTACGAACTCGCACTCGTAGTGGATGACATGGTCGATTCGCCGCGTGCCCACTTGCTGTATGACAGCCGTCTCTTCGATGAGGAAACCATTTGTGCCATCGTGCAATCGGTGGACGCTCTGCTAGATGAGGCCATCAAGCGGCCCGAGGAACCGGTGTCGGGCCTGCCGATGTTTCATCCGATGCAACCAGTACGGCAAGACTTCGAGCGGCAACCTGAATTCGCGTCGACAATCCATGGATTGTTTGAGCGCAGAGCATCCCAAAACCCGGCGAGGATCGCGTTGCTTGGGGACAAAGAACTCTCCTACGGCAGTCTGAACGGCCTTGCCAACCGCCTGGCGCGCGCTTTGCGGGCGCGCGGAGTCAGCCCAGGAGCCCCAGTCGGAGTATGTATGACAAGGTCGGCGGACCTAGTCATGTCGTTTCTTGCCATTCTAAAGTCCGGCGCCCCCTACCTACCTCTGGATCCGATGTATCCGGCCGAGCGACTCGCCCTCATGATTCAGGATTCGGGCGCGCGGCTGATACTCGCCCAGCCTGGAATGGCCAAACATTTGGAGACGGAGTGCGAGGCAATCGACATTACAGCTCTGAATCTGTCGCAATTTCCCGAGAACGATCTGCAACTCCCGATTCACAGCCACGCCCAGGCGTATCTGATGTATACGTCTGGCTCAACAGGGGGTCCAAAGGGCGTGATGGTACAGCACGCCGGTGTTTGTCATGTCGCTGATGCGCAAATTAGGCATTTCGGTCTGACCGATCAGGACCAGATCCTGCAGTTTGCCTCCCCCAGTTTCGATGCCAGTATCTTCGAGATGGTGATGGCACCGATCTGCGGTGGAGTGCTCCACCTTGCCCGGCCTGAGGACCTGATGCCCGGCCCACCCCTTGTGGCGCTGCTCAAGAAGCGACGGATTTCCGTACTGACGATGCCACCTTCGGCTCTGGCAGCCGTTCCTCCCGTCGAGCTTCCCGATCTCCGAGTCGTGATCTCGGCGGGAGAGGCATGTCCTGCGGAGTTGGTGGCGCGATGGTCGTCGGGACGGCGATTCTTTAACGCATACGGTCCCACCGAGGCGAGCATCTGGAGCAGCATAGCGGAGTGCGTGGCTGCCGAGCGACCGCCGTCGATCGGTAGTCCTCTTTCTCATGTACTCATTCGCGTAGTGGACGACCGCATGCGTCCCATGCCCGTCGGCGCCCCGGGTGAACTGCTCCTCGGCGGACCGAGCGTCGCCTTGGGTTACCGCAATCGACCGGAACTCACCGCCGAACGTTTCTTCGAGGAATCTGCAGACGGCGATTCGCCGATTCGCTGGTATCGCACAGGAGACCTGGTCTGTCGCGACTGCAAGGGTCTTCTCTGGCACATGGGCCGCATCGATCGCCAGGTCAAAGTGCGGGGCTTTCGCATCGAGCCTGGCGAGATTGAGGCGAGCCTGATGGAACTCGCCGGTGTTGAGAGTTCTGCAGTGGAAGTGGAACAAAACAACCTCGTCGCGTATTACAGCGGCGCTTCCGCCCCTGCGCCTCAGGTCGTACAGACTGAGATCGCGAGCAGGCTTCCTCCACACATGGTGCCAGGTTCTTTTGTTCTGGTCGAATCGATGCCGATCGGCTCCAATGGCAAGCTTGATCGCGCCCAACTGCGTCGGTTCGCAAAGCCCGGCTCGCGTGGGACCCAAGCCCCGAGAACATCTACTGAAGCAGCTCTGGTGGAGATATGGAAGAGCGTCTTGCGCGTCGAGAAGCTCGGCGTCGAGGACAACTTTTTCGATCTGGGCGGACATTCTTTGCTGGCTGCCAGCATGATGTCGCGGGCGGCTGCCACGCTCGGGCGGGAACTTCCTCTCCATGTCATCTTCCGCTCACGAACTGTCGCCCAACTCGCGCATGCCTTCGACTCTGTGGAGTCTGAGGCATGACTTCACGCCACGCAAACGCGATCCAAAACTTGGAGATCGGGCGCTACCCTACGTCCTTTGCCCAGCGGCGAATATGGTTCCTGCACGCACTTGATCCAGCCAGTCCGCTTTACAACATTCCTTGCGCCATTCAGCGGCAAGGCCAATTTGAGGTAGCCGTGTTTGAGCGGGCGCTCGATGAGATCGTCCGGCGGCACGAGTCTTTACGTACGACGTTCATTCTCGATGGCGGCGAGCCGGTGCAGTTGGTCAGCCCTTTTCGAAAACAGCATCTTTCCGTCATCGACCTGCGTAAGGTTTCGGAGACCCAGCGCCGCCTGGAAGCTCAGCGCCTTGCCCTCCTCGAAGGGCGTGCCCCTTTCGATCTGGAACGAGGTCCGCTGCTACGCGTTTCCGTTCTGCAACTGGACGAAGCCGATCACTTGCTTCTGTTTACGTTCCATCACATTGTGGCCGATGGTGGCTCCATCGTCGTGTTCTTTAAGGAACTAGAGGCGCTGGAGTCGGCTTTCGCCAGGGGCGAGCCATCTCCGCTCCCCGAATTGGATGCCCAGTATTCCGACTTCGCCTCTTGGCAGCGCGACCGCCTGCAGGGACGTGTTCTAGATAAGCATCTATCCTTCTGGCGGAAACAGCTTGCGGGTGCACCGGCGGTGGTTGAACTTCCTTTGGACCGGCCGCGCCCCAAACTGCAGGGGTTTTCCGGCGCCACGCTGCCGGTGGTGATCGAACACGACATAGTAGAAGGGCTCAAGTCGCTGTGCCGCGAGACCGGGGCAACGTTGTTCATGAGCCTTCTGGCCGCGTTTTTCTCCCTCCTGTATCGATTCACAGGGCAAACCGATATAGTGCTTGGTACGCCCATCGCTCTGCGCCAGTTGCCTGAGTTCGAGCCGCTGATTGGTCTTTTCGTCAACATGCTGGTATTGCGGGCTGATCTTTCCGACCGGCCTACCGTTCGCGATTTCCTTTGCCGCGTCCGCGATCTCACCGTAGACGCGTATTCCCACCATGATCTTCCCTTCGAGCGCTTGGTTGAGGAGTTGCAGCCGGAGCGGAGCCAGGCACACCAGCCGATCGTTCAGGCAGTTATCGTGCTGCAAACCGCGATGGGCGATCTCAGTGCGTTTCACAGCGAGGCGAGCAAACCGACCCATTCCACGCCTTCCCCTGCTCCGAGCGTGGCTAAGTTCGACTTGACACTCTCGCTTGGAGAACTCGGCGGTCAACTCGTGGGAGGCATCGAATTCAATACGGACTTGTTCGATACGGCTACCATTCTCCAGTTGATCGAGAGGTTGAAGTACCTTCTCCGCGAGATGGTTCGGGATCCTGGCCAATGCATCGCAACAGTGCCGTTATTGACCGCTAGGGAGCGCGAGTTCATGCTCGCTGGTCTTAACGCGACCGCCTACGACTGGAAAGTTTCGGGAACAGTGCTGGATCTCATCTGGCGCCAAAAAGAGGCCAATCCCCACGAAATTGCTGTCGTGGCCGATAGCGGCGAATCCATAACCTACCGCGATTTCATCGCCCGTGCAGAGGCCGTCGCCACCGCACTCACTGCCTGGGGATCGATGCGTGGCGAACTCGTGCCAGTCTGTTTCCACCGCTCTGTCGATCTATTGGTAGCTTTGGCGGGAATCTTGCGCGCCGGAGCGGCCTACGTACCCATCGATCCCGACCAGCCGCAGTCCCGTACGGAGTTTATGGTCCGCGATGTCGCCGCGAAAGTGGCGTTGACTTCGCGAGATCTCTGCAGCCGCCTGCCGTCCTCCGTAAAAGTAATAGCTGTCGAGGATGTTCTCCCGAACCCATCGGATGCCTCCACCTCTGTTGCCGTCCCATTCCCCGAGCCTGACGACTTAGCCTATGCAATCTTCACCTCGGGCTCGACAGGCCAGCCGAAGTGTGCCGCCAACAATCACGGCGCCCTCCTGAACCGTCTGCTTTGGATGCAACAGGCTTTCGGCATCAACCCCGGCGACCGCGTTCTACAAAAGACACCCTACACCTTCGATGTTTCGGTCTGGGAACTGTTTTGGCCACTGATGTTCGGTGCAACCGTTGTTTTCGCGCGGCCGGGAGAGCACGGCGATGCTGCATATCTGATGGACGTCATCACACGCCGCGCCATTTCCGTTCTGCACTTCGTGCCGTCGATGCTGCGCGTGTTTCTTGATCATCCTAGCGTTGGTGAATGCACATCCTTGCGCTCGGTGATCGCCAGTGGCGAGGCTCTGCCCGCAGATCTCGTCGATCTCTTCTACTCACGTCTTGGTGCCGAACTCCACAACCTCTACGGGCCGACTGAGTGCGCGATTGACGTGACCCACTGGCCGTGTCGGCGGGGCGTGTCGATGCCCGTAGTTCCTATCGGCCACCCCATCACCAACGTTCGAATCTATATTCTTGATCCGCAGACGCTCGAGCCGGTTCCACCCGGCGCGAGAGGAGAGTTGTTCATCGCGGGAAGAGCGGTCGGTTGTGGATACATCAACCGCCCCGATTTAACGGCCGCTTCTTTTATTCCGGATCTGCTGGATCCGAGCGTTACGATGTACCGCTCGGGCGACCTGGCCCGTTATCGCGCCGATGCCAGTATCGAATACCTGGGCCGCACGGACCACCAGATTAAGCTGCGAGGCTTCCGCATTGAGGCCGGCGAAGTGGAGGCAGCGCTTTGCAGCGTTCCGGGCGTAGCCGAGGCCGTCGTGACCGCGCGGTCTACGGCCTTCGGCCAGGAACTTGTCGCCCACTGCGTGCCGGACTCGAAGGCTGGGTGTGTCATCAAGACGTTGCTGCGCTGTGATCGTGAAGGGTTGCTGTCCGGCCGCACGGTGGAGGAGATTTCGAACGGGCTGACGGTGGTGGCTTACAACCACACCGAGACAGAGTTTCTCTATCGGGAAGTTTTCGTCGATCGCTCATACCTGCGCGCCGGAGTTGACCTCCGACCCTTTGACGTCGTATTGGATGTCGGCGCCCACATTGGTATTTTCGCTCTCTTCGTGGGCATAAACTGTCCAGGCGCAACAGTCTACTCATTCGAGCCCATCCCGGAAACCTTCGAACTTTTGACGATCAATGCCAGCTTGTATGGCTGGAACATCTCTCCGCGTCAAGCGGCGATCGGATCCGACGCTGGCAGAGCCCGTTTCACCTACTACCCCAACATTTCGATCCTCTCCGGCCGCTACGCCAATTTGGAGGAAGAGCAGAGAACTGTCGCTGCTTATGAGCGCAGTCGGGGTCACGTCGGTTCCGAACTTGAAGACCTTATACGCTTACGGCTCGAATCTCGGATGGTGGACGTTCCGGTCAAGACCCTCTCACAGGTCATTGCGGAAGAAAAGTTGGAACGGATTGATCTACTCAAAATCGACGCCGAAAAGAGCGAGATGGATGTGCTCGACGGAATCGACGACGGCGATTGGGCAAAAATCCAACAGGTGGTAGCCGAGGTGCATGAGATCGGGTCCCGTCTCGCGCACATCTGCGAGTTGCTCCATCTGAAAGGTTTCGATGTGGCCGTAGAACAGGAAAGTTCACTCGCAGCCACCAACATCTCCATGGTGTTCGCGCGGCGTGCTTCACGCGGTGCCTCTCATCCCACCGTCGAGGCCCAGAATCTTCCCCCGTCGCCCGCCTTTCTTCAGGATCAGATTCGCGCCGCTGTGGCGCGCAAACTGCCCGAGTACATGGTGCCGTCGCGCATCGTTTGGATGGAATGCTTGCCGCGCTTGGGCAGCGGGAAGATCGACCGCAAGTCTCTTCCCCCGGAGCCGGAGTGGCAGGGTGCGTCCTTCGTGGCTCCGCGCTCCGAGCCCCCTCACACTCCGGTAGAAGTACGGATCGCACAGATTTGGAAGGAGACGCTGCAGTTGCAGAAAGGGCTAAGCATCGGCCGAAAAGACAGTTTCTTCGCTCTGGGCGGCCACTCCCTGCTGGCAACCAGTGTTATTGCACGCGTTCGGGATGCTTTCCGCGTCGAGGTGTCCCTGCGCGAGTTTTTTAGCAATCCTACGGTTGCGGGACTGGCGGAAGTGATCCAAAGTAGCGAGGCGCCGTCTCAAGAATTGCTGGATACCATTCCTCACATAAATCGCGGTCCAGACGAAGTCGTGCCGCTCTCCTTTAGCCAGCAGCGCGTCTGGTTCATGGACCAGTTTTCTCCTGGCGAGGCCACCTATAACATTCCGGCCGTACTGCCTCTGCCGGGCCTCATCGACGAGACAGTGCTGGAGCGCACCTTGTCGGAGATCGTCCGGCGGCACGAAATTCTGCGCACTTGTTTCCCCTATGAACGTGAGCAGCCGGTACAGCGCGTCTCCAGTGATTGGACCATGCGTTTGCGTCACGTCGATGTCTCCTCGATGAACTCAACCCTCATTGACGATGAAGTGCAGCGACTAGCAGTTCGGGAAATCCAACGGCCCTTTGACCTCAACCACGGCCCTTTGTTCCGTGGGATGCTCATCCACGCTGTCGACCGGCATTTTCTGGTCCTGACAATGCACCACACCGTTTCCGACGGTTGGTCCATGGGAGTTCTCTTCCGTGAACTCTCCACTATTTATGAGGCGTTCTCTCGCGGGCTGCCGTCACCGCTGCCGGAACTGCCGATACAGTTTGCGGACTACGCCATTTGGCAGCGCAAGTGGATGACTGGCGAGGTGCTGGAGCGCCAACTCAGCTTCTGGAAGCAGGCACTCGCAGGTGCGCCGAAACTCCTGCTACTACCCACTGATCGGCCGCGGCCAACTGTCATGACCACGCGGGGCGACGTGCTCCCGTTTCACATCGATCCTCAGGTTTACGTCGGGTTAAGGGCGCTTGCGCAGATCGAGAACTGCACGCCTTTCATGGTCATGTTGACCGCGTTCAACGTGTTGTTCCACCGGCTCTGCGGTCCGCGCGATATCTGCGTGGGAACTCCCATCGCCAACCGTCGCCGCCCTGAGCTGGAAAGCATGATCGGATTCTTCGTTAACACTATCGTTCTCCGCACACGCTGGACGGGCGATGTCAGCTTTCGGTCCCTCATGCATATGGTCCGCGACGCGACTCTGGCCGCCTTTTCAAATCAGGATATGCCGTTTGAGCACCTAGTGGTCGAGTTGGAGCCGGAACGCGCGATGGACCGGAGTCCGGTTTTCCAGGTCATGCTTGTTTTGCAAAACATTGTCGGATGGGATTCCACCGGATTGGTGGAATCCCGCCCCGTTGGCACCGGAACCGCGAAATTCGACCTCTCCCTGTTTATCCTTCCGGCCCAAACCGGCCTAGTTGGCATGTTGGAGTACCGTTCCGAACTGTTCAGCCGCAAGACCGCCAACTGTCTAGTACAGCAGTTCTGCGAAGTTCTGGCGCAGGCGGTCAAGTCGCCCGATGCGCCTATTTCGCTTCTGCCATTGCTCACTTCTGTGCCGCGACCGGAGAGTGCATTGCCGCAAATCGAGGATGATCAGGTGGCGCGGCTGGACAAGGCCGACCCCACGTCGATCGCTGTGCTCTGTGGTTCTGCGGCCACCACCTACGGCGAATTGCAGGAGTCGTCACGCGATCTCGCAGCCCGCCTCCAACTCCTGGG
>Ga0137390_10003214_pt1 | contig 13279 bp, 10 predicted proteins | sample 15con2h24AmetaG_FD_104937 | JGI IMG/M metagenome (GOLD analysis project Ga0137390, IMG submission 104937) | Vadose zone soil microbial communities from Angelo Coast Range Reserve, California, USA - 15con2h2.4A metaG | ecosystem: Environmental > Terrestrial > Soil > Vadose zone > Saprolite... | reverse complement strand
GACGGCGGCCAGAGCCACCTTCGCCTTGAAGGCCGGTGAGTGGTTCCGGCGGGGTCGTCTGCTCATGGTTTCTCCTGTTCACGGCGATTATCGCCGTTGTCAGGCAGAAATTCCACTTATCGTACTGTGCAGATTTCCGGAACCGGCTCTCTACTAGGCAGGCGGCAATCTTTTGCGCGAGCGTCGACGTTCTTTCGGGGCTATTTCATAAGTATGTCGTGACGACAACTATACAACTATCGGGCTTCGTTCGATGCCTGGAATACTGTCTCAAATGCGGAAAGCGCCCGCTGACTTCATCATCTGCCACGTTGATGGTGTGCGCTGGCCTCACGTTATCGACGGTGCGTACAAAGGCGGCGCGGAAGGCGCGCCCTTTGATGTTGTGTTGACTTCACTAAGCACAAGAAACAAAGGCTAACCTCGAACTATCGACTTCATCAAATCAGATCGATGCCGAAACACGCTCGCTGCGTCGAACAGTTTTCCGTCAGATTGTGCGTTTTTGGTTAGAGGTCTGCGTCGTTGAGAGAATTGCCTTATCGATCCCGCCAGCAGTTCCGGGCGGTGAATGGGTGTCAATATGCCGCCTGCGTTCGCTTTGATCAAATCTCGCGAGTAGGGAGAATCATAACCAACCAAAGGAAGTCCGCACATCAGCGCCTCGACGAGGCAGCGCGGGGATTCCTTTGTCTTGTGACAAAACATAAAAAGATCGAACGAACGTAGTTTTTCGATAAGCTCCCGGTGACTTGTTGTAGGGCCATAAAATTGAATGTAGTCCGACAAATTCTCATCCTTCACGCGCTTGCGGGCGTTTTCGAGTTGATCGCCGCCGCCAAACCACACCGCACGAAAATCAATGTTCTCTTTGGCGGCCAAGGAAAGGGCGTCGATCCAGTCATATATCCCTTTGTCGAGATGCGCCCGACCGGCGTACGCGATCATGATGGGGCCAGATCGTTGCAGTCTAGCATCGATATCCAAATCAGATATTTGATCGTTGCTGTTTAGATGGATGTCGTGCACCAATTGCGGGTTAGAACTATAGGGCGAATAAGCGTCATAACAGTCCATGCCGTGGAACAGCCCTAGAGCGCTCTTTCTGATGACATGTCGCTCATAAGCCTTCACGAGCGTCGCTATTGTCAGATGGTATAGCATCTTGGGTGCACTTTTGGATCTTGCCTGAAAAGCTAAAACTTGGGATTCAACCTTGTCTGTCCAAACGGCAAATGGTTTCCCACTTTGGTGGGCGATAAGAGCGCTGACCGACCCCCAATCGCCGAACAGCCCACCAATCGCAAAGTGCAAATGATCTGCCGAGGCGATGATATTTTTCAGAATTATGATTGTCTTGGAAAGGGTAGCTAAAAATAGGTGAGGCGCATAGGCCGCTGGCAATGCGGTAAAGGTTATCCGTTCGTCGTCAATTGGTAAAAAAGAGGCGGGTGGTGGCGCATCTATCGTGGGGCAGGCCAATGTCAGCGTATCAAAATTTTCCAACCACAGCCTAAGCCCGTTGCGTGCTTGCGCGTCCACATAGGATTTGGACTGACAACGATAGGCTTGAAGGGGCAAAACCAAAAGCAGCTTAGACATTCGCTCTAACTCGCTTTGTGGCGTCTTTCCTCTTCGTGCTCGATTTCAAGTTTGAAAACCTTCAAAAGAACAGCGGTCGGGGCAATACGGGCACGAGGACCTTCCACGTCATTGTGGATCCAGCACTCTCGCGATCAACAACAGCAATAAAAACTTAGTTTGAGCCGCCATCGCACGCCCGGCAGAATCCGGCGCCTTGACTTTCTTGACAACTTCTTCAAACGTCACTTCCGTCACCGGCACAATCTGAGGGGCTGTTTACCGCTTCACTGAACATCAGACCCAACTTAGCAGTCTCTAGGTCGATATCAAACTCGTCCTCGACTTTTTGACGTCCGCATTCTGCGACACGTGTTCGCAGCCCACTATCAGCGATCATTTTGAGAATGCTTTTCGCCAAAGCCGGCACATTCGTTGGGGGGACGAGTAGCCCATTATGTCCATTTTCAATTAGCTCACTAACTCCGGCAACATTTGTCGCAATCACTGGAACGCCGACAGCCATAGCCTCCATCAAAGACACCGGCAAACCCTCGGCGAGGCTCGGAAGCACAAACAAATCGGAGCTGCAAAGCTCGCCTATGATAGACGTCTCCTTAAGTTGCCCAAGAAAATCGACGCGATTTGCAATTCCAAGCTCGACAGCCATCTTTTCCAGAGATGACCTGCTAGATCCTCCGCCCGCAATACGAAGTCGAATGTGATTGTGCACCTCTGCGACAACCCTGAAAGCCTGCAAAAGAAATTCAATGCCTTTCTCTGGCGCCAAACGGGCCGCGCAAAAAATGGTTGTTACTTCGCGGCTCGGTTGACTAAATGGATATTTTTCCAAATCGATACCGCAATGGATTATCTTGTTTCGAGTTATGTCGGTACTCTGCGCCGCGACCATTAATTGGCTGCGACAAAAATAGCTGATGGATCTTATAAAACAGGCGTTTCGTATTTTTTCCTTGAGCGATGAACCTGCTTCATCGAAAAATACATGAGGTCCATGAAATGAAATGCTATAATCGACTGTCGTCAGAATGGCGGCGAGCATTGTTACGGTTCCGCTTCGATCCCCAAAGTGATTATGCAGATGGGAGGTTCTGTTCGCTCTAATGTGGCTTGCAGCCAACAGTGCCTCTGCCAAATAGAACATCTGGTAAGCAAAGCCACGCAGGCCAGGCGGCGAGGTTTGCAATGCTGTGCGCAAGGCCAAAAGAAATCGCTTCGGGTTTCCAAACGACTCTGCGCAGAGAGCGATAACGACCGATCTGATCGAATCCGGAAGTAAAAATATAACTCTCGGCACCCACTCCGCCAGTAACTCGTGCTCAAGCGGCTTCCAAACAGAGATAATTCTGACCTCCGTTCCGGCCCGACCTAAACTTTCAATCTCTCGCATGATAAACGTGTCGGTGACGCGCGGAAATCGATGAAGGAGATATGTGACCGTCTTCATTGTTCAATCAGGCCTTGCGAGTTGAATGAGTAGAACTTACGTTCCCTTCAACTCATTGCGTTAGGGACGTTCGGCGATACGTAATCTCCAGGCATGTCTCGAAGTCCAGTGGCGAGCGCCAGCTCAATTGAGTTCTCGCTCTTTGCCGACTAAATTTCACCGGCCTGAATTGCGCCTCGAACCGACGTGGTATCAGTAACGATGGGAGTTGTGTTCTCTTCAGAATCCGTTGGGTTGCGAATGATGCCAATCTCGCGACCTGGAGTCCGAAAAAATAGGGAATTGGCAGAACAAGGCCAAACTGTTTAGTGCGAGCCATGTATTCAAATACATAACGCCACACTTTGATGCTGCAGTCGTCGATAACGTTAAATGTCCCGTAGGCGATCGCGCGAGTTTCCACGACGGTGGCGATGAAATCTGAGCAATTGTCTACGTGGCAGAGTGGCAGCTCTGTGAAAGGCCCAAACAGAACATAAAGCCGTCGCCAACGCCGGCCCATACCCGCGACCTCCGCTCGACCCGGCCCCCAGATAAAGCCGGGCCGGAGAACTGTTACGTCCCATGTGTTTGTCTGGGCGTATTTAAGGACGAGCGCTTCTTGCCGCACTTTCGAAATGGCGTATTCACCCATCCCATCCAGATCACTTAAGACTGGCGTGGTCTCATCTAGTACTTCCGTCGCCCGTGACCAATCATAAATTGACAAACTACTTATGTGAATGAGCCGATTGGCTTTTGACCCAGCCATAGCTTCAAGAAACCGCTCTGTTGCCGCGACGCTTAGACAAGGGGTCGAGTTGAGCGTGGCACGGGTAACGCCTGCAAGATGAATGACTGCGTCGATTCCGTTAAAGAGGTCCTCCAAACGATCCCTAAGCAGGTCTGCATAAATAGGTTCAACGTTATCGATCCAAGAAGGATAAACGGCTGGCGGACTTCGAAAGATGGCGCGGACCGTGTGGCCTCGCTTCAAAAGCAATTGGACAAGATGTTGTCCCAGAAATCCTCCCGCTCCCGAAACCAAGATCTTCATCGAAAGCCCGTTCTCTTAAGCGCGAAAAAATGGCGTGTATCGACTCGCCCATTAGCTATCGCCACCAATTCGACTGACGTTTGGTTGAGCCCACGGCATCGGCTCCATTTGCGGGCAAGCGGTTTGCATATACTGTAGCCCGCCTCCGTTCTGAATAGCTAACGTGACTTCGTTGAGATGCAAAGCATTGGCGGCGGAAAGCCGGCAAGGTCGAGATGCTCGTAATGCCGCGACCATCTCCGCCGGACCAAGGGCAAAATTCATGGCTGCGGCTCCCCAGCGGCGAACCTTGGGGTGAGTTGGCCCTTTCATGCGAAATCGGCTGGCGAAGGGACTATTGATCAGCCGTCGTCGAATGGCGTATCGACGGCGAATCCGGACAGCCGCTTGATTGTCCCAGCTTCGGTCAACTTCCAAAACGCCTGCGTCACCGATTATTTTTAGACTATGGTTGTGAGGCGCGACAATACTGCAGGTTAGCCTAGCGACCACTCCGGATCTAAAGAACAGAGTTGCGCTTGAGAAATCGGGTGCCGTTGGCGTACTGTTGTCAGATTTATCTTCTATCAAGCTTGCGGAGGCCGCCACTACCTTTTCAACGCTCCCAAACATCACGATCAGCCAGGTGAGATAATAGCCGGCGTGCTCCAAAGTGCAGCCGGTTTTGAACTCGTCGCGATATGGCCAAGGGGCACCAGATTCGCTAACCCATGTTTTGTAGGGAGCCTGCGAAATAAAATCATCGTCTAGTTCTGCATAAACTAACCTGATGTTTCCAACGACATTCTGGCGAAGGGCCAGCCATACGGTTTGTGCAGTTTCCCCAAGAACACTGCATGGCGCGGAAGCGAGCATCAAAGAATGGTTCTCGGCAAGTTCGCAAAGCTCGAATGCGTCACGCATATTGGTCGCAAGGGGCTTTTCTGAATAGACGTGCTTCCCTGCATTGAGACACGCGCGGCTGACTTGAAAGTGAGAGCTCGGATTTGTGAGGTTCAGAATTAGATCTGGCGAGTTAGGCCCGTGCAGTAAATCATCTAAGCTTTGAGCGGCTGAGACGTTCCAGTACGAACTGAACGCGGAGAGACGATCCGGATCAACATCAAATGCTGATGCAACGGTTATATCGGGGAACGTTTTTAGTGATCGCATATACAGGTCCGCGACAAAGCCTGTGCCTACGATTCCGACGCGTGCTAAACCGCTGTTCATGACCCGTTAGTCCCCTGAAGTTGTGGATTCATGCGCGAAAAACGCATTCGGCAGCCGATAGAGGCAGTCATTTGTATTCAATCAATCGGCCTTGGTCGCCCACAGCACGATTGAAACGAAATTTAATTTGTCCCCAGGCTTCAGGGAATCGGGCCAAAAGCTGAAAGGCAGCCAATGTGCCGCGTTGACGAAGAGAGCCGCCATTTCGCCAGATCTGTCGGAGCAATTGCATGGGGTAGATCAGACTAACAAGCAATCCCGCTGGCCCAAATATCATCGGCGCCATAACACAAACCAGCGGCAGCGCTATGCCCCACAATATTGCGCGTCGGGACTCCCACACCCAGTGACGTTCCGGGGCATTTCCGTGCAGATGTGCTCCCTGTGCAAACGCATATCCATTGCGAACACAGCGTCGCCACCATTTTCCGAATCGATCCAACGCGGCATCGTGGGATGTCATTTCAAGGTCTAAACGCCAGATTTGCCACCCCTGTGCACGCAAGCGAACGCAAAGTTCCGGCTCTTCGCCGGCGATCAGATCGGACCGATAGCCACCGCTCGCTTGAAACGCATCAGTCCTTATCAGAGCGTCGCCCCCGCATGCTTTGGCTTGACCTATCGGAGTATTCCATTCGCTATCGCAAAGTGCGTTATAGACTGAACGCATCGGATAGCGTTCGCGCCGACGTCCGCATGCGATGGCCGCTTCAGGCGTCATGTCGAGAAATGCCACCGCCCTGTCAATCCAGTCGGCAGCAACTTCGCAATCGCCATCGACGAACTGAACATAGGAAAGGTGCGGAGCAATGGCCCTAAGGCGCCAAAAACCTTCATTGCGAGCCCTAGCAGCTGTAAAAGCAGAGCTTGTATCTAGTTCGACAACATGTACTCCGGCATCGGTAGCTATCTGGACGGACCGATCGGTGGAGCCGGAATCTACGTAAACGATCGCCGCGGAGGATTTGATGACCGATTGAATGCAATTGACAAGGCCCTGTCCTTCGTTGCGTCCGATGATTACACTGCCAACGCGCGCGGACTCCTGTTCCATTTGAAGCGTTCGATTCAATTGTAAAACTCGCCTGATCAGTTAATCTTTGTAGCATTCTTTTCGCTCACGACAGCCGCAAAGATAAATGGACGCGATCGCGTCGTATGGCCGGGACATTCACCAATCACACCGTACTTGCTAGGGAGCTTAAGAACCCATTTCATTACACGCTCATTATCGCTTCCTTTACGCTCGGTTCCTATTTCCAATGGTTCGAACGGGAGCTTTGCTGCTTTGGCCGCGGCTTCTTTGACGCACCATCGACTGACTACCTCTGATGCGCGAGCCACCACGGGTAGCTCCAAAAGTTCTTGGAGCTCGAGCGAGGTCAAGATTTTCGGCCATATTTCGGGAGCGAGGCCGCTATCATATTCAACGTCGATCCCGATAGCCCGAAAATCAGTTGATCGTCCGACCGCGGCGGCACAATGTCCGCCTCGTACGTCCCTCACGTGCGTGAGGCTGCCGAGAATGCCTCTTGGCCAAACTGGTGCGCGATCAGGACCTACAGGCAATTCGACGTTGTTGATGCCAAGCAAGGAAAGCGCGCGTTTCGCGTAAATTCTGCCGGATTCGAGCTCTCGCATGCGTTCGCTGTCAACTGCGCCCGCCGATCTTCGTTCGCGATCTGTGAGAGGCGTTGCATCAGCCAAGAATGGTCCGGCGCAGACCAGGATGTTGGGCGGCAACAATTCCTGCCACGCGTCTCGAAAGTCAAAATGCTCGTGATCCACCAGCGATTCCCTACGAAGCTTCCGATCTGGCATTTCGAGGCCAGACCACGCTGTAACGCATGAGATCTGAAATGAAATAGGGGATCCCACGGTCGGTTTGACGGAGCACAATGCGCTTGAGCACACCGATCATGCGAGAAATTAGGGCGGCAATGTCGGTCAATACTGCGTACCACTTACCATAAGTCTTAACAAAAAATCGGCGACGCGACTCGAACCAGTACGGCGGCAACCGCTTGTTCTTGGCGTCACGTTCGGTCACCTTCGTACTCTGCCCCGCGATATGCATGACGCGGCTGTTGGGTACATACCAGGTTTCGAACCCGTTTTGTTTAGCGCGAAAGCAGAAATCAGTTTCCTCAAAGTATAGAAAATATCCCTCGTCCAAGCCACCGATCGTATCAACGACGGCCTTGCGGATCATCATCGATGCGCCAGGTATCCAGTCGGTAGGTTCGGCTGACTTCCCCATTTGCCGGGCAACGACCCATCGCCGTAGCAACTTTGTCGCGATTCCAACTTGCAGGCCTTCCTCGATCTCGCTGAGCATCGTGGGAAAGCGGAAGGCGATCGGCCAATCCGAACCGTCCAGGTTCTCAAAACTGCTTCCGGCTATCCCGACGCTAGGATGGGTTTCGAGGAACTGGACGAGCTTTTCGATTGCCCCCTTTCGTACGAGCGTATCTGGGTTTAACAGGTGAATGTAATCTGGCGGTCCGTCCCTACATGCGAGTTGAATTCCAAGATTATTGCCATACGCAAAGCCGCCGTTCCGAGGCGCGCAGCTAAGCTTCACCCAGTCGGACCAGCCATTGGCATCTATCGCTTGCTGAATTGACGGAAAATCGTGAGAAGACGTGTCGACTACAACCGCCGTCAGCTTCAGATCGTGTATGAGACGCTCCTCCGCCACCGAGCGAAGACAGTCAACCGTCAAGTCCGCGGTCCGATAAGTGACAATGATGACAGCGATGCGCGGGGCATTCATGCCGGTTCTCCGACTTCAGCGCGAACCTGGTTGACACTGGATCGGTCGCCTAAAAAAGATCCAAGCGTATCGGCGAGCGATTTGACAAAGGGCTCTTGCAGCATACTGAAGTGCCCGCCTTCGACATCCGCTATGGTCAGGCTCGCTGCAACGCTACCCCAACCCAATGTCTCGTCGGTGTAAATCTCTTGATAAGGCGTATCTCCGCCAGTCCCGGACTTGGCGCGAATGAGAATAATAGGAGCCTTTGGGAGCAATTGCGGAACATAGCTTGCTTCGGCGCACTCGTAGATTTGGCGTACCGAGAGCCCCGGAATAATTGTTGGCCAGGTTGCCTGTCGTCTTAGCAGAGCCTTAAGAAATCCAAAGCGCGCGCGAACTGAAAATCTTTCAAAAAAATTCAGCAATTCCCATTTAGCAGCGCTCCATATCTTCACAAAAATTCCGTCGGCAATCACCCGGAGTCGTTTAAGGAGCGAAACCTCGCTTCGCGCTTTAAGAAGTTCAGAAAAGCGATCTAACCGCTGTTTAGTGATCCGACCCGGACGCTTCGACGCTTGCGGGGCTGCAGCATCGAGGAGGGCGACTAACTCGACCGATTCGCCCGCATCGATGAGTTGTTTCGCCATCTCGTACGCAATGACGCCGCCTGCGCACATTCCTCCCAGCAGGTAAGGGCCAACGGGTTGTCGCTCCCGCATAGACTTTAGATAAAACCCGGCCATGTCCGCAATGCTCGCGTGAGCAAGCGGCACGTTTTCGAGCCTTCGCGGCTCGATACCAACTACGGCAAAGTCTTTCGGCAAGCGACTCGCCAAATTCGCGTATAACAGCGTCTCGCCGTCACCATCATGGATCAGAAACAAATTCCGTGGAGAGCCCGATTTGAGTTCAACGAGCGATCCGGAGGAAGTCGCCGGATTGCCGACATGACGGGAGAGGGTACGCACCGTGGGTGCATTCAGGATAGTAGTTAGCGGTAGCTTGGTTCCAAATTGCCGTACAATTTCTGCGAATAGTCTCGCAGCCAAAAGCGAACTCCCGCCGGTCGCAAGGAAGTCATCATCAATGCCGAGCCCATGAATGCCGAGGACATCTTGCCATAGCGTTAGCATCTTCTGCTCGGTTTCGTTGCTGGCAATGGCGGCTTCGCCGGGCAGAGATCTTGCCCTTGCGGTAAGCGCGCTCAGGGCAATCTCGACATCTCGACCGGTCGTTAGTGTTTGAGCGAGCGCGGCATAATTCTCTGATCGATTTACACTCGCACCTATTGTCTTCGCCCTTGAGCTGTCCCTTTCTGTCGACTTGCTCGCTTCAATAACAGCGGCCGGATCGCTTCCGGGACGATGCGTGATCGCACGCGCGACGCTTGACGGAATGAGGTAGCGAACCTCGCCGTTTTCATCTGATCTGTAATTGGCTGCGACGCTTTCAATAAATGCTCGCGCCGGCTCATTCTTTCGGGTCGGCCGATAGGGCACTTCGACGGCACCAAGTTTATCTTCAGTCGCGGCGTCCCCAATGTATCGCAGGATCGCGTGTTCGACACCGCGGCCGAGAACGCGGCAGCTTAAGAGCAATGTATCGACGCGAAGTCTGTCTGGTTCGGGAGATGCGATGGCAAGTCCAACCAGGCCGTAGTCGCCAAAGCGATCACGCACATTGATACGCAAGACAGCGGATCCCTCATCAGCAAGGGCTCGTAACTCTGTTTCCGTGCGTCGAATGGTTGTGAAATTGAATTGATTGGTGCGTTGGGTAAGTTGAGCAAGACGCGGCCAATCTTTTTCATCAGGGCGCTTGATATCAATCTCAACCTGAAGCGAAGCGATAAAGTCACCGATGTCGGTGACGGAATCCTCCAACTGCAGTCGTGCAGCATGCTCCTTGTACATCTGCGTCCGGCGCCTGTCTTCGTCGGTCACCGAGACCTTGTCAAACGCCCATAGGTGAGCGAGGAAACCCTCGATTTCGTGTTCTTGGGGGATTTGTAGCGTCAATACCTCCGGATGCTCCGCCCGCATCAAGGCGCATTCGACGGGGTTGTCGTCCAGAAAAACAAATGAATCGAGTCCAAGGTTTAAGGACCGCGCCAACTCGGCAATATTTTGCGGCTTGGTGTTCCAGTCGATTCGATGCGCAACGATGTGATCGGCTTTAAGCAACATATCCGATCGTTTCTCAAAAACCTCCAGCACGTCGGCCTCGGCGTTTTTGCTTAAGAGACAGAGCAACGCTCCTTGTGAGTGCACCTTTATGGCAAAGCGATGCAGGATCTCGAATGCAGGCGTTATCGCTATGCCATGGATTCCGTCTTCACCGACCACACCGCGCCAAAGAGTATTGTCACAATCGAGTACCAAAACCTTGTGCGCAGGCACCAGCAGTGCGTGTGCCTTTCGGGCAATCGCCAGTGCCAGTGACGCGTAATATGGCTGCGTGAAAGGAACATGCGCGAGTTCGTCGCTGATGGTGTCGTATGGATCGCCGTTCGAAACCAGATCGATCTCTTCGGCAGTAAGCAGTGCGACGCCGGGAAGTGAGCGCGCAAGCGAGCTTACTCTTGCATTTGCTAACGTAAGTTCGGTCAGAAAGGTTGCGCTAGCCTTCGGTGATGGAGCGAATACGGCGACAATCGTGGGCACCTTCGCGCGTTGCGCATGGCTACTAAGCGCCGAAGACAATTCTTCGACGGTGCGCGCTAAGGTTTTGAGGGCCGTGTCAACATCCACGACGTCACGAATGAAGTCTTCGATTCGAATGAGAATTACGTCGACCCCATTTGTATTCCTTGCAAACAAACTGGAAGGCGAGAGCAATTCCTGGAAAACTTGATTATAGGGTGCAAAACTGACGTCAAGGGCCATGCCGGCCTGCCGGAGGACGAAGGGCAAACTGGGCAACAGGGGTTCTGCGGTAAAGGATGCGGCAATTGCGATCATGCCGGGGGGACGGTCAGGCATTAGATCCTCACTAATTGCCGCGGGCTCAGTGCTTTAACCGCAGGAGAGACGATAACGAAAATTATTGTCGGCATTGTCACAGCGTCAAAATCTGGTTCCCAATTGCCCTCACCCCAGGCTCGTCAATGTTTTCAAAACGACGGCTTTTGCACCGATCTGTACGCACTCGGCCCAAGAACTCGCGCCAGCCCTTTGCTTTTGCTCATCTGCGGTCAGCCCTGATCCAGCGCGATATCCTGCGCCCAAGGAGGACGGCGTGATACAATTTTAGTTTAGCCAAGCCATATTGGCCAATCAAAGCAAATGACTTCGGGGGCAGTATATCGCGCCCATATTTAAACCAAGCCAGGATCGTGGCTCCGACCAGGAGGACGGCGCTGACCAGGCTGATCGCCAACGGGTATAGGGGAACATTTGCAAGCATAGCAAGAGCCGCTACAAAAACCATCACCGTTAACAATAATGCCAACAGCGTGATGGGTGGAACGATCAGATCTAACGTCTGCACGAATAGATCCTTGTTCAAGCCTCTCGCAGAAGAAAACAGCAATGCGGGAGACTTGGTGAGGATCAATCCAACGTGACCCTGCTCCCAGCGGTGCCGCTGTGTCTTTGCGCCCTCTAACGAGGTCGGAAACGTACTGGTGACGACCGCCGAGGGACAGAACATGGGGGGATGTCCCGCAGTCGCAAGCTCAAGGCCAAGCTTTAGGTCCTCGACAATAAATCCGCTGCAAAGGTCGGCTGATCGGATGACAGGCCAAGGGAAGGCCATGCCGGTACCCATGAGCTGGCAGGGTAATCCCATGGCCCTGAGACCGAGCGGTCGCACCCAGTTTTTCAATCTCCACGCAAACTCCGCTACTTGGTGATTTATCGCCGATCCGCTTGCGGCGGTCATAAGGTAGAGGGCCTGCGCGGGTCTTTGCGTTTTGGTGCAGAGCCTTGCAAGGCAATCGATCGCGCCGTCCGCGATGCGACAGTCGGCATCGACAATAATCAAAAATTCGGGCGGATCGGCGTCGAGGTAGCGTGTACCCCAGTCCAACGCGTAACCTTTTCCGACCCTTGTCGGGTCGTTACGCACAGTAACCTCAGTTCCAGACAAAGCTGCGATCGCTGCTGTATCGTCGGTGCAATTGTCCGCAACAACCAGCAATCGGTCGCCTGGTCGCAGCTGACTCTTCAAATCATCAAGAGTTGGGATGAGACCGACACTTTCGTTGTGCGCGGGGATCAAAACCGCGATACGACCTCTTGGTCCCTTTTCGTCGTTGATGTCCGGTGTCGTCAGAAAACTCGCAGCTAAGACCTCCAAGAATAATACGGCGGTGGGGACCGCCAGCACGGTAGCAAGTCCCACTAATACGAATGAGGCAAATGAGAGCATCAGCCAACCTACTACAATGATTTTCGCAATTTTTTGCGGGCTTTCGAGGTGATTTAAGGCCGCTGAGGGTGTCTTGGGGGCAGAAACCCCCGATTTCCCAATCCGAAGAATGACCTAGCTAATGTGCTGCCCGGTCGCAATTCATTGATCTGTTCCATATCAATTAAAATACTTGATTTATGAAGCCGAGCGCGCCGAGGCCCAACGGTCGCACCCAATTTTTGACGCGCCAGGCAAATTCCGCGACCTGATGGTTGATCCTTGATCCTTCCGGGCTGGCCATAAGATAGAGGGACTGCACCGGCCGCTGCTTCTGCTCGCACACGCTCGCAAGGCTATCAATTACGCGCTCGGCGGCCCGACAATCGGCATCGATCATGATCACGATGTCTGGTGGGTTTGATGCGAGATAGTTTATTCCCCAGTCCAGCGCGTAGCCTTTGCCGATTTTTGATGGATCTGACCTCACGGTGACCTCAGCACCTCCCGAAGCTGCGATTGCGGCGGTGTCGTCAGTGCAGTTGTCCGCGACGACAAGCAATCGATCGTTGGGACGTAACTGGGGCTTGATGTCGTTCAGAGTTGCAAGAATTCCTTTCTCCTCATCATGGGCTGGGATCAAAACCGCAACTGTTCCGCGCCTTTGAGCCGTTGGTGGCGCTTGGTGCCGCCGCGCAAGACAGGACGCTGCGCAAATTTCAATTACGAATACAACAGTGGGAACCGCCAGGCATGCAGCAATGGTGTCTAGGAGGCATGATGCGAACGAAATCATCTTTTCCAGCCTATAACACGGGCAGATCAAGTTGTTCGCCATTGTTCCGCAGCGATCAATGCCCCAAATTGAGCATCT
>Ga0137390_10003212_pt1 | contig 13281 bp, 14 predicted proteins | sample 15con2h24AmetaG_FD_104937 | JGI IMG/M metagenome (GOLD analysis project Ga0137390, IMG submission 104937) | Vadose zone soil microbial communities from Angelo Coast Range Reserve, California, USA - 15con2h2.4A metaG | ecosystem: Environmental > Terrestrial > Soil > Vadose zone > Saprolite... | reverse complement strand
CAGCGAGGAGTGGGCCGCCGACGACGTCGCGGCGATCATGGCCCAGATCGGCGCCTTCAACCCGCCGTGGGCTGCCTGACATCTCCGCCAGCAGCCTGTGGGGTTCCAGAACTCGGCCACCAGTCCTGACCTGGGCTTTTAGATGACATGCATCGGGCCGGACTGAGCTGAGGTCGCGGCCGGGTGCCGGGAGACCTCCCCAGCTCAGACGCGCGTCACGATGGACCGCGTAGGCAGTTCGCATGGGGCGTGTGCGCCCTCGGAGCTTGAGGAGGTCCCGATGCCTATCGTAGGCGGGCTGGATATCCACCGGAAGCAGATCACCTTCGACTACCTGGACACCGTGACCGGGCAGGTGCGGCGCGGCCAGATCGCCCCGGCCGACCGGGCGCACCTGCGCGCCTGGCTGGCGCGGTTCAGCGACCCCGATGACGTCGCGTTCGCGGTCGAGGGGTGTACCGGGTGGCGGTATGTCGCCGAGGAGCTGGCCGCCGCCGGCGTCGCGGCGCATCTGGCCGAGCCGGCCGACACCGCCTTCGCCCGCGGCCGCAAGCGGCACGCCAAGACCGACAAGACCGACTGCCGGCACCTCAGGACGCTGCTGGCCGAGGGCCGGCTGCCGGAGTGCTGGATCCCGCCCGGCCACATCCTGGAATGCCGGGCGCTGCTGGAGACCTATCACGATCTGCGGGCCGAGCACACCGCCTGGGTGCAGCGCATCCACGCGGTCTTGTTCCACCAGGGCGCTCCGCAGCTGGGTGAGGGCGCGCTGCGCAGCGAGCCGGGTCCGACCGTGGGCATCAGCACGATCGTGGCCAGGTTAGAGACGACAGCGGAGCCTGCGCTGATCGGCAGGAACGCGATGCCGGTGACCAGCGGGGAGTACCCGAGCGTTTGCTGCAGGTAGTAGGTCAGGAAAAAGCAGGTGCCGAACAGGCCAGCTCCGGCGATCAGCATCGACAGGTAGGCGCCGCCCCGGGTTGCGGTCCAGGACCACGCGGGGCGGCAGCAGCGGGTGGGCCGCCCGGCCCTGCCACAGCGCGAAGGCCGCCAGCAATGCCGCGCCAGCGGCCAGGAACCTGTAGCTGGACGGGGTGCGCCAGCCGTGCGTGGCCGCATTGGAGAACCCGTAGACCAGGCAGAAGACGGCGCTGGAGACCAGCAGCACGCCCGGGATGTCCAGCCTCGGCCTGGCCGGGGATGGCTGCCGTTGCAGCAGCAGCGCTCCCCCGGTGAAGGCCACCCCGGCGAAGATCAGGTTCACGTACAGCGTCCACCGCCAGGACAGGTACTCGGTCAGCGCGCCGCCGAGCAGCAGGCCCACCGCGCCGCCCGCCACGGCGGTCGCGCCGAAGACGCCGAACGCCTTGCCGCGCTCCTCCGGCTCGGTGAACGTGGTGGTCAGCAGGCTGCCGAACGCCAGCGCGTACGCGGTGACCACCCACTGCCGGTCCACCGTGGTGAAGTGCAGCGCGCGCTGCGCGGATGGCAGCGCGATGTTCATCACTGTGAGATCCAGGACCACCATCAGCTGCGCCAGGCCGATCACACCCAGGATCAGCCAGCGCCGCCGACCCAGGGCGCTGCTAACGGAGGTGGCTCCAGGCATGAGATTCACCACTTCGTTCTCTTGTTAACGCGCCCCGCGCTGAGGCCTCCGCTGACGGTGATGCAAGGCACTTCAGGGCCTATCGACCTTTCCGGATGGCGTCGGCGTATATAGCCCGCCGCCTGCCGGTTTGCCCGAATGGAGTTAGGCTGGCGGTCGGCCGGTCCTGATCAAGGGCGCCATCATCCTGAGCCAGGATCCCGCGGTGGGTGACTACACGGCAGGAGACATCCTGATCCGCGACGGCAAGATCGCCCAGGTCGGCGAGGATCTCGCCCGCCAGGCCGGCGAAGCGGTAGTCATCGACGCCGCCGGGACCATCGCGGTGCCCGGCTTCGTCGACGCGCATGTCCACGCCTGGGAGGGCCAGCTGCGCAGGGCCGTCCCCACGCTGGACTTCGGCGCCTACCTGAGCTTCACCGTCTTCGGCTACGGGCCGCACTACCGCCCGCACGACAACTACGTTGGCACCCTCGCCACCGCGCTGGTTGCCCTGGACGCCGGCATCACCACGATCGTCGACAACTCCCACAACTCCCGGAACCCCGAGCACTCCAGCGCCGCCGTCGAGGCGCTGATCGACTCTGGCATCCGCGGCGTGCACGCCTCCGGCGCTCCCGTCGGAGCGGACCTGCCGACCTGGCCCGCTGACGTCACCCGGCTGCGCAGCGAATATTTCACCTCCGAGGACCAACTGGTGACCGACGACATGAATGCCGTCGCCGCGCAGGTCCTCGCCTCACGCGACTACCTGTTCGCGGCCAGCGGCCAGCGTGCCGACACCCTCACCGACGTCGGCACTCCCCGCTGTGAGGCCACCAGACAGGCCGTTACCTGGCCCATCAGATGGCAGGTGACCCGCCGGGCCACCCAATGAGCCAATCCGGTCCCCGGTGCTATCGGCAACGCGATCGCCCACGCGGTCGGGGTGCGCGTCCGCGACCTGCCGCTCACCCGTCAGCGCGTCGCCTGGGCAATCGAGGAGAGCTGACCGCGCGAATCACTGGAATCTGGTGACGACCTCTCACCTTGCTGGCGGACAGCGTAGGGCTACCAGCTAGCGACAGGGAATCGGGATGACGAGACGAGGAATCCAGACGGTGGGCCTCAGCCGGATCGCTGCCCTAACGGCGGCCGTGGCCGGGATGCTCGCGGCATGCGTGACCGGGGCCATGGCCCAGTCTGGCGGGGCAGCGCCCGGGCAGTGGCCGATGGCCGGGCAGAACATCTATGACACTCATTTCCAGGTGGCCGAGCACGTGATCTCCCCGGCAAATGCGAGCCGGCTGGCGCCGCGATGGACGCTGACCACGGCCGGGGCCGTGTCGGCCACCCCCACCGTGTCCGGCGGCGTCGTGTACGTTCCCGACTACGGAGGCAAGCTGTGGGCGGTGGCCGCCGCCAGCGGACGGGTGCTGTGGTCACGCGACATCTCCGGCTACACCGGTGTATCCGGAGATGTGTCCCGCACCAGCCCGGCCGTCTACGGTCGCGAGCTGATCCTGGGCGACGGCTGGATCCTCAACTCCAGTGCGGTCGGCGCCCGCGTGTTCGCCGTCGACCGTAACACCGGCACGCTGGTCTGGTCGACCCAGGTGGACACCGATCCGGCCGCGGTGATCACCAGCTCCCCGGTGGTCTACCGCGGCGTCGCGTACCTGGGCATCTCCTCCAAGGGGGAGGCGGGCGGACCCGGCACGTTCCGCGGGGCAGTCATCGCGCTGGACGCGGCCACGGGCACGCTGCTGTGGAAGACCTACACCGTACCGTCGAACAACGGCAACGGCGACTCCAACAAGCCCGGCTACTACAGCGGCAACGCGGTGTGGTCCTCCAGCCCGGTCATCGACCCGGCCCGAGGGCTGCTGTACGTGGGCACCGGGAACAACTACACCGTGCCCGCCGGGGTCTGCACCACGCCGGGGCAGACCGGGTGTACCCAACCCGCCGCCGGTGACTACCTGGACTCGATCCTGGCCCTGCGGCTCAGCGACGGCACGGTGGCCTGGGCCGACCACACGCTGGACGGCGACTTGTGGACGGTCCCCCAGCCATCTGGGCCGGACTTCGACTTCGGCGCCGGGCCGAACCTGTTCACCACCCGGGACCCGGTCACCGGCCGCACCCGGCAGCTGCTCGGCATCGGCCAGAAGAGCGGGGTGTACTGGGCGGTCGACCCCGCTACCGGCACGGTCGCCTGGCAGACGGTCGTCGGCCCGGCGGGCAACGGCGGCAACGGCGGCATCGAGTACGGCACGGCCACTGACGGGAGGCGCATCTACGCGGCCGAGGGCGACACGGCCAGGATCCCCTACACCCTGGGCGGCTCCGGACCCTACGCCGGGCAGGTCGTCACCGGCGGCTCCTGGGCCGCCCTGGATCCCGCCACCGGCAAGATCTTGTGGCAGACCCCCGACCCGCACGGCGACTTCGACACCTCGTACGTGACCGCCGCCAACGGCGTCATCTACGCCGGATCGCTGGCCAGCGCCGGCACCGACATGTACGCCCTGGACGCCGCGACCGGGACGATCTTGTGGAGCTTCGCCAGCGGCGGCTCGGTCACCGGCGGCGCCTCGATTGCTGGCGGCAGCGTCTACTGGGGCTCCGGATACTGCGGTACGGCATGCCTCGGAAGCGCCCCGGTGACCAACAACAACAAGGTCTACGCGTTCAGCCTGGGCCGGTAACGGTTGACGAGGAAGTGAAACCACCGTCCGTTCGGCGAAAAAGAATTCAATTATCCCGAACGGACGGTGGTGCTTCGCTCCGCATAACCCGCTACTACCTCAACCGTAAAGCACCCATGTCATTGGCCGGGTCCGCTGGCCTTTAGCCCGTCGGCCACTGCCCTTAACTTCCGAGAGATTCGTCCCATTGCGGGAGATTTGACGGCGTGATCGTGATGGTATACGTGGCTTCTTCCGCCTGCCATCTTTCGGCGTACAGGGCGGCGATCCCGGCGGTGGAGAAAGCGGCGTGGTCCAGCAGGGTGGTCAGCACCCGGATGACAGAGCTCTTCGTACGGCCGCTGCGGGTGCGGGTCACGACGGTGAACTGGACCAGCCGGGCGACGGTGCCGGCCAGCCGGGGCGCGGTCCTGTCCCCGGTGTCGCGGCGGCGCCTGCTGAGCATCCCGTCCGACTCGTGCAATATGACCAGCTCCGAGCCGTCAGGCAGGGTCTTGAGCATCTTGAACGGCACGGACCTGGCGCCGTTCTTGACCCGCCAGCACAGGTGCGCTCCGGTGGCGGAGAACCGGATCCAGCGGTCCATGGAGAAGAACCCGCGGTCGGCGAGGTTGAGCATGCCCGGCCGCAGCGTCGAGGCGAGCTCACCGGCCAGGGCGTTCTCCCCGTCGTGGTAGCCGCCGATGGCGGCCCCGATCCAGCGGCGGGATCCGGTCCGGACGTGCGCGACGATGCGGACCTTGGGTTTCGGGCCGCCTGCGGGCACCCCGAAGGCATCGGCGAGCACGTCGTTGCTGAACAGCTCCGCCGTCGTGCCGTCGAAGGAGGTGGTCTCCATCTCGTGCCAGGTCGCCCCGATGCCCAGCTCCACGTCGGTGCGGGCCGCGTCCAGCTCGAACGCCCGCCGCATCACCTGCTCGCCGGACAGCACGCGGGCCTTGGACAGCCCCGGGCCGGCCGGGACCTTCGTGCCGGGCTTGAGCCCCAGCCCGGGCAGGCCGAAGGCGATGCGCAGGATCCCGTCGTAGCCCTCGCCCGGGAACAGGCACCCGGCCAGGACGCACAGCACGGTGCTCTTCGCGTTCAGCGCCCGGTCCAGCTGGTGGCCGTGCGGCGCGGCGGCCACCGCCTGGTCGATGACGCCGTCGGCGAGAAGCTCCTCGATCAGGCCGCGGCGGTCCAGGTCATCCAGCCAGTCCGTCCACAGGCCCGGGCCGGACAGGACCCGGCTGGCCAGGTCCGCCCGCAGGCGGGACTCCTCCTCCCCGGCCTCGGCGGGGACAGCGGACCTGGCCTGCCAGGACGGCACGAGCATGGCAAAATGGCGGGACAACGGAGCTCCTGTTGCTGGACGGTTCAGGCTTGAGCACCTCACGTCCTACCAGGGGCTTCGTTGCTTTCACGGGCACTGCTGCGCGAGCGCGCAACACTGAGATCAACCCGTGGTCAATTCGTCACCAGCTACCAGGCAACCGGACACCAGCAGACATAAGTCCCGGAAGTTAAGGGCAGTGCCCCCGGGGGACATCTCCCGTGGGCAGTTATCGCTAGCTGTCGCCGTACGCCTGCCGTGCCTTGCCGCGCGACCAGCGGTCGCGCGAGATGCACTTCTCGCACGCATCGGTGCCGTCCCTGGCCAGTGCCCCGCACGGGCACCTGCGGCCGGCCCGGCAGCCGTCCAGCCGGAATCTCATAGGCGTTCACCTCCCTTACGTTTGTCTTACGTTCCTCCTCTCCCGGATAACCGAAGTGCGCAGTACGCCGGCCCTCCGGGTACGCTCTGCACCCGGGGGGGAACCGGCGTGTTTCCCCTTTGGGCCGCCCCGTCTCATTCCACTGGGCTAGGGGCGGCCCTTCTCGCCTTCTTCTTTTCCGGTCCTCCCACATAAGTGCCATCGTGTGCTTTGGGCCCTGGCCTGCGCCGCTAACGGGCAATTGGGGGGAAGCGCAGGCCAGGACGTTTAAGTTGCCCTGGAGCCGGCCCGCGCCACGCTCTTCTTGCTCAGGGCGCGGGCCGGAATATCCTGGTCTGGCGCACCTTTCAAGATGCTTTCTCGTCCCGGTCGTGATCGGCGCACAGGCCCAAGGTGGCGGCAATCAGGTCTGCCGTCTTCTCGATTTCGTAGTCATTTCTGATCGCCAGCCACCGGTCCCAGGTCAGCTGGCACAGGTCACCGGCATTATCCCGGTCAATCATGATCGCATCGCGGCAGGGATCACCCGCCAGCAAAACTTCCAGCTCTTGCGACTGGTCCTCATAGGTGACAAGCGATACCTGGAGATTGGCACGCTTCGCCAGTTCCACTGCCAGACCGCGTAGCCGCGTACCGGCCACATATTCGTGCAGAGCCAGGCCGCAGGATAGGTCTTCTATCTTCCTGGCTACGTCCTCAGGCGTCCCGCTGAGGAGATCCTTCCGGACGGTCATCATGTCGTCGCCTCCCCTTTGGGCTTAACCTGCAAGGCACGTTCGATTTCCCGCATCCGCCCTGGAAGGGCAGCCGGGTAAAGCGCCGCGATCATCGTCCCTCGTGGCGCGGGAAACCGGGGGAAACACACGAACTGCCTGGTGTAGATCCCGAACACCACGATCCAGGCAGGGTTTTCACGCTCGGTTCGTTCCGCGACCTCGCGGGACGCGTCATCGTCAGCGATGACCGCCGATCGTGCCTTCACTGCTTCCATGAATCCAGGGAACCGGACGAGCCCGGTCGTTCGATACCGCGTAACCGGGGCATGTCGGGGCGTAACATGAACAGCCGAACGTCCCGCAATGTCCCGCCACGTCTGGGGAAGGGGGCCGCATGGCGAACGAGAGGCTCCGGACGACGCTGACCGACAGCGAGTACGACGAGCGGTCCCTTGCCGATGAGCTCGGGCTTGACCCCAAGAGCGTGCAGCGGTGGATCACCCGCGGCATCACGCCACGGCGCATCACCGCGCACCGCGCGGCGAAGCTTCTCGGGGTGCCGGCGTCGTGGATCTGGCCCGACCTGGAGACCGAGCGGGAGTCAGCCTCGCAGGCCGAGATCGTGACCCTGTACCCGCACCGCTCGGAGGTGCCGCGCCACCTATGGCTCGACCTGGTCACCGCTGCCGGGGCCCGGGTCTGGCTGTACGCCAACGCCAGCTTGTTCGTGGCCGAGGATAACCCGGAATCGATTGACATCATCCGGCGCAAGGCAGAAGACGGGATCGATGTACGCGTGCTGATGGCTGATCCAGACAGCCCCGAATGCGCGAAACGGGGAGTCGAGGAACAGCTATTTGACGCCATACCCGCACGGGTGCGGATGGCCCTGTCGTATTACGCGCCGCTGGTCGGTGTACCGGGGGTGGAATTCCGGCTCCAGAGGGAAACCCTCTACAACTCGATATTCGTCTACGACGAGCAGATGCTCGTCAATCAGCACGTCTACGGGATGTACGGGTACATGGCCCCGATCTTGCACCTGCGGCGGATACAAGGCGGCGATTTCTTCGACATGTACGTCAAGAGCTTCGAACGGGTCTGGGACGTGTCATTCCCGATCGAGGAATCGAACTTCTGGCGGCAGCGGACCGCAGCAATCAACTCCGCCATTCACGCGGCACCGGCCAGCTCACCAGGCCGGTAACGGCGTCCACGACCGCGTCCGTATCCCGCAGATCAAGCAGCACGACGTCGGCTCCCGCATCGCGGAGCACTTCTGCGCTGTCCGCACCGGACGCGACGGCGACAACGTGCGCGCCGCCGTCCCGCCCGGCCCGAACGTCACGCGGTGTATCCCCGATCAGGACCGTTGAATCCTCATCAAACCTCATGCAGTATTTAGCTGACGCTCGCTCACGGGCAACTCCGACGAGATTAGCGCGCACCTCATCATCGGACCCGTAACCGCCCACCTCAAGGTCAAGATACTCATGAAGGCCGAATGCCGACAGCTTAGTAAGAGCATTCCGCCTGGTATTCCCGCTGAGGACGGACTGGATAACTCCGGGCATCGCCTGGAAAGCCGCCAGGGCATCCCGGGCACCGGGCAGCTCATAACCACGTTCCCGCAAACTCGGTGCTTTCGAAGACGTGGCCGCCTCAAGCGCCTCCGGCATGCGGGCGAAATGCTCCGCAGTCGGCTCGATTCCGTGACGGGCGAGCATGTCCCGCATGATCTCCGGTTCGGTCCGGCCATCAGTCCGCGCCGGATGCTCGGCCTTGCGCCCGGTAAGCAACTCAAAGGCATGCGCGTACGTCTCTTTGTTAACCCCGTTGTTCTCGATCAGCGTGTGATCCACATCCCACAGCACGAGGAGCGTACGGGCAGCCGTGCCAGCTTCCCCCAACGGGACCTCCACCGTCGCGCCACAGACTTCTACCTGCCTTGGCAGCCTAGCCGCTGGACCCCACGCAGCGGGAAACGCCGGATGACCGACTCGTGTCGCTACGCTGGGATAGCGGACCTCACGTGGCGCTCCGTTCGTCCGCAACCTCGACTGATTACGTAAAGTGACCGATACCGGAGATGTGATCCGGTTTGGCGTTTGCGCTGGGCACGGCTACCCGGAGGTCAGAGAAAAGTCAGGGTAGCGACCGGTCCCAACCGCCGAAAACGGGACATAACGCGCATGGTTCGGATGTCACGCAGACATTCGAATCTAGGCTATTTAGCATTGAAGGTTATCTTTTAACAGCCATGATCTAAGTGATCATGGAAAGTTCTGTACATATCGGCGGGACTGTGCGCGTTCTCCCTAACCTTCTCCATCACCCAGCGTGACGCCATCTGCTGATACAACCCGTTGCACCAACCGAGTCGAGGCGGTACGGCACGACCGGTCTGGAGGTCGCCGTCGGACGAAGTGCCCGCGATGCTGCGCACGGCACGGTCGCCGCCGACTAGATCGCCCGACTTGGCGCGCGCACTATGCGGCATGTGCGGATGGGTCTCGTGAAGAGATCCAGCGTGTGTTGGGGTCCCCGCGGCGGCAAGAGCCCGCGCCGGGTGCGCCCGCCGCGGCGCCGGGCAGGTGCGCGCACAATGGCGGTTATGCGGCTCGCCGACAAGGTACTGGTGCATCAGGTTCACCCTGTCAAGATCGGCGCGGATCTCACGGCCTCGGTGGTGTCGAACGTCCTGCTCTGGAAGGCACATCCGAAGGCCGCCATCGTGGTGCGCGTCTTGCTCCCGGTCGGCGGCTCGGCGGCCGTGCTCGCCCTGGCTGACCTTGACGCGCTCGCCATGACCCGGCGGGGACAGTATGTGCTGGCGCACATGCCGCCGACAGCGCAGGTGGTGCGGCTGGCAGGCGATGCCCTGATGGGGCTGGGAGCCCGCCGGCATAGTCCCGCTCTCCTGCTCGTCGGCGCCGCCGTCATCGCGGCCGACTGGTCACATGCCGCATGGCCGCGACCGCTTCGCCGGGCGTGACGAACACCGCTGGCCGCGGCCCTGTTTCCCGCATGCGGCATGGGCGGACGACTTCGTCTGCTGCCTGCGATGGCGGCGCGTCTTGTCCGTCTCGGCGGTAAGGGCTTGCTGGCCCAGTCGGGCGGTTCAAAGAACAGTCTGGCTTCCTGACGCACTCGGCGGGCCAGCCCCGGGCAAGGAGCAGAGTTCTTCATCGTCTTCTGCTGGACTTGGTTGTGCGACCTGAGCGATGCTGTCTGCTGAAGAGGTCGATGTCGATGCGGGCATTGCAGCAACTGCGGACGGTGCATAGCTTCGGCACGGACTGCCGTGCCGGCGGCGCTGATTCCCCGCCCGCCTCCGGGGTCTGCGCCCCTGGACGGGTCCCTGGTGTGTCCCGGCGGGTGCGGCCTTCTCCGCTGCCGGCACGGCCTCCGGCGGGCCCCCGAGAGCATCGCCGGCAATCTGCGCGGCGTGGCTGTTCCTCTGTCCATCACCCTGTCGGGCACAACGGCCACATGCTGCCTACTGCCAACCGGAGGCGCTCCGCAGCGAGCTGAAAGGGAGGAATCTGATGGCTGCCAATTGCAAGCTCTCACTGCTCGATCTGGGCCGCATGGACGTCGATGACGGCTTCTTCATCCGCGGCGCCACTGCCGCCGTCCAGTCCAACCCGCATCCGGCCTGCGAGCGCCGCCGGATCGCCGTTGTCGCAGCGGTCATCGAACACCCGCAGGCGGGGCCGGTCCTCTTCGATACCGGCGCCGCCCAGAACGCCGAAGAAGACTGGCCGCAACCCGCCTGGGATGCGTTCCCCCGCAATGTCTATAACGACGAGCATCATCTGGATAACGCGCTGGCGGCGGCCGGTTACGGCATCGGCGACATCCGCGCTGTGGTCATGGGCCACCTGCACCTGGACCACGCCGGCGGCCTGGAGAAGTTCGCCGGCCGCGACATCCCCATCTACGCCCACGAGCTGGAAATCAAGCAGCACTACTACGCCGTGGCCACCAGGGAAGATATCGGCGCTTACCTGCCCGGGGACCTGAACTGGCAACTGAACTGGCAACCGCTGCACCGCGAGGAGACCGAGCTGTTTGACGGGCTCATCGTGCGGCACATGCCCGGCCACACCCCGGGCCTGCTGACCATGCAGGTCCCGACCCACAACTCCGGGCACTTCATGCTGAACTCAGACCTCTACCACGTGCGGGACGTTTTCGAGCAGGACCTGACGCAGGGCTGGCTGGGCCGCGACTCACATACCTGGTACCGCTCACACCGGTGGATGAAGCAGCTCCAGCGCCGCTACAACGCCACCATGGTCTACGGCCACGACGCAGCGGTCCTGGAAGAGCTGACCAAGCAGGCGAAGACTTTCGACTAACCCCGACGGCCTTGGCTGGGATCAGCGGCCACCCTCCTCGCGGCAAAAGAGGATCAGTCCACGGTGCCTCGTGGCCGATCTGGTTTGTGAATACCTGCCGCCACGCTGCGGCTTCAGCTGGGCCGGACTGCAGGCAGCGGGCCCGGCGGCAGCAGCAGCCGGGCCCTTCGGCGCCATGGCGCGCCGGGCAACCAGCGCGGCACCTCCGCCAGGTAGGCCCGGTAGTCCTCACCGAAGCGGTCCAGCAACTGCCGCTCCTCCCAGCGCACGATCACCGCAAATGCGGCGCACAGGCTCGCCAGCCCCGCCCAGACGGCCGGGCTGGCATAGACCAGTCCCCAGCCCGCCCAGGCGACAGCCTCTCCCGAATACATCGGATTGCGGCTCAGCCAGTAGGGGCCCGCCCGCAGCAAGTACCCGGGCGTGAGCCCAGACTCCAACTCCCATCCCTGCGGCGCCGCCGCGCTGTGGGCTGCGAATGCCCACGCCATCAGCGCCGCGCCCGCCGCCACGGTCACCACCCCGGCGTGGCGCGCGGCGGGCGTTGACCTTCCGGGCCGCCCGGCCCGGCCGCCCAGTCGCGACAACTGGAAAGGGACCGCAGCGTGCAACGCTGTCGCCCCGAGCGCCCAGCCCAGGACGCCCGCCGCCCTCGGAACGCGCTTCATCTACATGAGCATCGCACGAGGCCGCCGGGACCATTTGGAGGGGCGGCCGGACCATCCCTGGCGGTCAACAGGAAGCGCCCTCACATCGGCATGACCGGTGGATGCTGAGGCACCCGCATCAGCTCGCGGCGCCGATCGGTGGCTACGCGCGCGCGGAAGGCACTTCGGCGGCCCCGAGGGGACCGCGCCTCCAACGCGGTCCGTTGTCCGTGCGGCTGGCCGGCCGGTATAGCCGACGGGGTACCCGGGCCTTACTGCGGCTGGCTCGTTTGGGCCGCGGGCGCGGTCCCGCGGATCAATTCCTGTCGTGTCGATGCTTGAATCTCTGGCCTGCGGAAACGCTGGGCTGCGGATGGTGCGCCACCGGAAGAGAGCCACAGCCATGACCGCACCGCGACCGCGTTCCCGGCAGCAGCCCAAGCAGCTGGACGCGGGGATATTCCAGGCCGAGATCAGCTCGTTCCGGCTGCGGCTGGCAGCCGAGGGCAAGGCCGCCAAGACGATCCGGACCTACACCGAGGCGGTGCAGTGGTTCGCCGCTTACCTACTGGAACAGGCCAGCCGGGACAGCTGGGAGCAGGTGGACGGCCGGGACATCCAGCGGTGGATGACGCGGCTGCTGGACCGGTACAGCAGCGCCTACGCCAGCAACCAGTACCGTGCCCTGCAGCAGTTCTTCAAGTGGCTGGCCGCCGAAGACGAGCTGCCCGACCCGATGGCCGGGCTGCAGCCGCCGCGCGTCACCGAGAAGCTGATCCCCGTCTTCACCCGCGAGGAGCTGACCAGGCTGGACCAGGCGTGCGCGGGCCGCACCTTCGCGCAGCGCCGCGATACCGCGATCATCGCGGTGCTTCGGGCGACCGGCATCCGGCTGGCCGAACTGGCCGGCGTCCGTACGACCCCGGCGACCCGCGGCGCAGCGACATCGACTTGTGGCAGCGGGAGATCACCGTCCGCGGCAAGGGCGGCAAGGACCGGATCGTCCGGATCGGCCACCAGGCGGCCCGGAGCCTGGACCGGTACATCCGGGCCCGCTCCCGGCATGCGCAGGCCTGGCTGCCGCAGCTGTGGCTGGGCGTGAACAACCGGGAGCCGCTGACCGCCGCAGGCATCTACCAGCTGATCGCCCGCCGCGGCCGCCAGTGCGGAGTGGACGCCTTCCCGCACCGGTTCCGGCACCACTTCAGCCACACCTGGCTGGACCGCGGCGGGCCCGAGGGGGACCTGATGGAACTCAACGGCTGGGCCTCCCCGCAGATGCTGACCCGCTACGGCGCGAGCGCCCGCAGTGCCCGCGCCCGCCGCACCTACGACCGCATCATGACCGACACCTGATGCACGGCTCTGCGAGCCGCCAGGCAGCCCCACAAAAATCCCACAGATCCGCATCGCGGGGCACCCCCACAGGTATCCCACTTTTCAGGCGGACGCTCCTTCCTGGCCCCGGGACCGGCCACGGCACGGCGGCTCCCGTCACCTGCGCAACGACGCAGGACAAAGGAGGGCTTGGTGCCTTTCGAACCGGACCCGCCCGGGCTCT
>Ga0137390_10003207_pt1 | contig 13288 bp, 13 predicted proteins | sample 15con2h24AmetaG_FD_104937 | JGI IMG/M metagenome (GOLD analysis project Ga0137390, IMG submission 104937) | Vadose zone soil microbial communities from Angelo Coast Range Reserve, California, USA - 15con2h2.4A metaG | ecosystem: Environmental > Terrestrial > Soil > Vadose zone > Saprolite... | reverse complement strand
TGCCTGCTCTTCGCGGTGTGCCAGATCATCTCGACCATGGCGCTGTCGAAGGCGCTTAAGCTCGCGCCCATTTCCATGGTGACGGCGCTCTGGAAGGTCAGCCTCCTCATCCTGGTCGTGCTGGGCTACGTCACGCTCAAGGAGAAGCCGAGTCTCCTCGGCGCCGCGGGCATCCTGGTCAGCATGTCCGGGGTCTATCTCCTGAACGTCCAGCGGGCGCACATTTCGTGGTGGGAGCCGCTCGCCGTCCTGTTCACGGATCGCGGATTGCGGTACACGCTGCTGGCTGCGCTGTTCTTCGCGCCGTCGGTCGTGACGATCAAGTGGGCGATGCAGCTTTCCGATCCCTACATGGGGACGCTCGGCGGGTATCTCGCCTCGAGCCTGCTCGTCACGCCCATCGTGCTGGTGACGTCGCGGAAGTACTTCGCCGCGGTTCCCCGGCACTGGCTGGCCTTCGTCTCGTTCGGCCTGTTCGCGGCGCTGACGACGGTGACCCAGGGGCACGCGTACCTGATGACGCTGTCCTCCTACGTCGAGGCGGTCAAGCAGGTCGAAATCCTCTTCGCCCTCGGCATCGGCGTGCTGATCTTCCACGAGAAGCAGAAAGTGCGGGAAATCGCGCCCGGGGCCATCGTTATGCTGGCGGGCGTCGTGCTATTGTCGCTGGCGTCCTGACTTCTCCTTGGAGGTGATCTCATGAGCCGGTGGACTCACCCTATCGTGTGCTTCGTCGCGGCCGCGGCCTTCCTGGCCGGCTGCGGCCCCTCGAGCAAGGAGGACATCGTCGCCAAGGCCAGGGATGCCAAGACACGCGCGGCCCTGGAGCAGGCGCTCGGCAAGCTCGACGATATCGGCAAGCTCGGTCCTGTGGAGAAGTGGACCTACAAGGCCAAGAACGGCAAGGTGACCTTCATCCTCATGGGCGATTCCGTCACTCTCGAAACAACCGACGACCTGGAGAAGAAGAACTAGAGGCGGCGGCTCGCGTAGACCGAGACGGCCGAGCCCGCGGCCAGTACCACCGAGGCCGGCTTTTCGCCCGAGAGAAAGCTCCACTGCGGACCGTAGACCTGGGCCCAGTCGAGGTCGAGAGTCCACGAGCGGACGGGATAGACGTCCCACACCGGGTGTCTCACCTCGTAGACCAGCGTGCGCCCGCGCCGGTCGCGCCCGAAGCCCCACTGGTGCTCCTTGAAGAAGTGCTCGTCGCTGTCCTCCGCGGGACGGTACACGGGCGTGCTCCCCGTGACCCCGATGGTGTGGGTCCGCCCGAGCCTGAGCGCGCGTCGCGTGGTGACACCTAATGGCACCTGCCCGGCGCGGGCGCTTTCGATGGGGGCCGCCAGGTACGGCTCGTTGTAGATCGCGCGAGCGACCCAGGCCACGAGGGGAGAGGGGACGAACTCGCGAATAAAGACGACGCCGCGCCGCTCCCCGAGTCTCACGTAGAAGCGCAGGTTGATCTCGGGGAAGTCGCTCAGGCCCGGCCAGGCCGCGCCCCAGACGCGCGTGCCGAGGAAGTCGAAGGCGACGAGGCTCGCGAACGCAGCGCCCCCGCGTCGATCGAGCTCGAGCCCCGCCGGCAGGTGAGGCTCGAGCAGCGCAGGCGGAACCTCCCAGGTGATGATTGCCAGGTTCGACCAGCGCGCCGTCAGGAAGGGACGGCGAATGTTCTTGAGTGGAACGGTGCTCACGAGGAGCGCCGGGAAGCCCCGCGCCCGATCAGAGCTCGGGGCGCTTGCCGTGCGTGGCGCGCACGACGGTCTTGATGCCGCCGCGCACGCTGAAATCGCCCACCACCTCGATCCAGCGCGGCCCGGCCACGGCCACCACGTCGTTGAGAATGCGGTTGGTGACGTCTTCGTGGAAGGCGCCCTCGTTCCGGTAGGACCAGATGTAGAGCTTGATGCTCTTGAGCTCGACGAGGTGCCGGTCGGGGACGTACCTGATCCTGATGGTGGCGAAGTCCGGCTGGCCCGTCTTGGGGCACAGGCAGGTGAACTCCGGGATCTCGAGCGCGACCTCGTAATCGCGGTCGGGGTGCGGATTAGGGACGACTTCGAGCTCCTTGCCCGGCCGGGTCGACATGCGCCTATTCTACCGCGAGGCGCCCACCGGCCGGGCGCGCCAGATGGTGTCGCGCGTCCGGTCGAGAGCCTGCGCCGGGACCTGCTCGAGGAGGACGACGCTCGTTCCCCGGCGCTCCACAGCGAAACCGCGCCCGCCGTCGGTCCACGTGACGAGCCCGCCTCCGCGCGCGACGGCCTTGCCGGCGAGATCCGGATGGCGCTTTTCGACCGATGCCTGGAGATGGCCCGCGAGCGCCAGCGCAACCACGGCGTCCGCGACGATCACCCGGTAGGCGATCACGAAGCGCCCGCCCTCGTCCTCCCAGATGCGGTAGCGGTCGCCACGCCAGCCGGCCGCCGCGCGCCGCCCCTCGGCGTCGCCGAGGTGCAGCGAGAGGACGGCGCCCAGGGCAAACTCGCCCAGGTCGTCGTCCGCCACGATCTGCGCGCCGGGCAAGAGGCGTGAGAGGTCCGGGATCACGACGGGCAGAGGGTCCTCCCGCGCGTCGAGGTACTTCTCGGGATGCAAGATCTGCGTCGTCGAGCGCGGCGGATCGAGGTAGACGGCGCTCATGTCGGGCCACGCGAAGCGCTTCCTGAACTGGTAGATGAAGCCGAGGCCCTCCACGTACGGGAAGAGCAGGAGGTCGCGCAGGAACTTTGGCGCTTTGCCGATGACGGGCCCGCCCGCGCTCTGGAGGATCTGGCCCTGCGCCATGGAGAGATCGGGCAGCCGGCTGAGGTCCAGCCCCTGGGGCTTGAGCATCAGGTCGAAGCTGAGCGCTACGGCCTCGCCTTCGATGAGGGCCTGTCGGGTGAGCACCCGGTCGCCGTGACCGGGGTCGGGCGCGATGAAGCTGTCGAGCGGCAGCTCGCGATCCTGGAGCGCGTGGACCAGTTCGTGCATGAGCGCCGCGCGCTGCTGCTCGGCCGGGAGCCAATCGCCGACCACCATGACCTTGCCGCGCGGGTCGTAGTACGCGGAGACCTGCTCCTCGAGGAGATCGAGGAAGAGACGGCGAAGATCGTAGTCAGGCGGAATGACTCCCCACGCGATCATGCTCTTGCGCTCGGATTCGAGGATGGCGGGGGAGAAGCGGCGGTTGATCTCCTGCTCGATGAAGCGGCGGTTGTCCGACCGCGGGCGGATCAGGACCGGAGGCGGGGAGCCGGGAGAGGCCATGCCCTTGATCGCCGTGAGCTGCTGATAGAGCGGAGCGGCGACGGCATCGAGCGCCGCCTGCGCCGGGCTCGCCTGCTGCGCGCGAAGCGGAAGCGCCACCGCGAGCGCCGCCGCCGCCACGAGGAGGACCGCGACGGGCGGCCCCTGGCGCATGAACCTGAAGGCGCGGCGCATTGACCGATAGTACATCACCAATCTAGCAGGCCATCGCAATGGCTGCGCCCGGCACCACGGGCAAGGGAACGCGCCGTGGTAGCATGAGGGTCCATGAAGATCGGCCTCGTCGGGCTTCCCAAGAGCGGAAAAACCTCGCTGTTCAACCTCCTGACCGGCGCATCGGTGGCGACATCGTCCTTCGGCGGCTCGCGCGCCGAGATGCATTCCGGAGTGGCGCGCGTGCCCGACGAGCGGGTCGACAGGCTGAGCGGGCTCTTCAAGCCGAAGAAGACGACGTACGCCTCGTTCGAGGTCGTGGATCTCGCCGGGATCACGAAGGGGGAACGCGAGGGCATCGACGCCAAGGAGTTCCGGAACGCCGACGCGCTGCTGCACGTGGTCCGGGCTTTTTCGGACGCGGCCGGGACGGCGCCCAATCCCCGGGGCGACATCGCCGATCTCGAGACCGAGCTGATTCTGGCCGACCTCGAAGTGGTGGAGCGACGGCTCGAGCGCCTGGAGGTGTCCATCAAGAAGAAGCGCACGGACGCCGACGTCAAGGAGCAGGCCGTCCTGCTGCGCCTCAAGCCCGCGCTCGAATCGGAGACGCCGATCCGCGCGGCCGGCCTCTCGGACGACGACGCCCGCGCGATCCGCGGCTTCACGTTCCTCTCGCAGAAGCCCATCCTCCACTGCCTGAACCTGTCGGAGAAGGAGATCGACCGCGGCAAGACCCTGGTCGAGAGCTTCGGGCTGGGGGAGATCGCGGGCCGCGCGGGCACGGCCGTCGGCTGGGTCTCGGCCGTCATCGAGGCCGAAGTCGCGCAGCTGGCGGGCGAGGAGCAGGCGGCTTTCCTCGCCGACCTCGGGCTCAGCGAGCCCGCCATCAAGCGCGTGCTTCGCGACTGCTATGCGCTAATGGGCCTGCTGTCGTTCTTCACCGTCGGCGAGGACGAGGTGCGCGCCTGGTCGGTGCCGCGCGGCACGCGCGCCCAGGATGCCGCCGGCGCCATCCACTCCGACATCGCGCGCGGCTTCATCCGCGCCGAGGTCGTTGGCTACGACGAGCTGTGCGCCGCCGAGGGCTCGATGGCAGCCGTTCGCGAGAAAGGCCAGTTCCGCCTCGAGGGCAAGGACTACGTCGTCGAGGACGGCGAGATCTGCCACTTCCGCTTCAACGTCGCCAAGTAGCAATTCGAGCTGAGCCGCAGGAGGAGCCGAAGGCGACGTACGCGGCGAGGCGAGTGCTGAGTAAAGGGCCTTACGGCGGACCGTCACGGCCCCGGCGTCAGCGGGCCGTGGGAGACCACCAGGATCCGGGCGTCGGTCAGCGCGCGCTCGGGGCCGTGGATGACGCCGCCGGGCACGCAGAAGTAGTCGCCGGGGCCGTAGACGATCGCGCCCACCTGAAATTGCCCCTCCAGCACCAGCACCTCGACCGTGCCGTCGTGAAGGCTCTCCTGGACTTCCCAGCCCTTGCGGTACTTGACGGCGACGGTGCGCGACTTGCTGTCGGGATCTTTGTTGAGCAGGAGCGACCACGCGCCCTCCCGGTCCTTGAAGACGGGCCGCCACTCACCCTCGACCGTGCTCTTCTTCGCAATCGCGCCTCTCATGGCGGCGGTCCTTTCTGTATGCCTTTCGGCAGGTGGCCCCAGACGATCCAGTGGCGATCGCTGGCGAGCTCGCAGACGAGCCCTCCCAGCCCGCGCGAGCGGATCTGGTAGCGGACCTCGCGCAGGGTGAAGGCCGCGCACAGCGAGTTGAAAAAATCCTCCTGGAGCACCGGCGCCTCGTTGCCGGAGTACTGCTCGACGATCTCGCGGGCCCGCTCGGGCGATTCCGGGCGGAAGAGATCCATGATCAGCACGGTCGCCCCCGGCTTGCCCAGCCGGACCAGCTCGTTCCAGAAGAGATACGGGTCGGGCATGTGATGGACGAGGCTGTTCGAGACCACGGCGTCGAAGCTCTGGAGCGGCAGCGGCAGCATGGGCAGGCGCGCGCAGCGCGGGCGCACGCGGTCCTCGACGCCCGCCGCTTTCACGGCCTTCTCCGCGAGCGCGATCATCGGCTCCGAGCCGTCCACGGCCGTGATGCTGAAGCCGGGCAGCGCCCGCGCGAAGCGCACGGGGATGTCGCCCGGACCGCAGCCCAGGTCGACCATGCTCCCGCCCGCCGCCTTGGGGAAGCACGCGCGGAAGCGGTCCACGAAGCCCTGGTTGACCTGCGCGAAGTCGGCCTCGGCGTAGGCGAGGGCCTGGGCGGCGTCGGTCATCAGCTCGGGCTCGAGGATGCGGTCCATGCGCTAGCGCCAACGGATCCAGTAGAGGCACTCGACCGGAAAGGTGAGCGTGAGGCGATCGCGGGGATAGGACCGCTTGGGATCGTAGCAGCCTGCCGCGACCGCGAGGGGGTCCGTGGTGCCCGAGAGGTCGCCGTCGAAGTGGGAGGAACAGGGCGATGTGCAGAGCTCCAGGTGCACGTGCGGGATGTTATTGGCGCTGCCGCTCTTGCCGACCAGGCCGATCTGCTCCCCGCGCTCTACCGCCTCTCCCTCACGCATCGTGATGCTCTCCAGATGGCAGTAGGCCGTCCAGCGCTTGAAGCCCGGGTGCTCGATCACCATGCCGTGGCCGCAACCCGAGGGCGAGTCGATGATGCGGCTCACGATGCCGTCGGCCGCCGCGAGCACCGGGGCGTCCAGCCGGCTGGCGAAGTCCACGCCCGCATGTGGCTGGCGCCGCGGCAGGTTGTTGGCTCCGTTGTATGAGCGATAGGTCGAGAGAATGACGACCTCGTCGGTGCCGCCGAGCCCCTGGCCCGAAGCGAATGAAGGCACGAGGATCGCCGCGAGCACGAGCCCTGGGACGCCGGCGCGCCGCGCCATGTTATTGAGGCTTGATCCCCATGAGCTTGACCGTGCCCCCGAGCGATTGCGCGAGGCCGATCATGGCGGCGTCCGAATGGTCGGGCAAGAGCACACAGCCGGCGCCCAGGATGATGCCCGTGCCACCTGTCTGGGTCAGCGCCTCCTGCGCCTCCGCCTGGGCGTCCGGGCCCGTGCCGTCCTTGAGCGTAGTCCATTGGTTGAGGCCGCCCTGGACCGCCCCCGGCACCAGGGCCTTGCCCTCCGCGAGCGAGGGTCCCGCGCGGCGGTCGTCCCAGTTCCACACGTCGGCCGGGAGCGTGGCCAGGCGGTCGAACATGAGCTGCTCGCCGTGGCAGTGCAGCACGGTGAGGCGCGAGTGCTCGCGCACGGTCTCGAGGATGCGGCGGTCGTGGGGCTCGCCGAAGCGAGCGTAGTCCTCTTCCCGGTGGAAGGCGTGGCTGGCCGCCTGGACGGAGTAGAAGATGCCCTCGGCGCCTTCGCGGAAGCAGGCCTCCATGAAGGCGAGGATGGTCTCGGTGATGGCGACCAGCGCCTCCTCGACGAGACCCGTGTTCTCCTTGAGGTCGTAGTTCAGGCGGTCGCCCGAGAGCTTGCGGGCCAGAGACAGGGGGCTGAAGATCGTGGGGATGACGGAGCAGTCGGCGCGCCGGTCCACGACGCAGCGGATGATCGACTCGATGTGGGACGCCCACCCGGTGGACTCCATGGCGACGGGGCGGATCTTCTTCCAGTCCGCGGGAGCGTTGACGGCGTGGCGCAGGCAGGGACGGTGGCCGTCCGGCGCCAGCTCGTCGCTCTCGACGCAGCCCCAGTCCTCGACGGCATAGCCGCCGGCCGGAGTGACCTTGAGAAAATCGGAGCCGTAGCGCTCGTGGAAGCGGAGGGTGGTCTGGGCCAGCCCCGCGGGCGCCCTGTCCACGTTGGGGAAGTGGCGCCAGAAGGCGTAGGGCGGCCGGTCGGTCGGCTCGCGCTTGATCGCGGCCAGGACTCTCTCCCGCTTGGTCAAGGTCTCGGCGCCTCAGGCTCGGGGGAAGTTCATGCAGTCCACGAAGACGTCCTGGAAATCCGGGTGGGCCGCGAGCGAGACGTGCTCGATGCCGCGGGCGATTCGCTCGGCGCGGTCCCGCTCGATCTCCGAGAGCAGCGCGAGCTGGGCGCCCAGGAGGGCGGCGTTGCCGACGTAGCGGATGCGCGGCTCGGGTAGGGCGGGGATGAGCCCGATCCTGAGCGCGCTCCGGATGGAGAGGTAGTTGCCGAAGCCGCCCGCCAGCATGAGCTCCGCGACCTTGTCGTCGGGCACGCCGGCGATCCTCTGGAGCATGGCCGCGCCCGAAGCAATGGCGCCCTTGCAGAGCTGTACCTGGCGGACGTCGTCCTGGGTCAGGACGATCTCCTGGCCGGCCCCGCTCTCGCCGGGACGGGCGAGGATGACGGCCCGCTCGTCACCACGCTTCATCATGCGCGAGCGAAGGGGCAGTGGCAGACGGTCCGCGTGGTCCAGGTCGATCAGACCCGTCCAGTCGATCGCGCCCGCGTCCAGGAGCACGGCGATGGCGTCGATCAGCCCTGAGCCGCAGATGCCCTGCGCCGCGGCATCACCGATCGTATGGAGCACCAGGTCTCCGTTCTCGATGGCCACCCGGTCGATGGCGCCCAGCGCTGCGCGCATGCCGTGGCGGATCTGCGCGCCCTCGAGGGCGGGCCCGGCGGGCGCCGAGCAGGCCCAGAGGTGCTCGCGCGACCCCAACAGCACCTCGCCGTTGGTGCCGATGTCGACGGCGACGCGGATGTCCGGCGAGTCGTCCATGCGCGTGGCGAGGGCCACCGCGACAGCGTCGGCGCCGACGAAGCCCGCCACGATGGGCAAGAGGCAGACACGCGCCTCCGGGTTGACCTTGAGAAAGAGCTCGCGGGCGGCCAGGGTCAGCGGATGGCGCATGACCGGCGCATAGGGCGCGAGACCGACGTACGAGGGGTCGATGCCCAGCAGCACGTGGTGCATGCAGGTGTTGCCGACGACGGCCACCTTGTAGATCCATTTGGCGAGCACGCCCGAGTCCCGGCAGACCTGCTCGATGTGCTGGTTGAGGAGCCCGATGACGCGCGTCTGGAGCTTGCGCAGGTTGCCGGGGTCGAACTGGGCGAAGGCGATGCGCGACATGAGATCGCCACCGAAGACCGCCTGCGGGTTGAGGCTCGACACCGAGGCGAGCTGCTCGCCCGAGGCGAGCTCCATCAGCGTGGTCACCACGCTGGTGGTTCCGACGTCGATGGCGAGGCCGAAGACCATGAGATGCGTGTCGCCGGGCTCGACGGAAAGGATGCGGCGACCGAAGGAAGCGACCGTCACCTCCCCCCCATGCTCGCGGAGGGCGTGGGGCAGGGTCTTCAGGACCTCGGGAGAGCAGTCATCGGCGGTCCGGCCGACGGCGTCGAGGACGGCCTCGAGGTCGGATGTCTGGTGGTGCTCCTCGGTGGGCAGCGTGACCCGAACCAGCCGCTTGGTGACGCCCGCGTCGATGGTGACGGGCATCGGGGCGCCCGCGGGACGCTCGCCGCCGAGGATCTGGAAGCTCTGGTCGTCCACGGGGGGAGAGACCTGTACCGTGATCGCGTCCGCCACCCGGCACTGGCAGGAGAGCCGGTAGCCCTCGCGGACGAGCGCATCGCCCAGCTGCACCTCGTCCATGATGGTGGGCGGCGGAACGAGGCCCGAGACGAACTTCACGCGGCACGAGGTGCAGCGGCCCCGCCCGCCGCAGGTCGCCTCGATGTCCACTCCCGCGGCCTGCGCAGAGGCGAGGATGGTCACGCCCGGATCAACTTGAAGCGTTCGCCCGGCGGGCAGGAGGGTGAGCGCCACCGTCGCCATTAGCTCGAAGATACCACTTCCCCCTTGACTTCCCCGAGCGCTTTGCCGATAGTGGCCGCACCCCATGAACCCTTGGGCGCGTCCAGCCCGCAGGTGATCAGGGAGGCTCGGTGCTCACGTACACGCTCCGACGGCTTCTCTGGCTGATCCCGACCCTTCTCATGATGGCGCTCGTCACCTTTCTCGTGATGCACGCCACGCCGGGCAGCCCGCTGGACCCTATCGCTGAGGGCGCCAATCCGCTGTCGCCCGAGGCGCAGAAGAACCTTGCAGAGGCGTACGGCCTCGACAAGCCGCTCTGGGAGCAGTTCAGCATCTTCATCGGCAAGGCGCTCCACGGTGACTTCGGCCAGTCCTTCATCTACAAGACGCGCACCGTGAGCGAGATCCTGATCGGCGCATTCCCGGTCTCGCTGCTCCTCGGCAGCATGGCGCTCGTGCTGGCTGTCGCGGGAGGGGTGACCCTGGGCGTGCTCGCCGCCGTGTACCAGAACCGCTCGTGGGACTACGTATCGGTCACCGTGGCGACGCTCGGCGTCAGCGTGCCGAACTTCGTCCTCGCGGTTTTCCTGATCGTTCTCTTCTCCTTCGTCATCCCGATCTTCCCCACCGGCGGCTGGGGCGAGCCCAAGCAATGGGTGCTGCCCACCGTGACGCTCGCGCTGGGCCCCATGGGTATCATCGCGCGCTTCACGCGCTCGAGCATGGTGGAGGTCATCCGCTCCGACTACATCCGGACCGCGCGCGCCAAGGGGCTCGCCGAGCGGCCGGTCATCCTCAAGCACGTGCTCAAGAACGCCTGCATCCCCGTGGTGACGCTCCTTGGTCCGCTCTTCGCCGCCGTCGGCACCGGGTCCTTCTTCGTCGAGGCCATCTTCCGCGTCCCGGGAATGGGACGCTTCTTCGTGGACTCCATGACGGGGCGCGACTACCCGATGATCATGGCCGTGATCCTCCTCTACGGCGGATTCCTCACGGTGATGAACCTCGTCGTGGATCTCCTCTATGGCTTTATCGACCCCCGCATCCGGTACTAGCCTCGACGCCGCGGATATCCTCGCGGCTGCGCCCTCGGCGGCGACGTCGAGCCTCTGGCGGGACGCCTGGCGGCGGCTTCTGCGCAACAAGCTCGCGGTCGTGGGCGGCCTGACCGTGGCGCTCCTCTGCTTCGTGGCGATCTTCGCCAACGTGCTGGCCCCCCAGTCGTACAGCAAGGCGAATTTCGGGAGCATCTACCAGTTTCCCTCGCGGGAGTTCCCGCTGGGCACCGATCAGCTTGGCCGCGACGTGCTTTCCCGCATGATCTACGGCGCTCGCGTGTCCATGCTCGTGGGGCTGGGCTCGCAGCTGATCGTCGTGCTGCTCGGCGTGCCCATGGGGGCGGTAGCGGGCTACGTCGGCGGGCGGACCGACATCCTCATGACGCGCTTCATCGACGTGATGTACGCGTTTCCGCGGCTGCTCTTCGTCATCCTGATCATGTCCATGCTGGGCGCGGGGTTGATCAACATCTTCATTGCTCTCGGGCTCACCGGCTGGGTAGGGATAGCCCGTCAAACGCGCGCCCAGGTGCTGACGCTCAAGGAGAAGGAATACGTCGAGGGCGCTCGCGCCCTCGGGGCCCGCGGCTGGCGCGTGCTGACGCGCCACGTCCTCCCGAGCGCGCTCACGCCCATCGTCGTGTCCATCACGTTCGGCATCCCGGAAGCCATCTTCACCGAGGCCGCCCTGTCCTTCATCGGCGTGGGTATCAATCCGCCGACGCCGTCGTGGGGGCAGATGGTCGGCGAGAACCAGCAGTTCCTCCGTTCCTACTGGTACCTGTGCGTCTTCCCGTCCATCGCCATCGCGGTTACAATGCTGTCATTCACCTTCTTCGGCGACGGCGTCCGCGACGCCCTCGACCCCAAGATGAAGTAATGGCAGTTCGAGCTGAGGCGCGCTCAACGAGTCGCAGGCGAGAGCGCGACGCGGCGAGTACTGAGACAATCATAGGGCGCCAAACAAACAAAGGGGGTTCGACATGAAGATTCCCGACGAACAGCTGGCGCTCTTCGAAATGCGCCTCCAGGCTATCGGCCTGGGCCGGCGCGACTTCCTGAAGGCCGTGGGCGCGATGGCCGCGTTCGGTGGCCTCGGCTTCGCCACCACGGCATCGGCGGCGGGACCGCCCAAGCCCGGAGCCGGCGAAAAGCTCGCCAAGGAGCAGGTCTTCCGCTATGGCGGCGGCGGCTACTACCCGAACGACCCCGCCAGCCACGACTTCAACAAGGACCTCTACTGCCAGGGTGTGCCCGCCCTCTTCGCGGGTCTCATGGTCTTCGACGCGAACTTTCTCGCGGTGCCGTACCTGGCGAGCAAGGTCGAAGGCAACAAGGATGGCTCGGTCTGGACCTTCACGATTCGGAAGGACTCGCGCTGGTCGGACAACGCGCCCATGTCGGCGCGCGATTTCGAGTACTCGTGGAAGCGGCAGCTCGATCCCGAGAGCAAGGCGCCCTACGCTTCGTTCCTGTACGACATCAAGAATGGTGAGGCGTTCAACAAGAAGCAGATCACCGATGCGAGCCAGGTCGGTGTCCGGGCCAAGGACGATTGGACCCTCGAGGTGACGCTCCAGGGGCCGCGTGGTTACTTCCCGGTGCTCACCGCGTATCTCGCGGCGCTGCCCGGCTACCAGCGGGCCATCGAGAAGTTCGGCGACAAGTGGACGGAGCCGGCCAACATCGTCTGCAACGGCCCCTTCGTGCTCGAGTCCTGGGAGCACAACAAGCAGATGGTGCTCCGCAAGAACCCGTACTTCTTCGGCGCCAAGGACGTCCACCTCACTCGGGTGGTCATCCCCATCGTGCCGAACGCCGCGGGGGCGCTGCCCTACGAGAACAACGAGCTGGACCTGACCCTCCTCCAGGCAGGCGACCTCAAGCGCCTGCAGTCCGACCCGCGGGCGTCCAAGGACGTCTTCCGCTACCCGTTCCCCGGTACGTGGTACCTCCTGCCGCAGACGACGAAGCCGCCCTTCGACAACCTCAAGGTGCGGCGGGCGGTGGCGCACGCCATCGACCGCGACAACGTCGTAAAGGTGGCGCAGGGCCTCGCCGTGCCGGCCTGGTCCATGATCCCGCCCGGCTTTCCCGGCGCCGTTGACACGCCCGCGATCAAGGCGATTCAGCGCTTCGACAAGAAGGCGGCGCTGGACATGCTCAAGGGGACGCCCTTCGAGGGCGGCAAGAGCTGGCCCAAGATCACGCTCTCAATGCGCGACGAGGCGCTCGGCGCCAAGCCGCTCGCCGAGGCCGTGCAGGCCGTCCTGCTCGAGAACCTCAACATGAAGACCGAGCTCGAGGTGCTCGAGCCGCGCGTCTTCCGTGAGCGCCTCTGGAAGCAGGATCTGCAGTTCGTGTGGATCCGGTGGTTCATGGACTACCCCGACCCGCACAACGAGTACTTCGACACCTTCTACGGCAAGAAGACGACGGGCAAGCGCCAGGCCTGGGTCAACGATGCCTTCGACAAGGAGCTCGAGGCCGGGCGCGACACGCGCGACACGGCCCAGCGCATGATGCACTACGCCAAGGCCGAGGAGATCATGCAGACCGACGTGGGCTACGTCCCCGTGGCCTGGGTGGTCCGCTACGCGGCCGCCAAGCCCTGGGTCAAGGGGATCGAGAAGAACAAGAAGGGCGAGCTGGTCGTCGACGGCAACATTTACGTCAATATGCTCCAGAAGATCTATATCGTCGAGAAGAGCTAGCAGGCGCGCGGGCCCGCCGGGGCGGGAACCGTCTCCCGCCCGGTGGGCCCATTCCCGCTACTTCGTGTTGACGATCTTGTCCCAGAGGTCGGCGTACTGCTGCTTGTACTGCGGCCAGATCTTCTCCTCGGCGACCTTGCGGAACGAGGCGACGTCGGCCTGGTTGACCTTCATGCCCTTGGCCTCGAGGATCTCCTTGGCCTTGGCGTAGTTGTCGACGCTCTCGGTCGCCTCCCGGATCTTTTTCTGCGCCTCCATCCCGACGTCTATGATGAGCTTCTGCTGGTCCGGCGGCAGGCTCTTCCAGATCTCGAGGTTCATCACCAGCAGGCTCGGCCCGTAGTTGTGGTAAGTCATCGAG
>Ga0137390_10003203_pt1 | contig 13292 bp, 10 predicted proteins | sample 15con2h24AmetaG_FD_104937 | JGI IMG/M metagenome (GOLD analysis project Ga0137390, IMG submission 104937) | Vadose zone soil microbial communities from Angelo Coast Range Reserve, California, USA - 15con2h2.4A metaG | ecosystem: Environmental > Terrestrial > Soil > Vadose zone > Saprolite... | reverse complement strand
TGTTTATCCCCACCTAGTTCAGTGGCTTGCCGGCGGGGCAGAGATAGCAGTTTTCTTCCGCCACGTAAGTGAACTTCTCGATCCCGTATAGATCCGGGGGCGAGTTCTGACCTTCCTTCACCCGAATGTAAGGCGTAATCCCACGTTCATCGAGCCATTGCAGCAGTTCCCCGTTGCCGTAGGTGGTGTCCGCTGCCAGCGTCTGCGGAAGATCGCCGTAACGTTCGCGATAGCGTTCGATCATGTCGCGGGCCGCTACGCTCTCCTGACTCAATCGTGCCGGGGTGGCTTGCACGCCCACGATGACGCAACTGGCTTATCCACCAGATAGTTGTCGTAATAGCCGAGCCGTGCGGGACCGCCTTTGGTCGCGTAGGTCGAATCCGGGTTCCGTGGTCGAGACCTCTTTACGCAATCGCTCAGAAAATTTTTGTAGGGACAAATCTCTCCGCCTGTTTGGTCGGCTAGTACCTGCATAGCTACTTGGTTGGTGAAATTAATGTCCTTCAACCCCCCAGGATCCGTCGGATAAACCGCAATCCTTGCGTCTGCTAATGCGCTAGTCAAATCATTGATGTTCTTCCAATCAATGCCGGGTGACGAGAATCGAATGTCGCTTGTAGCAGCGTCTCGATTGAACCACGTAGGAAAACTGGAAGCCACCCACAACAGGTTCTTGCGCCCGGGATAACCCGCAGCATGGCGAGCGATTGCGCGCACCGCTTCTATTGTGTTCTGAGTGCGTGTCCACCCCACTAGAAAAAATGTATCGCGCTGAAAGTTCCGAACCGTATCCATCAGGGGAGTCAGGACTGCGATCAAGTGCGCTTTGCTCGGGAAACATCGAGGCAGCGTCGGGATCGCTAGGCGCCGACTCGGGCCCGGTTGGCTGGGAAGCGGCAGGAATTTTCTCCAGAGTGGCACGTAAAAGTTTTGGATCCGTAGTAAAACTCTGAAGCATTTCCAGGCGCCGGCCCAGTAGGTACACAGCGGTCGGAACATCGTCTGGTATGGAAGAAAGCATTTTGACCAGTTGCTGCCGAACTTGCATCATCGTGATTCGATCGGTGTTTAGCGCGTCGAGCAAGATGATTGTCGGTGGGACGGGCACCCTGTTCATCGTCACGAGGTTGGTGTACACGCCAGGGGCCATTTTCGGTCTGCCTGGATCCATGGCCGCAAGTTCAGCAACACTCGTCGTGCGAAATGCTTTGATTTTTTGTGGGTACTTATCTCGCTTGGGCTCGATTTGCTCAGATGCCTCGAAGTCATCGGGTTTCAGGTCCCGAAAACTGTTGCCTTTGCCGTCTCTCGCGACCACATCAATCGTAACCATGCGTGTTGCAACTTTGAAAGTGGTGATCGGCTCACTCGCTTGGCTGGGCGAAGCGGAGGCCGCAGGAGCTTGTTGGCCTTGGGTCCACCCTCGAAGAGTGAACGCCATGCAAACTGCAGCAATGAGTGTAAGGGCTCGGTTACGTTGACGCAAAAAACCTCCTAACGCGAAGGAAAGCAATGCAAATTGTGCACTAGTTCTGAGGCAAGAACAAGGAGATTCACTCCCCAGGTCTTTGGCGATTGCTCAACCGCTGTGCGACACGGAGGCGGCGAGAGTTATGCAAAAGCAAACGACGATAAATCACCGTCACAGTCACAATCCCATCGGCCACCTGAGCCGCGCGATTTCGGGCCATACGCTTATCCGCCAGTACGCCTGCACAAGATTAAGATCCGCACTCGCCCATCAATCACGAATTTCCACAAAAACTCTTCCTTCCGCTGTACTCGCATCCCTGCTAAAATCTATAAAATCCACTCCCTGGAGTTCGAATGCAAGCTATCCTTGCGCTCGAAGACGGCCGCGTCTTTCGAGGCAAAGGTTACGGCGCCAAGGGCGAATGCTACGGCGAAGTCGTTTTTAATACTTCCATTACCGGGTATCAGGAAATTTTCACCGACCCCTCTTACGCCGGACAGATTGTCGTTTTAACCAATCCTGAAATCGGCAACTACGGAACCAACCCTGAAGACAACGAAGCCACCCGTCCTTATATAGAAGGACTGATCGTGCGCGAGTTCTCCCGCGTCAGCTCCAACTGGCGCTCGCAGCAGGTGACCGAAGAATTTCTCGAACAGTTCAAGATCCCCGTCCTTGCCGACATTGACACGCGTGCACTGGTCCGCCATCTGCGCGACCACGGCGTAATGCGCGGCGTAGTCTCGACCATCGAGACCGACGCCGAAAAGCTCGTCGCCAAAGCCAACTCCATTCCGAAGATGGATGGCCTGGATCTAGCGAAAGTAGTGACCACGAATCGCCCCTACGTCTGGGAAGTCGGCGAGCGCTCGCACGAACCAATCGAAGTTGTTGGGGTAAAGGACGAGCCGCCACGCTTTCATGTAGTGGCTTATGATTTTGGCATCAAGCACAACATTCTGCGTAAGTTACGCAGCGAGGCCTGCAAGGTCACGGTCGTCCCCGCGCAGACCCCCGCCGAAGATGTTCTCGCCCTCAAGCCCGACGGCGTCTTCCTCTCCAACGGCCCCGGCGACCCCGAGCCTTGCAGCTACGCCGTGGACAACATCCGCCGCCTCATGGGCCGCCAGCCTATCTTTGGAATTTGTCTGGGCCACCAGCTGACCGGGATCGCGCTCGGCGGCAAAACTTTCAAACTCAAATTCGGACACCACGGCGGCAATCATCCCGTCAAGCAACTGAACACTGGCAAAATTGAAATCACCGCCCACAACCACAATTTCGCCGTCGATCCCGACTCGCTTCCCCAATCCGAAGTCGAACTAACTCACATGGACCTGAACGACCAAACCCTCGAAGGCCAGCGCCACCGCAACCTCCCGCTGTTCAGCGTCCAGTACCACCCCGAGGCATCGCCGGGGCCGCATGATTCGCATTATCTGTTCAAGGATTTTGTGAAGATGATGGAGGAGTGGAAAGGGTGAGGATCTGGCTGATTCTTTTCGTGCTCTGCGCACTGATGGAAGCATACGGGCAAAGAGTCGAGGTGCCTGTGCAATCTTATACCTCGACTGGGCCAGCCATTGAGCTTGCAAGTAGTCGCGCGATGGTCGCCGACCCAACTTGGGCAAGAATTGCGAAAGCGAAGGTAATTTTGCAAAAACGAGAGCGCGACAGTTTTCGAGACACCGCGTGGCTTGAAACAGATCAAGAGGGTAACTTCGATTTCGGCAAGAGGTCACCGGGAATCTATCGCCTTAGCGTGAGCGCACGCGGATTTTGTGAAGCCACGATTCTCATCAAAGTCTCGGCAAAAGGCCAGCCCGGCATCAAGATCGCTCTTCCTATCGGCGTGAGTGACACTCCTTCGGGGTATTGCGATAAGAAGCTAGTGATCGAACAGATGAAGAAATGAGCTTTGAGAGGGCACGCCTTCAGGCGTGCCGTGACACGAAATGAAAATAACTCTGTCATCCCGAGCGAAGAAGATTGTCCGCGAAGCGGACGGGCTTCGCAGTCGAGGGACCTGCTGTTTGCTTGCGGCGCCGGAACTGCCGGCGAAAAGCAGGTCCCTCCACGCGCGCAATGATCGGCAAAGCCGATCATTGCACTTGGTCGGGATGACAGTTGGTGATTAATAAGGATGACAGACCACACCTACTTCGTTTACATGATCGCGAGCAAGTCACGCGTCTTGTACATCGGAATGACCAACAACCTACGCCACCGCGTTTGGGAGCACAAGAACGACCTGATCGATGGTTTCGCGAAAACGTACAGGTGCCATCGGCTGGTTTGGTATGAGTCGTACGATGACGTTGCAAATGCAATCGATCGTGAAAAGCAGCTGAAGCGATGGAATCGCGTGAAGAAAGATTGGCTGATATCACTGAAGAACCCGACTTGGGAAGACCTTGCGGGTGGGTGGTACACACGGCATCGATTTACGCCAGAGAAACAGCAGGTCCCTCCACGCGCCAGTTGATTGGCAAAGCCAATCAACTGACTTGGTCGGGATGACAGAGCTAAAAAAAGAAGATAAATGCCGAAACGAACTGACATCTCGAAAATCCTCATCCTCGGCTCCGGGCCCATCATCATCGGGCAGTCGGCCGAGTTCGACTACTCCGGCACCCAGGCCTGCAAGGCGCTCAAGGCCGAGGGGTACGAAGTCGTGCTCGCCAACTCGAACCCGGCCACCATCATGACCGACCCCGAGTTTGCCGACCGCACTTACATTGAGCCGCTTACCCGCGAATTTCTGGAAGAAATTATTCGCGTCGAGCGCGAGCTTTCTCCCGGCGCCGGATTCGCCATTCTGCCCACCGTCGGCGGACAGACCGCGCTCAATCTCGCTATTGAACTTTCTGAAAGTGGCGTGCTTGAGAAGTACAACGTCAAGCTGATCGGCGCCAACATCGACGCCATCAACAAAGCCGAAGACCGCCTCGTCTTCAAAGACGCCATGCAGCGCATCGGCCTCGACGTCCCGAAATCCGCGCTGGTAACCAACTTGAAAGACGGCCTCGAGTTCGCCGGAAAAATCGGCTTCCCGGTGATCGTGCGCCCGTCATTCACCCTCGGTGGCTCCGGCGGAGGCATGGCCTATAACCGCGAAGAATTACTTGAAGTCCTCGCCCGCGGACTCGACTTCTCTCCCGTCCATCAGGCGCTGATCGAAGAGTCGGTTCTGGGATGGAAAGAATATGAACTCGAAGTGATGCGTGACCTGAAAGACAACGTCATCATCATCTGCTCGATCGAAAATTTCGATCCCATGGGCGTGCACACCGGCGACTCCATCACCGTCGCCCCGGCGCAAACGCTCACCGACCGCGAATATCAGGCCATGCGCGACGCAGCCATCGCCGTCATCCGCGAGATCGGCGTCGAAACCGGCGGATCAAATATTCAGTTCGGCGTGCATCCGACGACCGGACGGATGGTCGTCATTGAGATGAACCCGCGCGTTTCGCGGTCGTCGGCATTGGCATCGAAAGCCACCGGATTTCCGATCGCGAAAATCGCCGCCAAGCTCGCCGTCGGCTACACGCTCGACGAAATCCCCAACGACATCACTCGCAAAACGCCAGCCTGCTTCGAGCCGACTCTCGACTACGTAGTCGTAAAAATTCCCAAGTGGCAATTCGAAAAATTTCCCGGCGCCGACGAAAGCCTCGGCCCGCAAATGAAATCCGTCGGCGAAGTGATGGCCATCGGCCGCACATTCAAAGAAGCGTTGATGAAGGCCATTCGCGCACTCGATACCGGCAAACGCGTCGGCTCCGAAAAAATTGAGCCCAAGATTCTGACTCAGCGCCTGGTCACGCCGCATCCGGAACGCCTTTCCTACATTCGGTACGCGATTCGGCAGGGGCATACCGTCAAGCAAGTCGCCAAAATGACCGGCATCGACCCCTGGTTCCTCTACCAGCTCAAAGAAATTAACGACATGCAGCTCGAGGTGGAGAAGCACCCGATCGAATCCGTCCCGACGGAAGTTTTGCGCGATGCCAAGCGCATGGGCTTCTCGGACGGGCGACTTGCCGGAACCTGGCGCCTGAGCGGCAAAGGTGACCAGGAAAAAATCCGCCATCTGCGCAAGAAGCATCGCCTGCAACCGGTGTACAAGCGCGTTGACACCTGCGCCGCCGAATTCGAGAGCTACACGCCCTATCTTTACTCGACCTACGAAGAAGAGGACGAGGCCGCGCCCACCGACAAAAAAAAAGTCATCATCCTGGGCAGTGGGCCGAACCGTATCGGGCAGGGCATTGAGTTCGACTACTGCTGCTGCCACGCCTCGTTCGCGCTGCACGAAGATGGCTACGAGACCATCATGGTCAACTGCAATCCGGAGACGGTTTCAACCGACTACGACACGAGCGACCGCCTCTACTTCGAGCCGCTCACTATCGAAGACGTTCTGGCCATCTGCCAGCACGAGTCTTCTTCCGGCGCCGAGGTCGGCGTCATCGTCCAGTTCGGTGGACAGACTCCCCTGAATCTCGCTCTCCCTCTGAAGTCTGCGGGCGTCAAGATCATCGGCACCGCGCCCGAATACATTGACCTCGCCGAAGACCGCAAACGTTTCGGCAAGTTGCTCGACGAACTCGGCATCCCGCAAGCCCCCGGCGCAATGGCAGCGTCGCTCGAAGAAGCCGTCGCCGGAGCCGCCAAGATCGGCTATCCGGTGCTAGTGCGTCCTTCTTATGTGCTCGGCGGACGCGCCATGGTCATCGCCTACGACGAAGAAACCGTCGTCCGTTACATGAAAGAAGCCGTCGAATATTCCCAGGACCGCCCCGTCCTCATTGACCACTTCCTTGAAGACGCCATCGAAGTTGACGTGGACGCGCTCTCCGACGGGGAAGACGTGGTCATCGGCGGAATCATGCAGCACATCGAAGAAGCCGGAATCCACTCCGGCGATTCGTCTTGTGTGCTGCCGGCGGTGGATATTCCCGCGCACTTGCTCGACCGCATGAGGGAATACACCTTCAAGCTTGCGCGGGCATTGAAAGTTATTGGGCTGATGAATATCCAGTTTGCCATCCCGCGCTCGGGGTACACCTCCGGCAACGGACATGACGGCGGCAAAGTTTACGTTCTCGAAGTCAACCCACGCGCCTCGCGCACCGTCCCCTACGTTTCCAAAGCCACCGGAATCCCCATGGCGAAAATCGCCGCACGCCTCATGACCGGACGGAAGCTCCGCGAATTCCTCCCTGAAAACGTCGAGCAGAAAAAAGATCTCGACACCGGGTCCTGGTACTACGTAAAGTCCCCGGTTTTCCCGTGGAATAAATTCCCCGGCGTGGACACCGTCCTCGGCCCCGAGATGAAGTCCACCGGAGAAGTCATGGGCGTGGCCGACAATTTCGGCGAGGCCTTCGCCAAAGCCCAAATCGCCGCCGGACAAAAGCTGCCCACCCAAGGCACTATCTTCGTCAGCGTCACCGACCACGACAAGCCGCACGTCGCCGACGTCGCCCGCAAATTCGCGGACATGGGATTCAAGCTGGTCGCCACCGCCGGCACCGCCGACGTAATCGAAGAAGCCGGAATGGCGTGCGAGCGCGTGTACAAAGTAAAAGAAGGTCGCCCCAACGTGGTCGATCTAATCAAAGGCGACCGCATCCAGCTGATCGTCAACACCCCGCAGGGGCCGGATCCGTTCTTCGACGAAAAAGCCATCCGCCGCGCCGCCGTCACCGCGCGCATTCCGACGATCACGACGCTAGCCGCCGCCCGCGCCGCCGCTGAAGGGATTGCCGCTTTACAGCGTGGGGAAGTGAATGTGAAGGCGCTGCAGCACCTGCACGCGGAGCGAATGGCAAGGAAGTAGGACTTACTGCTTTCGGCAACCGAATACTTTCAATCTAGACCCTCCTATTATCTTCTCGCCGAAGAGATAGCCAAGGCAGCAAATCGAGGATACGCTCCATACGCTTCCGCCAAAGATTCTCTTTGCAAAATCAACGGTTTCTATTCACAGTGACGCCAATAATACTTCGGCGCTACGCCGCCTTGGGGACATCCATGAATGCAAATCGCCCGGTATTCGGTTTTGTTGTCCTGCTGCCCATACTCTTCACCTTCGCGAGTGCAGCAGCTTCCGCGCAGCAAAAGATGGACAGCGAAAACCAAGGCCGCGTTAACGAGATGCTGCGGAGCGCCTACGAAGACGTAAAGAAGAATTACTACGATCCAAAGTTTCACGGGTTGGATTGGGACGCGAGATACCACGAATACCAAGAGCGAGTGAAAAAGGCGAATTCCCTGGGGCAGGGATTTGCCGAGATCGCCGCTTTTCTGGATGGGCTGAACGATTCACACACGTTTTCCGACCCCCTCGAGGCCCATGCGAATGGACTACGGCTTCCGGATACAAGTCATTGGCGAAACACCGTTCATTACTCGGGTGCGGCCCGGGACGGATGCGGGATCTAAGCTGCACCCGGGCGACGAAGTGCTCCTGTACAACCGGTTTACAGTGAACCGCTCCGTCCTTCATTCCATGGAGTACTACTACAATTACCTATCTCCGCAGATGGCATCAAAACTGGCGCTACGCGACCCTGATGGCCAACAACGCGAAGTGATCGCGGACGCCACAGTACGCCAGTTAAAGCGCGTAATGGATGTATCGCACGGAGCCGGAGATACGGACTTTTGGCAGCTAATCCGCGACGAACAGCGCTCCGATGAGTTGCTGCGGCAGCGTTTCTACGAATCCGGCGACGTTATGATCTGGAAAATGCCAGAATTTTTCATGTCGGAAGGGGAAGTGGACCACATGTTTGGAATCGCGAAGAAACATGAGGCGCTAATTCTTGACCTGCGGGGGAGCCCCGGCGGGCTGACAACAACCCTGGAGCGTGTGGTTGGGAATGTATGCGATCACGATGTAAAGATCTCTGACCGTGTGGGCCGCAAGGAGCATAAGCCGCAATTAGCCAAAACGCGTGGTACAAGCGCCTATTCCGGCAAGATCATCGTGCTGGTGGACAGCGCATCGGCATCCGCAGCTGAACTATTTGCGCGGGTCATGCAACTGGAAAAGCGGGGCACCGTGATTGGCGACCGCTCCTCCGGAATGGTGATGGAGGCGAAGTCATTTAGAGAGTCGGAAGGGGTGGATACGCAAATTTTCTACGGATTCTCTATTACTGATGCCGATTTGATTATGGCCGACGGGAAGAGTCTGGAGCACACCGGGGTGACGCCCGATGAGATTGTGCTTCCCACGGCAAAAGACCTGGCCGAGGGCCGCGATCCCGCTATGGCGCGGGCGGCGGGGTTGGCAGGTTTGCCTATAGATCCCGTTGCAGCAGGGAAGTTGTTTCCGTTTGAATGGCAACCCTTGTAAAAAGCCGGCCGGGTTCCAGTTATTGCTCACCCTGGTGGAGGAGAAAATCGGGCTTTAGAATCCGGTACGGATGAATTGAAGCAGGATTTTCCCCGGGCCCGTTTTGGAGTTTCTGCCGCCGCTGCACTCAGGATTGACAAACAATGAATGTAGGAAACACGCTCCCTACGAAAGAACTGTGCTACCATTCCCTCCGCTTTCCGCATTCACCTTCATTCTCCAGGGGCCCCGAATGGCACACGCAGCCGCGACCAATCTCGCACCGGCATCAGCAGGGAAGAGCAAGGTAGGCAAAACCTTCACCATCCTCGCGTGGACGGCGCTTGTCATCATCGCGGTCGCGTTCATCCTGAAATACGTCTTCCACTATTACCTGCACTACAACGCCGCAGCCTTCGACCCGTACTGGCCGCGGCGCGGCGGCCTCCTGCTCCACATCACCGGAGGCATGGTTGCTCTGCTCACCGCCCCCTGGCAATTCTTCACCGGACTGACCGGAAAGCGCATGAACGTCCACCGTTACACCGGACGCATCTTTCTAGGAGGGGTGACCGCAGGCGTAATCGGCGCGACGTACCTGGCCTTCACCACAACTTTCGGATGGGCATTCGGTTTCGGAATCCTCGGCCTGGCCGCGGCCTGGGCCTCAACCACAGCGATGGCCTACTACGCCATCCGCAGAGGCCAAGTCGAAATACACAAAGAATGGATGGTCCGCGCCTACGTCGTAACTTTCGCATTTGTCACGTTTCGCGTCTTTAGCGACTACGGTTTCACATCCCGTTTAAAACCGACTAACGATTTGTCGATAACGCTGACCTGGGCTTCCTGGGTGGTGCCTCTGTTTATCACCGAGCTCATATTGCAGTTGAAGAGAATGCACAAAACCCTGCCCAAGCGCGCGTAACGCCGCTCGCAGGACACGATATTTGCGAAAGTGACCGCAGGAAAATGAGTTGTCCGCGCACCTTGACCGTTGCCGCCATGGTCGCTATCGCACTCACTTCCTGCAACACTCGCCGACCCGCTCGTTTCCTCATCCCGCAGGGCTTCAAGGGATGGGTAAAGATCAATTTCCAAGCCACGAATGCCAGACCACTTCCGGTTGAAGACAATCACTGGCTCTTCAACCTGAACAAGGATGGCCGCCTTTGGACTTCGAACCGTCTGGAAGGCGGATTTGCCGCGGATGATTTCTTCTACCTTTCAGACGGTCGCCGGACTCCGCTGCGGAAAACCGAGTCTTGTCAGGGCGGAAGCATCTGGGGCGTGGCCATTGGGAGTGATCTTGGCCCCAACCACGCTTACATGGAATGGTTCTTCGTTGGCTCCGAGGCAGAGTACCGGCAGCAGGTCGACCCCGGGGGGCGCATCTACATACCGTGTCTCTCAAATTGAAAGACCTAACCCCATGTTGGGAGCAGCCCGCCGCACGCGCTATCTCTTGGCCGCGACCGGCGCCGTCTCCAGTACCAGCCGGAGTTTCTCGAGCAACAACCGTGCGGTGAAGGGCTTCTGTACGAAAGCGGATTGCTGCAAGGCCTCGCCCTGCTCCAGCACTTCCGGAGCGTAACCGGACATATAAAGTACCTTCAACTCCGGCCGTAACTCCAAACAACGCGCGGCCAGGGCCTGACCGCTGATCTTTGGCATCACCATATCGGTCAGCAGCAAATCAATTCGCAGATCGTTACGTCCGGCGATATTTAGTGCGTCTTCCGGGGACGCCGCCATCACCGTGTAACCCGCGCGGCTCAAAATGTCTGCAATCAGAGAGCGGAGCGCTACTTCATCTTCAACCAATAGGATGGCTTCATGCCCGCGCAGGTCGCGGGGGTGGGTCTCAACCACGGGACGAACTTCCTGGTCCACCCGTGGAAGATAGACTCCAAATGTCGTGCCTTTTCCCGGCTCACTGTAAACCCAGACTTGTCCGCCGCTCTGTTTGGTGATTCCGTACACTGTGGCCAAGCCCAGGCCGGTGCCTTGTCCCAAGGGCTTGGTGGTGAAAAAAGGTTCGAAGAGTCTGGACTGCGTTTCCGCGTCCATGCCGATTCCCGTGTCGCTGACCGCCAGCATCACATATTGCCCGGGACGAACGTCCTCCCCCGCCACCGTCGAGGAGGCATCCAGCTCGCGGTTCGCAGTCTGTACCACCAGGGTGCCGCCCGCAGGCATGGCATCGCGCGCATTCACCGCCAGATTCATGATGATCTGTTCCAATTGTCCTGGATCAATATTGACGTTCCCCAGGTGGTCATCGAGCCGTAATTGGATGTGAATGTTCGTGCCGATCACGTGCTTCAACATGTTTGCCATGTCGCGGACCGTGCTATTCAGGTTCACCACCCGCGGCTGCAGCACCTGCCGCCGGCTGAAGGCGAGCAGCTGCCGGGTAAGACTGGCCGCGCGAAGCGCCGCATCGGAAATCCCTCTCACTCTGCGTCCGGCCGGGGTATCCGCACCTGACTCATCCACAAGCAACTGCGCGTGTCCTAGAATCACGCTCAACATATTGTTGAAGTCGTGGGCAATGCCGCCGGCCAGGAGTGCGATGGACTCCATCTTTTGAGCTTGCAGGAATCTCTTCTCCGAATCGTGCAATGCATTTTGTGCATTTTTAAGCTCGGTGAGATCGCGGGCAATGGTGGAAAGAAACTCGACATTTCCATTGCCGTTTTTGTGCGCCAGGATTACCTGAAGCACCGGTATCACTCGGCCGTCACGCGACCAAAACGTATTTTCTCCGTTCCAGATTCCGTCACGCACCGCCGCTGGAATGTAGTCGCGCTCGATCCGCGCGTAAACGTCGGGAGGGTGAGCGTCCGCGATTTTCACTCCGCTAAGGTCCTCGTCCTGACCGATGCCGAGTAACTCCCGGCCCGCGGTGTTCATGTACTGAACTCGGCCGCTAGGGTCGCTGATCGCAACCAGGTCAGAGGTTTGCGCCAGCACCGATGCCAACCGTTTCTGTTCCAGGTTCGAATCTTTCTGCTCCTCCACTGAGGCCGAGTGGAACAACTGTAAGCCTGCAACCATAATCAGGCTTCCCCACACCCAGGTAGGAGTTAGCCAGGTCCCTGGCAGGTGCACGCCCCACACTGCAAAAATCGCCACCACTGCGGCCGCGGTAAATGACGCTTTTTGGCCCAGGCGGATGGTCGCCCACAGAAGGAATGGCACGACGCAATAAACGTAGATGGTTGGCCAATTCACCAGCCCAGCCCAACTCATGAAACCGCTGAAGCAGACGACCGCGAGGCCCGCGAACAAAAGCAGCGACTCCGCCAGCCGACCCCAGTTCAGTTTCCACTCGATCTTTTGTGCCCACGCCAGAATCAGCGGGGTCACAATCAGGATTCCCAGAAAATCGGCTCGTCCCCATTGATAAATTCGAGTAGGCAGTTCGCTCCAGCGGTGAAGGCCCAGCAGAGTGTGGATTACCTCACTGACTGTTCCTGCAACCACCGTGGACAGCGTCGCCCCTAAGAAGAAGAACGCGATCACTCCACGGAGCCGGCGCAACAGCAGGTTCGGCTCCAGAACTCTGCGCAGCAGGTAGGCACCCAACGCGGCCTCTACTACCGATGCGAAGGCAGTGGCCAGCGCGGCAGGAATTGAAGTAGGGAAATTGCCCGACAACAAGAAAGCGGGGATCGCAATCGGCAGAATAGCCCAGTTTCCGATCAGCAGGAATGCCGCCAGGCCAATTCCGGCCGGCGCCCAGATAATGTCGGTAATGACGTCCCGACCGGCGGGCGGAGTGGCAAAGGACAACAACCCGAAGCCCACGGCCAAGGCCAGGCGCAATTTCGGCTGGAGCTTCAAAACCTACTCCCCTTGAACTGATACTTAAGCTGATATTAACGCTGTCGTTAAGATTCTTCCCGATTTCGAGTACTGTCAACCAAATTTCCCAGGTTCATCCCCTTCGGTAATCCGAGCAACCTTAATAGGGCTCAAGTCTCGCGCGCCGCGCTCTTGGTTGAATTTGTTTACAATCTGGAGACAAACGCAAACAGGTCGTCACGCAGTAGCCACATGCCGATGCGGCGGAACTGCTAATCTAAGAGCTCAGGGCTAATAGCTAAATGCTTCTCCATGGCATCTTCCCCCCCCTTACCACCCCCTTTTATCCCGACGGACGCGTGTATTTCAAGAAGCTCGAGCACAACGTCGAGCGCTATTCAAAGACCCCAGTCGCGGGCATCGTGGTCCTCGGCTCGACTGGAGAAGCAATCATGCTTTCCGATGAAGAACGCCGCGAGGTACTGAAGACCGCCCGGCAAGCCTGCGCTCCTCACAAGGTTCTCATCGCGGGCACAGGCGCGGAGTCGGCGCTCGAAACCCTGCACTTGACTGAGTACGCAGCCGAACTCGGCTACGACGTAGCGCTGGTGCGCACGCCTTTTTTCTATCGCTCGCAGATGCAACCCCCCAACA